>Ga0116171_10000530_pt1 | contig 40771 bp, 34 predicted proteins | sample AD_JPNHW2_MetaG_FD_89798 | JGI IMG/M metagenome (GOLD analysis project Ga0116171, IMG submission 89798) | Active sludge microbial communities of municipal wastewater-treating anaerobic digesters from Japan - AD_JPNHW2_MetaG | ecosystem: Engineered > Bioreactor > Anaerobic > Digestate | place... | reverse complement strand
CTGAAAGGTTGTGTAAATCCATTCCGAACTCAGGATGGCCATCGGATCTTTCATGAGCGGCCGTCCGTAAATATTCTTTGGTTCTGAAAGAACTTTAAAAAAGTTCCGGTACGTCTTGTATTTCTTACTTTGGCGGTACTGGTCTGCAATACAGAAGATGGGAGAACCGGAGATCCGGTCGATGTATTCACGGATTTCCCCTTGGAAAGCAGCAGGTTCCTGCGAATCGACATATTGAAAACTGTACTTTACCGGACAATTTTTCCGGTGCCGGTCGAGGTTAAAGGGCTCATTCAGGTATTTTATCCCCCTGGCATATGCAAGGGTCTTACCCGTCCAGGTCGTCCCCGACCGAAGCAGTCCGGTAACGAGGATCAGGTTGTGAGATTTCATGCCTTGGTCCATGCGATAAAAGTACACATATTTCATCTTGATCGTTTTTCCAATCCAAACAAAAAACATACTTTTGAAGCGGAAAACCTGACATTACCAACGATCATTAAACAGCATCATGAGGGCATCGGTTATTAAAAACAAATCCAACTACTGGGAGGTGATCTGGATGTTGGCTAAAACCGACCTGAAGATGAGGTACCAGGGTTCCTGGCTGGGGGCAGTCTGGGTATTTTTGAAGCCATTCTGCCTTTTTTTAATCCTGAACTTTGTCTTTTCCAGCCTATTCTATGAGAATAACCCGCCCTACACAATCCGCTTGCTGGTCGGACTCATTCTCTGGTTCTTTTTTTCGGAAGCCACTACGGTGGGCATGAACAGCCTGCTTTCAAAATCGGATATTCTCCGCAAAATTTATATTCCCAAGTGGATCATTATCATTTCTGCAACTGTTCACAGCGGGCTTGCTTTTTGCTTTAACGCGATCATCTTATTTCTGTTCCTGATCGGGTACCAGGTATTCCCGGATATCTGGCACCTTTTGATCTTTTTCATTTATGTTGTACTGATCTACGGCATTTCATTGACATTTTCTTTTTTTGCGGCGCCCCTGATCGTCCGTTTTCGTGATCTGAACCAGATCTGGGAGGTCCTGCTGCAGGTTCTGTTTTATGCAAGTCCGATTATTTACCCGATTACAGCGGTGCCGCCCAAGGTCCAGACACTTCTGTACATCAATCCCATGACCTTGCTGATTGAGCACTCGAAGGTCGCTCTGGTCGATCACGGTGTAGCCCGGGTGGATCATCTCCTGATATTCATTGCCATCTTCATTCCCTGTTTTGTGGGAAGCATGCTGTACCTGAAATCGGCCTCCAGGAACCTGATAGAAAATATGTAAAATGTGAACGCTGATGAACCTGGATATTGCCATAAAAGTTGACCATGTTTCGAAAAGTTTCAGGATCCCGCGGGAACAACGAAACACCATCCGTGAACATGTAATCCGTTTCCGGAAAAGGATGGTGTACGAATCTTTTCAGGCGCTGAATGATGTCTCATTTGAAATCAGGAAAGGCGAGTTTTTCAGCATCATTGGCCGAAACGGATCAGGCAAATCAACACTTTTAAAGATCCTTGCCGGAATCTATTCCACCGATAGCGGTTCGGTGGTAGTCAACGGCGAACTCTCGCCGTTCCTCGAACTGGGCGTGGGTTTTAACCCGGAACTTTCGGGAAAAGACAACGTCTATCTCAACGGAATGATCCTGGGTTTATCAAAACTGGAGATCGACCGCATCTATCAGAAAATTGTCGATTTTTCAGAATTGGACCGCTTTATTCATTTGAAGGTAAAGAACTATTCGAGCGGCATGCATGTAAGACTTGCCTTTTCTGTCGCTGTTCATGCCAACAAGGAGATCTTGCTGATGGATGAAGTCCTGGCAGTGGGTGATGCCAATTTTCAGGTAAAATGTTTTAATGTTTTCGAACAGTTCATCAGAGAGGGTAAAACGATCATCTTCGTTTCACATGATCCCGGACCTGTGCAGAAGTATTCCGACCGGGTGATGTATCTCGAATCGGGAAAACCGGCATTCATAGGCCGTGCCGATGAAGCACTGTCCCGTTATATGTATACCGATGTGATCGACAAGGGTACCGGTGATCAGAAGGCGGAACCCTCCCGGGAAGAATCGGTTCAGGGAAAGACAACAGTTGTTATTCCCGGCTCTACCGGTGAGACGCCGGAAACCCCGGAAGCGGAACAATTGCAGCGGAAAGCAGAAAAAGTAATTGAAATAACGCAGGTTCAGGTACTGAACGAACACCGACAACCCACCCGTGAACTGAACCATGGAACCTGCTTTTACCTCCATCTTCATTACTCCATCCTGCAAAGTCTCACCGAACCCGTTTTCGGGATCATCATTCATGACCAGAAAAAAAGGGTGTTGTTCACGACCAACACTTATATCGAAAAAGTTAAAATTGGGAAGATCGATCCGGGGAATATCATAATCACATACCGGATCGACAACTATTTCTCAACCGGCAAATATGCCATTTCCTCAGTAGTCAGCGATCGTACCCAACGAATCTTTTATGAATGGAAGGATGATATATTCAACTTCCGGGTCACGAATATGAAAAGGCTGGAAAATTCGGGTGGGGTAGACCTGCCGCACGAAATCACAATCGAGAAAAACCCGGTGTAGTCCATTCTGCCGGGAACAGGAATACATTTCCGGAAACCGGAGTTTCACTTTTTGTTACGGAAGGTAAGTTTTCCGATAAGGGAGAAGATAAAATGACCGAACCTCCATGACATGGATTGGTACACGTTCGAGAGTTCCTGCCGGGACCTTGACAACTGATCTTGCAGTTCAACAATCCTGTGTTGTTGTATAACCGACTGCTCTTCATGTTCACGAATCAGGATATTTGTTGATGTGAGCTTCTCTTCCTTTGACCGGATCTCGCGGTTTAGCATTTCAATTGCCAGTTCTTTTTGTTCCACCTCCTGCTCCATTTCCCTTACCCTGGCATGCTGTACCTGAAGATCTTCACGTTGCGATCTGATCATTTCATCTTTAGCAAAGAGTTCCTGATGCCCCATAGCCAGAGATCGTGTGGTTTCAACCAGTGTTTGTTCTTTCTCAAACAATAAGCGGTCTTTTCCATGCAAAGCCTCGACCTGGGCGCTGATAACCTGATCTTTTTGCCTGATCAGATCATCTTTTGCACCGATAAATGCCTCTTGTTCTTTTAACAACGCCTTTTGGTTCCAAAGCTCGGTCTCATCCTTTGCCCTGGATTGTTTCAGGTCGCTGAGTTCATCTTCCTGTTCCCGGATTCGATAATCCTTTGAGGCCAATTCGGTATTCATCTGGTGAAAAGCTTCATCTCTGTGACGGATGCTGAAGGAATAATGGAAATTGTATTTTTCGATCAGCCCGAACAGTAATCGTTTCCCGGTGTCGGTATCTTTTGACAGAAACAGGTATAACAGGGCTTTTATCTCCCCGGCAGTAAAATGAAGGAGGAGATCGGGATTGATTTCAAACCCGAGCTGACCGAGGCGCTCCTGCATAGCAGTCAACTCTGCCTTTTCGAGGATTTCCCGGGGAACCATACAGGACATTTCACCTGTAGGAATACATCGTATCACATGATCCCCGATTACTTCGGTTTGAAAACCGGCCATTCCGGACCCGGAAGGCCATTTTTTAAAGTTTGAGGAAATGTAACGGTTTATCAGGATATTGATCCGGGCGCGTTCATCATCAGAAATGTTCTCGAGGAAATTGGTCTGATCCTGGAATGTAGTACGATGGCCATGACTCCGGTGAGAAAGAGTTTCGAGGTTAAGATCCAACCGGTTCAGTCCTGCTTCTTCCAGTCGCTGATAAAGGTCTGTATCTTCCCATCCGTATGACTGAATGTACTCATTGTACCCGTTAACTCTGAAATAATCCTTTGCATAGAGAAAAACGATCCCGTTCAGATGTCGTTCATTCTCGTCACGGCCCCGGGTCCAATTCCCGGAATAAAAAATGCCCGGTTTCAGTGTGTGGAGACTGAAGAAATCGGGATTAATACTGACATCAGCATCCATTTTCAGGATCTTATCTTTCGTGGTCAGCCGGGCGCCCAGATTAAATGCTTCCGATAGCACCCATTTGGGCTTTCCCCGAACAATGGCAAGGAGGATGCGACCGTCCTGGTATTTTTCGATCAGGGGGATTAGGGAGTGGTCTGAAGACCAATCCACGATGATGATCTCGCTGATCTCCGGCTTGTTGACCCAAGTCTGGATTACCCCGGAAAGGGTCTCCGACCGGTTTTTCACTGCAGTGATCAGGGAGATACCCTGTGACCGCTTTTTCCGGGCCGGATGAATTGGAAATGAAAGGTCGTGGTCCATAGCTATGATGCAAGGAAACTGTGAATACGGGATTTTATCCTGGAAGGGAGGCTCTGCCTGACAGGAGGAAAGGATACTTCCGATGAGCCAATCAAATCGCCCCAGGGAGCAGTTTTGCCGAGATCGTACAATGCCCCGGGCGAGAGTCGAAAATATTCATGAAGTTTTTTCAGATAGTCCTTCTTAAATGCTTCATCTGTACCATTGGTCGAACACCCTCCCGAATGAAAAATGGAGATAATCCGGTCGACATATCTGAATCTGCCCGCTCTCCGGAGTTTCCAGTTCATATCCCAATCCGCGTTGATGCGATATTTCGTGTCGAAAAGCCCGTGTTTGATTAACAGGGTGCGCGGATAAAACAAGGACTGGTGGCAGATGTTATGTTTCATGAGTTTTTTCCGGCTGAAGCGCCCGTCATAGATGGCGCCGTCCTTTGCCCACCCGGTGTCGCCGACGATTTTCACATTCCCGTAAACTACCCTTTCTTTCGAAAAAACCCGCATTTCTACCAAATCCTGAAGAACATCGGGATCATGAAAAAGATCGTCACTTCCCAGGAAGAAAACATAATCGCCGGTGCAGGCCCGGATTCCTTTGTTCATGGCATCGTACAATCCTTCGTCTTTTTCCTGTATAAATTGCGTCAACAGGTGTTGTACCCTGAAAGCTGAAACGATTTCTGCCGTATGATCGATCGAGGCGCCATCAAGGATGATGTGCTCAACATTCCGGTAGGTTTGACCGGCGACATTGCGGAGATTCCGCTCAATCGTGGTGGCGGCGTTGAGCGTAGGGGTGATGACGGATATTTTAGGTCCCTGTGACATGTTGCGGGTGTTATTTGTTGAAATCCTGCCGGTGTCGGAATGAATTTCGGACCTTTATGCGCCAATCGAGTACGGAATCAATAAACCGGTGCAGCCGTTGCCGGGGATCAGGTTTTTCAGACCGGGCCATGAAGTTGTGTGCATACCAGTTTTCAAAAGAGTTCAGAGTTCCGTCGTTGCTGTAAGGGTCAGGGAAAAACTCCTGGAGATCAGTCCGGTCACGGTAAAGGATTCTCATTTCGTTTGTAATATTGTTCCCTGTGCTGAATTTATCATAACTCCAGCAGGCATCTCCGACCAGGTTATTTCCATTGGTTTTCAACTGTTTTGAGTACCAATCCCATAATTCATGAAAACAGTGATCACCATCGATATACCGGTTGATCTCAAAGACGCCTTGCCCTGAATCATATCCGCTGAAATGGAAGAACTTCAGGGTGGTATTGTCAACGTAATAAGTGCCCTTTTCTTTATAAAGATGACGCTGCGACAAATTCCACCGCGCAACATTACATCCGGGGTCCCTGTGAATGTGCAAACGATCGAACAACACCGGAACCAGGTCGCACCATCGCTGATCCGTGTACAATCCCCATTTGAAGTCAATGTAACAGAAATCAAGAAGCCGGTCGCGGTACCATTTTAAAAAATCAATTCCCTGCCCCTGGCAATTCACAGCAAAAAAGCCCAGGTTATATACGCCATGCTTCAGAAAACATACCTCATTGTTCAGTACATCAGCGGCACTGCGTTCGGGTTTAGTCTGGTGCGGGGTAAGGATTATGTGATGAGAATCGAGTAACCCGGCGATCTCATCCAAAGGATTGAAAACAGCAATATCGGGATCCAGATAGATTAATTTGTCGGGTTTGAAAGTCTCGGCCAGGTACCAGGCCGCAGGACCTTTTACAGCAGTGCAGATCTCCATGATGGAATGCTTGAAGATCCATTGTTTTAAATTGGGAATGCCCAGTTGTTCGATGTAAATGATGTGGTCAAAGGGTTCCCGGTTCAGATCGACTGTTTCATGAACATTGTCGGAGATAATGACAACGAAATTCCAGTCGGGGTGGAATTGTTTGAGCGTATGTGCCAGAACCCGCGCTTTAGGTAAATAATTGTTGGTGATGGAGGTAAATACGTACATTTGAAAAATGTATGGGTTTCGTTACAAAATTATCGTTTGAAGACTTAAAAACCTAATTTAAACTTCGGCTGTTCAGATTTACACATGAATGTAGGCTCAAACATCCGGTATAACTGTTTCAAAACACATTGCTCCTGCAATCTTGTTAGGATGCAGTATCTCTGATCCGGGAAAGATTTTTAAATTTGGTCTGCCACTCCCCGGGTTGTAAGGCAGGATAAAAGGTATGAATAACCAATCAGGATATGAAAGATAATTCCCCGAGACCATGACCGGTAAGTCAATACTCCTTCTCTATCCCCACAATTTTACCGATGTCCGGCTGGGTGTCAACCAACGGTTTGCCGGGATCATCCGGTATCTCAACGAGAGCGGGTTTGCCGTTGACCTGCTTGCCATGAGTAACTTTAAAAGCAAATGGCCGGCGGAAACGATAAAGAAAGGCCTGCCCGGGATCAGGAACCTGTACCTGTATGATCACTCCGCAGGACTGAAATCGGCCTTCATCCGCAACCTGACATCCTTTGATTTTACCGCCAACAGAAACCTCCTGGAGAAAAAAATAACGAGCCTGCCCGATTATTCGTTCAGTGGCCTCCGGAAGATGTTCAACAGAATTGTTGCAGCCCATTCCTATGGGTTTATCCTCATCAGCTACATTCAATGGGCGAAATTACTGGATGGTTTTGATCATCCGGGAATCAGGAAAGTATTGACCATCGAGGATTCTCTCTCGGCAAGCCTCATCGAACAATTTGGGAACGACCGTTTACAGGCAGCATTTCTGGAAGAAGAAACGCGAAGGATAATGCTTTTCGATCATGTTGTCTGTATTTCGTTGGAGGAGATGGAGCTTTTTTCACAGAAAGCCCAAGGGCCAGGATTTCATTATGTTCCGGTGTTCCTCGATCCGAATCCCAGACCCGTCGGAACGAAACCGGAATATGATATCCTGTTTGCCGGGTCGGACCATCCCAGCAACCAGAGGGGCATCCGCTGGTTTTTCGACCGCGTCTTTCCGTTGCTGTCGCCGGATTTGAAGATCCTCTGCGTGGGATCGATCGTACGGTTCGCGCCGGATAAGGTCAAAGTCGTGAAAATCGGTTTTGCCGACGACCTTCATGCGCTGTACCATAAGTCCCGGCTTACCATTAACCCCCTGCTCGACGGAACGGGGATGAAGGTTAAACTAATTGAATCACTCGCTCATGGCGTTCCGGTCGTCACGACCACAGCCGGATTATCGGGGATAAAACCCGAATTGAAGCATCACTTCATCGTGGGTAACCAACCGTCGGAATTTGCTGCGGCAATCGAACGGCTGATCTCCGATAATGAATTATATTTGGACTATTCAGAGAACCTGAACCGTATTTTTAATGAGCATTTCACAACCGAGGTGGCAGCGCGGACACTCGACACGATTTTTACCGGCTGATAACAGGATTATTCTTTAAAGATAGAAAACAAAGCGGAATGCATCCTAATGAATCGTTGAAGGGAACGGAATCCGGGAGGCGGAAAGGCACTTCTATAGCGGAATACCTGAGGATTTTCGGTACAACCCTGCGGCGGTATCTTAATCGTGTACCGGTATCCGTAGGGAATAACCCATCGCAACGACCTCCGAGGGTCATCGCTTTCTATCTTCCGCAGTTTCACCCGATCCCCGAGAACGATGCCTGGTGGGGCGCGGGTTTCACCGAATGGACCCATGTACGGAAAGCAGTCCCGTTATTCCGGGGACATCAACAGCCCAACGTACCGTTAAATTCGGACTATTATGATCTTCTCAACGATAATACCAGGAAACATCAGGCACAACTTGCACGGGATGCCGGGATCAGCGGATTTTGCTATTGGCATTACTGGTTTGGAAACGGGAAGCGGTTACTCGAAAAGCCTTTTGATCAGGTACTCGCCTCCGGAAAACCCGATTTCCCTTTTTGCCTGGCGTGGGCCAATGAATCGTGGACCGGGATCTGGCACGGGATGAAAGATAAGGTACTGATTAGCCAGTCCTATCCCGGAACGGATGATTATATCGCTCATTTCAACGTGGTAGTTCACGCTTTTCAGGATACGCGGTACATCCGTGTCGACGGAAAACCCCTGTTCATCGTTTATAAGCCGTGGGAGATTCCCGACGCGAAACAATTCACCAGCTGCTGGAGGCAACTGGCAAGGGAACATGGGTTGAAGGGTATTTATTTTGTGGGGATCAGTGATACCCCGTTAGGTGATTCCACGGGGTTTGACGGGTACATGGCCGGTGCGCCGAAAATTCCCGAAAGAACCACATTTCCAACCTTTGCCGAAATTTTTCTCCACCGGATCGGCGGGATGAATCCCCGGCTTTTCTTCAGGGTCTGGAACAGCAAGGGTCCACAGGTTTTCCCGTATCGATCGTTTGTACGACATAGCTTTAATGAACCGATGGCTTCCCGCGAATTCCCGGTTGTCGTCCCCAATTGGGACAATACGCCCCGGGTTGGCCGGCGTGGGATCGTACTGAAAGGATCCACCCCGGAACTTTTTGCCCTTCTGTTCCGTAAAGCATGGAAATCCAATGTGGAAAAGCCGGATGAAGAATCTATTATTTTTATCAAATCGTGGAATGAATGGGCCGAAGGTAATTACCTGGAACCGGATGAACTGTGGGGATCCGGTTATCTGGAAGCCCTGAAGGAAATCCTGAATCCTGAAAAATCATGAACCTGTTCAGTTAAAATGGCTGACATGTCCGGACCAAAAATATCGATCATCACGGTAGTAAAAAATGACGCTGCCGGTCTTGAGAAAACCATCCTTTCGGCTTGTGGTCAGCAGGGAACCACCCCTGAATTGATCGTGATCGACGGCGGTTCAACCGACGGAACGGTAGCTGTGATCCGGAGGTACCAGGACAAAATTGCCTTCTGGAGCAGCGAATCCGATCAGGGTATCTACGATGCCATGAACAAAGGTCTGGACAAGGCTTCCGGCGAATGGGTGATATTTCTGAATGCCGGCGACGTGTTTTCATCTGATAAGGTGCTTGGAGCGCTGACATCTTTCCTCGATACAGCAGCATTAACCACTGATGCGATCTCCGGCAAACCCTACTCGAAAAACCAGGATAACCCGGTCAACACGCGGAAAATGGTTGGCTCGGAACCTGTTCTTCCGACGGGCTGCGGTGAAAACGTTCCAGGAGTAATCTATGGCGACAGCATTGCCGATTATGGTTCTTTCAGGGTTTATCGCGCGGCCGGTAAGCCAAACGACCTGTGGAAAGGCATGTTTTGCAACCACCAGAGCATGCTTTTCAGGCGGGAGGCCCTGTTAACCATTTCGGCCGGTCGTTATGAATCCGGACGGCTGAAGTGTTTCAGCACCAACCTGCGCATCTCAGCCGACCATGACCTCGTTTGCCGGTTATATCGTTCAGGGGTCACATTTAAACAGGTCGCTATCCCGGTTGCGATCTGGGAAACCGGTGGACTATCGAACAAGATGCAGGTACGGTCGGTAATTGAACGATACCGGATGATCAGAACCTGGTTTCACAGGGGGTTGAAAGTCAGGGTTTATTATCTTTGGCTTTTATTCTTAGCCGTTCTGGTTGAAGGCATGTATCGTTTGCTCCCGTTATACCTAATGAAGCCGATGATCCGTATTGCGAACCGGAAATCGCTTGTAAGTCAATCCAAACCCGGTTCCCGTTGAAAATAGCGACGAAACACCCGGCCCGATTGAAATTCAGGATCCAGAAACTGATGATCCGGATCTACCTCCGTTATTTTTCCTTTGCTTTTTACCTGGTCGCCCGTTTTATCCTGCTTTTCAGTCACCCCCGTAAGCCCCGTCCACGAAGCCTGTTGGTGTTAAAGCCGGATGCCATCGGCGACTATGTGCTGATGCGTAATTTTTTATATTACCTCAGAAAGAGTGAGCGGTTCAAAGGATACCATGTGACCTGGTGCGGAAACTCCGTTCAAAAGTCGATCTTCGACCATTTTGATCAATCGCAGTTCGACGATTTTATATGGATCGACAAAAACCGGATTTACCGGGATGTCGTTTATTACGCCTCGCTGGCGATTGCCCTTCACCATCGCCATGAAGTGGTTATCCACCCGGTTTATTCGCGTGAGTTTATCTTCGATTTTTATGCAAAGATCGCGGCCACAAAAGAGCGGATCACCTTCAGGGGCGATGCGGTGAACATCAATCCTGCCTTCCGGAAAATTTCCGACAGTTGGTACACAGAACTGATCGATACCGATATCGATCAAATTTTTGAGTTTTACCGGTATAAAACTTTCTTTCACAAACTTCTGCATTCTGAAATTGATCTGTCCCGGCCTTATTTCAACCGGAATGATCTGATGGAAATTGATAAGCCGCCATTGCCTGACGCTTACGTGGTGGTGTTCGCGGGTGCACAGATGAAATACCGGCAGTGGTCACCGCGAAACTTCGCAATAATATGTGATTTCATCAGAAGCAGCCTGTCCTTCGACGTGGTCCTGATCGGCAGCAAGGGCGATATTCGGGTGGCCCGCGAAATCATCAACCATTCCCATCATTCATTGATCGACCTTACCGGGAAAACCTCTATGGTACAGGTCATCGCCATCATGGCCAACGCGAAATTCGTACTGACCAACGACACGGCGGCAGCCCACCTGGCTCCGGCGCTTGACACTCCCTGCATAGCCCTGTCACAGCTCAACCATTACGGCCGCTTTCTGCCCTATCCGGCCGGAATTGCCACGAAGCATCTTTGTATCATACCCGATGAATTTATAGCCTTTTTACCGGAGGATCTGGAGGAGACATTTCGGACAGGATCTTTGGTCGATATCAACCTGATCACGACCGATCAGGTAATCGATACGCTGAAAACTTTACAGATTCGGTAAAAAAAACGATCGCTGAGAGTCTGTTTAAATTTCAGACTGTTTCAAAATGAAGTTGAAGTATTCTTTTCCTCGGAAGTAAGCAATATTTCCTTTTAAATCTATGGTTTTCGACATGGGTACAATGCTCCAGGCTCATGGCTCATCCTCACGTTTAAACCCGATCAGCCTTCGGTTGGCCTGATCCTCCTGCTGCTGTTTGACCTGCTCCAGTTGTTTAAGGTATTCGAAGATCAAAAGAATCTGGCGATCCTGTTCAAGGTCCTTCTTCTGAATCTGGTCGAGCTTACGAAGGATTTCAGTATGAGTTTCCAGCAACTGACGCATCCTGGTAAATACCCGAATAATCTGGATATTGACCATGATGGCATGATCACTGTGCAATACACTGGAAAGCATAGCCACACCTTGTTCCGTAAAAGCATATGGTAACTTACGTGTTCCACCCCAACTTGATGTTCCAGATTGGAATATCAAGTCATCGAACTCCTGTTTTGTGAGTTGGAACATAAAATCATCAGGGAAGCGTTTGATATTCCGTTGAACCGCCTTATTCAGATTTCCCGTACTTACCCATACAAAACAGCTAAGTCTGCATCAAACATTACTTTCTGATGGCGGATCAGGTAGATTTTACTCATGATCACCTTTTCAGGAACCATAATCGATTTCTTTTCGCTCATAAACCAAATCCGGTTTAATTATTTTTTATCTGGTTTCGCCGGATCAGCGAAAGTTGCTCGGCGATAAGTCCAAGGAGGAAGAGCAACAGGGTAGTGATGATCCCCAGCAGACTGCCCATGCTGACTCCTCTTCCCTGCAGGATAAAGGGCAGTCCCCACGCGACAGTTCCGATAAAACAAAGGAGGGAAAGGGGGAGGAATATCTTCATCGGGTTAAAAAGGATCACGATGTGGATGACCTCCATGATGGTTTGAAAAGCGGTTTGCAGGGTAATGGCGCTTTTGCCATGTATCCGCGCTTTGACCCGGATAGGTTCTTCAAGCACCAGATCCCGGTTATTTAAAAACACCAGCGTGATGATGTCGCTGAAGGCCATGGTATCGGGCAGAAGGGGCAGGTATTTCACGGCCAGCCCGGTCCGATACATCTTCATCCCCGAATTCAGATCGTGCACCGGCACTGTCATCAGGACCCTTGCCAGGTTCCGGATAAATCGTTTTCCCATGCCACGGAAAAAGGATGCTTTTAACTGATTCTGCCTTGAACCTACCACCAAATCAGCATCCGCGGAGGTGATAACCTGAAATAACCGTTCAATATCGCCGGTGAAATGCTGGCCGTCGGCATCGATGGTGACGGCATATTCGGTCTGACAGGCCTGGAGCCCGGTCTTGAGTGCCGCCCCATAACCTTTGTTCAGCTTATGGCGCAACACGGTGACATGTTCAAAATGACTGAAGGTATTGACGATGGCTCCGCTCCCGTCGGTCGACCCGTCATCGACCAGGATCAACCGGCATCCTTTTTCGAAACAATAATCCGAAACCTCCGACAGCCATTCGCCGAGATTCATGTGTTCGTTATAAACCGGCATGATAACCGAAAGACGATGCATGGGGTCCGATTCGTTAGAAGAAGTCACTCCGTGTAAAAGTAAAACTTTTTATCCTGACTGCGAAAATTCCGATTTTTTTCATGCACGGAAGATTGTTCAAACTGAATTTGTCCGGAGTGGGAACAAATATGTATTCATAAAAACTGTTACATTCCTTGTTACGCTGTGGAATCCCCATGAAATGTTTTACACAACCAGGGAGAGTTTTACTGCTAAAGATTCACTGCAGTTCCCTGGTGAAAATCTTTGATTTTAGTTACACGGAGAACCATGGAGAAATGCACAGAGAGCCACAGCACGTAAAGTCATGAATTATCAACGTTAAAGGAGACCTGAATCATTAAAAAATTCACTTAATAATTCGTAAATCGTAAATCTTGTCAATCGTAAATTAATACGGTCTCTTAAACCAAAACGATATAGAATCGGTTAATTACCATAAACAGTGCGTAAATCAACTCAAACAGAACAACAGGTAACAGGAACCAGGGCAGGTAATATGTTTGAAAACGGGATAAGTCCTGAGATTCCCTGGTTACTGTTTTTTTCACGGGTTTCTTTGCTTTCCGGGATCCCGGGTCTGTTTTTGAAAACATACGATTTAAAAAGCCTGCCGGTCCGGCGGGAAAGAACATCAACAGCAGCAGGGGAGCCAGCGGGATGAAGTACCTGCCCTGAACCCCGATGATATATTTAGCCCCAACGAGGTTGCTGTAAAGGTAAAGCCCCGTTTCGATGATCGCCAGGCAGACCAGGAAAATCGCGAACAGTATGAGTTTTTGGGACCAACGGATGCGGATCGATCCGTTCCGGTCGACCAGCAGGGCGACGAATAGCAGCAACAGGTACAAAAAGACCATGAAACCGGGTAATCCGGTATCGTTCCATCCGAAAAGCCCGACAAAACTGGTCAGGTACAACCCCGAAAATTTAACCACGGTAGTGATCAGGATTTCGAGATACCGGGCAGGATTCCTCAGGATGAAATCCTTCTGTTCCCGGGCATTGTAAAGATTTCTCGCCGACCTGTCGGAAACGACGGCGCCGGGATCCTGCACCGTTGAGACCTTCTCCTGCGCCGTTCCGGTTTGTACTGCAGGATTTTTATTGGTATCAGCGGGATCGCGCGGTAAGGCTGTCTTGCCGGGAGCATCCTGTACCTGTGAGGCGCTAACTCCGGTCGGCGTGGCAGTGACAGCAGGACCGGGGGTAGCAGTAATTGACGGAACGGCTACGGCAGCGCGGGTTTCCTGCACCAGCAGACTTCGGACACCCGTTACAACCTGCGTGCTGAATTGGGAAACCAACACGCCGGTCACCAACAATCCGGCTGCGATGAGAAGGTACTTTTTCATACTGCCTGCTTTTGATACCGGAACGATGAGAAATGCCATCGATACAAGGAAATAGGGTGGTTTCGTGCAGGCGAGCAGCAGGGTCAGGATAAACAGGGTAACGATTGATTTCGTTGTCAGCCGCTCATTTCCGGTAAAAGTGAATTTCACGATCAGCGCGATCAGCAGCAGCGACAGTCCGATGGTCGGGGCATCATACGAAACGGAAGCCATCTGCGAAACCGTCATGGGCATGACCCCGAGGAGGGCAAAGATCCATTTTTGTACCGGTGTGATCCGGATGGCCAGAAAAATGAGAAAGATGGTGGTAATCAGGTTGAAAAACCGGGCCCAATACAGGTAAATTACGGGTACGTTTGAAAACAGTTTCCCGATGGCAATGCCCAATGCCTGCGGGAGGTAGGGTAGGGTATAGTTGACCGACTCGACATAGGTTCGTTGCCGGGAATCGAGCCGGATGGATTTCAGAGCGGCCATATCTTTTTGGGAGAACTTTTCCCACGACTTGAATTTCATCCGTTCGCAGGCCGTGGCCGTCTGTTTTACCGCGACCGGCACCTCGTCGGGTATCCGCGACAGGTTGAGTTCAGAGATCTCATAAGCCCGGTAAAAATGGGCCGGTTCGTCGGGAGTCTGAAAAGGGGGTGTCATAAACAGGAAGATCAATCCGAAAACCGCGGCCGTTCCGACAAAAAAATATTCGGGTTTCACGGTAAAAGAACGCAGTAATCGCAGGATCTGAGTCGACAGGATGATTGTGATGGTCAGAAGGAGGATGATGATGCAAACCACGATCGCGGGACCATTCAGGAAGGCAGTATTGGTTTCGTGGGTTCTGATTCCGATACTTCCCTCCATGGGTGATACTTCCCTGGGATTGGCAAGGGTCGCCGGAATGTCGTCGTTCTGAATGCGGGCGACAACGAATTTCCCGAATTTACTCGTTGTATTCAGCGGGATGGAGAGGCAATTGGAGGGGTTGCCATCGAAGGAGGCCAGACTGACAAACACTTTTTTCCCGACGCCTGCCCTGACGGGCTTTTTCAGCTTGAAAGGGTAATAATCGGCTTTGACGATCTCTTCCGAAGTAAACCTTTTCGAATAAAATACTGTTCCGGTTTCATTCGCGAGGAGGAGGGTGTTCGACTGGATAGCGGTTTCATTGGTTTTTCCCAGGTAAACCTCCACCTCTTCAAGGTACTCTTTTTTCATCGTGACCTCCTGAATGAAAAGGACCCCGGGTAAAAGATTGCCGAAGTTGGCGTTTCCGCTCAATTCGACCTCCTGTGTCGGAAAAAAGAAGTTAAGCGGCTTTACCAGCAATAAGGCTGCCAGTGCGATTATCAGGAACGCCAATCCGATAATAAGATTTTTGTATTTTTTCATCTTTGGTTTTACCCCGGACCCAATCGGTCGGGATTTTGTTTTCGTATCAACAATGAACAAACATAAGGAAAAATCCGTTTCCCGTAAACAACGGATCATTTTCCATGCTTTGTTATGTGTGCAAACTTTTACGGAATCGGCTTACCTTTGCATCGTCGCCGGATTATTTATAAAGGATGACCGGGCGACCCGTTAAAAATCTACAAATCGAAATATGTCGTTAGATATTCAAAAGATACGGGAAGATTTCCCGATCCTGAAACAGCAGATTTACAAGCGGCCGCTGATCTATTTTGATAATGCCGCTTCGACCCAGAAACCCCTTCAGGTCATCGATGCCATCAGGCACTATTACGAGTCGGACAACTGCAACATTCACCGGGGGGTTCATTACCTGAGCGTCAAGGCGACCGAAGCTTACGAGGAAGCCCGGCGGGAGATCAGGCATTTCATCAATGCAAAAAGCACCCACGAGATCATTTTCACGAAAGGAACCACCGAGTCGCTGAACCTGGTGGCATCTTCCTTTGGCAAAAAATTTGTCAGGTCTGGCGACGAGGTGATCACCACCATCATGGAGCACCACTCGAATTTTGTTCCCTGGCAGCAGATGTGCCTGGAGCGTGAAGCCCGGCTGCGGGTGGCGGGGATTGATGATCAGGGAAGGCTTAACATGGAGGAGCTGGAAGGGATGATCAACGAAAAAACCAGAATGATCGCGCTGACCCACGTTTCCAATGTACTCGGCACGATCAACCCGGTTAGCGAAATCATTGCACTGGCCCATCGTCACGATATCCCGGTCTTGATCGACGGCGCACAGGGAATCTCTCACCTGCCGATCGATGTACAGGAGCTGGATTGCGATTTTTATTGCTTCAGCGGTCATAAAATGTATGCTCCGATGGGTATCGGAGTTCTATACGGGAAAGAGCACTGGCTGGATGCCTTGCCGCCCTATCAGATGGGTGGAGAGATGATCCGGGAGGTCTTTGTCGATCGTACCACCTTCAACGACCTTCCCTTTAAATTTGAAGCCGGAACGCCCAACGTGGAGGGGGTTGCCGGTTTGCGGAGTGCCGTAAAGTACCTTCAGGATTTGGGAATGGAGGAGATCGCGGATTACGAAAACAGCCTCCTGCAATACGCCACCGCGAAGCTGGCCCTTGTAAAAGGTATCCGGATCTATGGAACTTCGTCGCAAAAGGCAAGTCTTATTTCCTTCCTGATCGGGAATATTCACCCCTACGATGCCGGCATGGTGATCGACAAGATGGGAATCGCCGTCCGCACCGGCCATCATTGCGCGCAGCCCCTGATCGATTACCTGAAGATCGCGGGAACCATCCGCGCCTCCTTTGCATTTTACAATACCATCGAAGAGATCGATGAGCTGGTGAAGGCGGTTCACCGTGTCAGGGAGATGTTTGCTTGACCCCCTTTTTCGTACCTTTGCCCGAAAATTCAAATAATGACCATTCCCGAAACTGAAGCCCGCGTAACCGAAGAGTTCTCCATGTTCGACGACTGGATGGACAAATACAACTACCTGATTGAATTGGGGAAGAGTTTGCCGGAGATTGACGAGCAGTACAAAACCGATCAGTATATCATTACCGGTTGCCAGTCGAAGGTGTGGCTGCATGCAGCATATCGCGAAGGAAAGGTACATTATTCGGCCGACAGCGACGCCATCATCACCAAAGGCATCGTAAGCATTCTGATCCGGGTTCTGTCGGGCCACTCACCCGATGAAATCTTAAAGGCCGACCTTGCCTTCCTCGATGGGATTGGCTTGCGTGAACACCTGTCGCCTACCCGCAGCAACGGTCTAAGCGCAATGATCAAACAGATGAAGTTGTATGCGCAGGTTTTCAAGATGAAACATTCGCAAGGGTAGATCATTTGGCAGCTGTTACTTAATATTGTCATCGTTAATTCCCCCCGATTTTCGGCTAATGCAAGTAACTCAGGTGGTACCTCAAGCAGGTGGCAGGAGTTTCATTCGCTCCGGTTGAATTATCGCGTAGCTTTACAGACTTTAATAGGTTAATATACAATGGTATATACCTTTTATTTTGATCTATTCTTATAGTGCCGGATGCGCTTTTTTACCAGTTTCCGCCTGATCCGGAATATTCTTACACATTCCTGCATAAATCTAAAATCACTCCTCCAATCGTTGTATAATATCAGAACCATATAGGAACCATATAGGAACCTGAAACATATAAGGATTGTACCTGAACAATCGTTTTCGGGAAGACCGGAAATTGAGCGAAACCGAAGTCTCCAGTTAATCAATTATATTCATATATGATTTTTTGGATTACTCTGAAAAGTTATCTTAGAAAAAAGCCTGACACTGAATTAGAAGCGTCTTACAAATCCATGTTATTCGTTAATGATGGTTCGCCTTCGTAGTGCTCTCACCAAAAATTTATAATTTTACACCCATTACCGAAAGGGAAAGGCTACCGACAAAAGCGGTGTGGGGTCTCCTGGTTGATTGGCCTGAAAATAAACTGAAGTACCGTTATGAAATGCATTGGAATCAGGTTCATGCAAACCGTGAATGATCATAATAGCAAACCATAGGACCGGTAAAATCAAAAATATTTACAGATGAAATATCCGTTGGGACAAGATTCGTGCAAATGGCTCGTGATCATCATGGATATTCCAAATGACCCATGAAATTTGAAATTGTAAAAAACATGAAAATCAGAATCACACTGACGTTGCTGTTACCCTTGCTGTTGATCACGGCCTGTAAGAAAAGCAGTCCTGCGGATGAGGGCGCTCCGGCAGGGAAAATTGAATTGGCGCAGAACTATGTGCCTTACAAAACTGAAAAATATCTCCGGATCTGCTATATGCTCAGCACCTGGGAGTTTATGAAAGAAGGTCTTAAACTTCAGACAATCATCGTTTACAACAATGACACAAAGATCCCGCTCGACACCATTCCTGAGGCCGATTTGCCGTTCATCTGGAAATCACCCCTGCCGCAAAGTTCCGAAATCACCATCGACAACATCACCCGCTACTACCTCTCGCTACAGGTTCCTTTACCTCTGGACCTGCCAGCCCCGGCGACCCTGGGTCATCGTTTCATCCTGTCGGATACGGTGAAAGGCCAGACTGTTACCGTTGAAGGTGGCATCGTTCCGGTAAGGAAGCAGGAAGCCCCGCGCCTCATTGCAGCTCCCGTAAAAGGCAATTACTATCTCTTCCACAATCAATCGACCCTCGGGTACCATTATTATCTGGCATTTTTCGTAAATGGCGGGATTTGGACCAACGAGAAATTTGCTTTCGACCTTACCCGGATCGATTCCACCTGGGAGGAAACCTATTCGGGAGATCCGGCAAAGAACGAATCGTATTTTGCCTATGGTGACACGCTATATGCCGTTGCATCGGGAAAGGTATTGAAAGTCACCGATAACCGGGCCGAGAATTCGGGTAACCTGCGCAACGCGGTCCTCACAAAGAGCGACGAATATTACGGGAACTACCTTGTCCTTGATATCGGAGGCGGCGTTTATGCCATGTACATGCACTGTCTGCCTTTCTCTTTCATGGTCAGGGCAGGTGATGTGATTGCCGAAGGGCATCCTGTCGCGTTGCTCGGCAATTCGGGGAACTCAACTGAACCCCATCTCCATTTTCAGCTTACCGATCTGCCGGATCCCGGCTTTTCGCACGGGTTGCCCATGGTATTTAAAAGTTTTAAGAAAACCGGAGAAATCCGCCTTGCCCCGGTAGTCGGGCCTGTTCAGATCAATCCTCACATACAGGCAACCAGCGCCAACATGGAAAACTGGAGCATTGTCGATATTCCTTGATCATTGTTCCGGATCCTTTGTTTTTCATGAGGATGGAATCTGATTTTATTATTTACGATTGAACATGATTTACGATTTACGATTGTATTTTAATTTTGGATGGACAACTGTTAACTCCGCTTCAGATCTTAATTTCGATAGATTTTTTCTCTACTTTTGATCCAAAATACCGCCCGATGAAAACCCGGATAATCCCTTACTGCCTGACAATCCTGTTGATCTTTGCCCTGATCCTTACAACCTTTTGGAGTTGCAGCAAGAACAATGAAGATCCCGCGGATCCGGCACCGGTCGCCACCGATTATTCCCAGGCGACCCACTGGCTGTCGGTTCCGGTTACCGAAAAGGCGGTCGATATTTTTTATTTGTACCCGACTGCCTGGCGAAAAACCAATCAGGATGATCTCAACATCTGCGCCGTTGATGACCCACAGATGCTCAAGGGAGCGGCTTCTGCGTATCAGCGTCAGGCGACGGCATTTGAAACCGTCGGGAATGTTTATGCCCCGTTCTACCGGCAGGCCGACGCAAACTGGGCTCTCAATCTTCCCCAGGACCAAAAAGATTCGGTCATCGGCAGCATACCAACCCTCGATGCAACAGCTGCTTTTGATTTTTACCTGAACCACTTCAACAAGGGCCGTCCCTTTATCCTCGCCGGCCATTCGCAGGGTTCCAATGTTCTTTTATTTCTGCTGTCGGGTTATCTTAAACAACATCCTGAAGTGTACTCCCGGATGATAGCGGCTTATATAATCGGTAATCCGGTTACGCAAAACTATCTTACTGCCAATCCGCACCTGAAGTTCGCCATGGGGCCCGACGATACCGGTGTCATCATTTCATATAACACCCAATCGCCTGCCGTACCCCCCGGGGGAAATCTGGTAGTGTCAAATCTGATTGGGCTTGTCATCAACCCGATCACCTGGACCAGGGAAACCACTCCGGCAACCACTTCACAGGGACTTGGCTCGTTCATGCCTGATTCAGCCGGCCATTTCACCAAAGTACCGCAATACGCGGATGCTCGAATAGATCCGACACAGGGCGTGTTGATCTGTACCACCGCGGTCGACAGCAATTTGATTCTTGTATTCGGCCCCGGTGTCTTTCACAGCTACGACTACCCGTTCTATTACTATAATCTGCAGGAGAACGCACTCCGCCGGACAAACAAATTTCTTGGGAAAAATGAATGACTGAATGACTGAATGACTGATTGACTGAATGATTGATTTATTGAATGACTGATTGAAAATGTGCTGATGTGCTAATTTATTTACGATTGACATGATTTACGATTGACGAATGAAATTTGAGGATTTGAGAATGTGAGAATATGAAAATTATGAATTGATTTTTCCCCTATTGCCTATTGCCTATTGGCTAATGGCCAATGCCTAATGCCTGATTTGAGCTTTGAACTTTGAGCCTTAATCCCCGAAACGCGAAACTCTGAAACCCTGTAACTCTGAAACCCTGAAACGGCTTGAACTTTGAGCCTTGAACTTTGAGCTTTTTCCGTTTCAATTTTCCATTGTCAATTCTTGTCCGCTCTTCGTCCAACTCTTTGTCCAACAAGTTCATATCTTTGCAAAAAAATAATGACCCATGGATTCAACCAAAAAACCGATACATACCCCCTTTGAAGAAAAAGTGATCGCTACATTACGCACCGTCTTCGACCCGGAGATCCCCGTTAATATCTATGACCTCGGACTTATCTACAACCTTAAAATTGATGAAAATACCCGGGATGTCTACATCCTGATGACCCTTACCACGCCCAACTGCCCGGTTGCTGAAGACATGCCCGGTCAGGTGGAGGATGCGGTACGCTTGGTGGAGGGAGTCGGCAAAGTGAAAGTCGAGCTGACCTTCGAACCTCCCTGGGACAAGGATATGCTGTCGGAGGCGGCGTTGCTGGAGTTGGGACTGTTGTGAATGACAATGTGCTGATGTGCTAATGTGCTAATTTGAGAATTTGGGGATTTGAGAATGTGAGGATTGATTTACGATTGACGAATGATTGACTGATTTATTGATTGACTGAATGACTGATTGGAGACTGAAGATTCATAGTCTTCGTTTTCAATTGTCCATTGTCAATTGTCATTGTCAATTGTCCATACTGCTTATCTCCTTTGAGCAAGTATCAAAACGGCAACCGGCTTATAAAATGACCCTTCCCAGCTATATCTTGATAAGCCGCAGGAACTTTACCCCTGAATCGGTCATGAGTCGCACCAGATAGAGCCCTGGCCGCAACGACGCTATGTTGAGTGCTTCGCCCGGGAGGTACCGGTCGCGGCGCAGCACCACCCTGCCGGTGGCATCGGTGATGTCAAGGTCTACGGTTTTCCCGGCTTCACTGGTCATGAACCTGACGGAGCCGGAAGCAGGATTGGGTAAGCAGTGGGCATAAAGGAGGTTCATCGGTTCGTCCGTACCCACCGTAGGGTCTTCGAACAATTCGGAAAGGGTGAAGACCACCGGCTCGTTCTGCCAGGCAGGCTTGCTATTGCGGTATACCGAGATCCTCATGAAGTCGGCCTCAGGGGCGTACTGCATAAATTGCAGGTTGGCCGGCAGGTGTGACCAGTCGCGCAGCAGGTTCCAGTTGGTGTCGAGCCCGATCAACGTTCCGTCACCGATATGGCTTCTGATACCATTGTACCGGCTGCAAAAATGCATCGCGTTATTCCGGGCAATCTGGTAATTCGCGGTATAAAGGTTATCGCCGGGAATGCTGTCGGGATAGTTGCTGTACCGGTAGGTATGGGTCGGGGCGACGGGAGCCAGCTCAGCTACCATTGCCACCAGGCTGTCGGTGGGGGCCGACTTGGCCATGGCGCTGATGATAAATCCATCGGCAAATCCCATGGTGCAATCATGCAACGACGACCGCACGTCCTGCACGTTCCGGGCGCCGTCGCCATTGTAATCGGTCGCCTCCAGCGCCCTGCGAAGGGCATACCATATTGGGATATAGTGCTTGCCGTTCGTTCCATGGTTGTTGTTGTCATCCATCATGTTCTGGAAAGCCCCGAACTCAGGATTGAACCCCGAAAGGGCGCTGTGCATCCCCGAAAAACCGATCAACAGCCATTTGCTCTCCTCTGTTTCGGCCGGAAAGTGAACCGTAATCACGTTGTTCCGGCTGAGTACCGTCGAAAATTCCCAGTCAAGATGACGCGAAATTACCGATTTGCCCTCAAGGTCGGTACCGGCCGTGGCATCCCCCCAGCTCATCAGCTCCGAACAGTTCATACCGCTTTGCAACATAAGCAGGGTCGTGATATCCAGGAAGGTGTTTCCAACCAGGATGTCGGTCTGGTCCAGGTTCGAAGGATTGGTGCCCGATGCATTCATGCCGTCGATAATGGCCTGGGCCTCCGTTTTATACAACGGGTCAATCTCCAGGTCGTTCCCCTGGATCACAATGTTCCGGGCCATGTTGTAAAACGCTCCGAACTCCGGTTTCATATAGTTCACGATCACATCGGTGATTTTGCCGCCGGTCAGGTACCCCAGGGCGTAGCCCCGCTCCTGGTGTGTCCCCCAAACTTTTACCACCTGCACACCGGCAGTGTCGGCATAAATGATTCCCTTCACCGGCTGTGCCTCAAGGCCTGACTGCATCAGCAGAAGGGCAATGAAAATTATCAGAATTCTTTTCATCGGATCAGATATTTAAACAAAGTTAATCACATCCATATAATTTCAATGCATTTGAAATACAATTTTTTACATTCTCACATCAGCACATCAGCACATTCTCAATTTCAATCAATGTTTTCAATCTTTCATCCAATTTGTCTGCAAGTCCGCAGGTGCCAGGGTTTCAGAGTTTCAGGGTTTCAGAGTTCAAATCAGGCAATAGGCAATAGAGAAAAAAGCAATAATTTGAATTTTCACATTCTCAAATAATTTTCCATTTTCAATTTTCCATTTTCAATTTTCAATTGTCTATTTTTTTTCTCCGCTCTTCGTCCAACTCTTCGTCCATTCTTCGTCAAACTCTTCGTTTTTTCTTACTTTTGCCTGACTTTTAATCTGAATCATGATTCCGAAGAACGGACCGCTTCTTTCGAAAGTAAATCTCCCGTCGGACCTGAAAAAGTTGGATATTGAGGAGTTGCCTGCGCTGTGCGCCGAGATCCGGCAATACATCATCGAGGTGATGTCGGTCAACCCGGGGCACTTGGGAGCAAGTCTGGGAACAGTCGAATTAGCAGTCGCGCTGCACTACGTTTATGATACCCCCTTCGATAAAATTATCTGGGATGTGGGGCACCAGGCCTATGCCCATAAAATTCTCACCGGGCGCAAGGACCGCTTCCATACCATCAGAAAGTTACAGGGGATCAGCGGTTTCCCAAAAATATCGGAAAGCGAATACGATGCTTTCGGGGTAGGTCATTCATCGACTTCCGTTTCTGCCGCGTTGGGTATGGGGGTTGCCGCTTCGCTGAACAAGGAGGAGAACCGGCACCATGTGGCCGTTATCGGCGACGGGGCCATGACGGGCGGTATGGCCATGGAGGCGCTGAACAATGCCGGCGTGTCGAATGCCAACCTGCTGGTGATCCTGAACGACAACCAGATCGCTATCGATAAAAATGTGGGGGCTATCCACGATTACCTGGCCGATATTGTCACTTCGCGGACGTACAATAAATTCAGGGATAAGATCTGGCTGTTGATGGGAGGGGGCACCCGGTACGGAAAAAATTCACGGGCCATCGTCAAGCAGTTGGGCAACGCGGTAAAAACCACGCTGCTCCGGGGAGGAAATCTCTTTGAGGCGTTCAACTTCAGGTATTTCGGACCGGTCGATGGCAATGATGTGATCCGGGTGGTCAAGCTGCTGACCGACATGAAAAACATCAAAGGACCGAAATTGCTGCATATTCACACGGTTAAAGGAAAAGGATTCGAGAAGGCTGAAAAGGATCAGACAGTGTATCATGCCCCCGGTGTTTTCGACATGACAACCGGAACCATCAAGGAGGATAAATGCCAGGGTATGGCCCCGAAATACCAGACGGTGTTTGGCCGGACCATCATCGAACTGGCAGAAATGAACTCTAAGATTGTCGGCATCACACCAGCCATGTCGACCGGCTGTTCGCTGAACCTGATGATGAGTAAGATGCCCGACCGGACTTTCGATGTCGGGATCGCCGAGCAGCATGCGGTAACCTTCAGCGCAGGGATGGCAGCATCGGGATTTATTCCCTTTTGCAACATCTATTCAACTTTCATGCAGCGGGCTTACGACCAGATCATCCATGATGTGGCCCTTCAGAACCTGCACGTGGTTTTCTGCCTCGACCGCGGGGGATTGGTCGGAGAAGACGGCGCCACCCACCATGGAACCTACGACCTTGCCTTTCTGCGCTGCATCCCGAACATGACGATTGCGGCTCCCATGAATGAAGAGGAACTCCGAGACCTGATGTACACGGCCCAGTTGCCTGAGATGGGCCCTTTTGCCATCCGCTATCCCAAAGGCCGCGGGGTTATGCCACAATGGAAAACCCCGTTTAAGAAACTCGAACCCGGCAAGGGACGGATGATCCGTGACGGCCGTGATGTAGCGATCATTACCATCGGCCATGTCGGAAATTATGCCACCGAAGCCTGCACCATACTTGAAGAATCGGAAATTTCAGCCGCACATTTCGACCTCCGGTATTTGAAACCGTTGGATGAATCGTTGTTGCACGATATTTTCAGCCGCTTCACCAGGATCATCACCGTGGAGGATGGATGCATTGCCGGTGGTATGGGTTCAGCCGTGCTGGAGTTCATGGCGGCAAACGGATACCATGCACATGTGGTGAGACTTGGCGTTCCGGATAAATTCATCGAACAGGGATCAGTAGGCGAACTGCACCATCTGTGCGGTTACGATGCGGAAGGGATCATCAAGGCAGTGAAGGAACGGAATTGAAGGTTGTAAATGGAACATTGAAAACGAAATTTATTTTTTATTTTTCTCTATTGGCTATTCGCTATTCCCTAAATTGTCCGCTCTTCATCAAACTCTTCGTCTAATTCACCCGTGTGGTCGATTCTTCAGTGATTTACATCAAGATTTGTTGTTAGTTTACCTTTCACAGGGTATATTTACAAAAACAAAGCAAGGAATCCCTTGAAATGCCCATAGGAACCATTTCGGGCAGATCGTGAATGATAATCATGGATATTCCATGTGACTATTGAAATCAAAAACTATTAGCCCATGAAAAATTATCTTACAAAATTGACCATCATCACCATGCTGATGATGGGTTTTATAATTACAGTCACTGGCCAGGAGGGCATGTGGCTGCTTAACCAGATCGATCAACTTGATCTCAACAAAAAAGGGCTGCAATTAGCCCCGGGTGAACTTTATAGCAAGGACAAGGCAGCACTGAACCGAGCCATCGTTCAGCTTGGCGGCGGCACCGCTTCCTTCGTCTCGAAAGACGGACTGCTGATCACAAACCATCACGTTGCTTTCGGGGCCTTGCAAAGGTCTTCGAGCGTTCAAAGCGACTACCTGACAGACGGTTTTCTTGCCCGGCAGCGGTCGGAAGAGATCAACGCTCCCGGATACCAGGCATCATTGATGATCAGCATGACCGATGTTACCAGTGAAGTGGTCGCTGCTGGCGCAGGTATTTCGGATCCCCTTGAGCGCGAAAAGAAGATGGACGAAAAGATCGGGAAAATGTCGGAAGAGATCCGCAAGGGCAAGGAGGATATCAGGGTTTACATTGCCTCCAACTTCAACGGGAAACAGTACATTCAGTATGTCTATAAAACCTTCAGGGATGTCAGGATCGTTTATGCCCCTCCGATGTCGGTCGGGAACTACGGTGGCGAGACCGATAACTGGATGTGGCCACGCCATACCTCCGATTTCTCGTTTCTGCGTGTCTATGTAGCACCCGATGGAACCGGCAGGGAATATCATAAAGACAATGTTCCGTATCACCCTGAGGTGTATCTGAAGGTGGCCAATAGTTATCTGAAGGATGGCGACTTCACCTTCATCATCGGGTACCCGGGCCAGACGACCCGGTACCGCTCATCTACCTCTGTCCACTGGAATGAAACCGTGAACTATCCTTTTTCTATAATGAATTACCGGGAGATCATCGATTTACTGGAGGAGACTACTAAAAACAACCATGAAGGCGAGATCAAGGTGGCAAACCTGAAGAAAGGACTGGCCAATGTGATGAAGAACTACCAGGGAAAGGTGGAAGGGATGAAAAAGACCCGGTTCTATGAGAAAAAACTGGAATTTGAAAAGGAGTTCCAGAATTGGGCAAACAGCCAGCCTGAAAGAAAGGCAAAATACGGCGATATCCTTCAGAAAGAGAGGGCTGAGTATGAGATTCTTGCAAAAACCAAGACGCGCGACAATGTATTCGGCGTGTTCCAGGGACTGGCCGGGATGCCCCTGTCGATCGCTCAAACGGTTTTGTATTTTGCACAGCAGAAAGACAAACCTGCCGGTGAACGCGATCCGGGATATACGGAGGAGAATATTTCAAGAACCATCGAAAACCTTAAGTTTACCTATAACAATTACTTTGAACCTGCCGATAAGGCGTTGTTTGTCAGGGCGCTGAAAATGGCCGGTGAACTTCCTGCCGACCAGCGGATCACGGGAGTTGAATATGTTTTCAAAGACGGGAACACGACACCCGCACAATTCGCCGACCAGGCATTCAGAACGACCAAACTCACAGATTTGGCTTTTACAAAGACCCTGTTCGATAAAAGTGTGAAGGAACTGGAAGCGCTGAACGACCCTTTTATCCGGATGGCTATCAGTATCGATCCCATGTCGGAGGAGATCAATAACATAAACAGCCGGTTCAGTGCGGATGTGGTTGCCTTGCGCAAGGTTTATCTCGAAGGCCTGTTCGAATGGAAAGGTACCGGCCTCTATCCCGATGCCAACAGTACCATCCGGTTCACCTGGGGCAGGGTAAAGGGTTATAAACCCCGTGATGCCGTATGGTATGATCCTTTCACAACCTTCGCAGGCGTTGTTGAGAAGAATACCGGCATAGATCCTTTTGATGCCCCGGCCGACCTTGTGGCACTTTACGACCGGAAAGATTTCGGACGCTGGGCTGATCCGGTCATGAAAGATATACCGGTGGCATTTTTAAGCCAGTGCGATATTACCGGCGGTAACAGCGGCAGCCCGATCATGAATGGCAAAGGCGAAATCGTAGGAGTCGCGTTCGACGGGAATTACGAATCGATGATCAGCGACTGGCAGTACGACCTCAAGCTGCAACGCTGCATCTCGGTCGATATCCATTATGTGCTTTTCATCACCGAAAAACTTGGGAAAGCCGGGTTTATCCTCGATGAAATGGGGGTCAGGAAGTAGGTAATTGACATTTGACAATTACTAGTGATGCGTTAACTTTCTAAAATCTTTATATATATTTGATAATAAACATAATAATAGCGTTCTTTGATTTTTTGATTTGATCTGACCTATAGTTTTGCAGGCTTAACTGCAAGACTATGAATTCTGGTAAGTACTCCAGAGGTGCTGTGAACGTGCATACATTGTTCGACTTAAGAGGAAGCATTCCCACTTTCATCTATATTACCGACGGACAGTATTGTGACAGTAATATACTTGATGGATAAGGCCTATATTGATTTTGTCGCTTTGTATTCGATGCATTGGGCGGGATCTTTCTTCGTTACCAGAGCTAAGGTGACTTTAAATTATGAGGATGTGGAGTACAATTATAACATAGATGAACGGACTGGCCTCAGATACGATAAAACGATAAAACTAACAGGGCCAAAATCCAAACAGCTATATCCAGAAATCCTGAGGATCGTCGAGTATTTTGATGAAGAAAAAGACCTATTACTTGTCTTTCTGATCAATAATTTTGATGCCTCAGCAGTATTCGAAAATCGTAAATCATGTCAATCGTAAATTAATTAGCACATTAGCACATCAGCACATTAGCATGTTTTCAATCAGTCAATCAGTCAATCAGTCATTTAATCAATAGATATGTCTTCTGCCATCGTTACCGGCGCATACGGAGCAATAGGTTCGGCAATTTGTCAGGGCCTGGTCGACAAGGACTACGATTTAACCCTGGTCGGGCGGGATGAAGCCAGGCTCATGAATCTGCAACAAAAGCTGGAAACCCGGGCTGCCGGTGGCCGGGTGGATTATCACGTGGTTGATCTCTCGTTAAAGGCTTCCATAGTTTCATTTGCCTGCTCCCGGAACAAACCGCTCGATCTGCTGATCAATAACGCTGCCACCGGTCCACGGAGACGCACCGAATCTGCCGAAGGGGTCGAAATGCAATGGGCCGTCAACGTGCTCTCCTATTTCCGGATGATCCATTATTTCAAAGATCACATGATCAACCGGCCTGATGCAAGGATCGTGAACGTTGCATCCTACTGGGCCGGCGGACTGGATCTTTCTGATCCCGAGTTCCGGAAGCGATCGTACGATAATGACGTAGCTTACAGGCAAGCCAAACAGGCCGACCGGATGATGACGGTGGCCTGGGCCGGACGACTGAAGGACAGCAACATCACAGTGAACGCTTGTCACCCGGGCGATGTAAATTCCAAACTCAGCAATTCATTTGGTTTCAGCGGCCATGAAACTCCGGCTGAAGGGGCGGCAACACCCTTGTTTCTGGCTATCGATGAACGGATCAAAGGGTTGACAGGAAAATATTTTGAACACCTTCAGGAGGTCAGATGTTCATTTTCATCCGATCACAAAGCCGTTGAAGCATTGTTTAATGAACTGGCGCGCAGTTTATAATGAATTGAACTGGATGTGTGATTCTTCGGATAATCGGGTTAGCGAAAAATCGCAAACTCTGTCGTTCAGAAAAATATAGGAATGTTGTTTCTCCCGGTATAACTGAATCTTAAAGGGGAAAGCTGTGCTTTTTTGTGATGCTGCAGGCTAAGACAAATCACCTGACCAGGGTCACGGAACCGGTTTGTTTTTGTTCCTGGTCCTCCAATCCCTCAATTTCGAATGTTACAATAAAAGAATAGATTCCGGCTTCAGCCTGCTGGTTTTGTACCTTCCCGTCCCACCCGGTTTCAGCATTGAATGATTCAAACACCATGCTCCCCCACCGGTCGAAAATGAGCAGATGATACTGTACGATCCCTTTACAAACGGGTCTGAAAACATCGTTCAACCCGTCGCCATTGGGGGAGAAGGCATCCGGGATATAAAAATGCGGGCACGCTTTCAGTTGAAGCCGGGTGATCACAATGCTGTCGCAACCCGAAGGATTTGAAATCGTGTCATAATAAACTCCTGCCAGGTATTGGTACTGTTTCTGGGCCCAGTATGAGGATCCGTTACAAATGGTGGTATCCACGGTATGCTGGACATCATTTTTCAGCGAAACCGTGACAGAATCTATGGTTTCACAACCCGCGGATGTTGTCACCCGTACCCAGAAAATACCAGCTGTATCGACAACGATCGTTTGTGTTTGCTCGCCGGTCGACCAGAGATAGGAGCGGTGACCCGTGCCGGCGTCGAGTGTGGCCGTGGTATTCTTGCACAGCGCGCGATCAGGCCCCAGCGAAAAATCCCCGGTTGAAACCACGATGATGTTTTTACATTGCATGGCCTGGGAAGGCAACCCCTCGTCGGCCATTAGCAGGATGTTGTAATTTCCGGTATCTGCATAGGTGATGGGATCGGGATTGTAACCCGAATAGGTTGCTTGAGAAGCCCCGTTGCAAACCGGGAAGAAAAGCCGCGTCATTTCAGAACTTCCGTAATTCGCCACAAAACCGTAAACCGTATCGCCGATCCGTTGGAACTCCGATATACCGTATGGTTGGTTCAGGATCCCGATATTTCCGATGGTCGTCACAACGGGATCTCCCGATATTCCCCAGGGAAAGGCGATATGGAGCAGGTAAACATCCTTCTGAACACAGTTTGAAACAAGTGCGCTGATCCTGCCACAGTCGGGGATGAGGGAGATGCCTGCATTCTGCAACAACCCGTTGATACCGGAAAGCACACTGACTGCAGGATTGTCGTTGTAAAGGGATGCTCCGAACCTGAGCCGGCATATGCGTTGGTTTCCCCGGTTGTTTACCAGTGCAAACCAGATCCCGTTTTCCCGCACCAGTGTGAGGTCGGTCGGTAAATTCAAAATCCCGAAACTGCCGAGGTTATGGACCTGGGGATCATTCTGAAGCGAAGAACCGAAATCAAGTCTTACCAACGCGTTGTTATTCAGGTCGGTGGTGAATCCGATCCAGTCGCCATCCTGTCGGGCAATAAACAATCCCGAACCCGCTATTCCTGCTTGAAGGTCGATATACTGCAACGTTGGGAAATAGGAGAGGGAGTCGCCGAAATTTACCCGGATGAGAGTATCGCCATTCAGGATGAATCCGTACCATTTTCCCTGATCTTTCAAAACCCTTATCCCTGTAAGGTTCGTGATCACGGTTTCGAAGATATCAAAATTGGTCACCTTGATCGGATGCTGGTCCAGCGAAGTTCCGAAATAACACCGAACCATCGTATTGTTTCCGGAACTGGTAATGAAGGAATAGTATTCGGAACTATCCCTGACCAGGGTGACAAACAACGGCGATTTCAGATATTTCTGCGGATTTCCCAGGATGACTCCTTCGGGTTGGTAATTGGCATTTCCACTGCAGAAGCTCCAATGATACGAGGTGGCATTTACAGGTTTAATGTCGGTGATCTGGAACGGAACCCCCTGGCAAATGGTGTCGGGAATGGTAAAATCGACCCCCTGGGCAAAACCTGCAATGCGGATCAGGATGCAGAGCCATGCTGGAAACGCAATTTTTTTCATGGCAACCGCCGTTTGACTTTCTGCCACGATTCGGTGATCAGGAAGCTCTCATCCATGTATGAAACCATTTTCACGAATTTCTTCATCGGGATGGAGAATGAAAGCACCTCTTTGGGAACATAAGGACGGGCAGATGCGTCGAACATACCCAGGATGGCCTTCGGATCATCCGATAGCTGTTCGAAGTATGCCTGGTACACGATGGTCCCGCAACCCGACCCGAAAGGGGCAATAACTCCCTGTCCATCGCCCCGGTCGAAATTGGCCAGGGTAAACAATCCCGACAATACATCCGGTTTTGCAAAGAAGATGACGGCGACCGGCTCATCGACGGGGGTAAGCTGGTCGAACCTCTTAAAGACAATATACCTGCCAAGCGCCGGAATACACTTCGTATTTTCGATAAACTCCTGCACCATCTCAGGGTTTCTCAGATATCGCTCCCCTTCAAGTTTTCCGGGGATTCCCGTTGAAAGAAAATATCCGAAATCGGGTCGCATCTGTGTGGTATAACCCAGGTATCGTTTTGCACCTTCGCAACTCAATGATTTGACATTCCAGGCCAGTGGTTTGCCTTTACGCACGATGGCCAGTTCACCAATAAAGCAACTGTGTTTTCCGGGCATATTTGCCAGTGCGGCATCGCCGGCATCATCAGAATAAAAAAACGCAAGCGGGAGTTCGCTGGCGCCAAAGTACTCCGACCATCTTTTTATGAAAGTAAGTTTAAGATTCTGATCCATATTCTAATTTTTTGTTTGCTGATTAAAGAAAGAAAATGAGTGATTAAGAAATCAAATGTCAAAATATGGGATTAGTTATTAGCGAATAGCGAATAGGGAAAACAGAAATTAAAGTTCATAGTTCAATTGTAAAATTTTCAAATCCTCAAATTCTCAAATTAGCACATCAGCACATTAGCACATTTTCTTCCGTTACTTTCCCGACAATGCCGGCATTGAACCGTCATACTTTTTATCGGCCGCGCATTTGATCATGAAATCTGCCACATCGGAACGCGGGACTGTGTGTGACGTCGGAATCCCGGGATTTATTTTGTAACTCCCGGTTTTGGGAGAGTCGGTCAGTCCGACAGGTCTTACAATGACCCATTCGAGGGTGCTGTTCCGGATGATCTCAGCCTGCCTGCGTTTATCAGCAAAGACGTGTTTCAGAAAGAGCGGTACAATAACTTTTCCGAACCAGAAGCCTGCATCGTTGCCCAGTATACCTGCCGACGACATGCAAACCAGTCTTTTCACGCCGGTCGCTTCCATAGCCCGGATGATCGACCGGGTACCTTCCGACAACACAGTTCCCGGTTTCCTAGAATCAACACCGAGGGCACAAAGCACTGCATCATGGCCTTCAACCGCGCGTTTCAATGTATCAAAATCATTCAGCTCCCCTTCAATTACAGTCAGGTTTGGATGGCGGATCGTCACCTTCGTCGCATTCCGGGCAAAGGCCGTCACCCGGTGCCCCTGGTGCAAGGCCTGAAAAACGATAAGCAGTCCGGTCCTGCCGCTGGCTCCGAAAACACATATATTCATGGTCTGTCAGTTGTTTTGTTGATCCTGTTCATCTTCCGGTAGGAATGGAAGAATTACAAAATTACATTTTTTTGGGTTTAATGTCAAAGGTTTGACAATTCCGACTGACGTGCCGACCGATAACATACGTGTAGCGGACAACACCTCCGGGAATGCCATGGAATCTATTTCTGAGGGGAGGTTCCTGCTTTTGAAAAACCGTTATCTTTATCGAAAAATTACAGGTGTCACACCCGCTTTTCCGTAAAAAATCGATTGGCCGGATCCTGCATGATGCCGGATTGAAAGGTGAAGGCCAGCAGATGAAGCGGAGCCTGACGGTTGTTGATCTGACGGCCCTTGGAATTGCAGCAGTAATCGGGGCGGGGATATTCAGCACCATCGGTACAGCCGCTTCCCAAGGCGGTCCCGCCGTGTCGCTTCTCTTTCTCTTTACAGCCGTCGCCTGTGCCTTTTCCGCGCTCTGCTACGCCCAGTTTGCTTCGGTGATCCCTATCAGCGGCAGCGCTTATACTTATGCCTATGCCAGTTTTGGCGAGCTCATCGCCTGGATCATCGGGTGGGACCTGATCATGGAATATGCCATCGGAAATATCGCCGTCGCCATCTCCTGGTCCGATTATTTTACCGGTCTGATGGGAGGTTTGGGCATTCATATCCCCGAATATTTAACCACCGACTATCTTACGGCTGCCCGTGGATACCAATCCGCCATGAAGGAGATGATTGCAGGAACGTCGCTAACCGCCCTGCCTGACTCAATCCATGCTTGCTATCAGGCCTGGATACAGGCGCCCACTATTATGGGAGTCCGGATCATCGCCGATATCCCGGCCTTTTCCATCGTAGTTTTTATTTCCGTGCTGGTCTATATCGGAATCTATGAAACAAAAGTGGCAAGCAATACCATGGTTTTGATCAAGATCGGAATATTGTTGCTGATCATCGTTGCGGGATCTTTTTATGTGAACCCTGACAACTGGCATCCCTTTGCCCCAAACGGAATATCAGGCGTCCTGAAGGGCGTATCGGCCGTGTTCTTTGCTTATATCGGCTTTGATGCCATTTCGACCACGGCCGAAGAGTGCCGAAACCCCGGCCGTGACCTTCCCCGGGCCATTATCCTGGCCCTTGTGATCACTACCGTTTTGTATATCGCGATAAGCCTGGTACTGACAGGTATGAGCCCCTACACGACCCTGGGCGTCGGCGATCCGTTATCGTACGTCTTTCAACGGCTGAACCTGCCATGGATTTCGGGCATCATATCGGCCAGCGCTGTAATTGCCATGGCAAGCGTCCTGCTGGTTTTTCAGGTAGGGCAGCCCCGCATCTGGATGAGCATGAGCCGCGACGGACTACTCCCGCCCTCGTTTTCGAAAATCCATCACCGGTTCCGGACTCCATGGTTTTCAACCATCATCGCCGGGATCCTCGTCGCCATTCCATCCCTCTTTATGAATCTGACCGAAGTCACCGACCTGACAAGCATCGGCACCCTCTTTGCCTTCATCCTGGTGTCGGGAGGCGTACTCGTCCTGCAAAAGGATCTGGATAAGAACAAGGAGCCGGTCCAGCATAAACGCTTTCAGGTTCCCTATTTCAACAGCAGGTTGTTTCTTCCAGTAATCTGGCTGGGTGTACTGATCCTGATCTGTTACCTCTATCGTACTGAAATCGGGACATTTCTTTCTGCTGACGCCGGATCGGTGCGACTTTCAACCCTTTTTTCAGGATCTTCGGAACCGACTTCCCTGGTTTCGCTGATGATCCACCAGATTCCGATGATGGTATTTATTGCGGGCGCCATCACCCTTACTGCTGTTGCTATGATTAACAAGCTTTCACTCATCCCGGTTCTCGGACTCCTGACCAATTTTTACCTGATGGCGCAACTGGGAGTTACCAATTGGATGAGGTTCCTGATCTGGCTTGCCGTCGGACTGGTGATTTACTTCGGCTACAGCCGGCGACATAGCAGGATATGAATTCGAAATTCAAAGAAGGGAATAGGTATTAGCGATTAGCGATCAGGGATTAGCGATTAGGAAAAAGTAATAATTAAATTTTTTCACATTGTCAATCTCAAATTCATAAATTCTAAAATTTTCATTTGTAAATCGTAAATCATGTCAATCGTAAATCAATTAGCACATCAGCATCTCAGCACATCAGCACATTACCACATTTTCAATCAGTCATTCAGTCAATTTTTTCAATTTGTCCGTTAAAATGAAAAAAAAGAATATCCATATTTTAATTTTATCCATTCTGACAGTTTGGACCACAACCGTTTCGAGGGCACAGAATCAGGTGCAGTCGGTTGTTCAGGAGTCGGATTTAAAAGGCAAGTGGGCGCTTGTGATCCACGGGGGCGCCGGGAACATGGACCGGAACTCGATGCCGGCTGAAAAGATCGAAACGATCCGGAGCAAGATCACGGCAGCGCTGCAATTGGGAGGTAAGGCCCTGGAGGATGGCGGATCGGCGCTCGATGCGGTTGAACTGGTCGTTCGGTATCTCGAGGATGAGCCGGAATTCAATGCCGGAAGGGGCGCCGTTCTGAATGCGGAGGGTCATCCCGAAATGGATGCCTCCGTTATGGATGGAAAAACCGGGAAAGCCGGCGCAATCGCCGGGGTTCAAAGGATAAAGAACCCGGTCACAGCGGCCCGCAGGGTTATGGAACAAACACCGCACGTGATGTTGATTGGCGAAGGAGCAGAGCGCTTTGCCCGGGAACAGGGTCTTGAACTGGCCGATTCCGTCTGGTTTGTCACGCCGGGTAGGAAGGCGGACTGGGAACGGTGGAAAATGAAGAACCGGAACAGTAACCTTAAAAATCCGGATCAGAAGGAGGGAAAAGGGACGGTGGGAGCGGTGGCGCTCGACCGGAACGGGAACCTGGCTGCCGCCACCTCAACGGGCGGAATGACCGGGAAAATGCCGGGTCGTATCGGCGATTCACCCGTCATCGGCGCGGGAACCTGGGCTGATAATAAGACCTGCGCCATATCGGCCACCGGTCATGGTGAATTTTTCATCCGCAATGTCGTGGCTTATGATATAGCAGCCCGGATGGAATATCAGCGTTTGTCGCTCGGTGAATCTGCCCACCGCGTGATCATGGAAAAACTGGTTCAACAGGGAGGAACCGGAGGCGTCATCGGGGTTGATCACCTGGGAAATGTTACCATGACTTTCAACACCACCGGCATGATCAGGGGTTCCGTATCATCACACGATTCCCTGCAGGTTGAAATATTTAAGTGAGAACTGTCGAATCGAAAATTATTACCTTCAGATTACGGTGTAACAGGGTATATTCGAAAAAATGGTTTAACTTCATACCAACATAATGACATCTGTTAATCCGAAATCAGACATACAATCGTAAATCGTACATCATGTTCAATCGTAAATAGAAGGGTTTTTACAAGGACATAATAAATTAAACAGACTCTTAAATACCCAGTATAAACCCGCTGACCATGCAATCTGATCATCCGGGATTAAAAGCTGTAATGCTCATCACGGCATTGATATTTTTCGGCTCCAGCTGCACAGTGGAGCATGAAACAACTGAAATATGCCTGATCAACAATACCCATCACATTTTACGAATTTATTACCAGGCTGATCCCCCCTGCTCCGGCATTGAAATTTCCGGCAAAGTCGTACGTTCTGTCGCAGGTCAGCCCGACACCCTTCTGCCGGGGAAAAGGCTTTGTTTGATCCTTCAGGGCGACGATCTGAACGGGATGAACCTGCAGCGTTTTATCGACGACTGTCTGCTCAGGATGCAGGATGAGAATGAAACCGACTGGTTACCCCGGATTCGTGATGGTCGTCAGTGGAATCATCTGTCGATTCCGGGTGAAGCAGGGAGGAATGTGAGGTTTATCCTGCTGAATCCCCAGGATGACACCCTGGAGCGGCTTCAGGAATTGGGAATGATCCGGTTGATACGAATCGCCGAAGGGCTGACCTACTTTCTGGTACTGACGACGATCGTCGGGTTGATCTATCTGAAAATACGATACCGGTGGTTCCTGGTTCTGGTCGTACTTGTATTGAATGGTCCGGTGATATTTTACACTGCCGATTTCGGGTATTTTATCCGGCTGCTCCCGGATCCCACGATCGTCGTTCCACGGTGGTTATTTGAATCGACGAAGTATTTTGTCCGCTTCTCCATTCCGGTGGGGACGATGGCCGTTTGGTTATACCTGATTGTGAAGCGGTTCAGGAACCCGGGGTGGAAATCGCAATAAATCTACAGAAATCACTGATTATCATACTTCTGAACTTCATTGTTCACATATTCTATGGCGACGCCGGCCTGCAAAAACATGGTTTCTGATTCGGCGCCGTCATGATATTTCCGTTCGCAGACCACACGTACAATTCCGCAGTTGATGATGAGCATGGCGCAGGTACGGCACGGGGTCATGCGGCAGTAGAGGGTCGCCCCTTCAAGCGGGATACCGAGCCGGGCAGCCTGGCAGATTGCGTTTTGTTCCGCATGAACCGTACGCATACAATGCTGGGTGATCCGGTCATCTTCATGGAGCACCTTCTTCATGAGATGGCCAACATCGTCGCAATGCGGCAATCCGCGTGGTGAACCGACATACCCCGTCACCAGGATCTGTTTATCCCGTGCGATCACGCAACCACTGCGGCCCCGGTCGCAGGTAGCCCTTTTTGAAACGGTATGCGCAACCTCCATGAAGTACTCATCCCAGGAGGGACGTTGATAGGATTTTTCCTGCATGACTGTATTTTATTTGAGTTGCTGTTAAAACGAATCCCGAAATTATTTTCCGTTGATTTCAGAAAGCGCCGAGGAAACCGCTGTAAATAATTCCGCCCTGGTCGAATTGTTCAGAAATAAATAGTCGGCCTGCTTCATACAAGCGCTGAGATTCTGCTTGTTGGGATCGGTGGTCCCGGTTTCGCGGGCTTCATTGGCAAGAAAAGTCTCGAAACTGATCCGATCCGTCTCCGATTGCCGTTTCAGGATCCGTTCATATCGGATCCGCGGATCGGCGTCCACGGCGAAAAGAACAAAGGGACCTTTCTGCCGGAGAGAGGTAATCTCACCCGGGGTGCGGATACTCTCGATGATGCAGTTTTTACCGGATTCCCGTGCCTGGTTAAAGAGCTGATCGGTCACGTACGAAGGACCGTTGGCTGCCCGGAGGTCGTTGGCCAGTTTGAACATACTGTCGCGGTTCCCGGGCAGACCCCTGCGCCTGATCTCTTCGAGGAGCCAGGCGCGGACTGAATAATGGACAAATCCCTGTTCACCGGCGAGGTACTCGACAATCGTCCCCTTACCCGCGCCAAGTGTTCCCGTTATACCAATGATCAGCATGATTCAAGATAAAGTTGCAAAAGTACTGCTTAGAACTACGCAAACAAAAAGACGACTTATCTTTTTATGGATTAGCGATTAGGGATTAGCGATTAGAAAAAAGTACTAATTAAATTTTTTCACATTCACAAATTCACAAATTCATAAATTCTAAAATTTTCATTCGTAAATCGTAAATCATGTCAATCGTAAATAATTATAATCAATCAGTCAATTAATTATTTTTCCGCCCGTTAAATCTTCCCCTCCTTCAGCCTTTCGATCCATTTTGGCGCCTCGACCGGCCGGTAGGCTTCAAGCTGTCCGATGATCTCTTCCACGCTGTTAAATTCCAGCACCATTTTGCGGTGTTCCGGACGAAGGAAATGCTGTTCCACAGCCCGATCGAGCATGGCCAGCAGGGGATCAAAATAACCGCCGGTGTTGAATAATCCCAGGGGTTTATGGATTATTCCCAACTGGTTCCAGGTAAGCACTTCGAAGATTTCGTCGAGGGTTCCGAATGCTCCGGGCAGGGCGATGAAAGCATCCGAAAGGTCGGCCATCAGGGCTTTACGTTCCTGCATCCCGTCGACAATATGCATCTCTGTGAGGTGCTGATGGGCGACCTCCTTTTCTACCAGGGAGCGGGGCATCACGCCAACTACCTTTCCGCCGCCTTTAAGAACCGTGTCGGCAAGAATACGCATCAACCCCACATTGGCGCCGCCATATACCAAGGTAATATTCTTATTCAGGAGGATTTGGGCTAATTGTGCTGCCCCTTCGGCGTAGGCCGGGTTGCTGCCAAAACTTGAACCACAAAAAACACAAAGATTTTTAATCATTTAACAAATCCTGAATGAGTCCGTAAAATAACCTGATTCCGGTTTCAAGAATTTCATCCGGAAAGTCATAGTACCAGGTGTGCAGATCCGAATGATTTTCGCCTGCCCCCAAACCAAATAGCGCACCCTCATAAAGGTTCGTAAAATGGCCGAAATCCTCCGACCAGCGCAGGGGCTCCTCCAGTTCGACGACCGGGAATCCGTGCCTGACCGCTACATTCCGGATGGCTTCAACAGCCCCGGGATAATTGACGGTACAAGGGAATGGTTCATACCGTTTGAATTCTTCCTCAAGATAATGCCGGGTCGCGATCCGGTCGGTCAGTTTGTCGATCTCTGTGCGAAGATGCTCGAGATCGTCCGTCTCCACCGCACGAATCGTGAGCCCGATCTCGGCGGTCCCGGGAATGGTGCCAAACCCGAACCGGCCGATTTTGGTATAAGTGATCGACAACTGTACAAAATCTTTAAACCGTTGCCGCAGATGCGTCAGCTTTTGGAGTTTTTCAAGCAGTTCCATGACTGCCGGCAGCGGACTGATACCCTGATCGGGATACGCGGCATGAGAAGCATGTCCTTTGAGCCGTATCTGGATCCCTTCGGAAGCAATGGCGAAGGTCCCGCTCCGGATAATGATCGCATTCCTTGGATAACCGGGAAGATTATGAAGGGCGAAAACGTAATCGGGTTTAATATGGCTGAACTTGGGATCATTTAACACGGAAAGCGCTCCTTTACCGGTCTCTTCCGAAGGCTGAAAAAGTAAAATGACCCTGCCGCAGCGTAAAGGATGGATGGATACCATCAGGGCAAGTCCGGATAAAATGGCCATGTGCCCGTCGTGACCGCACTTGTGTGACAACGATTTGCGGTCGGAGATATAAGGGATCTCAATATCCTCCTCGATGGGCAGTGCATCCATGTCGGCCCTGAAAAGGAGGGTCTTTCCCGGCTTCTTTCCTTCAAAGATAAAAGCGATCCCGGTCTTTCCGATTTTTTCAATGGTATGGTCGGGTCTGACCCGCGAAAAAAACTCCAGGATCAATCGTGCCGTCTTTTGTTCCTGACCCGAGAGTTCAGGATTGTGATGCAACTCTTTACGCAAGGTAACCAGTTCGGGAAGTAGTTCGGTGAGTGATTTCATGCGGTTGTCGGATTCGGGTTTGTTATGGTACCCATGTCAGGTTCCGGGCGTGTGGTGATCGTGCAGTACTTGGAATAATTGAAACGTATGTGGCTGTGGTTCATTGAAAGGTACGTGAGATTCACTAATTTTGTGCCATCGCCCGGGGTCAAAGATAAAAAATATCCCGGCATTTTAACTTCAAATTCTCAATTATGTTATATCCGCTTAAGTTTAAACCGGTCTTTTTGGACAAGATATGGGGCGGCCAAAAAATCAGGACCCGCCTGGGACTCGATTTCGCTCCCCTTACCAATTGTGGTGAGGTCTGGGCGCTTTCGGGGGTGCCGGGGTGTCAGACGAAAATCCGGAACGGATTCCTGAAGGGCAATGAACTCAATGAAATCCTCGAGGTTTATATGGATGAACTTGTCGGTGAACAGGTGTACAACCGTTATGGCAATGAATTTCCACTTCTTATAAAATTCATCGACGCCAACGATTATCTTTCCATACAGGTACATCCCGATGATGCTCTGGCACAGAAAAGGAATATCGGCAGGGGTAAGACCGAGATGTGGTATATCCTCGACGCGGAGCCGGGCGCCGGCCTGATCCGGG
>Ga0116171_10000528_pt1 | contig 40840 bp, 52 predicted proteins | sample AD_JPNHW2_MetaG_FD_89798 | JGI IMG/M metagenome (GOLD analysis project Ga0116171, IMG submission 89798) | Active sludge microbial communities of municipal wastewater-treating anaerobic digesters from Japan - AD_JPNHW2_MetaG | ecosystem: Engineered > Bioreactor > Anaerobic > Digestate | place... | reverse complement strand
TATTTGCGAAATATAAAGAAACTCAACAAAAAGCGTAGAAAATGGCAAAAATTAGTATAAGAAACTTTTTTAATTGGCGTAGAACTAATCCTTATAAGGCGTTTCTTTTTCAAACAAGCGGCTTTGATAAGTGTGCAAAGTTTGATGAGAGATTTCCTATTTTATGGAGTAGAGCTTTTTATGAGATATTTAACCCTATTGATATTGTTTGTGATAGAGTATGTAATTTGCCTTTTAAAAAAGTTGATGATAGTGGTAAGACTATTGAATTTAATGCGTTTGAGAAAGAGTTTATGCGTAGGGTAAACCCGATTACAACTTTCACACAATTTATATACAACTATGCTTTTAATACAATGGCAAGTGGTAATGGATTTGTTCACTTTTTGCGGACAGGCGATTATATAAGCTATGCAAATGTATTAAATTCCGACCTTGTAATGCTGAATTATACCGGGTCAAACGGTGGGAAAATAATCTCAAAAGACAATAATGTTGAAAATTATCAATATTTGGACTACAATTATGCAAAAAAAGAGATTTTTTACTCTTGCTATTTGCCGCAAACATTTGACAATGAAGCAAAATTAGGGGAAACTCCTTTGAAAATTGTTGAAAGAAACATTAATTTGCTTTCTTCTGTGTATATGGCACGTTGGAATGTTTATAACAATAATGGTATGGCAGGTATCATTACCAAAAAAGCAAGTAATGAAAATGCTTTTGATATGGCACTTGACCCCGTTACCCAAAAAACTATTTCTGATGAATTGTTGGAGGAATACAATATAGCACGTTTGAATAACATTAAGGGGATTTCATCCGTTCCTCTTGAATTTATTAAAACATTGGCTACAATTAGTGAATTAGAGCCTTTTAGGGAAGTTACCGCAGATAGTATTGCTATTGCTGCAATTTTTGGCGTTAAAAAAGAATTATTGGGGCGTGAAACCGATACAACTTTCAATAATCAAAGAGATGCCGAAAGGTTCTTATGGCAAAATACAATAAAATCTGTTTCTTATGATGCTTCTGAAATGCTTGAAACTCTATTTAATTTACCAAGTGGGCAACATATTATCCCCGATTTTTCTCAAATAGAAGTATTACAAGATGATGAAGAAACAAGAATAAAAACATTAATAAGCAAAATTGATGCTTATGATAAAGTAAAACAATTAACGGGGATGGATTATTCTCCTGAAATTTTAGAAATTGCAAAAACTATATAAAAATGGAAAGATTAGAAACGTTTAATTTATTAAAAATTCGTGAAGCAAAAGTAAGCGAAAGTGATGATTTGTACACAATCGAGGGTTATGCTTCAACATGGGGAAATGAATATCCTGTATATGATTATCTTTCGGAAGTTGGTTTGGTTGAATTTTACGAAAGTTTTGAGCGTGGAGCATTTGAAAAATCAATAACTGCAAGAGGTGGCAAGGACAAAAAGAACTCAATAAAAATGCTATATCAACACGACAGACGGCAAGTTTTGGGAACTCCCATGCTTGAAGAAGATGAAGTCGGATTGAAGTTTACTTGTGAAATTCCAAAAAATGTAAGCTATTCAAAAGATGCTATTGAATTGATGAAAAATGGAGATTTAAGGCAACTTTCAATCGGTTTTAATGAAATTGCTTATACTCTTGATAAAAAAGAAGATGGAACAATCCACGTTAAACATACAGAGGTCTATTTGCACGAATTTTCTCTTGTAACGTGGAGTGCAAATGAAGAAGCTATAATTACTCAAAATAGAAGTAATACAAATGTATTGAATTTAATTAGAGAAATTGGTAAGGATAGGATTGTTGAAGTTTTGAACTCTATGACAAATAAGGAAGAAACTAAAACAAAAACGGAAGAAAAAAAACGTGAAGATGCGAAGACAATTCCAACTTTTGTTTTTGTGCCATTAAAACCAAAAGAAAATCTTAATTTATAAACACAAAAATTAAAAAAAAAATTAAAAAAAATGGGAAAAATTGCCGAAAAAATTAGAGAAAAGTACACGATTGATGCCAACCAAGAAGCATTAATTGATGCTATGGAAAGTGCAATAGAAAGTTCTGTTTCCGAACGAGCCGCCACTATTGAAGCCACTTTCAATGAGTTCAAGTCCAAAACAGCAGATGTAGAAACTATTAATGCTTTGCGTCAAGAAATTGAAAGTTTAAAGGATAACAAAACTCAAAAAGAAACCTCTTTGCGTGAAGCATTGAGAAAAGATTTTGATAAGGTGAAAAAAGCTATTAGCGAAAGACAACCTTTTGAAATTCAAGTGAAACATCACAGATTACCTGCATTGATGACTGTTGCAAACACAATGAGCCAATCTTTGCAAGATAGCTATGCAGTTGATATGGGTTGGGATGCTATTCGTTATCCAGAAAATTTTATTGTTGATGTTATCGGGGGAATTGAAGTTCAAAACGTTCCGACAAATATCAAAAAGAAATTGGAAAAAGCAGTTGAGGGAAATGCAACTTTGGTACAACCGAGCGGACTTAAACCTCTTATTTCAACCGATATGGATATTGCTTATTTTGAAAAAATAAAATTTGCAGCATTATTTGAATTGGAAGAAGAATTGAAGTCATATGAAGAAGTTTATGCAAAAGTTCTTGAACTTCTAAACTCACAAGTGATTAGAGATTATAAGACAGGCATTTTTACATGGCTTACAGGGATTGCCTCTCCTTACGTTTCTTCTGCACTTGATTTAACTATGGTTGCACCAACGTTGGGAGCCGCCGTTTCCGCAGTTGCTTTACAAATTGCTTCATTAGATTTTACTCCAACTGTTGCTTACATGAATATTGCTGATATTGAAGTTGCAAAATGGGAACAAGCACCAGACGGACATTTCTTAATGCCCCCTGTTGCAAATTTGGGAACTTCTTTGAGAGTTTATGCCGATAATTCAATTCCACAAGGGAACATCCTTGTTGGAGATGACAGTACAGTAGGGGAAATGCACTCTCCATTGACAGTACGTTTTGGCGGATATACATCAACTGCCAAATTTGAAAACAACCAAGAAGCAGGTGTAATTGAAATTTATTCACTTCCGTATTTGCTCACAAGAAATGCAGGAAGTTGGGTATATGATGATATTGCAACTATTCTTACAGCACTTGAAAAACCAATTGTTCCGTAACAATCGGTTTCCGAAATTAAATTAAATTAAAAACAATAAAAATTTTTAAAGCTATGATGCAAATAGAAGAAAAAAAAGAAAAAAAAGGAACGCCTATTTCATGGGATAAGGAAGAAGATTTTATGGTTGTGAAATTGAAAAGAGGCAACAAAACCGTGCTTGTTCACAAAACTTTGGGAGAAAAGTTTATCGAACAAAAGAAAGCGGTTGAAGTAAAAGGTGTTAAGATTGTTAAACCCAAATTAAATTTTAAATAAAAATGGAAAGATTTTGCAAAGATGATAATATATTTATCGGAACAAGAGGATGTGATTTAGTTGCACTTGACCCGGCAGCTATTATTTTCACTCCTAAAAGGCTGCCAAGTGCCTTTGCCTCAACGTATAATTCAGACCCCGTTGAAGCCATAAAAACGTTGATTTATGGAGATTTAGCAACTCAAACAAAGGGTTGTCCGATTATCTATGATGAAACATTAACTCCAACTGATAATTCAGAGGGAGCAGTAATTGGCTCTTATGGTGCAGGTTTCCAAACCTACATTAGAGGCGGTAATATGATTTACCAATTTGATTTACCGCAGAAATTCTGTAAATCAAAAAAAATGTTAAAATTGAATAATTGGGATGGTGGCGTTATTTTCCTCACAAAAGACAAAAGAGTTGTTTTTGGCGATTTTGTTGGAGGAGAGTATATTCCTTTCAACCTCGTTACCAATTACATTACACCAAAAATGTTTGACAATAAAGTTGACCCAACCTTAATGTCAATTTTTGTGAATTTGGGAGAATTGGATAATGTTTATCCGAAAACGTGGGTATCTGAAACTATTGAGGATTTGTTCACTCTTGATTTAGAGGGAGTTATTGAGGGAGCAATTATTTTCACAGTTCAAACCGCAGCAAGTATTTCTTTCTATGTAGAAGATGCTTGCACCGGATTAAATATTTCTGATGCTACTTACCAAACGAGTTCAACTCCAGGATTTACAATCCGAAAAACAGACTCTTTGGGAGTAGTTGATATGATTACGAATGCAACTATTTTAAACGGAATTATAACCGCAGTACCAACTTCTCCTGATGTTTTTGCAGATGGGGATATTATTGAAGTTTTGAATGGTGTAAAAAGTGGTGCAGACGCAGGTTACGACTATTGTATGTACTATGCAAAGAGTTCGGCTCTTGATGTAACTCCGTAATTTTGTTTTGTTTCTAAATTTAGGGGGATTGGGTTTATGCCCTCTCTCCCTATTTTTTTATAATTGTAATATGTCAGATTTAGGAAATGCTTTTAAACTATTGGGAGATGCTTTTGGAGAAGTAGGAAATGCTTTGGCTGAAACGTTAAATGGTATTTCTAAAAATATGAATTTAGAGGGGGATGTTGAAGTTGGGCAAGGAAAATATGGATTTTTTTTAGTCGAACAGGGAGATATTAAAAATAATATTACAAACGAAGCAATTTTAAACTTACTTCCAAACGCAGAAAAGATTATAGAAATATTGATAGAAAGGCAAAAAAGGGGGTATAATGTAAAAAATTCTCAAATAGGGAAATATAGCAAAAAAGGGAAAATATCAAAAGAAAAAGCAGAGGAAAAATTGGGTAAAAGTTTATCTCATATAAATTTTATAGGAGGCGGGGAACTACAATTTGTTTCTTATGAATGGTTGAAGTTTAATGAGGTTAGTTCAGTTGCAGGTTTTGGGAATGTGGATTTAAACTTTTCTGGTGGATTGGCGGAAAGTTACGATAAAATTTATATTGATGCAACAAATAAATTAGGGAGAGGAATTATTTATGTTGAGGGTAGTGCAGAATATTTTAAGGAATTAGAAAGAAAATACGGATATGAAGCATTTTCTTTAACATTGGAAGAGGTAAATATTGATGAAAAAATGATTGAAGTTGAAAACGAAAAAATAGTATTAAAACTTATATGGTAATGGAAAATGATTTTGAACTTTTAAAAACAACAACAATAAAAGATTTTCGCACAAAATTTTTCAAAGATTTTGAAACAAACGAAGAATTGGTGAAAGAATTTAGTAAATTTACAAATTCAAATAATTCTATGGTTTATTACAATGAATTTATGAAAAATATGACAAAAGTTTTACTACAAAAGATATACAATGAACAAAAAATTGGAAAAAATATCGGAAACTTGAACATTTTAAAAGTAAGATTGAAACAATCTGAAATAAATTTGAACAAATTTTTAGAAGAAACAAAGAAAAAACAGAAAAAGATAGAATTTACAGAGGCAGGTTTTGTGGAATGGGTGGCAGCAGTTGGAAAATATTATGGATTTGAAATTAAAAGCGAAACTTCAATATTTGATTTTCTTGTAATGAGTAAGAAAATGAATAAAGATATAGAGAAACAACAACAAGATTTGAATAAATTTAAAACAAGAAAAAATGGCGGAAGAAGTTAATATAGGCGGATTGGCTGCAAAAATACAGACAATTTTTGACGCTGCAAAAACAGGTATTGATAATTCGACAAAAAGCATTGATAGTCTTTACACTTCAATAGATAAACTTTCTAATATCAAATATGATGATTTGGATAAATTCGCCAATGGTTTGAAGCAAGTTATGGAATTTGAAAAGGAATATATTAAACTTGCTCAAATGAAAGCTGATGCCGAAAAAACTATGGCAGAAGCAACAAAAGTGCAATTAGAATTGGAGAAAAAACAACAAGAAGTTGGGAAAAGTAGAATTAAAACTGTTGAAGATATTGCAAAAGCGACTGAAAAAAATATAAAACAAAAGAAAGTTGAATATGAAGCATTAAAAAATTATGCAGTTGTTATTGATGGAGAAACAAAACAAACAAGAGCATTATTAGTCGAAAAAGAAAAATTAAGTGCCGCTACAAAAGAGCAAACGAATTTAATGAAAGCACAAGCGTCAGTAGAAAGAAACGAACAGATGACGCTTGAACAACTTGCTGCAAAATATCAAATTGTAGGAAATTCAATCAAAGAATTAGAGGCACAAAATAAAGCATTGAGGGATGTTTCAAAATCAAAAAATATTATTGAAAATGCTGATGAATTAGAGAAATATAATACAATAATTTCTGCCAATTCTTTTTTGATTAAGGCAAATTCTGATGCTTCCGTACAACAAGCGTTAAATATCGGGAATTATAAATCTGCATTGGAAAGTAGCACAGGGGAAGTCGTTACAAATGCACAAGCATTAGAGGAATTAAAGAAAAAATATTTTGCAATTCAAAATCAACTTTCGCAGGGTGGTGGATTAGACGCTTTACAAGGCGATATGGAAATGTCCGAAAAAGAATTTAAAGCACTTGAAAAGGAATTACAAGGAGTTGCAAAAGAGATTTTGAATATTGAAAAAGCGTCAAAGGGAATGAAAGGCGGTGGTGAAAATGCAGAAAGTTTTAGACAAAAAATACGTTTGCTACAAGATGAATTGGCGGCGTTGAGGTGGCAAGAGCAAAATGGAATTGAATTAACAGAAGAACAAAAACAAAAATATAATGAATTAGCAAAGGAATATGCAAAAATGAAAGATGTTCAAGGGGATGTTGTTGGTATTGGCAAAAAAATGTCCTCTGATACATTTGAACTTGATAGAGTTATTGATACTGTTAATTTGGCGGCAGGGGCAATGCAAGCGTATAAGGGTACTATTGAATTATTAGGTTTAAGTTCAGAGGGTTACGAAGAAGTAATGCGTAGATTTATTGCACTTCAATCAACTATAAATGGACTTTCGCAAATACAAAAAGCGTTGCAAGACGATTCAACTTTTTCTATTACGCTTAATACAATGGCTCAAAGTAAGAATAATGCGGTTAAATTAATAGGAATTGGAGTTCAAAAAACCTTAAATGCAGTTGTTAAAGCAAGTCCTTATATTGCAGTTGCCGCAGCATTGGGAGCTTTGATTTATAAAATTGGAGAATATATTTACAATGCAAATGATATGGGCAAAATCTCAAAAGATTTGGAAACTAAAATAAATGCCTTAAATTCGGCTCTTGAAAAATCAATTGATGCTTATGCTGAAACTGTTACAAAAATAAGCAATTATAGACTTGCAATGGAAAGCAGCACAATTACAGCAAAGGGTAAAGAAAATGTTTTAAAAGCGTTAAATAAAGAATTAGAAAAAGAAGGAATACATTTTAACGATATATCAGAAGCACAAGAATGGCTTATAAATAATTCTCCTGAATATATTATAACACTCCAAAAACAGGCAATAGCAACAGCAATGTTTGCGGTACAAACGGAACTTTTAAAAGATTCACTAAAAAAATTAAAATCAGGATTTATTGATTTAGAGGAAATTACATGGGGGGAATTGGCGGGAAATATATTTGGTGCTGATAATTCAAGCCTTAGACTTTTTCAAATTGAAATTAATTCAACATTAAGATCAATGGAATATTTCAGGAAGGGTGGATTAGATTATGAAACTTCTGTTCAAAAAGCATTGGATTTAATGAAAAAGAAAGGAAAAGGAGATGAAACATACGTCTGGGAACAAATAGCAAAATATGTAGAAAGGGCAGTAGAAGAAAGCGGAGACTTTTATGGTGTAATGCAAAAATTATACGATATGCCCCTCGAAGAATTGCCAGCATTTTTACAAGAACAAACAATGCAAAATGTATTAAATGAAAATAAAGATATTTATAAACAATTGCTTGGTTCGCAGGCAGAATATCTAAAGACTTATGATGAAGCTGCAAAAGAAAAATCATCAAAAACGTGGACTAAAAACTTGAAATTTATTACCGAAGACGTTTCAAAATTATACAAAATTTTTGCAGATGAGAGCAAAAAAATTGCTGAAACGTGGAACGAAATGTCGGAAATGGGAATGGATGAAAGCGATTTTTTAGACTACAATTTGTTTCAACAATTATCAGGACAAATTATTGAGGAATTTGAACAATTAAGTTTAAGTGTTCAAACGTTTAGTGGTGAAAATTCTGAATATTTTAATTCTCTTATCCGGGTTAGTGGGCAATATACTAAAACTATAAGTAATATTGAACAACTGACAGGTGTTGAACGCTTGAAAAAACTACAATCTTTGCAAGAAGAGGTTTTAGCTGAATATACAAAAGGGGAAAATGCCTTATTGAAGTTGAAAAAGGACAATAATGAGGAACTGAAAAAACTTCAAGATGAATATGAAAAAACTACAATTGAAGCAGATGCAAGGGCGATTGAAGAAAAAGTTAATCAAATTCAAAAGGAACAAGATAAAATAAATCAATCCTTAACGAATATTGAAAAAACACGTCTCGAACACCAAAAAAATGTAAATGAAATTCAACAATTAGAGAGTGATATTCATATTCAAATTGTTGAACAAGAAATACAACGTGAAAAATTATTAAGAGATAAGAAAAATGCAGAAGAAATTAGAGAATATGAAAAGAAAAATGGAATTTTATCACGTTTATTAGGAACTTATGAAGAAGAAGTAGAGGATATTCTCACAGAACAGCGATTAAAAGAACTTGAAATTGAAAAACAAAAAATATTAGACGCAGTAAGAAATACCGCTTTTAATATTGGATTGGCTGAAACAGAGGAAGAAGAATTATTGGCTATAATCAATGACCCTACAAAAAATGCTGCAGAAAAAACAGCCGCAGAAAATAGACTTGCTATTGTGTCGGCAAATAAAAATGCACTTTTAAATACTGAAAAATCATTACAATATGAACTTATTAAAAACGGGGAAGAAAGTGCAGAGATACAACAAAACCTTATTGAAGAAAGAAATCAAAAAATAGAAGATGGTATTAAAAAACTTTATAGTACGTTAGGAGAAATTGAAAGTGAAATTGACAATTTAATGTCAGCAATAGATGATAGACGACAAGAGGAGTTGGATAGAGAATTAGAGCGGATTGATACATGGAAAGAGGCTCAATTAGATGCTATTGAAAAAACTGCAATGTCTGATGAAGATAGAATAGCAAAAACTTCCGAAGTTGAAAAAATTGCAGCACAAAAAAGCTATGCACTTGAAGTTGAAAAATGGAAATTGGATGTTCAAGCTGCAAAACGAAGAAAAGTTATGGATGCGGCTTCGGCAGCCTCCGCTTATGCGGTTGCAATGGTAAAAGCACTTGAATATGGCACATTAGCACCTATTGTTATGGCTTTGTTATCAGCAGTTTTTACGGCACAAATGGCTTCAATTATGTCGCAACCATTACCATTAAAACCCGACCCGCCTCAATATGCAGAGGGGACAATGTATCATGGTGGCGGATTGGCAGTTGTTGGTGATGGTGGAAAAAGAGAAGTTGTTGAGGCAAATGGAAAAACATTTTTAACTCCCGATTATGCAACTTTGGTTGATTTACCACGTGGTGCAAAAGTTTATAAAGACTATGAGGACTATATAACGAACAGGTGGGTGCAAAATCAAACGAATGGCGACACTTTTGATAATTTTGGTATAATCGATGCTATTAAGAAAAATAAGTCGTCTATGAGCCTATATTTTGATAGGAATGGAATTTATACTGTTTCAAAAAATGGTATTGATAGAGATACTTATATTTCCAATACTTTAAAACTTAATAAATAATGAATGATAAATATAGAGTTGTTTTAACATTATTTCACACAGGGGCAGGTGCAATCCAACGTTCATATCTTTACACTTGTAAACATGTTGTAGGGGGATTGACAGATTTAGTTTTTAAATTGACTTTTGACAAAGATTATTTTTCTTATTCTTATAGGCACTCAGAAACAACGCTGCAATTTATTAAGGATGATATGCGTGAAATTTTAAATTGTAGCACAGGATACAATCATTATGATAATTTGGGTAATAAGCATCAAGATAAGTCTTATACCGCCTCAAATAAGATAAAAATCCAGATTATTGATAATCATGCAAATGTTGTATTTTGGGAAAGTTATTTAGACACAAACCAACAACGAATTATACCACCATATTTGGAAATTCCATTAATTGAAAATTCTGATATTAAGGAAAAAATTGAACAAGAATTCTCTTATTCGTTACAAGAAATATCAAATTCAGTTTTAGATATTGATACTTCAAATTATGCCGGAAACGATGTAATAGAAAACACTTCTTTATTTGGAACGACTTTTTTTGATAATTCATGGGGATTGGATTTTGGTTTAACACCTGACCAATGGGTTTATCAAGGTGGTGGCAGACAAGCAGCATACCCGATACAATGGCTTTGCGTTCAAGGGGATGGTGATAGTAGAATTTATGCAAGAGGCGAATATTGGGGCGAATTGGGGGGAATACAAACTTTCCAATATAGAGAACAAGCAGTCGGGGGAAGTCCAACGTTTCCAAATAAAAAAGTTGGCGGTTTTACATTATTGGCAAATTATCCAAAAAGAGTAAAATTGACTTTAACTTTTAATCTATATTTGAAAAGAAAAAGATTTTTAGAGATAAATGGAACAAGGATTGGATATAGTCCAAACAACCTTGAATTGAGGATGTCTTTCAAATATTGGAATTTTTTCGCTGACCGAGATGAATTTATTACTTCAATCCCTAAAAGAGCAGAGGGAGAATTTGATGTTTATGAATTAAAAGACTTTGTTTATGAGTATAATGTAATTTGGATTGGAGGTGGAAGTAAGTACAATTACTATGGAGATTTTTACATAAAATTCGGGGAAAAAGTTTATGCAGAGTGGTTTAATTTTAGTTCGGCAATAATTTTTCCGAGTTTTAATTTTTTCATTGAACAAAACCTTGATACTTCAAAGGGTTATTCATTCCGTTGTGATGCAGTTATTGATGCACTTGCAAATTCTTCATTGCACGCAAAGAACAAATTGTCGGGTATTCCTATTTTAGATTATCTTTCTTTTATATCAAACAAAGCGGGTCTAAATGTTTCATATCCAACTTTAACCTCTTATGGATTAAACAATATTCTTTATTCAAGCGAAAACTTATTAAATTTCAGAGATAGGCAAGTTAATGAGGATGGATATTTGGAAATAATTGAAACTTGCAGCTTGAAAGATGTTATAGATTGGCTGAATAATCAATTTTGCCTTTCAATATACATTGATGAAAATAATGATATAATCCTTGCAACAAGAGATAGTTATACCGTACCAACGAGGGAAGCTTTAATTGAAGTTAATAGACTTATTGAAATTAAACCTCAAAAATTCATAAAGACAATAAAAGCAGGAAGTTTAAAGCATGAACTTGATTTAATTTCCGCAAATGAGAGTATGAATACTGAATGCACGTGGCAATTGGATACTGAAATGGATGGGCAAGAATTGGATATATTTTGCAACATTTGTACCGACCCACAATTTATTGATTGGATGTTAATGCAAAAGACTGTTTCTGGGGATAAAAAATGTTTAATTGAAACTACAACTTCGGGGGGAATTACTGAATTAAATGTAGCAGAGCAAACAAGAATTACACTCAATAAAACAAATGAAACAATATCAAACCCTCTACCAAATTTTAGTACCTGGAGAGAAAGAAATTTTGTAAATATATTCCTTTCTCCGCTTGCTCAAATACAAAGGTGGCGTAGATACATAACAACTCCGCCACAAGATTTTAGGTATAAAGTAATAAAATGCGATACAAATTTCATTACTGCAATAAATAGAAATGCAAGAGCGTTACCCTATATGCAAATTTATGCAGATAGCGGACTTCCAATTATTTTCAATAATAGTAATACAATTATTACGGGGTTGCCACGATATATAGAAAAAGTTGGCGTTAAAATAAGAGATTTTGATACAAACGGATATATCTTACCATTAAAGATTAAAGTTCAAACCCCGATTTATACTCAATTTATAAATGCACGAAGAAAAGCGTTAGCACGTTTTACATACAATGGAGAAACATTAATTGGTTATCCAAATGAAGTTGCAACTTATTTTGGCGAACAAGTGCAAGAAATGGAAATTGAATTAATAGAAAGCTCCTCAATTACAAATATTAATGATTTAATCGAATAAAGCTATGATTATTTTTCCAAAATTCAATCCGATAGAATTTCGTTACACTCATTTTGAGGAAAATTACGAAAAAGATTTTACAAACTATAATACTTGTAGAGATAATTTTATAATTGGCGAAAATGAAAAAATTTCTTTTTGTCTATTTGTAAAAAGTGCAATAATGGGAGAATTTAGAGTTTATGTACTTGATGAAAATGGAACGCAAATTGACCACACAGCAACTCATTTAGTTACCGCAGGTAATTTTTATTCAGCGGAAGTGCCAATGATATACGGAATTGGTAAATTTTGGATAAAAATCTTATGGATAGACAATTTAGAGGGTATTGTAAATTATTATTCTGAAAAAATTGTTTGTACCGATAACTTGCAATATACACGCCTATTATCATGGAAAAAAAATGGAAAGTGGTTAGGTTATAATCTTGATGGAATATATAGAACTGTAAATTTTGTCTTTTCAAAAAGATTAGATATTTCAACATACAAAAATAAGTCTTTTGGAATTGATAATATTATTTTTCAAAATGGTTGGGGAAAACACGAAATTGTTGATAGTTATCCAACCCCGCTTTTGAACTTGCATATAGGTTATATTCAAGGACTTAACGAATACACACAAGAATTAATTTCTCTTTTGCGTTCAATGGACTATTTGGCGTTGGATGATGATATACTGCAAATTACAGAAAATACTGAATATGAGTTGATTGATAGCAATGAATTTGATGATAGGCGTGGGGTATTACTTTCAAACCTTTCTCCATACAAAAACGAGTATAATGCAAATTTATTCTATCAACCAAACAGAGAAAGTCTTTTGAATGGTGGCGTTTGGATTTTGCACAGCGGTGTATGGAACGCCAATGGAATTTGGATGAATAATGGTGTTTGGGTTGCTTAACTATTAGGCACAATACTACGAAAGTGCGTTAATTGAACCATTGCAGCTCTGTTTTGCCTTTATATCCCTTCTCCCACACATACCAACCATAAGCAACAGCACTTCCACCACCTTCAATCATTTTGTCAAACTCTGCATTTTTAGCACAAAGCAACCGAGAAGCGGAAACATAAATTACTTTTGGAGGGTATTTAATAAATAGATTTTTTCTTGCCTTACCTTCCATAAATTGTAGTTTAAGAAACATCGCCACCTTTTTACCTTCGGGTATTATTTGCAGTGCTTTTTCTACAAACTCCTTTCCAAATTTGTAAGGTGGGTTTGTAATTATATCTCCATCCCATTCAGTTTGTGAGATTAAAAAATCTATTCCATTTTCGCCAAATCCTCTATCAACTAAATCTGTGCTTTTTACATTATACCCAGCACTTTCAAATACTTTACTCAAACTACCATCTCCACAAGCACATTCCCAAATGTTAGGCGAAAATGTTTCTAATTCCAAAAGTAATTTAGCTGCTTTTGGTTCGGTTGCGTAAAAATCTTCATTTTGTCGTTCTTTGTCTGTGTGGTTACTTGCCCCAAGCGTTTTATAAATGCTGTTGCTATTTCCTGTCCAATCTGCCATATAATTTATTTTTAAGTTATTACTAATTAAACCGTACTGTGCCTAACACCGTGTATAAGCAATGGCACATAAACGGTGTGCTAATTTAAAAGTGTGTACAAGTTCCACTGCTCATACACCATACGTTAGATTGCTATTTTTATTGTAAATTCAAGTATATCAAGAAGTTCAGCTACTTGTAATTTTTTCGCATCCCTCCTTGTTGGACTACATTTCCCCGAAGAATTGTTGAATAAAGTCGTTTCCTTTTTCTTAAATCCCGCCAAAAGTTTAAGATTGTAAACATCATAGGGATTATTTTTTATCCACGCATTATATTTTCTTCGGGCAATCATTCCCAATGCACAATCAACAATGGGCATTAACTTTGTTTTGTTCTTTTCCTCAAAATTATTGGGATTTCTTGCAACTTTTTTATAGTCATTTCGGATAATTTCCTGTAAATCTTTCATAACTTTGCTTCTTTCATCCCACTTCAATTCAGAAATTGGGCAAGAATTTACAACCGAAATGATATATTGAACTTCAATTTTTGTTTTCCGGCAATAAACTTTGATTGCAGCCGATAATAACGGAAATTCGGCAACCAACGTTTCTCTTATATCATTTGGTCTTTTATATACATTAAGGTCTGGAGATAGCGAGGTTAAACTCTTTTTTACATCCTCACTATACCTCAAAGCAACTTCAAGTGCCTTTTTTCTCCTTTCAGTATATTCTCCTTTTTTATTTTGGATAGACGAATAAGCTGCCATCTTTAAAAATTTTCATTATTGGTTTAAATCTCTCCGAATTGAATTTGTCTGCCACACAAAAATTATAGTCAGTACAAGAATACACTATAACATCCACTTGCTTGTCTATTGCATAGTTAGTTGCGAGGCGTTTTATTTGAGATAATGTGATACCTCTTCTTCTACTACAAGCCATAATTTATAATTTTAAATAAATAAGACTGAATATCCCAGCTACTATCAAAATATGAGCAATAATCAATAAAATAGTGTTTTTCCATTCAATCTTTGTTCTTTCTTGTTCTTTCATTATAATTTAATCTTTTAATACGTCAGATAATACAGCCATAATTGAAGTTAAATCTTCTTTATATTCCGGGTAAATATCTTTAATATCAAAATATTGTCTATAAAAATATCGAGGTTGGCAATGATTGGCATAACCTAAATACTCTCCAATCCTTTGAAACGTAAAACCATAACCATAACTTATTACGATAAACATCATTCGTGCCTTAATATACAACGACTCTTGGCTTCTTCCTCTCAAACCTATAAAATAAAAGTTATTTACTGCATTTTCAATCTCCCGAAACAAATTGTCCTCAACTCTTTTTTTTTCTATTTGAATATTATACATTGAAGTTTTTTTTGCAAATATAAAAAAAATTCTAACATTCAATATTTTTTACAAAAAAAACAAAAAATTTTTTGGGCAAAATATGAACGATTTTCACGTTAAAAAGACAAAGAAAAGCAACTTATTTTACTTTTACGCCCAAATGAAAAACTATCGGGGAGTATTGATGGGATTAACAGAAAGATTATTTGACAGTCACACTAATAAAATTCTATTTGTTGAAAAAAACGAATTTGGAAACATTGTCTTTAACGGCGAAATTATTTATTATTAATTGAAATATGACTGAAATTATAATTTACGCAATATTAACAATTTTATTCTTAACAACAACAATTAAAATATAAAATCATGGAAACACAAATTTTTAAGTCATACGAAGACTTTTTAAAAAGGGAAAATAAAAAAGAAAATGGTGTAAGTGAAGCTTTTGCATACGAAAATCCAGACTTTGAAGAACAAAACAAAACAAATACCGGTTGTTGGAATTGTTATAATTGCAATAATTGTAACTTTTGCGACTTTTGCAACTATTGTACATCGTGCGGACATTGCAACTTGTGTAGCTCTTGTGGACATTGCTACTCGTGTACAGAGTGCATATCGTGCGGCTTTTGTGAATTGTGCGACTTTTGCACCTTGTGCAAATTTTGTTCCTTTTGCACAGCGTGCACCTCGTGCGACTTTTGCAACTCGTGCGAATCTTTAATTAATCAATAAACAATTAAAGAAAAAAAGAAGAATTAGTCGACTTTATCGAAGACTGCGAAGCTCGAATAAAAGCCCTTCAAAACATCAAAATTTAAACACCACTTTTTAAATAATCAAAATTATGGAAATAGCAATCTTCATAACAGTAAACGCCGTTTGCATCGTCATCGGCTATTTATTAGACAAGAAAATTTAACAATAATTATTCAACAAATTAACATCAAAAAAAAAATTATGAAAACAATTAATGAATATGAAAAAAAAGCAATTGACTTTTTAACAAACACAAATGTTACAATAAAAATAAAATTTTTAAAATATGACTTTTATTTTCAGGAAGATAAAGAAGAAAGAGATATTTACAAAATAACCTTGAAAAGAGAAAAACAAAAAAATTATTCTTTTACTTTCGGCCAATCAATTTTTAATACAAAAAAAAGAATAGAGCCAACCGCTTATGACATTTTATCTTGTCTAACTAAATGCGACGTCGGCACATTTGATGACTTTATTAACGAATTTGGATTTAAACCCTCTTCAATTGCCGAATGGGAAAAAATAAAGAAACTTTATAAAGCCGTAAAAAAAGAATTTACGATGGTCAAAAATCTTTGGAGCGATGAAGAAATTGAAGAATTATCAGAAATATATTAAAAAAAATATCAACCAATAAAACATAAGCACTCGAAAGGGTGCTTTTTTTATGCCCTTTAACAACTTCTTTTTAAAACCAATGTACAATACCAAACCGAAAAAATAATGCCTTAAATCGTCTCTAAATCGTTTATAATTATTTTATTTAAACGACTTTTGAAGTCGTTTTTTTTGTCCGCTCAGCGAAAATTTTACAAAAATTTCACTTTTTGAAAAAATAGTGTAACTTCAATTTGTCTCATATGTAACAATTTCTATTTAACATAATGCTAATTATAAGACACAATTTACAGCACTCGACTGTTAATGAACGTTAAAAAAATGCTTTAAAAACCGGCGAGGGAGGGCTAAACGACCACCCCCCCCGTATAATAAAAAAAATCCAATAGATTGATTAAGAGAGAGTTAGGGTTATTATAGGGATTAACTTTAATTGATTTTTAATTTTTTTGGATTTTCATACTTCAATTTTTGTCGAAATAATGGCAGGAAAAGGATAAAAATTTAGTTGTGTTACTTATGGCAATAAAAGTGTTACTAACGTGATACCGGTTTTTGTGAGTTTTGTAGGAGGAAATGGAAAAAGAGAAAAAAGGTAGCACTCTCTGGAATGTTACCTAAAAATAATTAAAAGTGAAAAATTTTAACAAATGAATATTAATATAATATATTGATTTATATATCTTTATATTAAATATATAAAATATATAGAATATATATATAATTATAAATATAAAGAAGTAACATAAAGAAGTACTGTTCGGTAAAAGAGAACAATGTAAATTGTAGTAAAAACGAACGTGGCGAAAACGTGAAAAACGGATGCTCAAAAATAACTATTTCAAAAACACGTGTTTTTTACGACCTGACCACTTTTTTATGCTACCTATGCTACCTTTTGGATAAAACGCTAATACACAATTAATTATAGCCGTTTGTTAAAGTGTTACCTTAAGCAAAAGGTAGCACTGCTTTTCGTAACTAATTGATTATCAATAGGCGAGGTAGCACAAAGGTAGCACTTTTTCCCGAAAAAAGCCGTTTTCAAAAGTGGCAAAAAAGGGGGGGTATATTGCAAAAAGTGTTAATAACTCCAATGAAAAAAGGCTTAAATTGTAGTTTAAATGATTGAGCATTAATAAAATAAGTGTCTAATTTAGAATTTGTCTAAATTAACATTTATTAACATTTTAAAAAATCAACCTCGAAATAATTATTTATTTTTTGAAAATGATTTTTTTTGAAAATAATTTAATTGAAGTTCAAGTAGTTATAATAAAAATTACTTATTTTTAGTTTTTTTTAAAAAAAAAAGTGATTTTTATATGAAATAAATAATTATTTTTGCCGCATGTTGAAAAGTTTAACCAAAAAACATAAATTATGAAAACAAAACTGAATATAATCAATTTGAGTAGTAAATCCTTTCGTTATGAGAACGAATGGATTGCACCGAAGTATCAGATTGTAGGTAATGAAGAATATTTTCAAATTTCAGCAGGAGAAGAATTAAAATTTTTTAATAATAAATTCCATCATATTTTATCTTCATTCTTTGTTTTAGCACGAAAATTAGCAAAATATAGAGAAAATCCAACTTATTTTATTTTTGATAATACAACAGACGTTATATTAAAAACAGAAATTATAAATAGATTTATTTACAATTATTCAAAATTTCTTTATATTGAAGCTGAAACAAATGAAATTTTCGGAAGAGTTTGGCATAAAGAAAAACAAGAATGGATTATAGAAAAAATTGGAGACTATAAAGAAAAATATTTTTTGGAATTAACATAAAACCAAATGCAGTGCTTGCGTATAACGGTTGGGTGCTTTACGAAGAAGCAAAATAATGAAAATGAATTATCAATTAACACTAAAACTTCAATAGAATGAAAGACTTTAAATTACAAATGAAACGGCTTTTTTGTAAAGCACTTGTTATATGCCGTTTAAAAAAACAAGGCAAATTTTTCTATGAACCATTTGTTTACGTTTATTCAGATGGTAGAACTTGCTTAGATGGCATGACATCAACTGTAAGATTCTTAGAAAAATTTAGTGTGGCGGCATTTATTGAAGAAGATGCAGATGAAGATGCCCGGAAGATTGTAAATGAAAAATATCCTGATTGGAAAGGACATGTGCGTTTTTTTTAAATTGCAGATAACACGGTTTTCTGCTATGCCCAGTTGGGCAATTTGAAACACAAATTTATAAACTTTAAAGGTTGCCACTAACAAACAAATAATATTAACAAACAAAAGATTATGGAAAATATAGATTTATTTGGGAATAAGATTATAGAGGATGTGCTTTTAAGGGATAAATACATCGAGCCACCTTTTACCCGATTGGATGCCGTTGGCGGTAATTGGCAAAAACGAAAAAAAATGTGGCTACAAAGAGGGCTGAAAAGTGAAATAGGACGGAAGGGCGAATTATGTTTAGCTCAAGGTTTAAATAAATATGACCCACGACAAAGCTATACAGGTACGAGTGTATTTGACCCTGTTTTGTGTGAGTTAATGTATAGATGGTTTTTGCCCGATAACGGCACTATTTTAGATCCATTTGCAGGAGGTTCAGTGCGTGGGATTGTGGCGAATTATTTAGGTTATAATTATACAGGCATTGAATTAAGACAAGAACAAGTTGATAGTAATAGAGAACAGGCTTTGGATATATTACCAATAAATAAACAACCTCAATGGTACTGCGGGGATAGTAATATCGTTTTAAATGATACCTTTAATACTAAATATGATTTACTTTTTACCTGCCCTCCTTATATGGATTTAGAGGTTTATAGCGATTTAAAAGACGATTTGAGCACAATGGACGATGAAAAGTTTATTGATACTTACGAGCAAATAATAACGAAGGCTTGTAAATTGTTAAAAAACAATGCCTATGCTATTTGTGTTGTTGGCGATGTAAGAGATAAAAAAACAGGATATTATAAAGATTTTATTACAATAACGAAAATGGCTTTTTATAAAGCAGGGTTAAAACTTTATAACGAGGCGATTTTATTAGAAAATGGATTAAACACGGCAGCAATGAGAGCAGATAAGCAATTCTCAGCAAGTAAAAAACTTATTAAAGTTCATCAAAATGTGCTAATATTTATAAAGAGTTGAAAAAATCTCTTTATAGGTTAAATTTAATGAACAATGATTTAAAAAACAATTTAAAATAACAATAATTATGGAAAATCAAAAATCAATCAATGAAATAATTGAGGATATTCAAGAAGTTCATTTAAAATCTGGCGGAAGATTTTTAAGACAAGCAGAAATTAAGGAAATGAAAGTCGGAGAATTATTATTTTCTTTAATTCCGAATGGAGTATCTGTAAAATTTGAACAAGCAGAAATTAAACGAAAATATAAAGCAAGAAGAAGCATATTTTTTGAAAGAGATTATTTTATTTCGGAAGATGAAAATACTGTTACTTATAAGGAAACAAACCTAAAATTTATGTTTATACAAAACGAAGCAGGTTGTGATTTATGTGATATTCGTATAAGTGAGAATAGAAAGTGTAAACTTCCTTGCACAAAAGAAGAAAGAATAGATAGAAAAGATGGTATTTATAAGATAAAAATATAATAAAACAACAATAATTATGGAAGCAAGATTTAGTTTTTTTAAGAAGCCGATAGGCGTTACAGATAAAAAACCAGAAAAATCAACAACATTAGTTGAGGTTTATAATCTAATCAAAGGAGAAACCTACGAAGTATTAACCGAACATTTGAGGGAATTAACCGGAAAAAAAGAAATTGGGGATTTTAAAAGAAACAATTTAGACTTTATTACATTTTCCGGAACGTTCAAAACGAGGTTTGCCGACCAACTTATCAAACATTCAAATTTAATTTGTATTGATTTTGACCATATTGAAGACATTGATTGGTTGTGGGATAAATTGCTTATTGATGAATTTTTTGAAACTTCATTGATGTTCCGAAGTCCAAGCGGACAAGGAATAAAATGGGTTGTTGAAATAGATACAGAAGAAGCCACCCATTTGGATTGGTTTTTAGGTATTGAAGCATATATCAAAAAAGTTTACGGAATTAATATTGATAAAAGCGGAAAAGATGTTTGCCGAGCTTGTTTTCTTTGCCACGATAAAAATGCTTATATAAACCCCAAATTATTAACTAAATGAAAAGAAAAAAATTCAATCCAAAAGAGTGGATAGAAGAACAGAATAGACCACTAAAAACAGAACCAATAAGTTATGAAAATGTACCGAACGACTTTCCTGCAACTCTTTATGAAATTGAAAGATTAGGGATTGATATTGCACCAGATTACAATGATTGGGTCAATTTAGGATTTGCATTGGTAGATAATTTTGGGGAATTTGGGAGAGATTATTTTCACAGGATAAGCCAATTTCATAGTGATTATGACCCGAAAGCAACCGATAGACAATATACAAAATGTTTGGCATCAAATGGGAAAGGCATTACGATTAAGACTTTTTTTCAGTTATCAAAGTCGGCAGGAATTGATTTGGTTGGGATTTCAAGAAAAAGGTTGCAAGATACTCAAAATTTAATCATTGAAGTTAATGATTTTACAGTTAAGGAGAAAAAGGAAAAGGAAAGTAAGAAGCCAATCCAACCAAAAACTTTAAAAGAAGAAGCCGAAATAAAGTCAAAAATTGAAAAGTTGGATAATGAGTATTATAAACAACTTACAAATATGTACTCACCCGATGAATTGATGCAACTTATTCCGACAGATTACAAGGTTGTGTTCGGGAAAAAACTTACAATTTTTGATAATGAAAAGCGTGAAGTCTTTTTGAATAACATTTTGAGCAAAGAAGAATTGATTAGGCAATGTTGTTTGAAGCATATTCCGTTATTGGAGGATGTTTTGAACGACCGGTATAGTTTTAATTTTACTTTTGAGGAATTACAAGAATGGATTATAGATTTTAAGCCGCAGACTATTTTCAGAGGATTTTATTATGATAAAACAGAGCACAGATTTGTTTCAATTTATGGCAATGAATATTATTGCATTGAAAATGAAATAGTTGAACGAATAAAAAATCTCCATTCCTCTTGTATGAATATCCAAAAGAGAGATTTTAAACTTATCTCAAAAAACATTTCAGATATTGCGGATAAATTATTGAAAACTCTTTACATGACAAAGGATGTTGAATTTTTGGATGTAAGGGTTGGAATTTATGACAAAATACTCAATGAAAGACCGAAAGATGAATATACAGGAAATTATTTTTATACATTTTTCCACGAATTGTATAATTGTACCGATGCAGATATTGATAGTTTGATAATCTTTATTGCAGCGACACAAAGAGTTCACTTCTTCGGGGATGTAAAAAGTTATTATTGTTTATTACTAACAGGGGATAGCGGAATTGGTAAGGATAGTTTTTTCCCAAGCGTTTGTTGTGGGGTTGATTATATGAGCGAGGATGCAAATTCCGTTTTGTATAAGGGAAGTCTTTATGGTGCAACAAATTTCACAACAATTGATGAAAAACAAGCGAATAAATTGTTTTATAATTGGATTTCAGATAATATTGAAGCTGCAAACGTGGTAAACAAGCTGGATATTATCAACAATCCTTTCTTTAAAATTGAAAGAAAAGGCTTAAATAATAATTCAGTTGTAAAAAGATTTAATACTGTAATAACCGCCAATTTTAAGGATGTGATTTTTGGAAAGCAATATGACCAAAACGCAATTATAGGTCGTTTTCTTTTTGCCCATTTTGAGTACAAAAGCGGATGGAAACGCCCAGATTACATTGAATTTTTTATAAAAAATCAAGAAAAACTACAAGAATTTTATAAAAATTTCTTTTGTTGGATATGGTATAATATGGCAACCGTTCCAGATACACTGGAGAAAGTCAAAAAGATGAAAATTGCTGAACAACAAGAAAAGGTTATGAATGCAATTTATAAAAGTGAAGAAGATTTTCAAATTTATGAGATTTGGCAAGAATATTACAACTATAATCATTTGCCAAATGCCCCGAATATCCTTAATTACAAAGGAGAAGATTGGGTTGTTATTGCAGATATTGACACTTTGAGACAAAAGTTTGCTACATTACGTTATACTCCAAGTGCAAAGAAAATTGCAAAAACTTTGAGCGTTTTTTATGGAAGTGAAAATGTTTTATACCAACAACAAATAAAACAATACGGACAAAATACAAGAGTAACATTAATGGTTAAGAAAGGGTTAAACAATGACAGATAATTTAAAATTTGAATTTGAACAACTACCGAAAGAAATACAAAAGGCAACAATTGAAGTTTTTAAAAAGCGTTGGGGAGGAAATAAGCGAAGTTTTTTGAAATACCTTAATGGATTTGAAAAGGATGGAGAAATTTATCTTTGGTTGTGTTGGCAAATTTTTGCAGTAAAAAAGATTTGGGAAAGTCAGAGCCATTTTAAGTTAGATGATTTTGATGATGAAGAAGAAGATATGGAATTTGAAAATTAATTTAAAAAAAAAAAAATTATGGAAACAAAAACATTTAAAGTATTAAAATTCGGGAGAATTTATGTTGATGAAAATCTATTATCAAAAGGAATTTATGAAACAAATAGACCTTATATACGAAGTGAAGATGCAACGATTGAAAATATTATAATCACAACGAGAGTTGCTTTAAAATTCTTAAATCCATTATGCGATTTATCTTCTTATATTGAAAACATAAGACAATGCGAACTTGTAGAAGTTGAATTAGTTGAAAAAACTACGAAAAAAGAACAGTAAAAAATGAATTAAATAAAAAATAAACAGCAAGTAATTGAAAATCAAGTAGAAAAAATTTAAAAAAAAGGAGATTATGTTATGAAAAATAATTATATTTGTAAATCAAAAACAATGGAGATGAACATTAAAGAAGCAAAGAAAAAACATCAAATTGTTCCAAAATCAGAAATTGCAATGGCAAAAAAGCGAGGTTTAAGCGAGGTTATTGGAAGTATTTATGCTATTCCAATTACAAAAGAAGTATTATCGTTGCCTCAAAGCAGATTAACAACGCAAAATTGCATTATTAATGATTTTGCTGCCGAAACACAAGCGTTCATATTTGAGAATGATGGAATTTTTATTGAGTTCAAAAAACTTCGCAAAATGGTTATTAGGAGATTGCGGATTGAAAAAGTAAAACTTGAAGAAGAAATTATTAAAAATGAAGAAAATGAAAAATAGAGCAAATTTAATTTACAAAATCCTTATGTGGTTTTTTTGGACTGTTTTGGTAATAATGATTACTGTTTGTTTTTGTGATGTTGCAAAAGCAGTAAGGCAAAGTAATGGAAGTGGTGTAAATTACGAATACAACTATTAAACCATGAGAATTAAAGTATTAGGAACTGGAAGTAGTGGTAATGGATATGTAATTACAGATAGTGATGGAGAAAGTCTTATAGTTGAGGCAGGTGTTCAATTAAAAGTTGTTTTGGCTAATTGCGAAAATCCTATTGGTTTTATTTATAGCCACGACCACAAAGACCATTGCGAGTATAGAGATAAGTACGAGAAAGCAATACCATTTTTTGATATTCAACCGAATTATACAAGGAATATTATTGGCAACTATAATGTTATAGGTTTTCCTGTATTGCACAATGTAGAAAATAAGGGTTTTATAATTGCAAATAGAGTTGAACATAAAACATTATTCTTTGCAACCGATCTTATCTATAACTCTATGACAAAGGTATATTACCAAAATCTATTCTTTGCGTTAAAAAACATTGACATTGATTTATTCTGTGTTGAGAGTAGCTATAATGAATATGAATATAAGTGTGCAATGCAAGGAGATAGTGATGTTTTTGGCGTTCAAAATCATTTGTCAAATTATGAGTGTGCAAGGTTTCTTTCGCACTTATGCGATAGAAATAAAGTGCAAAATATACTTTTAATTCACGGAAGTAATCGGATAGGGCGTTCAATTAAAGGAAAAAAAGACCCGATTTTAAGACTTATACCAAAAGCAAAAATTACCATAGCAAATTATGGTACTGAAATAATTTATTAACAATAAACAACACAAAATGAAAAAGTTCAAATTAACAGAAGAAACGAAAGTAGCTCCAAACGGCGAAACACTTTACAGGATTGAGGCTTTACGTGACTTTACCTTAATTAATGGAAAAGAGGTTAAAGTAGGCGACAAGGGGGGATGGGTCAACAGCGAGGAACGATTGTCACACGACGGGAAGTGTTGGATTTATGAGGAATGTATGATGTATGAGAAATCATACAGATGCGACAATTCTATCGGTTTCGGAAACAGTCAGCAGTACGGCAACAGTAAGCAGAGCGGAAACAGTCAGCAGTACGACAACAGTCAGCAGTACGACAACAGTCAGCAGTACGACAACAGTCAGCAGTACGACAACAGTCAGCAGTACGGCGACAGTAGGCAGTTCGGCAATAGTTGGCAGTACGGCGACAGTAGGCAGTTTTGCAATAGTAAGCAGTTTGGCGAAAGTCGGCAGTACGACAACAGTAGGCAGTTCGGCGATAGTTGGCAGTACGGCAACAGTCGGCAGTTCGGAAATAGTAGGCAGTTCGGCGATAGTCAGCAGTTCGGCGCCAGTAGGCAGTCCGGCAACAGTCAGCAGTTCGGCGACAGTCAGCAGTTTGGCAACAGTCAGCAGTTTGGCAACAGTAGGCAGAGCGGCGACAGTAGGCAGTTTTGCAATAGTAAGCAGTTTGGCGAAAGTCGGCAGTACGACAACAGTAGGCAGTTCGGCGATAGTCAGCAGTTCGGCGACAGTAGGCAGTCCGGCAACAGTAGGCAGAGCGGAAACAGTCAGCAGTACGACAACAGTAGGCAGTTCGGCGATAGTCATCAGTACGGCGACAGTCAGCAGTTTGGAAACAGTAAGCAAGGTGGAATGCTGTTAGATAATGCAATTGATGGTTGTGTTTACTTAACATCACCAACAAGCAGTAGAAGTATTTGTATCTCATTGTCAGATAGACAGATACATACAGGATGTTTTAGTGGAACAACTTTTTGGCTTATAAACAAAAAAAGAATAGAAGACATTCCGGAATGGGCGTACTGGCTCGCTCAAACATTGAACACATGTACAGACGATTATATTTTAAACAATTTAAAACAAGATTTTAACACAAAATTTAACACAAAATGAAAGTAGAAATTAAAAAATTCGGGGAATTACAAGACATAAAATTTGAAACCCCTATTAAAATTGAGGCAAAAAATAAAACAGGAAAGACAACAATTCTTAATGCGGTTGCGTGGTGTTTATTCGGAAAAGACATTGAGGGTAACGAAATGGGTGTACGGGTATATAAAAGTTCTGAGTCGGTTGAGGAACAATTTGCAGAAGTAAATATTTTCTTCGGTGGAACTCAATTCACACGGAAAGCCGCCCCGACCTTTACAAGAGGTGGCGAATTAAAGAGTAGGGTAAATACTGAATTATCAATTGATTTAAACAAAGTAAATCAAGCAGAGTGGGAAAAGTTTTTCAATTTTAAAACGTTCAAGGGAACAAAATTGATTAATATTGACTTACTCACTTGTAATCCATTATTGTTTTTGAAGTTGGACTATAAAGACAAAAAGGCGATTTTAAATGAAATTGCGGTTTCCGATAACGAAGAATTGCGTAATTTTGACTTAAAAACTATGCAAGATAGAAGAAAAACTTTGCAAAAACAATTAAATTCAAACTATTCAGAGCAAGAACTTATACAAAAAAAGACAAAAGATATTATTGATGTTGAAATTGAGGAGATATCGGCAGAGATTGTTGATGCAAGAGAACAATATTTAACGCTTTCTCAAAGTGATAATACAGAGTTGATTGCGAAAATAAACAATGAAAATGCGTTGAATTTAGCACAAAGACATTCACAAAAACGTGAATTATCGGGCAAAATTATCTCTATTGACAATAAAATTGCAGAATTGAATGGGGAAATTGACAGAGAAGAAAAAAGAGTTGTTGATGATATTTTGAAAAGCAAAAAGGAATTAAAAGATAGTGAAGAAGAGGAAAAATATCTTACAATGATTTTAGCAAACCTAAATAATGCTAAAAAATATACAGATGTAAAAACGTTCTATTCCGAACATAAAGAGTGGTTGGATGAAAAAGAATATATTAGAATGATATTAAATTCAATTTCAAAATTAAAGAAACTTGAATTTAATGGGGAAGAAGCAAATTGTCCGATTACGAATAATGCTTGTGATATAGCAAAAAATAATGCACGGGAAAGTTTTGAAATTGACAAGGCAAATAAAATTAAAAAAACAAAGGAAGATTTTTTATATTTTGTTGAAATTGAAATGAAATACTACAATAGAAAATATGATGATTTAGAATACGATTACAACAAACAAAAAGAAAAAGTTGATAAAATTCAAAAAGAAAATTATGCTATAATTGAAGATAATAAAAGGATTGAAAAAGACAATGCAGAAATTATTTTGAATTTTGAAAAAACAAAAGGCAAAAAGATTAAAGATTTACAAGAAGAAGTGGAAAAATTAAAATCAAAATTAGACGATTTAAGCAACGAACTCACAACGCTTGAACAAACTCCCGTAGAAATAAAAACTCTTCCGCAGACGAAAGAAATTTCAGCAGAAATAAGAGAATTGAATGCAGAATGGGAACGTTTGAATGAAAAATATATTGGAAATTCTGCAATTAATGGAAATAATGCGAAAATCAGAAAAGAATATGCCGATACTTTAAAAGAGTTGAAACAAAATTACATTAAACTCACTAAGGAATTTGAAAAAGTAAAAGCAGAAATTTTTGAGTATATTCAAAAAATATCTGACAAATTGAAAAATATTTTTGCAGGGAAGTATGAATTGACCTTTGAACTATTTTCAGAAACTCTTGACGGCGAAATTAATGATGATGTATGTAATATTTATGCGAACGGACAACTGTATCTAAATGAAGCAACAACTGTTAATGTTGGTATGCAGATTTTGGCAGGGTTGCAATATTTCTATAAAAAAGATTATACCGTATTATTGGATAGAGCCGAGAGTCTTAATGAAGTTGATACATACGGACTTGATATGATTTGCACGAAAGTAACGAATGATGATAAATTCAAATTTACACAAATTTAAAAATTAAAAAAATGGGAAAAAAGAAAAATGAAAATTCAACAAAACGTAAATTTACGTTAATTAAGCCACAAGAAAAAGGCGGACAATTAATTGCAAAAAAAATTCAAAGAAATGCCTACTGTTCTTGTGGAAGTGGCAAAAAAGCAAAGCATTGTTGCGGTTGTGAAACAAAATATTATGTAAAATAATTATTAAAAATAAAAAAATGGAAAAAGTAAAAACAACAAATTTAGAAAAAGCAAACGAGCAAATTGTTGCTTACAAAGACCTTAATGGGCGTGATGTATCTCTCACAGTTGAGGTTATTAAACGGATTTTACCGAAATTAAAAACCGCAAAAGATGATGAAATTATCAATTTTTGTATGCGATGTTCAACAATGAAATTAAATCCTTTGCTTGATGTTCACAACGTTACATTTGGCGATAATGAAGTTTTAGTGCCTATTGTAAAAAAGGACTATTATATGCAAAATGCGTATAAAAATCCAGATTACAAAGGATTTTCGGCAGGTATTATTGTAATGCAAGAGAATGGAGCTATTGTTGAAAGGCAGGGAACTGTTTTATCTTCAAGCGAAGAATTGTTGGGTGGTTGGGCAAAAATCCAAACGGAAAAACACGGAGAGTATTATGTGAGCGTTGGCGTTGAAGAATACCAAATGAAAAAAATGGATGGGAGTGTCAATGCAATGTGGCGAAATAAACCCGCAACAATGATAAGAAAAGTTGCACTTTCACAAGCATTAAGAGAGGCGTTTCCGGAATATTCAAACACTTATACAGAGGACGAAATACCCGAAAAAACGGAAAAAGAAACAATTGAAGAAACAAAGTATGAGGATGTTACGCATCAAAGAGTATTAGTATCGGCTATTGAAAATGCAACCCCAAGAGAAAAAAAGGAAACTCCTAAAAAGCCGACAGGGGAACTTACTGAAGAAGAATTGTTTGGCGAATAATAAAAACAAAATTAAAAACCTTAAAAATTTTAAAGAAATGAAAAGAGCAAAAATTTACGTAGTTGAAGCAAAAGTCCGTTTTACGAAAGAAAAAGGAAATTATAGAAGCAGTTGGATTGAATTGGAAAAGAAATTGGCAAAAAAAGTTTATGATAATTTCAAAGATTTGGGAAAAATAAACTTTATGAAAGATGAAGAAAAACCAGAAGTCCTTACTTTTTGGGCAAATGTTTGGGATAAAGATATTGATATTGAGTATGGAAAATATATCCTAAAAATGCAAGTTGCAGAGGGAAATGAAAAATATCCAGACCCCTCAATTTCAATTTTAGAGGCAACTTTAATTGGGAAGGATATGGCAGAAGTTGAAGTTTTGGAAGAAACGAATTTTTCTGATACTTCCGAAGATGAACTCCCGAAGATTGAAAAGCCTATTGCCGCCCCCGAAGTTGAAGAAATTCCAGAAGCAGAAGAAGATAATAATTTTCCTTATTAAACATTAAGTTATGACTGAAGAAACTTTACAAGAAACCACCATTATTGAAGAAAAAAAAGATACTCTTTGTATGATGTGTGAAAATAAGTCAAAATGCACAACTGCAATCTTTTTTGATTGGGAAAAAATGTATTGTGATGAATTTTCAAAAGACAAAAATATTAACTTTTAAAATTACTACAAATGTTTGATAAAGAATTATTTACAAAAAGACTTATTGCAATGAAAAAAGAAAAATCTTTTGGATTTGCTGCAAGGCACGTTAGAATGGCACTCGAAAAATCGGGTATTGAATTTGGTATTTATCCCCCCTCTGCATATATGTATGAGGGACTATTGGAGGATAATGGATTTATAAAAGTAAATGTAAAATTGTCAGCTTATACTCCTAAACTTGCAGACATTATTGTTTGGAATGTAAATCAATCAACAAGACACGGATATATTCAAGCATATACCGAAATTGGTTGGGTATCGGATTTTAAACAAGAAACTATTTACCCGAATGAAAAACAAAAAGAGTTCTGGTTAAGTGGTGGTTGTAGTATTTTTAGACACAAAAACTTATAATTATGGCAACAATAAACATAAAAACTTTTACAGAAACAGCTCGCAAAAGAGCAAAAGCACAAAGTATAGGTTATTGTGCAAGACATATCCGAATGGCACTTGAAGCCGCAGGCGGAGTGGTAAATCCCCGCCCCGTTTCCGCAAAAGATTATGGGCGTGTTATGACTGATAATGACTTTAATCTTGTTTGTGAGGTTATCAATGATGGATATAAAGCTAAAAATGGAGATGTTATTGTTTGGGGTGCAAATTCATCAACTATTCACGGACATATTCAAGTATATGTTCAAGGATTTGGTTGGGTAAGCGACTTTAAACAAGCTACAATTTTTCCGAATAGCAGGAAGCAAGAGTTATGGCTTAATGGAGGTTATACTATTTATAGATACAACGAATAATTTTGAAATTAGGTCTTTTTAGCATTGCACATAACGGCATCCGCTATGAGTGGTGGCGGATTAATAATTACTCACTTTTAATTTAGAAGAAATGATTAATAGAATTACAAAAATTGAAATACCGAACGTCACACAACATTGCTGCAATACAGTGTTAGGTGTATCGCCTTATTCGGAAGTTTACTTGATGGACTGTGTCGATGGGTTGCGGCATTATCCCGACAATTACTTTGATTTGGCAATAGTTGATCCGCCTTATGGGATTGGCGCAAGTAAACAAAGTGCTTCAAGTTCTAAAATGAAAGGAAGAAAAAATAGTGTTATAAAAAGAAGTACATTAAAATCAAAAAATTGGGATAATGAAACACCTACAAAAGAATATTTTAAGGAGTTATTTAGAGTGTCAAAGAATCAGATTATTTGGGGTGGTAATTATTTTAATTTACCATTAGTAAATTCGTGGTTAATTTGGAATAAATTACAACTTTTAGAAACACGAAGTGATGGGGAAATGGCTTGGACTTCATTCAAAAGACCTTTAAAAATAGTTCCTTTACTTCAAGATGGGTTTAAAAGAGGTCAAAATGTAGGATATAATCAACCTGTAATTTATAACAAACCATTTAGCGGAAAACAAACAATACACCCAACGCAAAAACCTATTGCCTTATATGAATGGATATTGCACAATTACGCAAATGAAGGCGATTTGATTTTAGACACTCATTTAGGAAGTGGAAGTAGTCGGATTGCAGCAGACAAGGCGGGGCTTAACTTTGTCGGATTTGAAATTGATGAGGAATATTTTAATGCCGCAAATAAGCGATTCGAGAACTTCAAATCGCAGATGAGGATGTTTTAGGTATTGCACCTAATACGGCATCCGCTATTAGTGGTGGTTATACAATTTATCGTTACGTTTAAAAATTAATACAATGAAAGAGTTTATTAAAAAAAGTTTACCAACTTTTCTTGCAGTCATTATTGCATTTTTTGTTTTATTTTTCATTTCACGTTGGTTGTTTCAAAAACAAGCAGAAATGATTGATGAAAATTTACCAAATGTTGAATTTTATCAACAACAAATTGAAGTTTACAAGGATAGCATTTTAAAATTACAAGCGGAACGTGAAAAAGATAGTATTCGGACAGTTGAAGTCATTAAGTATGTTAAAGTAAAAGAAAAAGATTTTAAGCAAAATGTTTCAAATTTGAACATAGAACAACCGAAAAAAGATACTTTAATACAGATTTTTGATGAAGTTACCGACACTTTGATTAATGTGATTGAATTTAAAGATAGTTTGCTTTATGAGCAAGAGCAAATATTGAAGAATTTACATATATTTTCAACAACAATGAGCGGACAAATTGAACGTGATGCAAAACAAATTGTAGATTTACAACAACAATTAGATAAAAGCAAGAAAAAAGCACGAACAAGAGGTTGGGTAATTGGCGGAATAACAATAGTCGGGGCTGCGGTAATAGTTACAGCAATTTTAGTGAAATGAAAAAAGAAAAATACAACAATTTATGAAAATAGCAAAAATGTTCAAAACCGCACTACAACATACATTAAGTATGTTTGTTTTTAGCAACCGTGTTTATTGGGTTTTCCGTAAATTCAAACGACTTGAAACAATGGACACTTCGCCCGAAACATGGTTAATTGATGTGGACTTTGCAATCCACTTTGTAGAACCTTTTAAAAGCAGAAAAGAAGCTCAAAAAGCAGTTGATTTTGCAAAAAAGTTACAACTTTGGCAGGAGTTTGTCATCTTACATGGTGGCTAACAATTTATATAGGTTGTGGCATAATTTTATTATCATATTAAAATAAAAAAATGGGAACAATAATAATAAAAAACAAAACAGTTGGCGGAGATTTATGTCATCAAATTTTTCAAATTCAAGAATATAAAGGTGAACAAATTTTGGTTATATGTAAAAAGGTTTTTACAAAAAACATTTACCTGTATGATTCTGATTTTGAGTGTTTAAAAGTAATAAACGGTTATAGATTATATATGAAAAATTTTTCAATAAGATTATCAACATTAGAACTTGTACTAAATAAATTAAAAAATGGAAATAATAAAATTTAGCCAGAATTGGAATTATAAGCTATTTGCGAAACATTTTACAACTGTAAGATTGTGGAGTAGAAAGTGGCAAGTAGGACAAATGTATGAATTAGAATTTAACGGGAAAAAGTCGGAAGTTGAGTGTGTTTCAATAACTCCTATTTATCTTAAAGATATACCCGAATATGTTTGGTTTTTAGACACAGGATATAATCGGGAAGAAAGTATTGAAATGGTAAGAAAAATGTATAAGGGAAAGAATGTTAATTTTGAAAAACATCCCTTTTGCATTGTTGTTTTTAGACAAAATATAAAATATTAACTATGAACGTATTATCGTTATTTGACGGAATGAGTACTTTGCAACTTGCATTAAAAAATCAAGGATTTAAGGTAGAAAATTATTACGCTTCAGAAATTAAGCCTTACGCTATTAAATTAACTAAATATCATTTTCCGAACACTATTCAATTAGGCGACATAACGAAATGGAAAGAATGGAATATTGATTGGAAAAGTATTGATTTTATTGGAAGTGGTAGTCCTTGTCAAGACTTATCTATTGCCGGGAAACGTGCAGGGATAAAAGGCGACCGCAGTAGTTTATTCTTTACTTTTGTAGAAATTCTTAATCATGTTAGACAATTCAATCAAAACGTTTTGTTTTTGCAAGAGAACGTTGGAAGCGCAAGCAAATTAGATATTGGAATTATGAGCAGAGCATTGGGAGTTTATCCTATACGTATTAATTCAAATTTATTAACAGCACAAAATAGAGACCGATACTATTGGACAAACATACGCACGAAACAAGACGGAATGTTTGGTGATATCGTTTCAGATATTCCACAACCGGAAGACAAAGGAATAATGCTAAAAGACATTATTGAAAGCGGTACAATTGATAAAGATAAATCAAATGCAATTTTACAACGTTATGGTTATTCTTTTGGATATAAAGACCAATTACAACCAAATGCACAAAAGTTTTTAAAAGAACGTACAAAATTAGGTATGTATACTTCAATACAAGAAAATGGATTTTTACGAAAACTTACTCAAACTGAATTAGAACGTTTACAAGGTTTTTCTGACGGCTATACTTCAATCTTGTCTTATAATCAAGCTGCTTCCGTTTTGGGTGATGGTTGGACACTTCCTGTTATTGAATATATTTTAACTTTTATTAATAAAAAAAATATAAAATATTAAGCAATGGAAGAAAAAATAGATAAACACGAAGAAATAATAATTTGTCCGAATTGTCAATATGAGCAAATTGCGGAAGTTTTACATACAAGACCATATTGGAGATATATTCACGTATGCGAATGTTGTGGATTGACTATTACTGAAAGTGAATGGGATAATATTGCTAAATTAAATTAATTTTTTTAACACAAAAAATGATTTTGTATTATTTTTTTTTATATATTTGCAATCTCCTGTGAATGTTTTCATAATAAATTGTGGATTGTTTAAGTTGTGGTAAGAGAGGACTTTTTTTAGTCCTCTTTTATTTTTTGTATTATTTTTTTTATTAGTTTTGTAGAAAAATTATAATAAAATGGCAAAAATAGATAGTATTGTTTTAGCACAAGAAGAAAGATTAAATTTCATTTCACGTTGTAGGCGTAGGGGTATGCGTGAAAAAGATATTATAAGGTCTGTCAAAATAGAATTGGGGTATGAGATTTATACCGAGAGAGATTTGAATGATGATTATGAATTATTGCTTGCTGATTGGCGAAAGCGAAAAGAGGAAAATGTGGACTTTATTCAAATGGATGCTTATATGAAACGCCAAGCATTGATTGATGAATGTTGGCAACAATGGGAAGTGTCAAAAGAAATTCAGAGGGAACGTGAGGTACAAAAATACACAAAATCCAGAAAAGGAAAAGGTGATGAAGATGAAATAGTTGAAGATGATTATGAGGTAAAAAAAGTAAAAGAAAAGCAGGGATTGGGCAATCCACAGTATCTCTATTTAATTGCACAACAATATGAAGCACAAGAAAAATTAATGGGAACTCAAAAATTGATTGAAACAAGTGCAACAACTGTTGATTTGGCGAGTGCAAAAGTCAATGAAGTAAGAAAAATAGTTGAGGGATTTAAGCCGAAAGCAATCGGGGTTAAGAGCGAAAAGTCGGAAACTGAAACTTATATAAAAGTTACCAACGAGCAACCAATTGAAGAAGAAAAAGAGGAATTAACATTAAGGGAATTGATGGAGAGTGAAGAAAATTTTGAAGAAAACGACTAAAAAATGGCAAAAAAAACATTAAAAGATAGAATTTTAGACAAAGATGTTGCATTAATTATGGCTGCAAAGTCAAATTTTTGGACTTTTTGTATGTGTATGAATGAGGAATTTTTTACAAAACGACCTTATTTGTATGCGATTGCAGAGGCGTTTCAAAATGTTTTTGATGATTATTGCAATCAAAAATCTTCCGTTGCTATGGCGAATATGCCACCTCGTGCCGGAAAGTCTTTTATTACAAGTCATTTTTGTACGTTTTGGTTAGGACACTTTAATGACAAACCTATAATGAGGAACACTTGTACAGCTGAATTGTGTAAAAAATTATCAAATTCCACCCAAGCATTAATGGATATTCCACAATATAAAGTAATTTTTGAGGGAGTTGAAGTTGATTACAAGAGTAGAAATTGGAAAAGTTGGAAAATAAAAGGCAGTCCGAGAGCAACAAGCTATTTTGGGGCAGGCGTTTCGGGGAATATTATTGGAGAAGGGGCGGCACTTGCGATAACCGATGACTTATATCCAAGTATGGATGTAGCATTATCTAATACGCAAAATGAATTTGTTTTGAATTGGTTGAATTTATCCCACCATTCAAGAAAAGAACCTTTTTGTGCTGAAATTCATATTGGGACGAGGTGGACTAAAAGGGATGCTTTGGGGGAAACTTTACGTTTTGGAGTTGATTATTTTGTGAAAATTGCTGCAATTATTAATGAAGGAACTGATTATGAAAGCAGTTTTTGTGAAGCTGCAATGCCGCTTGAACAATTACGAAAAGAGCGTGATAGATTGGGTGGAATTGATAGTATGGGGTGGAGAGCCGAATATATGCAAGAGCCGATTGAACGTTTTGGGTTATTATTACCGCTTGATGAATTGAGGTTTACTGATGTTATACCAAAGCACGTTTTTAGTTGCGTTATGATAGACCCTGCAAATAGAGGGGGCGATTTTTTTTGTGCAATTGAGGTTGTAGTCGGAATTGACCGACAATTTTATGTGAATAAAGTCCTATATAATAAGCGAGGAATTGAGGCAAATGCACTTGAATTGGCAAAGTGGTCAACTATGGGAAATATTGATATTTGCAGATGCGAGAGTAATGGAATTGGGATGGCGGCAGTTATGATTATCAAAAAATTATTGCCACCGAATATGAATTTTAGTGGATACAATAACAATATTACAAAGGAAATTCGTATTAATTTGGGATATGAATTTATAAAAAAGAACTTTATTTTTAAGAAAATTACAAGGGAAAAAGATGAGCAATACCGACTTTTCCTTACTGAAATTTCTTCATATAGTAATATTGATAAGGCGTTCAACCCACACGATGACGGGATTGATTGTTTAAGTAGCCAAGCAATGTTGTTCAAAATGTTATTACAAAGTAAGCGTATGCAGATAATTAACGAAAAAATTTCAACAATATCTTTAAATGAAAAAAATGAATAAAATATCCGAATTAACAATACTCAAAATTGTATCATTTTATTTCAAAATATACAAAAATTGGGTTTTCTTCAAATATAAAATGTCAATTTTATTTTTGAGAATTAAGTTATTTGTACTAAATAACATAATTTTGTTTAAAAAGTTATTAAGGAAAAAGTAATTTTGTGCAATTTTTTTATCTAACTTTGTGTTTTATATTATAAACAATAAAAAAAATAATATATGGCACTTGATAAAATCCAAATTGGCGATACAGGAACGGTTGCAAAAGCAAAAATTGATGCAGCTTTTGATTTTGTTGATACCCACGAAACAAAAATTGGTACTGCCGAAACCGATATAGACAATGTTGAAGATGATATTGTAGATATAAAAGCCGATATTGTTACAATTGAAGCAGAGCAAGGTGTTCAAGATGGAAAAATAACCGAATTGGAAAATGATATTGCAACTGCAAAAGCAGATATTGTTACATTGCAAGGGGCGGTTAGTGGTGTTGATGATGATATTACTGCATTACAAACAAATATTGCAAATATCCACGATTACACAGAATTAGATAACAAATTAAAAGTTACTATTGTAATTGAGCCGAATAAAAACAAACGTTTTCTTAAAAAAACTGCAACAGCACAAGAGATTACTATTGACACAACTACAAGTGGCGGTGGATATGCAAACGGAACAATCCAAATTTTTCTTTATGATGGCAGTTTAACTTTTGTAAATACAACTGCAATTGCTGTTGTTGGGGATTTGAGTTATAATAGCCCAGCAGTAATTGAAGTTAAATTAATGGAAAATTATTTGGTTGTTTTTGACGCAAGTGCAAGTAGTGGAATAGTTTTACCTCCAATGGATAGTAAAACTTATGCGATGAATAACCAAGAGTGGAAAGAAATTCACGAAAGCGAAGCGTATTATGAAATAGTTGATAATGTTTATGATGATATACCTGTTGCAACGACAGGGAGAATAGCTTATAATACAACGCCCGTTGATGCAATTACAGTTATGAGCGACCAAGCAGATATAAATAAAGTTGAATTTGCTATGGTTGGAGATGGAGATTATTTGTATGCTTTTGGAGGATATAGGACAGGGAGTTATCTTAATGAAATAAAACGAATTTATATACCCGATGGCTCTAAAACAACGGTTGGTGCAACGTTGGATGATGGAGTTAGAAAATTGGTTGGTATTCAAAATGGTACTGATATTTTGCTTTTTGGTGGGGAAACTGAAATAGGACATTATGATAGAGTTTTAAAATTTGATACATTAACGCAAACAATTACAGATTTAACTTCTGGAACGGCACAAGTTTTTTCAACCATTACAAAAGATGGAGATAATGTATATTTAATGGCAAATAATTTTTCTGGCGGAATTAGCAACTACTCTATTGCTGGAAATAATTTTTTATCGGCGATAAATTTTACTCCAATTATATCAATAAAGGATGCTTCAATTTGTGCTAAAAGTGGAAAAATTTATATGTTTGGCGGTAATATTCAAGAAGTCGGTAATACAGACAAAATTTGGGAGGTCGATGTTGTTTCTGGGAATACAACAGAACTTGATGTTAAATTACCGAATATGTCAATGAGTGTAAAATCCGTGTTGGTTGGAGATGATATTTATTTGGTTGGAAATTTGGGAGTTAATAGGGACGAAATTTATATTTTCAACACAATATCAAAGAGAGTTAGAACTATTATACCGAAAGTTTTTGAAAGTAGTTTAAGTTATTTCATAAATAGGGAAGTTGATACAAGTAAAATTTATTTTAGAAATAATGGATTAGATTTGCAAAACATTTATGAATTTGATACAAAATATCTTTATGAGGGAGTTTACGCAAAAAAAAGTTATGGTTGGGAATATGTAGGTTAAACAATAATATAAAAAAAAATAAAAAAAATGAGCAGAAGAATACCTTTTATTAATTTATATCGTAGGGGCGTAAGACTTTATGTACCCGAAAATAGTTATGCACACAAATTTTTCTATTCAAAAGGTTATAGACCTTATGATGAATTGCATCCGATTGATTTTGTTATTACTCCAACTGCAATGACACTTGATGTTGGCGGCGTTCCAACGGATGTTTTGAATATTGTGGATGACAAAATTGCTATTGTAAATAAATATGGCGATTTTACACTTACATTAAAAGCAACAATCCCCGCAGAAATTGAATGGGAAGTAATTACGTGGAAATTCCAAAAACAAATTGCGGGACAACTTATTGATTGTGATGATACTGATGTAACATTTGCAGTGAATCCAGCAGATGAAACAGAGGTTGTTTTTTCAATTACAACTGTTGATAGAGAGGCTTGTTCAATAATTGCAACCGCCGAAATTGAAGGCGATTTTGGTGTTATTGGAAATGGAATACCTATTGAAACTGAATTTTTTGATATTCCTATTGAATTTGCAGCAACTCCAACTGCTATGAATTTAGATGTTCAGGGTGTGCCAACTGATGTACTTAATTTTGCCAATGATGAAATTTCAATTATCAATCTCTTTGGAGATTTTGATTTGACAATGAAAGCTACAATTCCTATTACAACTCCTTACACAACAATTACATGGGGTTTTACAAAAGAGGTTGCAGGGCAGTTAGTAGATTGTGATGATACAGCGGTTACGTTCACGCCAAACCCGTTGGATGAAACTGAATGTACATTTGATATAGGCACAATTCAAGATGAAGCGTGTACTTTAAAAATTCAAGCAGTTATTGAAGATGCCTTAGGCGTTGTTGGAAGAAGTAAAATAGTTTCTGTAACATTTTCGGATGTTGCTAAAATTACTATTGCACCCGAAAGTTTAATGTTTGGTGGCGAAGATATTTTAGACTATAATGCAGAAACTCATACCGCTTCCGTTGTGGATAAATTAGGGGCGTTCACTTTAAATGCAGTTGCAACAATTTTGAATGGTGTTACTTATGATGCAATTACGTGGGCTTATTCAAAAGTAGTTGCAGGGGAATTGGTAAATTGTGATGACACAACAGTTGTTGTTACCCCCGATGGAGTTGATATTACAAAAGCTGCAATTTCAATTACAACTATTGCAAATACCGCTTGTTCAGTAGTTATTAATGCAACTTGTAGTAATACCGGTGTTGATATTGAAACGAGCCATAATATTACAGTAGAATTTTCAGAAACAGTAATTTAATTTTTAAAAGAATGAAAGAACAGAAAAAAATGGTTATATTGAAAAAAGGAAATGATATAAAAAAAGTTTCCGAAAAATCTTTTGCTTATTTTCACTTTTTAGGATTAGGATATTTGATTGAAAAATCAATCCCGAAAGAAATTAAAGAAAAAGTGGAAAAAGAGGCAAAAAATCTTCAAAAACAAGCTGAAAAAAAGAAAAAAGTTGAAGTAAAAATTGAAGAAAAAACAGAAAAAACAGAAGAATAATGCTATTAGTAGAAACTGATTTTGTTGGTAAATTTTCAATAGGTCAATATTCTCTTAATGAGGATTTGATAAAATGGTATATTGAGAATAATGAAAAAAATTTTTTTCTTGATTATTTCACTCCAGATACCTATTATGATGATTTATGCACAAGATTAGAAAGTTTAGATCCGATAGTAAAAGCAGCAGCAGAGGTTGAATTTGCAAGAATAAAAATGCCTCTTCTTGCTTATGTTTGGCTTCAATATACTTCAAACGAACAAGAAAAATTGACAGGTGCAGGGATTACAGTTGAAAAAGAAAATAATGCAAGTACTGTCAATATGGATATAAAGTGCATTAGGATTTGGAATGATATGATTAAGGTTTTAAAAATAAATCAAGATATTATTCCGAATATTATAAAAACAAAATTAAGGTATAGAAATTTGTTAGGGTTATGATAAAAATATACGATTGGTGGACTAATTTGGGCGTTGAATACAACAACCGCTACATTCAAAAGGCAAACTTTTACTATGATAATATAGTGAATGTTGGATTGTCTTTAAATGCGGCTGATAGAACGGCGACTACCCGAATAAATAAATACCCCGCAGTCATACTTTTATCTTCCGTTCGGGAAACACACAGAGTAGACGGTTCTGTTTTATTGAAACCTCAAATTTTGATTGTTAGTGATAGCAAAAGAGATTGGCTATTGACCGAAAGACAAATTAATGTTTACAAACCTATTTTATATCCGATTACTGAAAATTTACTCTCAATGCTTAATCGGTATAACTATAAGGAATTTGTGAAATACGATAGAGATAGAATTTCAGGTGCATTAAAAGAGGCAAGTACCGAAGCGGGTCTTACTTCTTTATTTAATGATAGTCTGGACGGAATTGAATTACGTGAGGGAACTTTAGTTATAAGAAAAACTTGTTAAATGATAAAACTATGATTGCGGAAATTGGTACAATTATTGGTATTTTGGGCGGATTTACTTTTATTCAATGGGTGTTTAATCGTAAATTTGAAAAAAGAAGTTTACAACTGATTAATCTCAAAATGGAAAATGAATTAAAAACTCAATCAACTTCAACAAATGCCTCTCAATTTGAACTCTTTGAGAAAATGAATGATTACCTGACAAAACAATTCGATAAATTTGCCAGCCAAGATGAAAAACATAAACTTGAACATAAAAATCTTAATAAAAGCATGACTGAAATTTCAGTAAATCAAAAGAAAATATATAAGGATTTAAAAAATATGCAACAAAGTCAATTAAGATTACAAATCATGCAACTTATTGACCATTCTCCGGAACTTTGTGCTGAAATTGATAAATTATACAAGGAATATAAAAAAAATGGCGGAAACTCTTATTTAGACGTTATATTTGCGAAATATAAAGAAACTCAACAAAAAGCGTAGAAAATGGCAAAAATTAGTATAAGAAACTTTTTTAATTGGCGTAGAACTAATCCTTATAAGGCGTTTCTTTTTCAAACAAGCGGCT
>Ga0116171_10000526_pt1 | contig 40947 bp, 57 predicted proteins | sample AD_JPNHW2_MetaG_FD_89798 | JGI IMG/M metagenome (GOLD analysis project Ga0116171, IMG submission 89798) | Active sludge microbial communities of municipal wastewater-treating anaerobic digesters from Japan - AD_JPNHW2_MetaG | ecosystem: Engineered > Bioreactor > Anaerobic > Digestate | place... | reverse complement strand
TTCATTCATGTACTCTTTGGTGTAGGCGTCTTGCGAGATATTTCCGCCCAAGCCTAGAGAGTTTAGAAGGTCGCTTCTTATCTTCTGCGTTTGGGCAATAGTCTGCTGTTCGTTCGCGTTTACGTTCCAGCTATTACCCGAATAATTCGCCGAACCCCAAGGAGTGCTAAACGAGGACGGCGTTTGTTTCTGATACGATGGAAGCTCGATTGATGTTTTCTTTGACGAGGTACTCATTGGGAGTCCATTCTTTTCTTAAAAGGCTGTGGATAGTCGTATTGAAATACTGACCGTCCATATAAAAATAATCTCGCAGTATACCTTCCTGCGTAAAGCCCGCTCTCTGAAACAGTTTCAATGCGGGGCGGTTAGCTTCGAGAGCTTCCGCGACAATTCGATGCATACTCGGATATTGTGTAAATATCCAGTTAACCATCGTCCTTAAAGAATCTTCTGAATAGGTGTATTTGTCCTGTCTGAGTAGCTTTCCAAGACCTTTGGCGAAAGCCGGGTCCATAATTCCATTCACAGCGCAAGACCTTTCGGTGATTTCAGAAAGGTACATGAATCCTGCGATTCGTGAGGCTTTCCCCTCTTTGGTTATTACTGTGAAAGCGATAATCTCTCCAAGCAATAGGCAATTTGCGACGTAGCTTTTAGACTCGTCCTCAGTCATTTTCTTGAGACAAAAACGCTGTAAATATCCGTTTTTATCATTCATGTGCAACCTCACGAATATCGGAATATCGTTCGGGTGCATCAAATCAAGAATGACTTTTTTGCCTATGATTGGGTTCACGTTAAGCTCGTTATTTCAAAACCATGAATGTACAGAACCGCTGAAGCACCATTACTCGCCCAATACAAAGTGTTGGCGGTTAAAATATCAAGCTCCCATCTAAAACTATGTAAATAAATATCATCTCCACCCCTCACCACTTGTCCGACAGTTGTTCCAGATGCTACCGGAGCAGAATTAATATTAGTGACGGCTATAGGGTTAGCATTATCCGATGCATAACCAAAAGCAAAAACCGATAGCGCGGAAGGAACAAACGCAGTGGTGTCTACAGAAGTCCAAGAACCAAGTCCAGCGTTACCGCTCGCCATGGTTTGCCAGGTTGTATAGCAATATTTTCTTCCATATTGAGTAAACGAAACAAAGTTTGAAGAACCATCATTTCGGACAGCGCTAACTAGAGCAAACTGGTCATACCCTGACGGTAAATTAGGAGATGTGGAAGATTCTGATAGCAATCCGTTTACGGTTCCGTCACTAGATTTTCTAATGATCCAGATGTAATACCATCGACTGGAACCCTCTGATCCAGTATCAAGTCCGCTAGCCCCAGAAGTGGTGATTGCTATAGATTCATTAACCGACCTTATGATTTGCTTTACATTGTTGGCATCTTCTAAATGTAGTTCATCAGCGGTAACCGTAACGGTAGTGGCTGAACTATATACAACTTTCAGATTCTTAAAAGAGCCTAAACATCCGGCTCCAACGCTGGTAGGAACTGTGTCCCAAGCGTCATTGTCCTTATTTCGAACTTTAAACACAATTTCGCTTCCTGTTGTATCTATCCAAACATCTCCTTTTTGAGTAGTGGATGGGGCTGTGTCGGAAACGTGGACTATGCCAATAATAACCCATTCATTGTTTCTGTATTGCTTTAATACTTTATTTGTAGTATCGACCCATGTTTGGCCTGCGATAGGAGAACCAGGCGCAGAACCAGAGCAAAGAGTTTTTCTGTTTAGAGCTGTGATAATTTGATCGTTTTCAGCGTCCAGCCTTGCGGCTAAAATCTTAACTCCGTTTACCTTATCGGTAGCCCAGTTATACAGTCTTGAAATTGCAGTACTCATCTTATTTTTACCCCTTCCGTTCGATAGCGTAAAAGCATGAACGGTATATCAACATGTGCATCGAGTGTGTTGTTTGCAAGAGACATAATTAAACCTTTTCCCCTTCCAAGCATTCCAGATGCGATGAATCTTTCTGCCGATTCAATTCCTGACCATTCCGCTGAGTCCCATACAGCCTCGTCGGAGTCCCAATCAACACCAGCCGATGAAAACGGAACAAGAATTGAAGAATAACTTCCCCCTGAATCATAGGAATAATTTATGTTTAAAGTTGGATTTCCGGTATGCGCTACAAGTCCCTCAATCTGACGAAATGCTTTGTTATGGTCTGCGTCTTTGGCGTATAGACAAGGGAAATCATAAGAGAAAGCTATAGCGTTCCCATCATCGCTTGTTCCAGAGTTCATCGTATAGACATATCCATTCCCTCCAACAAGCATGGTTCCGTCTTGTCTTTCAAAAATGCTGTAACAATCATAACCAGTCCAAACTCCTACAAAGTTTTTAATGTCTAAGGAATAGACTAGGATGGTATGAGTTGTTCCGGGGATACAGACATAAAGATGATTTAGGCTATGACTAAAAGCTGTAGAGATGATCTTTTTATCGGTAAGTGGAGTTAATAGCTCTCGGTAAAGTGGAGCGATGTATTTTGATAAATCGTCTATATCTAGGTCTTGATTGGTTAGAGATGACCTAAAAGAGTTTGCTCCTTCTTGGGAGCATACCGCTAAGTCATCTCCGATCTGTGTTACTCCATTTCCTGAAACGCAGTTTAAAGGGATAATTTGCTGAAGCGAAAACTCTGAAGGGTCCGTTCCGCAAGAATACACAATTACGTGCTTCTCGAATATAAAAATTAAAAGTGCTTGCGCGAAAGTCTTAAATCCGATAAGCCTATCACCGGAAGGAAGCATGTTCGTAAAATCAAGATACCCTGCGTCCCCTGTAGCTGACCATGAATCAGAAGCATTTGCAGAATCGGACTTACAATAGTGCGCCCTCATTGGGTAATCAAGATTATTCAACCATACTTTATGCTGATGAACATGTACTGCGTCAGATTTTGAAGGCATAGCTGCGTCTGCTGATAGGTTGGCGACTGAATAAGAAGCATTGCATTTCCTCGCCTTTCCACCATCAACCATAATCAATTCATTAGCAAACATAGCACATTGACCTCTTACGCCATCGGTTCTTTCGGTGTCTAGGTCGTTAAACGTGTTAACTCCATCGAATAAAGCCCATCTTGTACCCTCTCGGATAAGAACGTCAGTTCCTCCAGCGCTCCACTTTGGCTCATAAATCGTCTTGCACTCATTATCAAAAGCAACTGTATTAAATTTAGTTACTCCAAGTCTCTGCCTAATCTTACCCATTCCAGACTTGATGTCTTTTTCGATATAACCGTTAGCTATCATCCAGGCGAACTCTTGAGACATGTTAAGTTTGTCGGATAATCGATTCATTCCTCTAAAGTTATTAAGGATTAGAGTTTCCATTAGAATTTATAAGATACTCTCGGTTTAAGCACAGGGCTTGAGTAAATACGTTTCATTTTATCTAAAGACCCTTCAATATCTCGTCCGTCTCCGAATACTTGCAAGCGATATATTGCGGCTTCCTCGTTTCCTAAATACGCCAAGACTTTTAGAGTTGCTAAAGCTACGAGGCAAGTTCTGTCAAACGGATCTGGAATATCAGCCGTCCCTGTGGGGGCTGACGCTGAATAATAAGCCGGAGTTTTCCAATAACGGAAATAAACAATCTTTCCGTTTTCATTAGCTGTGGCCTGATTGTTAAAAACGATATAGCCTGCGTATTTTGTATATTCATCTGGATACCCAAGCCTAGTAGTACCAATACCTCCCGGATAGAGAGAATCCCATTCCTGAGCGGTTTTGAATTTTATATTTCGTTCTATCTCTTGAATCCTAAAACTCTCCTTATCCTCGCTCATCATGTCCGAGCCTTTAGCAAGTGTAGAGATTTGATATTTGTAATTTCCTGTCGTTAAAGGAATTTCACCTTCCGCTTCAAGAAAAGACAAACGTGTATTCTCATCCGTACTAATATCTTGAATCGCCTCTATAATCTTTTCCCAAATGACGTTTTGTATTCCTGAAAGCGATGTCAATCCTACAACTGTTGACTCTCCGCAATTTCTTGCGACTGCATTAAATACTTCCAAAGCTGTTAATTTCGCCATACTTACCTCTTGTGTCCGAAGGACATTAAAAGATTGTTTGCGTCTTGGAAATCCTTGACGACATTTGAGCTTGATAGAATATGAATAAATTGAGTAAGCCTTTTAACTTCATCAGTAATATTATTTTTTGTTCTTATAAATTCCTTATCATTAGAATCAAGCGAATTTAATTTTTGTCCAAGCGAATCAATCTTTGACACAATAGAATCAAATTTCGCCAAGGCGGTTTTAACTTCCGAAAAATAGTTTGATATGTTTAGTAAGTGATTGCTGAGAGTTTTAAAATACACTGAATAATCTTTTTGCGATTTGGGAAGTTTGCTGATTTCAGATTGCAAACCATTTATTTTTCTATCAAATAGAGAAGTTATCTCAGAAAAATCCGGCTTTGGATATTCTGGTTTAGGATACTCTGGAATAGACGCCTTAATACTATTTCCGGCTTTTAAAAAAGCTTCCTCGATATTTGACATTGAAATTGCTTCCCTGCTAGATAGAGCATCTATTTTGTCGTTTACCTTTTGCAGTCCTTGATTTTTTTCTAATAGCCCCATCCTATCCATGAGAGCCGCGAAGAACTCGCCTTGGTTCTTAATAGAGTTGTAAATCTTTTGTATTGGTTGGACGGTTTCAAGTATTGAAGTAACTTGATGCTGATAGTCCTCGGTTGAATACCTCGGAGTGGCTTCACCTGTATCCCAAAGAACAATAGCGTCGTAGTCTGGCACTGTGATATTTGCGGCGTATATCCCGGTGCTTGTCCCTATCTCATGGACTCCCGTTGTTGATCTAGAAGCGATCACAGCCCCATCAACTCCATATACCGTGTAACCTACAGTTGCAAGCCCTCCCTTTGCTGATCCAAAATTCACGACTCTTAGCATGTTGCCTTCTTCTGTAATAAAAGGTGTAGGTCGTTGTGCATAACAAACCTCTGCGAAATATTCCTATGAGACATAATCACCTGAAACCCTGCCCGCCTTGCTATATCCTCAAGCATGGTTTTTGAAATAAATGTTTTTGACTGTTTCCAGTCCCAATGACCGAAATTTTGAAGCCCTATCTCAAAAATCATTTCAGGGTTTGGATGAGTTATCATTAAAAGACCATTAGGATTAAGCATGTAATAGGCTTTACGGATAGCCTTCGCCGGGTCGTCCATACTTTCAAGGCAATGCCCCATATTGATATAATCAAATGAATCTGGAATGTTTACCGTTTCAAAATCCCCCTGGATGAACTTGTTAGGAACTAAATCAATCCCAAGTGTCACCCAGCCGCGTTCTTTTAAATAATCCATCGAGTAAGGAAGGGTGAATCCAACATCAAGAAACTTTCTTCCGAAGGTTAGCTCTTCAATTAACGGAATATACATTCTCTGCTGATATTCAAATCTTTCCTTCATATCGCTTCTGCGTTGCCATTTTTTAAGATAAAGCTTTCCAAAGAATTTTTTATCGTGTGACATAGTGTGAAAGATTGAGTGGCACATGCAGACGTACCAATCAATCCCGCTGACCTCTTCTGTGACTTCGAAGTTAATTTGAACGTCTCTGTTACAAACAGGGCACTTCATGGTAATAAACCTCCTCGACTCGCTCTATAAATTCATCCTCAGGAAAACCAAAAGCCACGCACCACGGAGCGCGTGAAATCTTCTCTACCGGGCATTGAATATCTGCATCATCTATCATTCGGAAGCATGGGGCGCAGTCGGACTTTGCCTCGATTGAATAGTCGTTCTTAAAATATTTACTCAGGACCTCTTTTGTCGTATGCGTGAGAAACACAATCTTCGGAGTATCAAAACATCCTGATAGGTGCGCCACTCCGGTTTCGGGAGCGATAACTAAAGAAGCGTATTTACAGGCAATAGCGGTTTCTCGGATAGTCCACTTCTCGGACTTGTGAATACATCGTTCATGCTCTAAGCCTTCCTCGAAAATTGTGCAAAACTTATCTCCTACTGTGATGACGATCATGTCCGGGTATTTTTCGAGTAGTCTTTCCATGACAACCCTTGTAAACGGATAAGCCTTATGCCTTGCGCTTCCGGCGAGACACCAGACGATGACAAACTTTCCGATTAAATTCTTTCTGAATCTCGCACTCGCTTCTTCTTCCGCTTCATCAAAATACATTTCAGGAATACGGCCTGTAACTTCGGGGAAGCCCGCGGCCTCGAATACCGCATCATAGTGATTCTTGTTACCTCTCAAAAATCTCTCTTGCTTTGAATAGTTGTAAACCGGGTCAGCGGCGTGGAATAGATATTTGACCTCGACGCACTCGTTAAGATTTAATACCTTGTCGCAGTTATTTTCTTTTCCGATTTTATTGAAATAATTATGGAGTTCGTCAGCCGGGACTGTTTCAGCCTTGTAGAGCAAGGCTTTATCCACAAAAGGATTATTCTTTAAAATCTCAATCCCCCATTCAGAAGTAAGGACATAGACCTCGTTCCCCTCTTCCTTGAGATAGCGGACTAAGGGTGTAATTTGAACACAGTCCCCAATCGCGGCTATACGGCAGACAAGGTATCTCATAGGACGTGACTATCCATTGGTTGACCTTTAAGCATCCTGTTAATCTGTTTCAGTTTATGAATCATTTCTCTTTGGTGATAATCTTGGCATAATGAATTTCCACAATGAAAAGGTCGGTTTAGACGGCTATTCCATCTATCTTTTTCTTTTAGTAGTGGGATATCTCTTGTCGAGTAGTTGTACCACTTGCCACAAATATCGCATCTTAGGTCATGAACCATATTGGCTTCACCTGGACGTCTATACATACGGCTGACCCACGGCTTTTTAAATCCGTCTTTACGCCAGTCTAGTTTTTGATATCTATTTGCAATAATTGTTGGCATTTAGTGAAGCCGGGGGATTTCTCCCCCGGCCCCTTTGTTTATGCGCTTGTGATATGGATAATTCTCTCTAACCCGTTAAGGTCGGGAGAACTTGCCCCATCCGTCACGCGATCCCACATCTTCGCGTGGCCTAGAATTCCAATCCACATGAGGAATTTAAATCTTCCCGCTTCCTCTTCGTAGTATCGGATTTCTTCGGGTAGAGCCATGACTTCGCAGACTGCTTCTTCACCAAACAAGAAGCCTTCTCCGTAGTTGGAGTTCCCGGCGGTGTTATCGCAGGTCACGTTATCTTCAACGAAACGCGATCCATAATAACGTCCTGCTTCATCCTTGAACCTGAATTCAGGCTCAGCGTACATAGCAACCGATTGCAGATCGTCATACAAAGACGAAATAAAGTCTGTCGCTCCGACGCAGATGTAATACGAACCCATCTTTGGAATATGCGATTTCTTGGCATAATCCACAATCCCACGGAAGTTAGCCGAGCTAATACCACGAGTGGCCGTACTGGTTGCGGTCCCGTTTGTCTTAAATTCAACGTGGGATTTTCCGCTGTTCGTACAAACCGCTTTGAATTTAGCTCCGGTGAATTGGTTGTAAATATCCAGGTCAATCGCCGCAACCTGATCGTCAACCAATCCCTTGCCGTATTCGGATTTCATGTTGAATTTGGAAAGAGTGTCCGCTTTCAACGTATAAAGGACTTTATTTCCAAATTCTGCTACCGAGCAAGTCCCCTTTGTCACTTTGATTTGCTGCTGAGTCATCTGAGACGTCTCAACAAGCGTGGTTCCTTGAGTGGCGATTCTCATTCTCTTTGTGAATGTCACCACATCACCCGCTGAAGCCCCAAGACCATCTTTCTTATCTACAAACTGACGCCAGACATACATTCCGAGGGCTTGCGCCTTCATGTCTGCTGACAGTTTTTGATTGGAAAGATAACTTCCGTTATCAACCCAGTTATTGCTACCTGCATACGTTGTTGCCATTTTCTAACTCCTAAAGTGCTTTTTTATTCCTTGCCTCGTTATGCTCCTCAATTTCCTCTAAAGGACTTTTTAACTTTTCGGGTTCTTGAGGTTTTGGAGGCGTATTTGCCCCTCCCCCTTCTGCCTTTGCTCCTGACGGAAGTGGCGGGACTGTGTTTCGCTTTTTGGCGTATCCTTCAAACTTCGACTTAACAAAATCGCTCGCGGCCTTAATAGCTTCTTCGGCTGTCTTATACTGACCAGTCGATGCAAACTGATTGGCTCTGTCCATAATCACATCTATAACGTCATCGTCGAATTCTGGATTTGACGACTTAACGCCATTCCTTAATTTCTCGATGGTTGTTTCCTGTGATATGACACTCCGCGCTTTACTTACTGCCTCTTCGGTGGATTTAGTTTTGACTTCTTTGAGTAACGAAGCCATAGCTTTTGCCGCACCTTGAGGATCGTATGCTCTTTGCTCTTCGATCTGAGCCAAACGCTTTTCAAATTCAGTATCGTTTGTAACATCAACCTGAACTTGTTTATGCCTTGCTTCAATCGTTGCCCTTGTGGTTCTAAGGTCGGCAATCTCAGCGTCTTTCGCTTTCTGCTTCTCTTCGAGTTCTTTAATTTGCTTCTGCAACTCTTCGGCAGAAGGACCCTGATTAGGCTCGGGAGTGGTCTTGACAGCTTCACCTTCCGATTTTGGCTGTTGTTCCGCTTCTGGCTTTATTTCGTCTGTCATGTTTCACCTCGTTTTGTTGTTCCTTTGGTCGGATATTACTCCACCGCAGGACGTTTAATTTCTGAATTTTCCTTGATATACTTCTGTCTTGCATTTTCGCCAAATTGTAAGTCGGCGGAAATATCGTCAAAAATCTCTGTGAGTGCGTTAATAGCTCCCCTTGCTTCAGGACTTTCTTTCTTTAAAAGCGCATCCATTGAGTCGTTATACTTATTCTGAACAATCTCCATGATGTCGGGCCAACCAACGGAATTTAGAGTTTGTTGTATACGGCTCGCCCTAAGAGCTTCTTGTGCCATCCTCTTATTTGTCTTTGGCATTGGTAAAGTCCTCAGTTTGCGTTACTTTGTTTAAAAATCTTCGAACATCATCAGGGAAAGCTGGATGCGAATATTTGTCGCTCATTACCCCACCGCCAGCCCAATGCAAAGCCTTGACTTGGCGATCACCGATGAACAAACCTTTATGTTTTATTCTTAATTGGTCCCACTTATCGCGCGAGGTTTCGTTGTAATAAGTTCCTTCTTTGTCTACGACGATAAACTTATATTTCCCGCTGTGGGCGAGGTAGTTCATTACCCCTTGCTCTAGGTAGCCAAGATTTTCTTTTGCGTTAAAATCAGGGTCGTAAGTCAACTTGTACCATTCCTCTGCAAAGGCTTTACTCTTAACCGCTGTAACCCCAAGATTGCAGTAGTTTGGAAAACGCTTATAATCTATGCCGGGTACATCAGGGCAATTCAAAGAACCTGCGATGTCATAATCCTTATCAAGAAATTCATCCAATCGACCTGTAATCACCACATCCGCATCTAACTTGATTACTGTCTCGTATTTATCAAGCATCTTGCTAAGATAGCGAGTTGAGAGCGCCGCGAAATGGCTTCCAATCGCCGGGATTTTAATATCCCCGAATATTTCTTCTTCCTCGTCAAGGGTAAGAATGTGAAAAGGAATATTCTCGTGGAAGTGCTTAAACGAGTTTTGAACACGCTCCCCAAAGTAATAAGCGATATCGTCAGAAGCGTATGTAAAGGCTAGAGCTTTTTCCATTACGGCCTTACGTTGTTCAACTTCTTTTGCTTGTTGTCCGAAGGATGCCGATTCATCCAAGGAGGTAATTTTTTCTTTTCAACTGGGAATAATTTATTTACTTTTTTTACTGATTTTTTCTTAGCCATCACATCCCTCCTTCTATTGGCGGTTGTCCTGGGATTGGAGTCTGTCCAGGCATACCACCATTTCCCTGAACTCCAGCATATATCTGGTCCATGATCTTCTTAATTTCATCGTCACTCTTGATTAAATCCTGATAGTCATTAATCTCAGCAGCTTGAAGAACCCTTTTATAGATTTCCTCAATCTTTGACATGACCATAAGCTGAGGCGTTTTAACGACTATCATTAAAAGTTCTTTAAGTTTCTGAAGCGTTTCGATAGACTTAGAGAATTGAGTAAGTCCTACGGCTTTAAAGTCAAAAGCCATGTCCCCTGAGTTGGCGATTTCATCGAATACGATTTTCGGGAATGATTGAACGATGGTAATCGGTTGCCCTGTCATCGGGTCAGGAATTTGCTGTTGTTCTTCCCGATATCCTAGAATCCGATCAATCGCCTGTTGATTGAAAAACTGAGGATTGAATAGAATCTTGAACACGCCTTTTAGAAGAGGCTCGATATAGTCCCGTTCAATGAACCGACCGATCTTCAAAAATCGGTTATCAATCATGGCTAGTTTGGCTTGATACTCTCCGAGAGTTTCAGAGTTTCCACCGCCTAGAGACGGAGCACCTTGAACCTGACGAAGCACACCACTTGCCTCTTGATCGAATTGGTCAAGGACGGTTAAGCCCCTAATGATCTCTCCTAGGGCTGATATGCCTTGTCTTGTAAGGCTGACCGATTCTCTTGGATTGCCTTTCATGAGCCAAACGGCTTTAGGCTTGTATTCGATAGACGCCGGGTCTTTAATCTTCGTAGCGTCTACCATTGCAATATCCATCGAACAGAGCTTGAGAGAGTCAAACCCAAGATTAATCATTGAGTTTGTTAGGTCTTGTAAGTCTCTTGTGTTCTCGCAGAATCCTAGACCGTAGGTGTCATAACCTCTTGGCTTAATACGACATGGGAATATTGGGATGAATCCATAGGGGTTTTCGTCCTCTCGAATCTTAATCTTATCGTTTACGATGACAATTAGCTTATCGACCATCTTATATTTCTTGATGGTCTTGTCGTTTGTAACATCATCATAAGAAACTTTCGCTTTTCCCCAATACTCAACGATGTCAACCTCGAACCAGTCCTTTGATATGTTGATTTCGGACGTTCCGTCTATACCTTTGATAGTGACAAGGCCTTCATCGGCATTGGATTTACCCGCTTCTTCCGCCGCATCAATAACCTTCTGGATTGCTTCTTTGGTGTATAGAGGCTCGGGAAAGTTTAAATCACTGATAAGTTGGTCGATGGTTCTTTTGTATTCATCGCAAACATACTTCCCTTTGTAGAAGTTGTATCCGGCGGAAGGGTCAAACGATATGTTGTAAGCAGATCTCCAAATGAAATCAAGACCTGAGCGGTCAGGTTTAACTAAGACCTTTAAAAATCCCGTTCCGATCTGCGAGCTTTCTTGTAGGACAAAATCATTCTCAAGCGAGAAATTCCCGCGATCAAATACAACATCAAAAAGCTCAGAGATATATCCGTCTCGTTCTTTGTCTTTCTTTTCGACGCCTGTAATGTTGTAGAATCTCTTTTGTCCGAAAAGCATCTTGTCAAGATAGGCGGCGGCTGTTTCTGCTTTCTTAGCTTGTTGAGGTATAAAGACCTTTGATTGCCAATCTTCTTTGTCCGCCCATGCAGAAGGATGAACACAGCGGATTTGCTCTATGATGACATCCCAAGCATCTTTAAACTTCTTCCGATAATCAACCCCGGCTTTATGATTACGCTGAACAAAAGAGACGATTTCAGCGTCTTGGTCTACCGTAGGAGCCTTGACCTGCTCCGGCTCGGCTTTAGCCTTAATCTTTTTAATCTGTGTCTTTGCTTGTTTTTTTATCTGCATTGGACGGCTTCTTCTTTGCTTCCCTGAATCACGGTTTTGTTATCCTTTCGGATAATTTTCGGACAAGATTGCCTTATGGTGTATGGGGCAAAGCATCGGTTATTTATGAAATGCTCTTTAAACTCACAGATTTCATTTGACCCACAAAAGAATTTCTTTGGTGCTTCGCTCATTAGTACCCCGCGGCTCCGCTGTATATGTGTTTTTTGTTGATTAGACTGGTGATGTCTTGCTCTGGGAAAGTTGCTTCTAAATCTTGGTCTAATATTCGAGCTATATCGTCGAACATATCATCATGTGAACATACTGGAAACGTAGAATACTCATTATCAATAAACTCTTTTACAAAATCGTGCATCTTTCCATCAAGGCCGATATAGTTAATGCTCTTCGGTAGGTAAAACTTCTTGTTTTCAAATATAGGCACAAGCCTACGAATACGATCTACTTTCGCCATAGACCCGCCAAGCGGAGTTATTTCAAAATGATATTTCTTTTCGTCTTGGACATATTTGATATGCTCGATATCACAGCTAAGTCCATATTCTTCGTACCCGACATTGAGAGGATTCCATTTGTTACGAAGTTCAAATAACTTATTCGTTCTTTCGGTGAGGTTCATACGATCCCTAACACCATCCAATAAATAGTAATTTTTATCAGGACCCAACCCGATGGTAGCCATCACAGTAAAATCACTACTCGTTTTCTTTTTAGATGCAGAATCAACCAAGATATAAATATTCATGCTATCGAAATCGGCTTCTTCGTAATATCTAAGCCAATCCGTTTTAAATCCCATGACGTTATCAGCTAGAGGATTTTGAAGAAGTTGGCAGGACGCGACATAGCTTCCCATGTCTTTTACTTTTTCTTCGAATTTTGCTTGGGTTAAAAGGACTGGCTTCCCCCCGAAGGTTCCGTTATCGGTGGCGGGATAAATTCTTGGCTTGGCTGATTCTCTGTCAATGATAGTTTTGTAGGTGTCGTTTATGTGATACCTAGTCCCCTCGTGCCTTCTGCGACAATCCTGCCCTCCAAGATTTAAAGATAATGACCAAGCCTCAGTAACTTTCTGTATCATTTCAGGTGTACTCACAGATTCTTTTGTCACCACATCGTTATAAATCAATAATTGAAAATGTTTTGATGTGGGTTGACCATCCACTAGCCCCCACGCTTCTATAGTAGATTCTTTTGGATTTGTTTTACGCTTGACGATAATCCCATCGTCTAGTGACCACCGAGGAGATTCTTTCTGAGGATTTTGGTATAAAATTTCAGGGAATAAATCTTTTAAGAATGTATTTATTTCTAGCTCTCGTTTGATTTGTGTTAGAAACGACTTCGCTATCGGTCTTGTGTGGCTAAATATTCCAACTGTTATTTCTGGATTGTTCAGGATATCTTTAATGGTGTGACCAAATGTGATGATAGTAGATTTGTAATGCTCTCTCGCCCATAAATCTAAATATCCGTCAGGGTTAGATTCAACCTCCCGGCATCGTTTATAAATCCAGTCATGGTTTACGTCTTTTCTACGGCAGGCAATAAACAACAAAAAGAATAAATCTCCAAGGCAAAGCTGACGCATAGCAGAAGTGTCTTGATCTTTTAACACTCCACGATATAATTCGATTGATTGCTCTCGGTTAAGGTCTTTGCACAGCATCTTGAACGGATTTCATCCTTTCAGATAAGTCGATTTGATTAATAACGTAAACCTTACTTTCGGAACCTTCTATCTTTCCTGAGTGATCTATCTTGTCGACTAGAAGTTTTTTGAGTTTATAAGCTAACTCGAGAGCTTTTGTTTGAATGTCTAATCTTGGCTCCCAAATTACCCCATTCTCCCCCGATACTGCTTCTCCTCTTATTTTTACAAGTTCTTTTGCTTCAAGTAGTTCTGCGTGTTTTTCTACAAGAACGTCGTCAGTTAATCCGGCTCGATCCATTAAATCTGCAATTCCAACTCTTTCTTCGAGCTGTTTTGATTTATGAGCCGCTGTTGATTCTGAATAACCAGCAGCTATAGCGGCGTTGTACTGGTTCATCCTCAACTTAATACGATTTTTTTTGTAAGCCTGCTGTCTTATGTTCATAAATCCTCTTAAGGTGTCTTTCGAAGCCTATCTCAGCGAATATCCCAAACTCTCCTGACAAGTTCCACGCCGAATTGTCTTGGTCGGTTCTAACCCGGTGTCTCCAAGTTGCTAGTCCTGGAATCGGGTAGAATAATTCGTTAAATTTTTTTCGTGATTCGGTGCTAATCATGTCTCTCACTAATAGACCTAAGTGTACTAAATAGAGGGGAAACGATTAGTACAGTTGCTATTAGTTCGTTTTACAGGCTTTTAGCTTGCGGACTATTTCTTTGACGTGGTACTGGACTGGACAAGGGCTTTTATACCCTAGATGACGGGCTATTTCTCGGTAGGACTTCTGCTCAATGAATCTGAGGGTAAAGATTTCCATATCAAAAATTGAGAAGTTTCTTGCAACTTCTTCAAGTAGTCGGTCAACCTTTTCGTGATCCTCCTTGGTTTGAGTCACGAACGGTTTAAAAAGACAATGACAGGACTTACTTATAAACTCCTCTTGATTTGAAACTTCTTTATATGGCATCTAAGTCCTTCCACATATCAAGAAGCGCGTCTTTTAAAGGTGTGTAATCAAATTCAAAGCTGTTCTTCCCAACATAGGATTTGGAGAAAGACTCGCGTTTTATTAAACTCCTCCACTCACCAGGTTCTAAGAAGATAGCGTAATTGCTAAAAAAATCTGTATAGGCGACCAGTCGGATAAGTCTTTTTCCGTATTGAAGTATCAGTTCTGGTTGTAATGATTGCATAATTTTTACGACATCTTTTACGTACACATAACTAAACATCCGATCCTCGTCAATTATGATTTGCTCCCCTCGATTAACCCTCATCATATTTGACTTGAAGAACCGAATATCTTTCTCATGCGCCCCAAAGCACCCCCAAATCTGAATGACGGCTATATGGTGATACTTCAATAGCGATAGCTCTTTAACCATTCTCTTGGATAGGACATACTCCCCATTCTTATAGCTTCTGTCCTCGACTTCTCGCCCGGTGCAAAAGGTTATCATCGGTATTTTGCTTTCAGCTAAGTTGTAGAACATTCTCAAGTTGTCATAAAGACAGATATCATGGTCATTCGAGGCGCAGTGAATTATCTTTTCTGGTTTGTGCTGATTTAGATAGGCGTTGACATCTTCCGTGTTGGTCAAATCTAGTTCTTGGTGTGTGGGACAAAGCAAGTCTTCTTTGGACATTTCTTTGTAGTGTTTGCCAATGAATCCTGTCGAGCCTGTAAGTAATATCATAACCCCTCCATGAATTGATTAAACGTCTGAATAATATGGTCTAGTTGTTCCTTATTAATCCCCGGATAAATCCCTATCCAGAAAGCGTTTTCCATTGCGTAGTTAGTGTGGCTAAGTCTACCGATAACCTTATGCTTTATTTTTCGATAGGCTGGCTGGAGAAGAAGATTCCCTCCAAATATTCTTCTTGTGGCTATTCCGTTTCCTTCCAAATATTCCATAAAGCCGTTTACGGACAAAAACTCATCATCACAGATTATCGGGAATCCGAACATTGAGGCTTCTGGATTTGGTTCAATGAAATTAAAATATCTCTCATGCTTTTTCAGATTATCATACAAATATGTGTAGTTTTGTTTTCGTATGGTAACGAATGAATCTAGTTTCTTTAACTGAGCCACGCCTATTGAAGCCTGTAAGTTGGTCATCTTTAGGTTATAGCCGATATTCGTATAGATATATTTATGGTCATATCCGCAAGGCATCTTTCCGAACTTCTTGGAAAACCTATTACCACAAGCATTGTCTTGTCCGGGTCTGCAAATACAATCTCTTCCCCAATTTCTTAGAGATAACATCTTGCGATACAGATCAGAGTTATTAGTTAATGCCACGCCCCCTTCCCCGGTTGTGATGTGATGGGCTGGATAAAATGAGAGAGTTGAGATATCCCCGAAAGTTCCTGTGAGTTGCCCGCTGAATCTGCTCCCTAAAGCGTCGCAGTTGTCCTCAACAACTTTAAGATGATGCTTTTTGGCTAGAGACATGATCCTATCCATTTCGCAGGGTATTCCAAGGGTATGAGCTATAACCAAAGCCTTTGCGCGTGTTTTTTTGACAGCGCAAGAAAGCGTGATTGGATCAATCGTTAACGTTCCATTAATGTCCACAAATACTGGAATTAAATTATTCTGGATTATCGGGTTTAAAGTCGTTGGGAATCCGCAAGCTGTGGTAATAACTTCCGACCCCTGTTTTAAACCTAATGCTGTGATGGCTAATAGATTTGCTGAAGAGCCTGAATTACATAATACGCAGTATTTCATTCCAAGATAATCACACAGACCTTTTTCAAATGCTTCTGTGTATTTACCTTCTACGTTGTAGAAAGTCTCTGCCGCGTCTTTTATGTTATCTATTTCTTCTTGGTTATAGACAGGACCGGAGCAAGGTACTTTCATTTAACACCCCAGTCGATTTCGGAATAATGAGCCGGATAGGTTTTTGATTTCTCAATCTGAGGAAGGATATGATTATAAAAATATCCGTCGCACATTCCCGATAAGCATTTAAAGTGATTATCGTAAGTAAACCACGGGTTAGAAAGTCCTCGCTTCATAATGTCTGAGAGTTTCTCTTGTAGGATATTGCCCATCGTTATTGGTATCCAAGGACAAGGAAGAACATCCCCGAAGGCTGTTATAGAAAAATGTCTCTTAAAACAAAGACATCCGAAATCATGCCCGCAGTTCCTTGAAAGGTGTGTGGAGCAGTTGTATTTACCTGTTAGCGTTTGAATATAAGCTAGATCGTCACTATCAAGAATCTCGTCTTTGTATTCCTCAAAAGCTCCTACAGGCTTGGCGTAGATCATGCTGACGTGATGACCGAAGGGATTTACAAACTCAAGTTGCTTAACGAGTTCTCCGCTCTTAACTATGCTTTTGGTTGTGACAATATTGATAATGACTCCAAGCCCATGCTTTTTACACAGGTCTAGGGCTTCCACGCATTTTCCAAAAGATTCACCGTCACCTCGGAATGAGCTATGATTGCTTTCAAGTCCGTCGATGCTTAGGTGTATTCGGTCAATTCCTATCTCAACCAGCCACTTGATTTTGTTCTCGGTTAAGAAATAGCCGTTTGTGTCAACGCTTAGACAAAATCTTTTTGGATCAATGGCGTCTACCACGCTCTTTAAATCTTTAAAAAGCAACGGCTCACCCCCTGAGATACAGATTGAAGCCAGTCCCATTTCGTCGCATTGGTCTGCGATGCTTTTAACGTCTTGGACGGTTAATGACTTCACCCCAGGTTGCTTAAATTTCTCAATCGCGCAATGCTTACACTTAAAATTGCAAGAGTAGTTGTATTGAAGCTGAACGAGCGCGACACTTTCTTTCCTCTTAATCTTCTCTGGAAATAAGGCTATTTTTTCAAAAGCTCTAGGTTTCTTTTCTTGCAATGACATTCGATTTTGTTTTTCTCTGTCTGTAAGCTCCATCGGATCGTCCTTTCTATTCCTATTTTTAAATCGGTTTTTGGTTTCCAACCTAGAATATTTTTTGCTTTCTCGGATGATAAGTGTTGACGTTTTATTTCACAGCGCATCATTGAGGACTTGTCATACTTCAAACGCCCCCCGGATACCTTGTTGATAATCTGGATTAGGTCAAACCCAGTTATCGGGTTATCTCCGCTAAAATTAAATACCTCTCCACCAAGTTTTTTCTTTTCCATTTGCTCGGCGATCTTTAAATAACCGTCAACCACGTCATCGACATAGACGTAATCTCTTATGAATTTTCCCTCGTCATAGAGTTTTAGAGTCTGTTGATTTATAATGCACTTGATTGCGCTTGGGATTATACGGGTATAATTATCGTCACCGACGCCGTATATATTTCCGCATCTTGTGACAGCTACCGGAAGCCCATAGGTGGAGAAATAAGACCTAGAGATTGAATCCGCGCAAGCCTTGGATACGTCATAAGGAAAATTCGCTAAGAGTTGAAAATTCTCTTTGTAGGGTAATTTCTCATGCTCTCCGTAAGCCTTGTCACTCGAAGCCACTACTACAGCCTCGATGTAATGAGATAGCCGACAAGCCTCAAGTACATTCCAAGTTCCTTCGGTATTTGTGGAAAATGCCTCCATCGGGTTTTCAACTGCACGTCCGACAATCGCTTCCGCGGCTAAGTGGAAAACAACTTGAACCTTGTTTGCCAAGATCACGCTTTTGATTAGGTCATAGTCTCTGACATCGCCATTGATTTTGATATCAAGACCGATGACTTCAGAGCCTTTCTTTTTTAGGGCTTTGAATAGATAGGAGCCTAAAAACCCCTCCGATCCAGTAACTAATACCTTCTTTCCTTTCCAGAAGTTCATTTTAGCCTCGCTTCTAACATTTCTATACGCTTTTCATCCTCGGCCTTGATTCGAGAATAATAGCGTCTTTTACTTTTGAGCCATAACAGTTCGAATTTGACTGCTTCTAAAATTGCAGGTGATCCGTGTTTGTGGGCTTCTGTCGGAAATACGACTTTTCGGGTTTCAAATTTATATAATAATTTTCTTTCACCCAACTCTTTTATAATCGGTAAAGATTCGGTAGAAATCCCACCCCCGAGTGCCGTTTTTTTTCCACTCCATTTAGCTATTTCCAAGGCTTCGGAACACTTATGGATGAGTAAATCAGACGTATTTATTTCTTCGCGCGGGATTCCGATAGATGATGATAAGTCAACACGCCCTATCGTCATGCTAGATACGACTTCATTTCCTCTGCGGTTTATAATGTAAAGTAGATTTTCAAGAGCAGTTCTACTTTCCATATTGAAAGCAAACTCAATGTCTTTGGCGTTATCTTCGGCCACCATCGTTTGAATCATGTTAATATATTTAGACATAGCAAACGGAGTCTCAACCATCGGAGCCACAATCCCCTTGACTCCGATTGATAGGGCGTTATAAATATCGGTTACGGCTTCGACGCCTCCAATTTTGACAATAATCGGAAGCCCGACCGATGAGGTTACGTCTTTAAGTCGCATCATTTCTTCCATCCTAGAACCTTCGGCCTCAAATTCAGCCTTAATCTCAAATACTCCATATTCGTTTTTTAGTTTCTTTAAGACTTCAATCATTTCACGTTCTAAGTTGTTCATAGTGTCCTCGTCCATTTTGGTTTGAAAACATAATCATTTCCTATTTCCACTTCGCACAAACACGGTCCCTTACTTTTAATAACACATCGCCAATCTTCAAAATACGAAATATTGTAAGCTGTTGTTACTTCTGATAAATCAGGGAAAGATACTCCCGACTCAGGACTGCACCCAATAAAATCACCTTCAAAATAATTCTCCTGGGTCATTTGGATTGAACGATAGCCTCCGTTGTTTAATACGATTATCTTGATTGGTAAGTTATAGTGACGGATTGTTTGAAGCTCTTGTATATTCATCTGGATTGAACCTTCTCCTGTGATACAGTAAACTTCTTTTCCGCTTGCGTAGTACGCTCCGATTGCCGCCGGGAGATCATAACCCATAGCCGCGCACCCCGAATTCCAGAATATTCTTTGGTTTTTCTTTACAATTCCAGCCTGAAACATACAAACGCAAGCCGTACCATTTCCACAAACGACTATTGCCCCCTCTGGAAGCTCTTTTGTAAAGTCATACATAAATTTATAAGGTCCATCTTTAATAATAGAATTTTTAATCGCGTAGTCTGTAAGATGGTCAAGCCAAGTGGGGTCTATTTTTTGATGAATTCCTGCTAAGAATCTCAAAAATACCTTAGCGTCTTTTTTGCAAGGAGAGTCAATATTGACCACAACTTTCTTGGCTTGAGGCGCGAAGGACTCAGGCGTATAACTTGTCTGCCTAATGTTATTCCTAGTTCCAATCAGATAAACAACGTCGCAATTTCTTAAAGCATAGTTTCCTGCATAATCACCAAGCGAACCTATACGTCCGACAAATGACGGGTGATCGTTAGGGACAAGATCAAATCCGTTAAATGTAGTCACAACTGGATAGCCCTGTTCAAGAACCCTGAAAAGTTCTTTCTGCGCCCCGGAGATTCTTATTCCGTGTCCTGCGACTATAAGAGGCTTTGCTGAATGTCCAAAGGGATATCTACCCAAACTGGGCCTGGCCTTTCTGATGTTGCGATTTTGACAGCTTTTTTAATTTCATGTTTAACTTGTTTTCTGTCTGTAATCATTACCGCGTATTTTGTGATTGGTTTAACGATGGAAACAATGTCTACCTCCTGATCTCCAACCTGACGAGGCTTAGGAGATAAGGCATTATAAATTGTTGTCTTTAGTGGCACCTGTCCAGATAGATAGAGAACTGGTACGCTGTCGGTCCATTGTCCCATAATTCCTGTGAGGCAATTAAGACCGCCGGGACCTGATGTAATGCACACTACCGCAAGCTTCTGATTTACTCTCGCATATCCCTCCGCCGCGATAGCCGCGGCTTGTTCGTGGTGGAAGCAGATATATTTGAGCCTATTATTTTTCTTGATAGCGTCGTTTAAGTGCATAGCTCCGCCGCCGACGACTAGGAAAACGTGCTTCGCTCCGCGATCTTCTAAGTGATGAAAAATGTAATCCGCGACCCTCAATCACCCCTCCTTTTGTTTAAGTTCGTCTATTTCAGCTTGGAGTTTGTCCAATTCTTTTTCCTTTTCCTTATTTTCTTTAATCACACTACACAAGGGGCATCCTCTACCCTCGTAACATATTTCTTCGTGACCATCGGAACATAGATTCATTTTCCCTCCTTTTGTTTAGCTAAAATTCCTTTGATTCTTTTAAACACAGCCCTTGATTCTTCTACTGGCGACATTCCATCAAGCCGACCTCGCATATAATTTCCAACACAAACTAGGTCAAACATTTCATCAACATCTTTGAGTTTAAGAATCATATCGAACGCCCCATCTCCAGTTGATTTCATTTCATTCTCCCAAAGATTCCTTTTTATTCATGTATTCCCATACAATCTTCTTCACATGAGTGCGAATCGTCTATTTGGTCAAACTCAAGATTCAACTTAGTTTCTTTCAAATGAGCATAGATTCCTCTTGGGTTATGCTCATTGTGGTATCTATCTTTATGTTTATTGCTACAAAATTTAGGTCTGTTTGTTTTTTTACCACAATATAAGCATCTCATTTCATCCTCCCCAAGATTCCTTCTATCTTGACTTGCTGAACTGTATAATCTTTCCCATAACACTCAGCTTCATCCATACATTCTTTTTTAGACCAACGAACACAGTCCATCCAATCACCATCTTTATCCACAACAATCCAACCATTAACTTTTCTTTTCATTTCACCCTCCCCAAGATTCCTTCGGCTATTGATTTCATCCTATTTGCCTCATCAATTTGGTTGTATGTTTCACCTTCTCGAAATGCAATATATTTAAAAGCCTCCACACACTCCCCCAAACACTTCACCAACTCCTCCTTGTCTTTTTGGAGTTGTTCAATCTTTTGAGATTGATAGACGTGATAAGGATATGTCTGAGATTCTTTTAATACTTCATTATCTTTTTGGAGTTCAGATATTTTCTTCGCTTGAGAGGTGTTTAGATCTTGAGATTCAGAAAGATCTGATTTGAGTTGGGAGATTTGTGATACAAATTCTAATACAGTCATAGCCGTTTTAGTGTGTTTTGATACTTCCTCATCTCTCTCCTTCTTGAGTTGTTCTATTTCTAATCTATACTGTTCGTTATAACTGATTCCGCAATCAAGATTATCCTTTAAAAATTTATTCTCAGCCTCAAGGGTGGTAATCTTAGCTTGTAATTCACTTTGATACTGATTTTCAATATCCATATCTCTACCATCGTTTGGAATATCAAGATGAGAATACTTACCCTTAACCGATTTAACAATCTCCTCTTGCTCTTTTGAGTTGAAGAGGGATTCAATAACTAAATTCTCTGCTTCCATCCTCTCCTCTGGGCTGAAATTCCAAGTAACATCTATTTCTAAAAGCTTATCAATAAGACTTCTAGCCTTCTCTCTCGCCTGTTCAATACTAATATTGGTTTCTTTTGAATTTGATAGTTCTAAATATTCTTCATAAGAAGTTAATGCAGATATCAACCCATCAAAAGTTACCGACAATGCTTTTTCATCACCTCTTTCAATTTCAATACCATCTCCCCCATCATAAATCCACTTCCTTGCCTTCTCTCTTGCTTGTTCGATGTTCATGGTTTTACCTTTCCGCAACGACATATAGGCAAACAAGCACTCTTAATACTTTTGCAAATTTCATCTCTTTTTAGTTTTTTATCAGTTGAGCATCTATCATACCGATGCCTATGATTCTTTTTCTTCTTAACTTTGGTGTTCATTTGGACTCCTTAAGTAATTCTGGGTTTTCGTAGATGTTTCCTAGAACGTTCATGATGCCCTATTGCATAAATACTTGGATAACTATGCCAACTGCTTACAAATTCGCTCATTGATTATTCTCCTCCAATTTAAAAACCCTCTCCGCAATCTCCCCCAGCGTTAAATCGCGGCACCACTCGGTAAATTCTTTCTCTGGGATGTACATATCCAGAACTTTTTCCAATTCAACATGAACCTCTAAAATATTCAACGAGTCGGCGCCAAGGGCTTTAAGCGTATCACCCTCTGAGCATTTACCTCCGAAAGTCCAAGATGCGACATGAAGTAAGGTTTTTAGGATTTCAGGTTGAGACATTGTGAGCCTCCTTTTCTAGTTTTTTAATAGTTTCTTTAAGCTGAAAAAATATTACCGGCTTGTCGAAACTCCCGTATTTTCCAGGTTTGTTTCCTGTGACAACCAGATATTGAATATCACGCCAAGAGTAACCACATTCAGAGACCAAGAAAACGTAAGCGTTTTTGTCTTTCTTGAAATACGGTCTGGATTCTTCGTTAAAAACTGGCGTGTTATCTTTTGACTGGTCGAACCAACTATGACAATCGGAACACAGGGGAATAGCGTTTCTAACTGGTTTAAGTAAAAATCTTGTAGACTTGGAGCCGCGCCCTACGATGTGAGCGCATTGAAGAGACTTAACACAGTGGCACCGAAAACATCTTGTTTCCCCAAATCTGATTATCTGAGAATAAAGAGTATCGTTTTTATCTATTTTTATTCTTCTGAAGCTTTGAATCATTCCTTAACCTTCTTAACCTTTGGAGCTTTCCAAACCTTCGTCTTAAGTTTAGAATCCGCAACATAGATTATCGGTTTTCCTGACAGGTCTTTCACGCTTGCTTGATCGTGGATGCTCTTAATAACAACATCTTTAGAATAAGGAATAATCCCCTGAGAAGACTCCCGAAGCTCGGCGTGAGAAGACTCCAGAAGCACGGCGCGAGAAGACCCCCGAAGCACGGCGTGAGAAGACCCCCAAAGCTCGGCGTGAGAAGACTCCAGAAGCACGGCGTTAGAAGACTCCCGAAGCACGGCGTGAGAAGACTCCCGAAGCTCGGCGTGAGAAGACCCCCAAAGCACGGCGTGAGAAGACCCCCAAAGCACGGCGTGAGAAGACCCCCAAAGCACGGCGTGAGAAGACCCCCGAAGCTCGGCGTGAGAAGACTCCAGAAGCACGGCGTTAGAAGACTCCCGAAGCACGGCGTGAGAAGACCCCTGAAGCTCGGCGTGAGAAGACCCCCAAAGCACGGCGTGAGAAGACCCCCAAAGCACGGCGTGACTATTTTTTAAAAACCATCGCCCCTCTTTAATAACCTTTCCCGATTTATCATCTATTAAAAATCTCTCAGCCCAAAGTTCCTGAACCGCTTTTTGCATTTCAACCAAAGCGAATTCTTTATTAAACCAATCAGGTTTAAAGTCTTGGTCAACACAAAGTTCCCAGTTTTTTAAGTCGTGGTTAAATACGTCGCCATCTTTAGGAACTATCTCAACACGGACAAAATCAGGATGCTCTCCTTCGTCTTTCAATCCTTCTTTTTGGATTAATGCTTCATGTGAGTCGTTGTCTAAATCATAGATTGTTTTGTTTAACGTGATTATTCCGCTCATCATTCGACACATTTAACACCCCCTGTTTTATTGTTATTTAAAATCATTCCTTACCCAAACATCCTCAGTCGTACCACACATAAAAAATTCTTTTTCCTCTGGCGTCATCCTTCTAAATTCTTTATCAGCACACATTTGCTGAGCATTTCTTACCGCTCGGTTTGAATGATTCTCAACTCCCCAAGAATAGACGGCCGATGTCCTCACCCAAGACTTGATTCTAAACTGCTCAAATATCCACTCTCTCAGCTCTTCTATTTTGGATGTTTTTGAAGTAAATAAATCAAGCATTCTCCACCCCCGAACACCCAAGACGATTCGCGTGGACTAAATCGCGATGTATCGCGCTTGGTTGCGACTTGTCCATAGCTTGGGGGCTATCGCCTTGGGTGTTGAATTTTTTAACGCTAAACAAATCATCTTCTTTTTTCATGGCGTAGTTTAGGATGTGTAGACCTAGCGGTGGATAGACACAATTCCTAAGCATCAATCTTCCATTCCTCGTATTGCTTGGTAATTTTATTCCATGAAATTTCTCAAGATTTTTTCCATGCACTTTATCTGTTTGACGAGATGTTCCTTTTGCATTTGCGATATTAAAATTTCTTTCTGGTTTTACTGGTTTTATATAAAAGTTTGTCCAAAAATAATGTCTATCCATTTCAATCGGCTTAATAAGCGGTTCGTAATAACTGATTACGTTCTCCACGCAAAACTTACCTTTAAATCTGTATTTCAAAAAAATAATCTCCTGATACAATGTCATGTCTGGGTAACGAACAACCCCTTGACTGTGTAGAAAGTTATTGCAAACGCTATGTGTCGGACATGGAGGACTAGACCAAATAAAATCAAATTCCTCAAAATGGTCTAAAAGATATTGGTGGGCATCAGAAACGATAACCTCGTCTTGTGGGAAGAAATCTTTGTAAATTTCCGCTATCTTAGGATTAAGTTCAACGGCGGTCACTTCTACCCCCCCCCATAACTTTCTATTTCCACCGATTCCGGCGTAGAGATTAAGAACTTTCATTCAATCAAACTCCCGTCATTAGGCTCTCTGTCTTGATAATTAGGCTTTACCGGCACGGTCTTAGGCACAAACGTCTTAACCTCTCCCGTTCGGACTTCGTATTTTTTTGGTTCTGGTTTTGTGAGTTCTAAGATTCGAGTGTCCATGGCTTTTTTGTGTTCTTCGCAAATACTGTAAGGGAATACTTCGCTTACAACTCTTAAAGCGTCTAAATCGTATTGGTCTAATGGGTTTGGGTCGTTTTCTTTGGAATGACGGCAGACGACGCATGAGGATGATTGATTTGTAATCATGCTATCACCCTAGCCTTGCAAGATTGTAAGTGCTTCTCAAACATTGCTATCCCGTCAAAATATCGTTCGCAATCATGGCAGTATTTTTTAGGTTCATCGTTGAATGTTTTCTTGTTTGTTCTTATTATTTCTTGTTGTTTCTTTTCTTGTAGGGTATTTGATACCCTACTCAATACCCTATTTAGTAAGTCAGGATAAAAAGACCGATAAAATGAAAAAATTGGTTTATGAGCAGGACAAGTTTCAGTTAAACCACCATATTGAAAGTGGCAAAAATCAACAATAAACCATCTTCCATCCTTAGCTTTTTCAACACGAACTTTCTCTTTATTCATAAATTCAAATGCTTCGGTGGAATCAAATTTAATTCCAAGTAAAAATTGAGCTAATTTAAAATCGGGCTTCCATAACCCAAACTCACACATACGGCAAATGTAATCCCAAAATAACTTGTATTTAGTTGGCAAATCTCGATACCATGAGTCCTCGTAAATATCACAATCTGTAAAAATTTTTTTCATGGATAATCCCCATTCCTTACTTCGTTTTTTCCTTACTCAAAAATCAGTGAAAGTGCTATTTCAAAGGCAAAAAAATATCTAAATTCCAAGTTCTTCCGCAATTTCATAAACTTTTTCAATTTGTTTTTCTGAAAGATATTCGCGAAGATCTAAGTCGCTAATTCCCAAATCAATCCCATCCACACCATCATAAAGATCTTCAATAAACTGTTTCTGCCATGAGTTAAGTTCTACATGGTGATCTTCTTTGATAGTGTGAATGAGTTGAATAACTGTCATTTCAATACCGTGATAATCGCCTTGGTGTGTTCCGTCTCTTCTTTGTACTTTGCTTTTATGTCTTCAGGTACATTGAAAAAAGCTCTCTTGTAAGTAGAAATTTTTACTTGGAATTTTCCACCAACAAGATAAGTTCCAGCTTCTTTGGTTTTCCAGATAGCCTTTAGTTGTTCGTCGGCTTCCTCAAACGCCTTGGCTTGAGGCTTTAAAGCTTCTCTTTGCTCAATAAGATCGGTGATTTCGGGGTCATCGGTGATATTGATTGACTCAGAAACTTCGTCGGCTAGGCAAAGATGCTTAAAGTCGCAAAATTGGCACACGGCTCTATCCGTTATTCTTTCTGGGTAGGTGCCGTCTTTGATGTGTTTATTTACGATTTCAAGCTTCTTGCAGACACCTTCGGCGTAAGCATAGTCAAGTGATACGTTGACCTGTTTTAACGCGCCAGTGGCTTTGTTTTTGAAAAGCATGATACCTTCCTGCTCGTTCATCATAAGCAAGTAGATCATCATTTGAGCTACATACCCTTGAGTCCAAGGCTTCGGGGAATTTAGAAGGTCTTGGACGGTGTTTATCTTCTCGAAGTCATACGGATTTATGGATTTGATTTCGAGGGGGATGTTTTTTCCGTCAACTTTAATCCTTCCGTCGATTTTTCCCCGTAATTCAAGCTCTTTCCAATCAAACGGCCTTTGTTGTTCGATTACCTGAATGCCAGCTTCACCCAAGAGTTTAATAATGTCCGTTTCATGGGTGTTTCCATCCCTGAAAATGAGAAGCTTTGACGGTGAAGGTAAAAGCTTCTCATTCCAGTTAAGGCGTTGGTAAACGAGACTACGAGCGCAAGGATGTCCAACCTGTGAGGCGTAATTACCTGACGGCGCCCATCCTTTGCGCTGTGTGCCAAGGTGGTCGTAAACAGATTGGACTATATTTGGAAGTGTCGTTTCCATTATTTGCCCCCAATCTGGATAGTCGGTAATTCTTCCTGAGTTTTCATGGGAAGACTACCGGATTGAACGGCGTTGCAAATTTCCTCATAGTCCTTACGAAGAATCTTTGCCGAGGTGTCCACCTGATAGCGTTTTTGAAGAAACGCCTTTAAGTCCTCTTGTTTAACTCCAACGGAGTTAGCAATAGCAAAAAGACGCTTTGCTTGAGCCTCAGAGATTACAGCGGTATTTCCTCCGCCCTCTGCACCCTTCTGATAATCAACCGTTGCCACCTGAGAAGTCTTGATTCCGTTTCTTTCCAAGTCCTCTTTGGTGAAGTTCTTAAGACCTAAGAACGAAGAAATAGCCCTAGCCTCAAAGTTAGAGACAGCGGCTTTTCTTATATCCATTGGGTCGGCCTGACGATTTCCCTTGGTGAAGAAAGGGTCATTAGAAGAACGTCCACCGTCAGCTTCAACCGTTATTTCTTTTCCGTAGAAACGGTCAAGAAGTTGGCTCCCAACAAGACCAGTAACGTAGTAAGAATAACTACCGTCCGGTCTATCTTCCTTAAGGACTTCCTTATCTCGGAAGTAGATGCCCCACACAGCGCGGATTTTCTGGCATCCAGAGGCTTGAAGATAATACTTCCCTCCCATAGCCACCCAGTCAGACGAGTTTGTTCTTTGTAATGACACCTTCACCGCCCCATCAATCGAGCGTGTAATAGCTTCAATTCGACGAATTACCGCGATTGAATCTATTTCTTGAGGCATTAAAGCCACTTGGTCTGTTTCGTATTCCTTCACTACTTCGACGTTCTTACTATTTGTATTGTCCATCTCTTCTCCTTTGCCCGTGTCTCAGGGCGGTTGTATTACGTTCTACTATTTGAAAATTCAAGTTCAGTCTTAGCGTGAGCATTAAGCCACGCTTGCATCAAAACCGTTCGTGGTGTGTTCTGAAATACCGATTGGAAAAACTTAACGTCCTCATTCATGGTCTTAAATTCTTCCGCCGTGAGAGCATCGGCTTGCTTTTGCAGGCTAGTCATGTTCCACCCAAGAGATAATCCGGCACCTTCCTTGCCATTGGATTAGAATTCGACGGTTGCCTTTGATTATTCCTATGGATCCTAGGGTTAGGGTGATTGTCATCGGTCATCCCTCCCGCAACCAGGGCAAATTAATGCTCCGCCCGAATAAGTAGCAAAGGGATGCTTGCAAGTGCTTTGGTCGTGGTGTGTGTAACAAAGCCCGTTTTGATATACTTCGTTTTCGCAACCTTCTTCCGAACAGAACACGATGGAGTCCTGACAAATACCACATTCGCAGTTTCCACCGTTTGAATTGCAGTTTTCGTGTGAACCATTGGAGCATGAATTACAGATATAAGGAGCGATAGTTTTAAGCATGGGTAGGAACCTCCACGCCGAACCAAAGATCGACGTATGTATCAACGATCATCTGTCTTGGGAAGTCTGGAATTATTTTCTCTAAATCCAGAATTGTTTTGACCAACCCGACTAATCCGTGCGAAGGTAAATCTTCTATGGTGTGTTTTATTGCGGCTTGCATTATCATTGGGCGATCTCCTTTTTTAAGTGTGGGAATAGAAGCCCACAGTTATTTGTTTTGGGTTTAAATTGCGGTTGGAAAATTCAGAGGAAAGTTTTTGAAAATTGGGGGTTCCCCCGGCACAGATGAGATCGCCCGATATCATCCGTGTTGTTCCGAGGGAAAGTCGCCTATCAAAACAAGGAAATATTGAAAATTGGTTAAGGCACATAAAAAACCCCGATGTTTATTTTCTAAACACCGGGGTTTATCGTTTTTCTTGCCTTACTTAAGAATCCATCGGAGAGACTGGGATTCGAAGGTAGGGTACTAAAGAAATAACGAAATGACTCCCGGTGTTCGACCGAATACATTATATATACGTCTCTCAATCAAAGAGTTTTTTGAATTGCCTATGATAGAGAGATTGTTCATACTTACCTTTTAATCCCGCTTCTCTTTTTTGTCAACTTTTTTGTTATGCTCTCGATTTTTGCTATTGCCAATCTAGAAGGATTAACCTTTCCGGATTTCCACTTAAAAATAGAAGAAGAAGAAACTCCAATCTTCACGGCAAGCTCCTCAAGAGTGTATTTCTTTAATAAAGATTTAATTCTGTTTTTCATTATGACCCTAATTTTACAGTAACATTACCCATCTTGTCAACTTTTTTATTTACCTTAACCTTATATTCGTATTCCCTTGGAAAAACCATTATTGGCTTATTTTTATAAATTTGTTCTTGCATCTTTCCAAGTTTTTCTCCGGTTAAATGTGTGTAGTGATTCGTCATTCCAGGGTCAGTGTGACCCAATAATTGCATTGCCGCTATTTGCCCGGCGCCCTCAACCCACATAGTGCCTGCAGTATGGCGGAGGCAATGTGGGTTTACTCGAAACCCTGCTTTTTTTGAAATGTCCCGAAACCTAACCATAATAGTAGCTTCACTAATTTTGCTCCCATCTCTCGCACAAAACAAATAGTCACTTTTAATATTTCTCATATCCAACCAATTGCATAGATATTGCTTAGTTAATTCTGAAAATGGGACAGTCAGGTATTTGTCAACCTTACCTATATATAGAGTAACTTGACGCGAATCCCAATCAATCTGATCTTTCATCACAGAGCATACCTGACTTACTCTTAATCCTGTATCAATAAAAAATCGAATTAACACCAGATCTCTTAATTCTAATGTATCGCAACTATATAAATAGCCAAGTTGTTGATCTGTGAGAAAGTGAGCTTCCCTTCTCCTTGCTCTGGGGAATGGATTTTTGACATAGCAATTGCGATCTATGATATTTTCTGCGTGAGCCCAACGGAGATATGCAACAACGGCTTGTCCTAGTCTAAACCTCATTCCAGAGCCATCATCTATATGCCCCCCATTCCAAATTTTCTTTCTTTTCTCAGCAGATTTAATAATAGCGTGATTGATTTCAGAAGCGATTGGTATTGAAATGATCGGCCTATTAAGTTCTGTTTCAATCTTTGTTAGAAACAGTTTGTTCTTCTTTATAGCCTCCGGACACATTTTACGCAGATCTCTTAAGAATGTGATGTACTTATCAAGTGTGCTTTCAGTTTGAAATAAGTCTAACATGCGGATATTTTACATTACTGTAAGATTACAGTCAAGTAAATAAATAAAGAGCATGAGATAGCTTTCATTTTATCTGTTTAATACACTCAATCATCCCAAACACCCTAGCCTTAACCTCAGCAGACATCATCACTCTAAATTGTGGATTATTTTTAACCATAATCCAGAAACACCGGATGATATCAGAATCGCTTAAGGTTGGGGCTTCACAGGCCACCCTTACGTCATTTAAAACTTCGCTCCTAGTACGAGCTAGAGACTTGCTTAATCTGTAACCTACCATTATGTTTTTTTTCATAATCAGAAGGTTACTTGATGATTAATCAAAATTCAAAAGAAAAAGTGTATAACAAAAAAGGGGCGTATGGGAAGTTTTTGTTAAAACGTCAAAAAGTCAAGAGGTGATTAGGATAAAACTTTAAAATCGACAAAAGAGTCTGATTCTTCTTTCGACTCTCTTCTTGTTGGAACCATGATAATAGTGCAAGTTCCTATATCTGTGGGCTTCATCCAATGTTTGACGGCATAACTCTCTTTTCCATCCACATAGGCTCTAAGGAATGAGCCTGAATTACATAGAACCATTTTACGGGCTTTAACGGTACAGGAGTGATTTAAAAATAGGGCTTTTGGGACTACAAGGGCATTTCTTTGATGGTTATGTCCGTGAATATAGATATCCGCTTGGGCTACGTCCGTCATCCGCTCAACCGAGTTTATTGACGAGCCAGCCAGTCTTCCCCCTCCCCCGTGATGAGCTGAGAAGATGTCAACCGCGAAGGAAAGGCGATTCTTCAGGCGTAAGAATATTCTATGTAGGGCGGTTCCCCCAAGGTACTTGCACCCTAGACGCTCGCACATTAGTTGTGTGGTAGTAACCCCTGACGGGAAGGTGTAATAGTGGTTTCCTTCGTGTAGTCCTATAATTCGACCACGCATAAACTCGATTTCCTTAATAAACCTTTCAAGTTTATCCATAACCATCTGATCGAATGACTTTTTGGTGGTATCGTGGAATTTGGAAGACTGCAAACAGAACCGCTCGGAGTCGGACATGAAGTCTTGATAATCACCCATGCCAACATAGAGGGTCTTTTTGCCATGTGCGATTTTCGTACATTCCTGATATTTAAACCTTTCCCAATGGTCTTTAGAGAAAAGCTCTGTCTCGAAATGCAAATCCCCGAATGGGGTAAGTTCTATTTCATCCCCTAGTTGGCATTCAAGATCAAACTTGCTTACATTAAACTGGCTTTGGCTCATTCAAATGCTCCACAAGGCCGATGTATCCTGCGGCGTCAACTAGGTTGTCTCGCTTATGGGCGTAATCTTCTCTAATCATCTTGAGAGAAGCCATGCACATAAGAGCCTGCTTTGGAGTTACCGAACAACCAATGATTGCGCCCCACATCTGGGCTATTCGTTTGTAAGACGCTGAAACATGCCCGTATTGAGACTTTCTTTCGCCGTTAATAAGCTGCTCGGCTTCTTGCAGAACGCTTTTGTCCATTATACGGCTTGTTTAGGCCAAGAAATGATAATAGACATCGTGCCGCTTATGGCGAGCGTCATATAAGATAGAACGCTTCCCCATGTGGGGTAAATGCTTGCGGCATACGTTAAGGCGCCGATAGCTCCACTTCCAACAAATGCGATTAAAATCTTCATCCATTGTTTCATGCTTTTATTCCTCCTTTGTTAAATATCCCTTTTATTGTTGAAATGACACCTGACATCTTACTTGCTCCAAATCCCGCGCCAAGACCGCCTAATACCATGAAAATATTTCCTATTATTCCCCTGGTCTGAGTGTTCTTCGCATCAATCTTGGCTTGCTTTAAGGCTTGAGCGTTTTCCTTTCGTTCGTATTCCGAGATTGTATTCGGAGAGACAACCATCATAGGCTTTGAGAAAGTAGCGTCTACCGCCTTTCCGTCTCGCTCAAGCTGAACGGTTTTCCCGACTGGCACGTTATACATCTTGTCACCTTCAAGGATTACAGGCTTCGGAGTAGCGATTTGAAGTCCGGCGCAACCCGATAGAAAAATACAACTCATAACAACTAATAAGCGTTTCATGTTATAACTCTCCTTCTGAGAATTTTATTTTCTCTCTTAAATCCCTAAGCTGTACCCTCAAGGCTTCCGCTTTACTTGTCTGCCCTTTCGCCATAGCATCGGATAAATCGGACTCAAGTTGTTTCATCCTGTCCACCGTTGCACCCTTGCGTGAGGGAGTGAATTTATCAATAATCTTTGCGCCGAATCCTAAGAAGTCCATGAGGCTCATCGGACATACCCCCAAAACGGCACGAACAAATTAAGAACCAAACAAATTAATCCTTGTTCGAGTGGTGCATTTTTATAAGGGTTTATTATTCCCAAGACAACACTTGTCATGCCCACAACCACGGCTAAAGCCATGACAACCCACCCAAAGAATGTAAATCCAGTAATCCACAGTCCTATAAAGCAAGCTCCAAGGACTCCTAGAGCGTAGACAATGCGCTTAAAAGTCATCTCCGCTTTGGTAGAGCCTCCGTATGGGAGAGAAAAACCAACGGCAAGTGGTATGAACATAAGGAAGTACCGCCAGTCAAAAGTTCCGGCCATGAAAGAAATCATCACAGCGTCAATCGTTATAAGTCCAGAGGCAACGAACCTACGAAGGGCTTTGTTGTATTCTCCGAATCCTGCGGTGCCACCCATCATATATAGGATGACGGAAGCGAAGAGAAGACCGAACGCCATAGATATTCCCCAGATATTCTCTTGTCCAAGCGTCATTTCTGCACCCCGTTTTGTCTATCCCCTCTTTGGAAATAGTCACGAATGACAATCAAAACAACTGCGGTGAATGCCGCTCCTTCAATTTGTTTGGTTAAAAATCCACAAACAAAACCAATAGTGAGAGTTATAGCCATCCAAAAACGGGCTGATAATAGTTTTTTCATTTTGTTTGCCTCCTTAGTAGTTCCTTCACGTCTTGTTTTACCTCAGTCACATCAGACCGCAACCCTTTGATTACTTCTTCATGACGGATAACTAGCGGATGAATCTCTTTATTGTCCGATTGCTCGGATGCTACAGCTTCGCTAATCCTCATAACCTTTTCTTGAATGACTCCCCACGACTTTCCGACCGCGAAGCCATTACCGAACCAACCGCCAGCGAAGCCAAGAACACCAACCACGACAACAATCAAAGCGTTCAATTTAGTCTTTGACAAGATTCTCCACCTTTCGTAAGAAAGTACAGTTCTCGCAACCGTGATCTACTTTGTCGAAATACTCCAAGGCTTTCTGTATAGCCAATGATAAGATGAGAAGTCCTATAAAGTAATCAGCACATGACAAAAGGACTTCCTTGTGCTCTTTTTCCAACTCTCCAAACTCAACCCTATCCCACCCGGTACGTTCTTTGTGGTGTTCCCAGATGGCTATTGCTAGGTCTTTTGTTGAGGGTTTGACCATTAGGCTAATATCCTTGCGTTAAGACCGCATTTTACCGTAGCCCCGGCATCTCCGTACCAAGTGGTTGTTCCAGTTGCGGTAGAGATTTCAAGCCAAGCTAAGTAGTGATAACCAACTCCAATAATTCCGTCATACTGTGACCAGCATTGAAGTGGAATAGCGGCGGTGTTCCCTCCGTAAAGCTGTGCGGAGTTTGCATTTGTTGCGTCTAGTCCTATTCCACCATAAGCGGCAATATTTGAAGCGTTAGAAGGAAGAGAAAAAGAGCGGGCGGTTACTTCATCTTCTGCTACACCAACAACAAACTCAACCTTATTCCCCGCCGCGCCGTTAGCCTGTCTCCATGTCGCTGTAGTGTAATTCCATGTGTCTGTGGTGTCGGTGCAAGCCATATATCTAGGTACTCGGTTGTAGTAATTCCAAACATATCTTTGTAACGCTGTGTCTGCCGCTGTATTGGTAGCTGAGGCTCGAATGGTTCCAAGATACCGTCTAGTCGTCGCTCCGCTTTTTACAAGTACGCCGTCTTGATAAGCCAAGGCCGTTGCCCTGGTTGTGCCGTTTGTCCAAATTAGGATTTCTAGGGTTACGGTTCCGGCGTTGTCATAGGCAAAGACATCGTAATTATTAGCCGCCGTCATGGTTAAGCCTAACGAGACTTGAGCTGTTTTCATCAACTTCCAATGGGCTCCATCATAAAGACAAATGCGATTGCCTTTGTACGGAGTAAGGTAAATTGTGCTTCCGGTAGTATCTGACGTAGTGACAGGAGTTGCGGAAGTGAGAGTTAGGCGGAAGTCGTTTATTCCATTTAGAACATCGGCTTGGACATTTGGAATAACGTCCATATTCGTATTTGCATCATCGCCCCTATTCCCCTGACGGACGGTATTTGTTCCAGAGTCAGAAATTTCAGAATTTGTAATTGCGCTAAATCCGTTATTGGAAACAATATTATTGGTTCCACTGTTGATAGTAAGACCGGTTACACCACCGATAAAGAAATTCCCATTTATAGTGTTAAAATTTGAAGTAGTTATTCCAATCTCTCCACCATTGATAGAGGCTCCGAATCTATTTCCAACAATAAGATGGCCACCACCGTTAGTAATCTGAATCCCTTTCCCTGATGAGTAGGTATTGATCTCGTTTCCAATTACTCGACATCCCTCTACGCCATTCAAAATAATAGAGTCGTTAGAAGTCCCTGTTCCACATTGGATAATCTTGCAGTTTTCGATCACGGCTCCCGTTGTCTTACTAGAACCAGCAACAATAGAAATTGCTGTGCCTGGGCAATCCTCGATGTGGGAGTTGAATATTCTAAGCCCCCAAGGGTCTTTAATGTCCAAGACTGTTCCATCGAAGTCAAAGAAGTAACTGTTTGATATTTGTAAATCCCACAACGCTATAGCTCCAACCTTTGTGTTAATAGCTGTACCGGAAGTGTTGTTTCCCTTATTCCCATCAAAGTACAACTGCTTAAAATGAACTCCCGCCGAGGGGTTAACCGTTGGTTCGTTGAAAGCAAATAGGTTGCTGTTAAAGTTGGTCTTTGCCTTAATAACAGTAGACGCTAAATCCTGTCCTTGGAAATGTATTCCAGGCTTCATGTAGACTGTTGACCCAAAAATATAAGTACCTTCGAGAAATACTATCGAACCTTTACCACCCGCACCACCTTGGACAGCACCCGCAGAAGATAAAGAGTAGATTAAGTCTATAGCGTCTTGAACCTGGACGTTATCGTCTGTAGCATCACAAATAAAATCTGCATACTGTTTATTTCTTGAAGTTGATGAGGCTATAGTAATAGTACAAGGCTCCGAAGAGCCTGTGACGCTTCTATAATATGAATCTAAATACGTTTTAAGAGATGCTTTGGTGTATGACCAACTTAACTTTCTTAACACATTAGAAGAATCGGAATCCATCAAACCAAGCATGTCTGCATCAGACGGGGTATTCTTTTCCGTGGCTCCGTTTATAAGCGTTCCGATTGTGGTTGCTGTCTCATTTCCACTATTCGTTCCAGAGGTATTTTGTATGACTGTTTTTTGGGAATCGGTGCAATATCTCTTATCGGATGAGTCTGCTATGTCTGCCGTAGTAGCATCCGCTCCACTCGTTACAAGGCCTTTAGCGTCGTAGGTAATCTTTGTTTTGGTGGCTCCTGAAATTGAAGCATTGGGCGCGACATAATCAGTGCCGGCCGCCGCAATAGAAAGAACGCCCGTCGAAGTGGTGTTTTTTACAAGTCCAGTCGAAAGAGCCCCTAGGAACTGTGCGCCGGACAGTCCAGAATCTGAGGTTCCTTGAGCAATAAATTTATTTGAAAAAGCAACATTGCCAGAACCATCAACGCTATTTCCTGCGAGATTTCTAGCTGTAGTCCATTTGGCCGCCGAGCCTGTAGTGTTTTGGTTTAACGTTGGAAAATTCGTTAGAGAAGCCGCGCTCCCATCCGTAGCAAGAAGCGTCTTTGTCCCTGTGGGAAAAGTATAAACTCCTGTATCGTCGGATGCCGTAAAGGTCATGCTCTTTTGCTGAGTTAGAGTCTTTCCTGATGTCGGAGAAAAACCTGTTACCGTTCCAGCATTTCCGGTTATGCTCCCAGTGATCGCATTGGTGCAAGTAATGTCAGTAGCCCATAATTTCGTTAATCTTGCCCCTGTGGCTCCTATAGTTTGGGGTGTAGATTGGTCGGTAAATACAGCGCCAGAAAGTGATGTTAAATATGCGCTGCTATCCAAAGACCCATCCCCTTTAATAAACTGTGCTGATGTTCCTATGCCAGTTGATGTTAAATTCTTACTAGCATCGGTAAACACAACCTTTGAAGCCGTAAGAGCATTAATAATATTTGATGTCGAGTTTAAAACAATATTTGGACTATCTACTGTAAATGTTCCGCCTGCGGTTGAGCCGAAGCTAATGTTGGTTATAGAGCCCGCCGCACCACCTTTGCCAATGTTTACAGCTTTCGTAACTCCGTTAGTCGTAGCCCCATATCCAATCTGAACTGTTATGGCTCCCGTTGAACTTGCAATGCTAGTTAAAGAAGTAAGTGACGAGGCATTAGTAAGAGCAACGGTTCCCGTTGTGTTTGGGAAAGTAATTGTCTTGGAAGATGACCCAGCGGTTGCTGTTAATGTAGTGGTATATGGATTTGTTCCAGCAAGCACTATCTGGTTTGAGGTGTTTGAAGCAGAGAGTATGCTTGCTCCTAGCTTGCCAGTAGATGAATCTAAAGTTAGCGTCGATACTGTTTTTGGTTCAAGGCTTCCAGTAGCGTCTACTGCAAATAGTGGGAAGCAGGTTGTATCCGATGCTTCATTAGCGACTGTAACTGTTGCGGCATTTCCAGTAATACTTCCTGCAATAGCATTGGTGCAAGTAATGTCTGTAGCCCATAATTTCGTTAATCTTGCGCCTGTTGCTCCAATGGTTTGCGGTGTAGATTGATCTGTGAGGACTGCGCCGGACAAAGAAGTAAGATAACTTCCTGCGGGCTGAAACCCCGTATGCCCTGAATCTGCGTAGGCTAGATGGGATAGGGAGGCGTGGTCGGACGAGCCACCCCCAGCCATATTGTCAAGAGTCTCTAGGGCTTTTTGGACTGTAGTGTCGGCTGAGGATAGGTTCTTGTTAAAATTCGTGGTGTCTGTGGAAATATCACTAGCTTGATCTGTTACAAGATTAGAAGATGCATAGCAAAGACCTGGTATTAATAATAAACCTATGGCAAAAAGTAGTTTTCTCATCATTTTCCGTCCGAAATCCAAAGTGTGCCTCGAAAATCGAGGTATAGAATCATTGCTTGGTCGTGATAAATCTTGAATACTGGAAAACAAGGAATCATTTGAAATTTTCCTTAAAATGTGGTATATTTCCCGCATAATCCAATAAAGTCAATCGACTGGACATTTTTTTAATGGACGAATTTCTACAGTACGGAGATTTAGACAAATTCATTTCTAAGGGATCATTTTTAATATCCGTCCGTCCAGATAAGGGTGTAATCGCAGTTATCATAGAAGATGAATTAAATAAAAAGGTATTGGCTAAAATCAAGATGCCACCTTCTGCGTTTTCAAAAGTTTGTTCTGATTTTGTGTTCGCTTTGGCGAAGTATATGGATCTGGAACGAAAACACGACTCCTCCAGTCCTCCTTCGAGTGATATTTTGGAGTAACTTCGATCATTTTAGGTGTTTGCATATAACCTCCGTGTTGTTGTGAAGATGAAAAGGAGTAAATAATATGAAAAAAATAATGGTTGTTGTGGTTTTAATGCTCATTGCATCACCTGCGTTTGCAGATTATGGTTACCAGCGCAATAAATATGGCACTGGATATTTCCGAGATAATTCAAACGATGGGAACCAGTACAATAATGCAAATACAATCGGTTTGAATGGGCCATCTGTTCTAGCTCCTCAAAACCCACGAGTTCGTGGGCCGTTTGATAACGATTAATTTGGAGGTTGATAAAATGGAAAATTTACTATTATGTTTTGGTGGTTGCATTTGTATTACCTTCGCTTTGTTTTGGGCAATCCGTATGTTCAAGGATAATTAACTCCCAAAAATTCTTTTTAAAAATTTTCCGATTAACAAACTACCTCCAGTCAATCCAGTCGAAATTGCCGCCCCCTTGACTGCATTTCCAGTTCTCCTAAACCCTGTAATTTTTTTCCATGTTTCAGGTGGTAATACTCTCTCAGCCATCTTGTAAATCTCCGCATCTGAGAATTTTGTCTGCATGTTTCTAATTAATGCTCCGGGTTTAAACTTTCCCTTCACAGTATTATAGTTTTGCATGAATTCTGCGTAAGGTTTTCTAATTGTTGCAAGTTCTTTAAATTGTTCAGCTTGTGAAGATTTAATATTGTCGAGTAAGTCTAATAATTCCATATCCCCGGCAGTCCAATTTGCAAATTTGCCCTGAGCCATCTTTGCTTTAATCGTGGGAGATTGACTTACAGCTCTCTTAATTTCTTCGGATTGGCGCAAGGTAAGTTCCGAAGCGCCTTCTGGATTTTTAATTAAAGAATTAATCATTCTTGACGTTTGAGGGTCTTTAATTTGTTTGATCGTCCGTTGAATATCTGAGGCTAGACCTGGATTGACTTCCGCATTTTTTGCGGCTTCTGAAATAACTCTGAACTCATTACTTAAATCTACCGTTTTTGTTGGATTTTCTGCTGATAATCTTGTGATTTCAGAATCCAGTTGCTTTCCTAATTTAGAACGCAACCCAAACATTGATGTTCTAACTTCTTTTGCGAAGGCATCAGGCTTAATTACGTTCTTGATATTGCCTACCATTTTTCCAGAAGCAGAGCCAATCTCTTGCGGTATGTCTTTTACAGCCCCACCAATTAACTTAGCCAAATCATTATATTTAAACTCCCCTGCCGCCTTTGCTCCCATTGCACCAGTAGCCAACATAGCCAATGCTCCGGGGGAAGTCCCACCTGAGATCATTGAGGCAGTTTCCTTTTGACTTGAGCCGGGTATTAGCCCTAGAGGTAAATTGAACGTCAGAGGATTTGGGACTTTCATTCCGTTTACGTCAAAGTTAGGTTGAAGGACTGCGGAAGCTCCTTTGACGATTGGATTATCTTCTTTCACCATTGGAGTGAATACCGCTTCTGCCGCTTTAGCCGCACCGTATAGATTAGGACGTTTCATGCCCCATTCGGGGACTGATGGCTCTTTCGGAAGATCACTTTCAAGCACAAATCCTTCTGGCAGGTTCATTGGCGTAGAAGTGTTCTGCGCTTGCAAATCTTCTTCTAAAACAAACCCCGGAGGTAGCTTTATGCCTGTTGCCATGTCTGGCCTCCGTCCATTGACATAATTCTAGTCTTGGTTTTTGGATTTACAGCATAAACAGCTTTTTGTGGACCACCATTAGATCCGGGTTGTGTAGGTAAAGGCTCTTTATTTTGAACCTGATTTCCCCCATAAGGTTCTGCGCTGTTGATAGCATTGACACGGTAACGGAGATTATTTCTAAGCTCTCCCAAAACAGCATTTAACTGTTTTACGGAATAGTCGCCTTTCATCATCTTGCCAGCCAAGTCTAAAGCTCTTTCAGTTGGACTGTTACCGCCCATGTAGACCTGTGCCAGCTCGTCTTGAATGATACTTAACTGAGCGATATAACGTGCGGCAAGTTCGTTTCCTGTGCTTGCATCAAAGGCAAGTTTTGCTTTATTGATAGGAGAGTAACCAGTTCTTTGGTATTCGTTATTAAGTTTATCAATGTTGTCCAAAGCATCGGTTACCGAACTGATAGCCTGACGCAAGCGAATCTGTTTCTCGCTGTTCATGCTCGACAAGAATTTCTGAGTTGCTTTCCATTCTTGATTTGCTTGCTGTAGGTTAAACCCACGACGAGTTAATTCGGCGTTTACTGGTGTGCGATCTCGAAAAGAAACTTGCGCCGGATCGGGAGCCACAAGCCCCTTTTCTATCCCGTCTGCTAATGATTGAACGTCTTGATTTGCGGATTGACCCACCCCTTTATTAGCTGTAGCGTTTGTTTTAGCCATATCTCCGTATTGTTTAACAATATCATCAATCCCAAATCCGTAATCCTGCCCATGCTGAGCCTTTAGGCCAACCATAGCGTTGATCTTTTCTTCGGGCGAGATTTGAGATTGCGCTATTTCTTGAAGCCCTTGCATGAACTTCATGCGACCCGTGTTAAGGTTTCCGGTTTGGACTCCACTACTAAATCCTGTTATGGCTCGCGCCATATCTGTGTCGGCGGGTTTTATGTTGTTTCCAATCGATGCAAGTTGAGTTAGTAAGTCGTTACCTCCTTGCTGATTTGCTGAGTATTCATCGGTGCGTCTTTGCTGAGTAAGCTTTAAAAGATCGTTTAGGTTCGCCATTATTTAAAAACTCCCTGTAATCCTAGAAGATTTTGCAAAGAAAGCGAATTGTTACCTTTGTAATAATCGCTTAGCATATAAGGGGTTGAAGAACTGGAAGATGTTGTAGTTCCGTAACCTTTTGCGCCTCCAAGAATAGCCAATAGTGTTGAGCTGTAAGGGTCTTTTCCTGTAACCCATCCTTCCCCAGCTCCTTGAAGCAATCCGGCTAAACCGTTGTTCCCAGGAGTAGTAACCTTTGCCAAATACGGCAACATCGCCAAATACCTCTGATTATTCATCTGCTCTTCTGAAAGTCCATTCTGCGCCGCAAGTTGCGCCAAGCTTTGACCCATGCTGTATTGTTTATCCAGATAGTCAGATAGCATGGAATAGTCGTTTTGCTTGTACTGTTGGCCTCCAAGGATGGCCTGAGAGCTGGCTTTGGTGATTAGATCGGTCAGAGCGTCACG
>Ga0116171_10000524_pt1 | contig 40994 bp, 29 predicted proteins | sample AD_JPNHW2_MetaG_FD_89798 | JGI IMG/M metagenome (GOLD analysis project Ga0116171, IMG submission 89798) | Active sludge microbial communities of municipal wastewater-treating anaerobic digesters from Japan - AD_JPNHW2_MetaG | ecosystem: Engineered > Bioreactor > Anaerobic > Digestate | place... | reverse complement strand
GTGGAGGGCGGCGTGGAGGTGGAGGGCGGCGGTGAGCAGAGGGGCGGCGACGAAGAAACCGGTGATGCCGGCGAGGGCGTAGCCGCACAGGGCGAAGAGGAGCTGGGCGCCCCTGGGCACGCGGGGGCGGGCGGCCTCAAGGCGGGGGGCGAGGAGGAGATGACTGGCCAGCCAGGCCACCGCAAAAACGATGGCAGCGCCCCCGGCCTGGAGGGGCAGTTGCCGCACCCCGGCCGCAAAAAAGAGGGTCAGTCCCGCCGCCAGCAGCGGACCCCAGAACGGGGTCCAGCTGCCCATCCCCATCAGCAGCGCCGCGGCCGCCGGATAGGCAAAACCGAGCAGCCAGGTGCCGCCGCCCCAGACGGCTCCCAGCAGCAGCCCGCGCAGCGACTCGCTGCGGATCCAGGCGCCACAGCGCCGCGGCAGCTCGCGCAGCTGCCAGGCGCGCCGGTTCAGGACACCATTCCCGGTGCGGCGCAGCAGCAGGCGCTGCATACGCGGCCACAGGGCAAGCTGCACGCCGGCGAACAGCAGCCCGAACAAAAAGGTGCCGGGCGCGGGCCAGAGCAGGTGGCCGGCGCTGCGGACCGCCTGCAGCAATTCACGGCGTCCCGCACTCAGCTGGCGAGCGAGCAGGGCAGCATCGCCCTGCAAAGCGGGAGCCGATGCCGGTGCACGCGGGGACACAGGCGCAGCCAGGTAACCGGCTATACCGAGGTCGAGTACCAGATAGAGGAGGGCAAGGAGTGCGGCCAGGAGAAGGCGCCAGCGCCATCGCGACAGCGCGAGGCGGGGCGGCGCGGCGGTAACAGCCGCCAGCCAGAGGATAAGCAGAATCAGGCGCAACAGGGCGGGGGAGAGGAGATAGCCCAGCCGGAGGAGGAGCAGCATCCCGGCCGCCGCGGCGGCAACGCTCCCGTAGAAGCGCATTTTCGCGGCGGTCAGATGGATCGAAAAGGACATGGCTGCTCCCGGGGGACGGTTGTGTTTGGGCGAGCTGCTGCTGGCCTGGCTGAAGGGATCTGCATGCTGGCGCTTTCCTGCATCCGGTTGCGGTATCGTCATCAGACGATGATGTTGGCGCGGGTGAGATGGTCGGTCAGGCCGCTGTAGGTGCGCAACGCCTTGCGCCAGTCGTCGAGGGTCTCCTCGAGCACGCCCTGCAGCAGGGCAAAGGCGACCGCCGGCCGGGTTTCCTGCAGCTCCTGGAAGCCGCTCTGCGGCAGCACCACCACGCTGCTGGGTTCGAGGACGAGGCAGCTCTCGCCGTGAAAGGCATCGCCCGAAAGGGCGGCTGCGCCGCAGGCTGCGCCGGGCAGGATGATCTTGAGGCGATCGGGCCGGCCGGCCTGCTCCTCGATTTCGAGGGCGAGGGAGCCGGAGAGGAGAAAAAAGAGGGTCAGGGCAGCCTCGCCCTGGCGGTAGAGGCACTCTCCGGGCGCATACGTGCGCCGGTGCAGCCAGGGCTGCAGCTGCTGCAGTCCGGCGGGGAGGAGTCGGGCGAGGGCGCGGAGGAAGCGCAGCTCCTCAAGGGTGCAGGGCTCGCCGGCGCCGGAGGGTGCGGGGGTGCGGGTGGCGTTCATAAGGATAAATATAGCACGTGTCCGGATAGAAATCAAGGGCTTTGCAGCGCGGCAGGGTGGAAACGAGAAAGTCAGCGCGGCGGGGTGGGAGCGAGCAGGGTAGGAACGAGATCGGCTTTGCAGCGCAGCGGGGTGGGGACGAGATTGGCTTTGCAGCGCAGTTGCGGTGGGCGCGGCAGAGCGGAGGCGGGAAATGGATCGAGCGGGTGAGATGCTCCACGAAGCCGGCGCAGCGGGGTGGGAACGAGATCAAAGCGCAGCGGGGTGGGGACGAGATCGGGGGGCGGCGGGCCGGGAGCGAGCAGGGTAGGAACGAGATTGGCTTTGCTACGCATCGGGGTGGGAACGAGATTGGCTTTGCAGCGCAGCGGGGTGGGGACGAGATCGGGGGGCGGCGGGCCGGCTTTCGCTCTCGCCGCAGCCGCGGCAGGAGGTTTTCTGTTGCATTTGTCTGCATATAGTCTTATTTTCTAACAAATATAGAGATCTGCACAAGGGATGGGATGAGAAGAGCGCGCACATGCCTCGCCGTTCTCCTGCTGCCGGCCCTGCTGGCCCCATGCGCGCGCGCCGAAACCCCCAAGGAGGCGGCGCGGCAAAAGACGGAGCTGCAGCATATCCGCGAGGAGATCAAGCGCCAGGAATCGGCGCTGAACAAGCGCAAACGCGACGAAACGGCGGCCGTCGATTATCTGGCCAAACTCGACCGGGAGATCGATGTTTCGCATGCCTACCTCCTCTCGCTCAACGGGGATGTCGAGCGCCTCGGCGCGCAGGTGGAGAAGCGCGATCAGCACATCCAGCTCCTTGCGGCGGATAAGGATACCCTCGCTTCGCATGTAAAAAAGCGGCTGGTCTCCTTTCACAAGCACGGCCGGGCGCAGGAGATCGATCTTCTCCTCAGCATCCGTTCGCTGCAGCAGGCGCAGGTCTGGCTGCGCTATCAAAAGATGATCGCCGACGCCGACCGCCGTAATCTTCTCGTCCTGGCGGCGCGGCAGCGGGAGCTGGAAAAAGAGCAGATCTATCTGCGCCAGGAGAAGGCCGACAAGGCGAGGATCCTGACCGAGCGGACCACCGAGGAGCAGGCGCTGCGCAACAGCCGCGAGAAGCGCACGGCCTATCTGACCACGGTGCGCAAGGACAAGAAGCTGCTGGAGGAGCGACTCCGCGACAGCCGTGCCTCGGAGAAGCAGATCCTCGCGCTGATCACGCAAGCCGAGAAGGCGCGCCTGAGCGCTACAGCGCGCAAGCCGCAAAAGGCGGGGGCCGTCCTGCCGGCTCCGGTGGTCTACAGCGGCCGTTTCGCCGGGATGAAGGGCCGGCTGACCTGGCCGGTACGCGGCGCGGTCGTCAGCCGTTTCGGCCGGCAGCGGCATCCCGAGCTCAACACCATTACCGAAAACCTCGGCATCGATATCAAGGCCAGGGAAGGGGGCGTGGTGGTGGCGGTGGGGGACGGACAGGTGCAGACGATCACCTGGCAGCGCGGCAGCGGCAATATCGTCATCATCAGTCATGGCGACGGTTTTTATACGGTATATACCCATTTGCAAGAGATCCGCGTCAACCAGGATGATCCGGTTCGTCAGGGGCAGGTGATTGGCACGGTCGGCGAGTCGGGGTCGTTCAACGGTCCGGTCCTGCATTTTCAGATCTGGAAAAACACCCGCAATCTGGACCCCGAAGAATGGCTGGGATGAAACGCGGTTGGGTTCCCCTCTCAAGGCCTGAAAGAGATTCATGAGTTTTGCACAGATCATCGGCCAGAACCGGCCGAAGGAGATCCTGGCGCGGGCGCTGCAGACCGGCCAGATCCCCCATGCCTATCTTTTTACCGGGCCCGCGGGCGTCGGCAAGGAGGCGTTGGCCATCGAGATGGCCAAGGCGATCCTCTGCAGCAGTGGCGGCGAGCGTCCCTGCGATGACTGCAGCGCCTGCCGGCGCGTCGGCCGCTTCGGCCATCCCGATTTTCTCTATCTGTTCCCGATGCCCAAAACGGCGAGCGTCGAGGAGGAGCGCGGCGTGCTCGACAGCCTCATCCGCGATCCCTACCTGCGCGAGCTGCCCTGGGCCGCCCCGACCATCGGCATCGAGCGCATCCGCGAGCTGCGCCGGGTCAGCGGCCTCAAGCCCCTCGAGGGGCGCCGGGTCGTGGTCATCGCCGAAGCGGACAAGATGACACCGGAGGCGAGCAATGCCCTCCTCAAAATCCTCGAAGAGCCGCCGGCCGAGATGCAGATGATCCTGACCACCTCCCGCGACGCCGGGCTGCTGCCGACCATTATCTCGCGCTGCCAGCGGGTCGATTTTTCGCTGCTGACCAACGCCGAGATCGCCGCCGCCCTGGTGGCCCGCAGGGGCGTGGCCGCGGATCAGGCGCAACTGGTGGCGCGCATCGCCCAGGGCAATTTCCGCCATGCCCTCGAGCTCCTCGAAGAGAACCTGCAGGAGCGCCGCAACCTGGTCATCGAGGCGCTGCGCATCTGCCTCAAGGATGACGGGACGCGGATCGAGTGGGCCGAGCAGGCGCTCGACGAGCTCGACAAGCGCGAACAGCGCGAATTTTACAGCCTGATGCTGGTCTGGTTCCGGGATGTCCTGGTGCTCTCCGCCCATCCCGAAGCTGCGGCGCAGGACCAGCTGGTCAACGTCGACCAGCTGGAGGTGCTGCATAATTTTGTCAAGGCGTTCAGCGAGATCCGCTTCGAGGCGATCTTTGCCGAACTGGAACGATCCATCGAGATGCTCGACCGCAATGTGCATCCCACCCTGATCATGGTGGTGCTGCTTGCGCGGCTGAATCAAAATTTAATACGTAAAGGCAGCAAGATATGATGGTTGAAATTATTTTCAAGGGGGAGCGCAAGGACATCTATGCCAATCCCCAGGAGTTCCCCTTCCGTCCCGGCGATTATGCGATCGTTGAAGCGGAGAAGGGCGAGGACCTCGGGGTGGTCAATCAGCTCGGTTCGGTGCTGGAGCGCAAAAAGGGCGACGCGGTGCTGCGCAATATCCTGCGCAAGCCGACGCCCCGCGACCTCGATATCTATCGTCACAACCGCACCCGCGAGTTCGAGGCCTACCAGATCTGCCGCAAGCGGATCGCCGAGACCGGCCTGGAGATGAAGCTGGTGGGCGTGGAGTACCAGTTTGACGGCAATAAGGTGACCTTTTACTTCACCGCCGAGAAGCGGGTCGATTTCCGTGAACTGGTGAAGTATCTGGCCAATGTCTTCAAGGTGCGCATCGAGCTGCGCCAGATCGGGGTGCGCGATGAGGCCAAGCGGATCGGCGGCTATGGCACCTGCGGCCGCAAGCTGTGCTGCACCACGTTTTTGAAAGAGTTCGAGCCGATCACCACCCAGTGTGCCAAGGAGCAGAACCTGCCCCTCAATCCGCAAAAGCTCTCGGGCCTGTGCGGCCGGCTGCTCTGCTGCCTGATGTACGAGCGCGATTTCTACCGCCGCCAGATGTCCAAACTGCCGCGCGTCGAATCGCGTTTCCAGACCCCGCTCGGGGAGGGCCGGGTTATCCATGTCGATGTTTTTAATGAATGCATCACCCTCTTCTTTACTCCGGAGAAACAAGAGACCTTCGATCTGGCGGAAATGGCCAATTTTACCCTGATCTCCGCCCCCGAAACGGAGTGAGGGAGCGTGGCCCACTGCGGCCGACTCACTACCTGAACCTCACCGGTTCCTATGCGGAGCCGGCTGTACCGCCTATACCATGGAAGAGAGAACAATCAACATGAGCCAAGAGCAGCAAAAGGAATACAAACGTCTGTTGATTACCAGCGCCCTGCCCTATGCCAACGGACCGATCCATCTCGGCCATCTCGCCGGGGCCTATCTGCCTGCCGATGTTTATGTGCGCTATCAGCGCCTGAAAAAACGCGATGTGGTCTATATCTGTGGTACCGATGAGCACGGCGTACCTATCGCCATTGCCGCCGAAAAAGCCGGTGTCACCCCGCAGCAGATCGTCGACAAATACTGGGCGGACCATTTCGATACCTTTACCCGCTTCGGCATGAGTTTCGACCACTTTTCGCGCACCTCGGCGCCGACGCAGCACCAGACCGCGGCGGAGTTTTTCCAGGTCATCTATGACAAGGGGTATCTGGTCGAGCGCTCCATCGAGCAGTTCTATTGCGAGACCTGCAGCCGCTTCCTGGCCGACCGTTTCGTCGAGGGCGAGTGTCCCCGCTGCCATCATGCCGGGGCGCGCGGCGATCAGTGCGAATCCTGCGGCAGTTCGCTCGAGCAGACCGAGCTGATCCATCCCTACTGCAAGGTGTGCGGCAGCACGCCGGTGCTGCGCCAGACCAAGCATCTTTTCCTCAAGCTCAACGAATTTCAGCCCCTGCTGGAGCGGTGGCTCGCCACCAAGACGGCGTGGAAGGAGAATGTGCTCAATTATGTGCGCGGCTGGTTCCAGGAGGGATTGGGTGAGCGGGCGGTGACCCGTGATCTGAGCTGGGGTATCAAGGTGCCGGTCCCGGGCTATGAGGACAAGGTTATTTATGTCTGGTTTGAGGCCCCGATCGGCTATGTCTCAGCCACCAAGGAGTGGGCGGCCAAGCAGGGCCGTCCCGAGGCCTGGAAGGAGTACTGGCTTCAGCCCGACACCAAGCTGGTCCATTTTATCGGCAAGGACAATATCGTCTTTCACGCCGTGATCTGGCCGGCCATGCTCATGGGGCACGGCGAGTTCGTCCTGCCAGCGGACATTCCCGCCAATGAATTTCTCAATCTCCAGGGCGAAAAGCTCAGCACCAGCCGTAATTATGCCGTCTGGCTTGGCGATTACCTCGCCAAGTTCCCGCCGGATCCGCTGCGCTATTATCTGGCCGTCAATGCCCCCGAGACCAAGGACGCCGATTTCATCTGGGAGGATTTCCAGACGCGCAATAACAGCGAGTTGGCGGACATACTCGGCAATTTCATCAACCGCACCCTCACCTTTGCCCGCAAGCAGTTCGCCGGCCAGGTGCCGGAGTGCGGCACGCTGGATGCCCTTGACCAGCAGATGGTCAAGACGCTGGCTGAAGCGCCGGAGCGGATCGGCGCGCTGCTCGAGGGCTATGAACTGCGCAAGGCGGCTGCGGCGTTGATCGATATCGCCCGTTTTGCCAACAAATATTTCAACGACCAGGAACCGTGGCGGACGTCGCGCGAGAATCGGGAAAAATGCGCCACCACCATTCACCTGGCGATCCAGGCGTGTCAGAGCCTGGCGGTGCTGATGGCGCCGATCCTCCCCTTCTCGGCTGAGAAGGTCTGGACGATGGTCGGCGGCTCCGGCAGCGTCCACGCGCAGGCGTGGGACGGCTGTGGCAGCCGTCCCCTCGCGGCGGGCCATGCCCTGGGGCAGGAGCAGATCCTTTTCCCCAAGATCGAGGAGAGCCAGATCCGGCCGGAGGTCGAGCGATTGCGCGCGATTTCGGAGGCGCTCAAGGCGGCTGCGGATCCGCAAACCAGGGGCGCGGCCGTTCAGCCGGGCGATCCGGCACCGGCCCAGGGGCAGGCCCCGGCTCAGGTCCAGGCGACGGCTCCGTCGGTGGTCCCGGCTGCGGCAGGAACCGTAAACCCGGCAGGAACCCCGCCGGGCACCCCGGCCCCGGCGCAGGCCCGGCCGCAAGCTGCGGCCCCTGCCGCTCCCGCCGGCGGCGTCGAAAAGCCGCGCATCACCTATGATGAATTCGCCAAGATCGATCTGCGCGTCGCCCGGGTGGTCAAGGCGGAAAAGGTCGAAAAAGCCGACAAGCTGCTGCGCCTCGAGCTCGATCTGGGCGGCGAGACGCGCCAGATCGTCGCCGGCGTGGCCAAACATTATACGCCGGAGGAGATGACCGGGCGGACGATCATCATCGTCGCCAACCTCCAGCCCGCGGTGATCCGCGGCATCGAGTCCAACGGCATGCTCCTCGCCGCCGAGGACGCCCAGGGGCGGATGGCCATCCTTACGCCGCAGGGGGAGATCGATTCGGGCGCGAAGGTGAAATGAACGAGTATCTGGTCGACACCCACGCCCACCTGGACTTTGACCAGTTCGATGCCGATCGTGACGCAGTGCTCTACCGCGCCGAGGAGAATGGCGTGCGCCAGGTCATCACCATCGGCATCGATCTCGCCACCAGCCGTAAAAGCGTCGAGTTGGCGGAAAAATACCCCATGGTGTATGCCGCCGTGGGCATCCATCCCCATGATGTCGCCAAGGCCGGGGCGGAGGATATCGCCGGGATCGAGGCGCTGCTGCAGCATCCCAAAGCAGTCGCCCTCGGCGAGGTCGGGCTCGATTTCTATTATCATTACTCCCCCGAAGAGGTGCAGCGCAAGTACCTGCGCCTCTTTCTCGACTGGTCCCTGGCGGGTGGCAAGCCGCTGATCATCCACACTCGGGATGCGGACGAGGCGATCCTGGCGATCCTGCGCGAGCGCAGCCGTGCCGGTTGGCGCGGCGTCTTCCACTGCTTCTCCGGGGATGTCCGGATGGCAGAAAAGGTACTCGAGATGGGTTTTCACCTTTCATTCACCGGCAATATCACGTTCAAGAATTCCACCTCCGCCGCGGTCATGCGCGAGGTGCCGCTGGAGCGGTTGATGGTCGAGACCGATTGCCCCTTCATGGCGCCGGTGCCGCACCGCGGCAAGCGCAATGAGCCCGCCTACGTCCAGCTGGTGGCGCAAAAGATCGCCGAGGTGAAAGGCTGCTCACTTGCGGCCGTGGCGGAAGCGACCACGGCCAATGCCAGGGCTCTTTTCGGACTGCCGCGGCCATGAGCGGCGAGGTTCTGCTGCTCATCGGGGCGGCCGTTGTCGTCGGCAGCGTCCTCCTCAGCAAGGTCTCGGAGCGCTTCGGCGTACCGGCCCTGCTGCTCTTTCTCGGGATGGGCATGCTCGCCGGCTATGACGGCCCCGGCGGGATCTATTTCGATAATGCCCGCCTGGCCGCGATGATGGGCACGGTGGCGCTGGCCTTCATCCTCTTCACCGGCGGCCTGGAGACCGACACCCGCATGGTGCGCACGGTGCTCAAGCCGGCGATCTCGCTCGCCACGCTCGGCGTTCTCATCACCGCGGTCGCCACCGGCCTCTTTGCTCACGTTTTGCTCCATCTCTCCTGGCAGGATGCCTTGCTCGTCGGGGCGATCGTCTCCTCGACCGATGCAGCGGCCGTTTTTGCCGTCCTCCGCTCGAGAAATTTCGGACTCAAGGAGCCGCTCGGCCCGCTGCTCGAGCTGGAATCGGGCAGCAACGATCCGATGGCGGTCTTTCTCACGGTCGGGATGCTCGAGCTGATCCGCCATCCGGAAAAATCGTTGCTGACCCTGATCCCGCTCTTCCTGCAGCAGTTGCTCATCGGTCTGGCTCTGGGCTATGGTATGGCCCGGCTCTTTGTTTATTTGATCAACCGTGTCAAACTCGATTATGAAGGATTGTATCCGGTTTTCGGCCTGGCCTGGGTGCTGCTCACCTATGCCCTGACCGCCTGGCTGAAGGGCAGCGGTTTCCTCGCGGTCTATATCGCTGGTCTGGTCTTGGGGAACACGACCTTTTCGCACAAAAAAAGCCTGGTCCGCTTTCAGGACGGCATTGCCTGGCTGATGCAGATCCTGATGTTCACGACCCTGGGCCTGCTGGTCTTTCCCTCGCAGCTGATCCCGGTGGCCGGGCAGGGGCTGCTGATCGCCCTGGTCCTGATCCTGGTGGCCCGGCCCGCCGCGGTTTATATCAGCCTGGCATTCTCGCGTTTCAAAATTCCGGAGAAGCATCTGATCTCGTGGGTAGGCTTGCGCGGCTCGGTGCCGATCGTGCTGGCCACCTTTCCACTCATGGCCGGACTGGACCAGAGCCAGTACATCTTCAACCTGGTCTTCTTCATCGTCATCTCCTCGGTGCTGCTGCAGGGCACGACCATTCCGCTGATGGCCCGGCTGGCTCGGGTGGAGGCGCCCCTCGTGCGCCAGCGCCGGTATCCCATCGATTTTGACAACTCGGAAACGATGGAACTGGAGCTGGTGGATCTCTTTGTGCCCTACGGTTCCAAGGCGGCGGGAAAGCAGATCCTCGATCTTGGTTTTCCACGGGATTGCCTGATCACGATGATTTCGCGGAACGAGAAATTCATCATGCCCGGGGGCGCGACGGTGCTCGAGGAGGGGGATGTGCTGCTCATCCTCGCCAGTCCGGAGAATCTGGCGCTGGCCCGGGAGATCCTGGAACGGCGGCATGAGGCGGTCAAGTCCTGACGCCGCCCTGGAGTGCCGCGGCGCGGGAGATACCTGTTCAGGGGAGGAGGCCGCGGCCTGGCCCGGAACAAGCCGGGGCCGGCGATGCAGGATTGTACCATGTTATAAAGAGAAGCTGAAAGCAGGGCGGGGGTTCGCGGTGCTGCTGGAGAGCACAAGTTAACCAAATGGAGAAAATGGACTATGGAGTATCCCACCGGCCGGGCCGGCCGTGAGGAGAAGAGCGACCTCGCTGTCGAGGTCGAGCTGCGCGATCACGGCGGCCTGGAGATAACGGTCAACAGCTCGGTCAAGGCTCTGTACGGCAAGGCGATATCCGCTGCCGCAGAGGGCGCGCTGCGTGAACTCGGGGTGACGCATGGCAGGCTGGGCATCAGCGACAAGGGAGCGCTCGACTGGGTCATCCGGGCGCGTATTGAGGCGGCGGTGCGCGCGGCGGGCCACCCGGGTACTCTGGCACCGGTGCCAGCCACGGCCGGGGCGGACAGCGCGGGCGACCGCAACCGTCTGCGGCGGACGCGGCTCTATCTGCCTGGCAGCACGCCAGATTTGATGCTCAATGCCCATCTTTTTGGCGCCGACTGTCTCATCCTCGATCTCGAGGACTCGGTGGCGCCCCCGGAAAAATTCGCGACGCGCATCCTGGTCAAGCACGCCTTGCGCGCCCTCGAATTCGGCCGCTCCGAGCGCATCGTGCGCATCAATCCCCTGGCGACCCCCTTTGGTACGGCGGACCTCGAGGTGATCGTCGCCGCCGGCCCCGATACCCTGCTCATTCCCAAGTGCGAGGGCGCGGCCGATATCACCGCGGTGGAGGAACGGGTCGCGGCGCTGGAAAAGGCGGCGAAGGTGGCCCGGCCGCTGTTCTTCATGCCGCTGATCGAGACCGCCAAAGGTGTGATGCACGCCTACGAAATCGCCACCTCGAGCCCGCGCAATGTCGCCCTCTGCTTTGGCGCGGAGGATTTTACCGCGGATCTCGGGGTCGAGCGCACCGTGGAGGGCAAGGAACATTATGTGGCGCGCAGCCTGATCGTCCTGGCCGCCCGGGCGGCGGGAATCCAGGCGATCGACACCGTCTACTCGGATGTGCAGGACGAGGCCGGTCTGGTCGCCAGCGCCCGGGAGGCGATGGCCCAGGGCTTTGACGGCAAGGGGGTGATCCATCCGAGCCAGATCAAGCCGGTGCATGCGGCTTTCAGTCCCTCGCCCGAACAGATCGAAAAGGCGCAAAGAATCGTCGCCGCGCTTGAAGAGGCCAGGGCGAAGGGCCTCGGGGTGGTGTCGCTCGGCACCAAGATGGTCGATGCCCCGGTCGTGGCGCGCGCGCAAAAGATCCTCGAACGGGCCCGGATTCAGGGCCTGTTGAAGGAGGGAGAGAAGTCATGACCATGGTGAAGAACAGTCTGGGGCGGATGGTGCCCTCCGAGGTCAATGGCCGCAGGGTGCGGCCCTTTTTGGGCGCTCACGCCGGCCAGGGCGGCGGCGAGCGCCACGGCGGCCTGATTCCCGCGGCGGCCCGGTATGGTAACAAACTGCTTGCCGATCTCGACGCCGCCATCGATGCCTGCGCCATCCGCGACGGGATGGTGATCTCCTTCCATCATCATCTGCGCAACGGCGATTATCTCGTCAACCAGGTGATGGACAAGCTGGCGGCGCGCGGCATCCGGGATCTGGTGCTCGCGCCTTCGGCCCTCTTTCCGACGCACGGCCGGCTGGCGGAGTACATCGAGTCGGGGGTGATCTCGCACATCGAGGGTTCGATGAACGGCCCGATCGGCCGCGCCTGCTCGCTCGGCCGGATGCAAAAAACCGCGGTGCTGCGCTCCCATGGCGGCCGCTACCGGGCACTGCAGGATGGCGACCTGCACATCGATGTGGCCTTTATTGCCGCTCCCTGCGCCGACAGCCATGGCAACGCCAACGGGGTCAACGGTCCCTCGGCCTGCGGCCCGCTCGGCTTCGCCCTGGCGGATTCCCTCTTTGCCGACAAGGTGGTGGTGGTGACCGACCATCTCGTTCCCTTCCCCTGTCATCCCTGGAGTATCGAGGGGGGTAATGTCGATTTCGTGGTGGTGGTCGATTCGATCGGCGATCCCGCCCAGATCGTCTCCGGCACCACCCAGATCACCCGCAGCCCGACGCGCCTGCTCATTGCCGAATACGCCGCCCGCTTTGTCCAGGAGTCGGGGTTGATGACCGAGCCCAACTTCAGCTTTCAGGCCGGGGCCGGCGGCGTCTCGCTGGCCTTCGTCAAGTATATGGGCGATCTGATGCGTGAAGCAGGGGTGGTCGCCGATTTTGTGCGCGGCGGCTCGACCCGGTACATGGTCGACCTGCTCGAGAGCGGCCTGACCCGCTGCATTCTCGACGGCCAGAGTTTTGACCTCGACGGAGTGCGCTCGCTGCGCGACAATCCCCGCCATATCGAGACCAATCCCTTCGTCTCCTACGATTACCACACCAAGGGCTGTTTTGCGCAGATCCTCCGGGTCTCGGTGTTGGGCGCGACCGAGATCGATCTCGATTACAACGTCAACGTCAATACCCACTCCGACGGCTGGCTGCTGCATGGCATCGGCGGCTTTACTGATGCGGCCGACGCCCAGGTGACGATGATCACGGCGCCGCTGGTGCGGAGCCGCCTGCCCATCGTCCTGGACCGGGTGACGACGGTGACGGCGCCGGGCGAGATGATCGATGTGGTGGTCACCGAGCACGGCATCGCCGTCAATCCGCGGCGCCAGGATCTGCTCGACCGGCTCAAGGGGAGCACGCTGCCGATCAAGACGATCGAGGAGCTGCGCGCGATCGCGCTCAAGCTCTCGGGCGAGCCGGAAAAGCCGGTTTTCACCGACCGGGTGGTGGCGGTGATCGAGTTCCGCGACGGCACGATCATCGATGCCGTGCGTGAGCTGGTGCCGGCGGAGTAGCCGCTCCGCCCGGCGCGTTGGCTGGTGCTATTTCCCGCCCGGTCCGGTTCCAGGCCAGTGGCGCATCGCCGCCGGCGGGGCGCCATGGTTTGCACCAGCGGCGCGCCCGTCCAGTAGCCGGTCATTCTTTTTGTTTGCAATTGATGCAAAAAGAAAGTATATTTCCCGGTTATATCCGCAAATATATTCCATTTCTGGAGGTTTTTCATTCATGCAACGAGCGCTCATCTTCAAGGTAATCTTTGTCGTGGCCCTGATCGTCATAGCTGTGGCATCGATGCTGCCCACATTTCAGCTGAACAATCTGCAGGACCAGGAAACCGCCATGACCGCCAGGCTGATCGACCTCTCCGGGCTGAATAGGTCGGATGTCGAGGTTGGCATCACCAGCGGCGAACTGGAGGGTCAGGTTCGCAAGTCCGCTACGCCGGCCAATCGCGACGCCGCGCTGCGGATCGCCGATGACCTGATCAAACTCAATGCCCGGATCACCAAGGTCCAGGGCAAGGCCATTCGCCGCGGTCTGGATCTCCAGGGTGGCACCTATCTCGTGTACGAGATCGACCTGAAGCAGTATCTGAGCGAGAACGCGAAGAACCGCGACGCTCGGCTGGACGACATTCTCACAGCTTCGCAGCGCGAATACGAGCAGAAGGGCACGGATTTTTTCAAGGCCCTGCAAGAGAATTTCTCCAATCGGGACGTGAAGCTCAGCCGCTATTTCGGCCGCCGCGGCCAGACCGACGACGAGATCCTTGTGGATCTGAAAAAATTATCCAAAGACGCCGTCGACCGTACCCTGCAGGTGCTACGCAACCGTGTCGACCAGTTTGGCGTCTCCGAACCCAGTATCACGCCGCAGGGTACCAGCCGCATCCTCATCGAACTGCCGGGCATCCAGAACATCGAGCGCGCCAAGAAGGTTATCGGCACCACGGCTCTGCTCGAGTTCAAGTTGGTCAAAGACCCCGAGATCGTCTGGTCGGTTCTCAACGATATTGACAAGGTCCTGCGCGCCAAGCGTCAGGGGCTGGAAGTCCCCTCTGCCAAGCCCGATACTTCGGTGAAAACCGGGGACAAGGCGACGGAGAAGCAGCTCAGCCTCAACGAGCTGTTTGGTGACAAATCCGCGAATGCGACCAGCGAAGAGGATACCTCGGTCGTGGTCGATCAGACGACCTTTGAGGAGAAGCCCTTCACCTCGTTGCTGCGCGGGCTGCCCGGGCGCTATTCTGATGTCGTATCAGTGCCCTCGCAGAATATCCGCGCTGTCCAGCGCACCTTGCAGCTGCCCGAAGTGCAGGCGATCATTCCCAGCGATGTCCAGCTGCTCTGGGGCACGCGTCAGGTGGCGATGGGCGATCAGTCCTTTCAGCGCCTCTATGTGGTCAAGAAGGAGGCCGAGCTGCTCGGTTCGATGTTGAGCAATGCCGATGTCAATATAGATGGCAGTTCGACGAGTCTGCGCGCCGGCCAGGCCGAGGTGCATATGGAGCTCAATCCCGAAGGCACCAAGACCTTTGCCAAGGTGACCGGCATGAACGTCGGCAAGCAGCTGGCGATCGTGCTCGACGGCCGGGTCGAATCGGCGCCGAACATCAAGGAAAAGATCCCCTCTGGCAGTGCCCGCATCGATGGCATGGGCAGCATGGAGGAGGCGCAGGACCTCGCTCTGGTTCTCCGCGCCGGTGCCCTGCCGGCTCCGGTCAAGGTGCTCCAGGAAGACACAGTGGGACCGTCGCTGGGTCAGGACTCGATCAACAAGGGTCAAACCTCGGCCCTGATCGGCCTGGCGATCGTCATGATCTTTGTGATCATTTATTATAATCTGGTGGGCCTGGTGGCCGACTTCGCGCTGGTCCTGAACGGCCTCTTTGTCATGGCGATCATGGCCGGCTTTGGCTTTACGCTGACGATGCCCGGCATCGCCGGCTTCATCCTCTCGGTGGCCATGGCGATTGACTCCAATGTGCTCATCAATGAGCGTATCCGTGAGGAGCTGCGCGGCGGCAAAACCACGCGCGCCGCGATCGAGCAAGGCTACAGCCGTGCCTTGATCACCATCCTCGACTCGAACATTACCACGCTGATCACCGGCGCGGTGCTCTACACCTTCGGCACGGGTTCGGTCAAAGGCTTTGCCGTTACCCTCTGCATCGGTATTCTGGTGAGTATGTTCACCGCCATTTACGTCACACGGCTGATCCTCGATATCGCGACGGTCCGTTTCGGCGTGAAAAAACTGAGCATCTGAACCGGCTGGAACGGCCTTTTCTTCAAGGAGAGAGAAAGCGTATGGAATTTTTCAAGAAGACCAATATTGATTTTATCGGCATGCGCAAAATAACCTATGCCTTTTCGATCATTTCCTTCGTGCTCGCAGTGATCTTTCTAATCATCAACGGCGGGCCGAATTACGGCATCGACTTTACCGGTGGTACCTCCCTGCAGCTGAAATTCACGGTACCCACAGAGCCGGGGCAGATCCGCTCGGCGATCAGCGGCGCCGGATTCGGCGATGCCGAGATCAAGAACCTCGGCGAGAAGGTCAACAATACCTTCATTATCCGCATCGCCCAGATGGGCGAAGAGGCCAAGACCGGCGGCATGGTTCTGGAGCAGTTGAACAGCAAACTGGCCGACCATCCCTATGAAATTCTCAGTGTCACGGAGATCGGTCCCAAGATCGGCGGCGAGCTGCGCAAGGGCGCCCTCTATTCGATCCTTGTCGCCCTGATCGGTATGCTCGTCTACATCAGCTGGAGGTTCGAATTCAAATTCGCCGTGGGCGCTGTCATCGCCCTGTTCCATGATGTCGTCTTCGTCCTTGGCATCTATACGCTGTTAGGCCTGGAAATGTCGCTGACGGCACTGGCCGCCTTTCTCACCATCGTCGGCTATTCGATCAACGACACCATCGTGGTCTACGACCGCATTCGTGAAAATCTCAAACTGATGCGCCGCGAATCCCTGGCCACGATTATGAATCTCAGCGTCAATCAGACTCTGAGCCGCACCCTGCTCACCGGTGTCTCCACCCTGGTGGTGCTGCTGGTGCTCATCTTCGCCGGCGGCGAGGTGATTCACGGCTTTGCTCTGGCCCTTTTCATCGGCACAGTCATCGGAACCTACTCATCGGTCTTCGTCGCCAGCGTGTTGGTGCTCGATTGGCAGCTCTATCTCGACCGGAAGAAGCAAGCGAAAACAGCGGCGCGTGCTGCCAGGTAAGTCATGGCGGGCGCCTTCCTGGAGGCCCAAATGCAAGTGAAAGAGGAGAAGCTGGATTCGGTCACGGTCTTGACCCTGGATACCCTCTATATCGGTGCTTCCGAGGCGGGAGTGATCATGGATGCCCTGCATGCGCTGCGTGAACGCGGCGAAAAATGGGTGGTCGTGGATCTCGCGCGGGTGCAGACCATGAACAGCTCCGGTCTCGGCGCGCTGATCAGCGGCTTGAACACCATGCGCCAGGCCGGCGGCGATCTCAAACTCGCGGCGGTGACTGAAAAGGTGGACCATCTGCTGATCATCACCAAGCTGCGCAGTGTCTTTGCCTGCTTTGACACCGTTGCAGAAGCGGTGGCGAGCTTTTCGTTGTTCTAGTTCCAGCGGTGCGGATTAAAACCAAAACTCCGGGCGAATCTTTCCCCGGAGTTTTTTACGTGTAGAGGGTTACTATGCCGGTCACGATCATTCTCGGCGCCCAGTGGGGCGACGAAGGCAAGGGCAAGATAGTCGATCTGCTGAGCGCCAAGGCGGATGTGGTCGCACGCTACCAGGGCGGCCCGAACGCCGGCCATACGGTGGTGATCGATGAGGAGGAGATCGTCCTCCATCAGATTCCCTCCGGCATGCTTCACCCCCATACCCGCTGCATCATCGGCAATGGCGTGGTCATCGACCCGGTCATCCTGATGGAAGAGGTCGATTTCCTCAGGAGCAAGGGTTTCCAGGTCGACGGCCGCCTCTTCATCAGCCACCGTGCCCATCTGATCATGCCCTACCACAAGCTGCTGGATACCACGCGGGAGGCGGCCGAGGGTGCCGCGAAGATCGGCACGACCGGGCGCGGTATCGGCCCGGCCTATGTCGACAAATATGACCGCTGCGGCATCCGCATCGTCGATCTTCTCGATCGCACGACCCTGGCCGACAAGCTGCTGAAGAACCTCGAGAGCAAGAACAAGGTGCTGCGCCGGATCTACGATCACGACAGCATGGACACGGAAAAGATCATCCAGGATTATCTTGAATTTGACCGCCGCATCGATGCCTATGTCAAGGACACCTCGGTGCTCATCAATCGCGCGATCGACGCTGGCGAGGCCGTGCTGATCGAAGGCGCCCAGGGCACGATGCTGGACATCGATTTCGGCACCTATCCCTACGTCACTTCCTCCAATCCAACCGCCGGCGGCGCCTGCACCGGCCTCGGGATCGGCCCGACCCGCATCGATACGGTGCTGGGCGTGGTCAAGGCCTATACCACCCGCGTCGGCATGGGTCCGATGCCCACCGAGTTTGACCAGGAGTTTGGCGACCGGATGCGCACCCTGGGCGGCGAGTATGGCGCCACCACCGGGCGGCCGCGCCGCTGCGGCTGGTTTGACGCGGTGGTCGTCCGCATGGCCGCCATGATCAACGGCCTGACCCATCTGGCGATCACCAAACTCGACGTTCTCGATACCCTCGCAGAAATCCGCATTTGCACCGGCTATCGTTATCGCGACCGGATGCTGGACCATTATCCGGCGGAGCTGTGGATCCAGGAGCAGCTCGAACCTGTTTATGAGAGCCATCCTGGCTGGCAGACCTCCACGCAGGCGGCGCGCAGCTTTGCCGAGCTGCCGGTCAATGCGCAAAAATATGTCCGCCGCCTCAGCGAGCTCACCCGGACACCGGTTTCGATCGTCTCGGTGGGCTCCAAGCGCAGCCAGACGATCTTTATGGAGTGAGTCTGGCTCCCACCCCGCCAGAGGCAGAAACCGGGCTCTCACGAAGCCACAAAGGCACCAGGCCGCCGCCCCGCCCCCGGAGTCTGGCTCCCACCCCGCCCAAGGCCGAAACCGGGCTCACACGAAGCCACAAAGGCACCAGGCCGCCGCCCCGCCCCCGGAGTCTGGCTCCCACCCCGCCCAAGGCAGAAACCGGGCTCTCACGAAGCCACAAAGGCACCAGGCCGCCGCCCCGCCCCCTCAAATTCGCCAACTGCCCCGATTTCCATATAAAAGTATTGTGAATGGTATTCATTTTAACTAACTTGCTAAAATGAATACCATTCACTCTGGGTTCCCCTATGACCTACGACTATGACTATATCATCATCGGCTCCGGCTTTGGCGGCAGCGTCGCCGCCTTGCGCCTGGCGGAAAAGGGCTATCGTGTCGCCGTGCTCGAACGCGGCCGGCGCTTCCGTGACGGTGACTATCCCGAGACCAACTGGTCTTTGTGGAACTGGCTGTGGCAGCCCGAGCTGGGCTGCACCGGCATCCAGGAGATGACCCTGCTCAAGAATACGCTGGTCCTGAGCGGATCCGGCGTTGGCGGCGGCAGCCTGGTCTACTGTGCGGTCCTGCTGGAGCCCCCGGAGCTGTTCTTCCGCGACCCGCAGTGGGCGGGACTCGATGCGGATTGGCGCAAGACGTTGCGTCCGCATTATCAGATCGCGCGGCAGATGCTCGGCGTCACGCCCAATCCCAAACTCTGGAAAAGCGACGAACTGCTGCGCGACTATGCCCGCGAGATCGGGCGTGAGGCCCATTTCAAGCCGACCGAAGTGGGCATCTATTTCGGCGATCCCGACCGTGAAACGCCCGACCCCTTTTTCGGCGGCCGGGGTCCGGCGCGGCGCGGCTGCGACCACGCCGGACGCTGCATGATCGGCTGCAACGCCGGCGGCAAGAACTCCCTTGACCGCAACTATCTCCACCTCGCCGAATCCCTCGGTGCCGAGATCCATTCCCTGACGCTGGTGACCCGCATCGAGGCGCTGCCGGAGGGGGGCTATCGCCTCACCAGCCGGTCCGCGAACCGGCGGCTGGGCGGCCAGCGTGCGTGGCACGCCCGCGGCGTGGTGGTCGCCGCCGGAGCCCTCGGCACCAATCGCCTGCTGCTGCAGTGCAAGCGGCAGGGCGACCTCCCTCTGCTCTCCGATCGGCTCGGCTCGACGGCGCGCACCAACTCGGAGATCCTGCTCGGCGTCACCGCCGACAATCCCGACGACCGCTACTGCGACGGCATTGCCATCACCTCCAGCCTCTTCGTCGATGAAACCACCCATGTCGAACCGGTGCGTTATCCCGAGGGCTCGAACGCGATGTTTATCCTCGGCACCCTGCTCACCGACGGCGGCGGCCGCCTGCCGCGTCCGCTGCGGTATCTGTTCAACATCCTCCGCCATCCCCGACAATTCCTGCGCACCCTCGATCCGCGCGGCTGGGCGCGGCGTTCGGTGATTCTGCTGGTGATGCAGACCGAAGACAACCGCATGGCCTTCCGCCTCAAACGGCGCTGGCTGTTCCCCTGGCGCTTCCGCCTCGGCTCAGAAGTGGACGGCCGCGCCATCCCGAGCTATCTCCCGGCCGCCAATGCCGCCGGCCGCGCCCTGGCGCGCAAGATGCCCGGCCAGGCCAAAAACGCAATCACCGAGGTGCTGCTCAACACGCCCTTGACCGCCCACATCATGGGCGGCTGCGTCATCGGTGCAGATCGCGATCACGGCGTGATCGATAAAAAGTGTCAGGCATTTGGCTATGAAAATTTGTATATTGTCGACGGCGCGGCCCTGCCCGCCAATCTCGGCGTCAATCCGAGCCTGACCATTACGGCCCTGGCGGAATACGCCATGAGCCACATTCCGGAGAAAAGAGGAGCTGAACGTGAGCCTGCCTGAAGAGGCACCTGAGCTGATCATGCCTGTGCAAGATGTGGTCACCGTCAATCCCGCCACCGGCGCGGAGTTGGGGCGCAAGCCCGCTCTGGATCAACAGGGTATCGACGCGGCGCTGGGGCGCTGCCGGGCGGCGCAACGGGCGTGGGCGAACCAGCCGGTGCGCGAACGCACACGGCGCCTGCAAAGGCTGATGGAGGTGCTGCTGGAGGAGCGCCGTACCGTGGCGGAGCTGATCGCCCGGGAGCAGGGCAAGCCGACCGCCGAGGCGATGGCATCTGAAATCGTGACGACCCTGGGTATGCTCAGGGAGCTGCTACGCGTCGGGCCCCGGGCACTGAAACCGCAGCGCCGGCCCCATCAGATGCTCCTCCTGGCCCACAAAAGAAGCGCTCTACTGCGGGTACCGTACGGCGTTGTTGCCGTCATCTCCCCCTGGAATTTCCCCTTTTCAGTCCCGCTGGTGGAGATCGCCGCGGCCCTGCTGGCAGGCAACGGCGTGGTCTTCAAACCTGCGCCGCATGCCATCCTCATCGGGGCGAAGATTGCGGAGCTCTGTTCCCAGGCGGGATTCCCGGCGGAGCTGCTGCAGACCCTCTACCTGCATGACCGCGACGCCGATTACCTCACCGGCCATCCGGGGGTGGACAAGATCGTCTTCACGGGAAGTACGGCGGTGGGCCGCCGGGTGATGCGCAATGCGGCGGAGCATATCGTGCCGGTCGTGCTGGAACTGGGGGGAAAGGATCCGGCAATCGTCGCGGCGGATGCCGATATCGATCGCGCGGCGAAGGGGATCGTCTGGGGAGCGCTCTTCAACGCGGGACAGGTTTGCGCGGCTATCGAGCGCGTCTATGTCGAGCGGGCGGTGGCGGAGCCCTTCGTCGCCGCCTGCCGGCGTGAGATGGAGAAGGTGCAGGTGGGCGATCCCCTCGATCCCGGGACGGATATGGGCCCGCTCAGCTCCGAGGTGCATCTGCAAAAGGTGCTCGCGCACATTCAGGACGCCGTGGACAAGGGCGCCCGGGTGCTGTATGGCGGCGTGCGACTGGAGCGCCCCGGTTTTTTCGTCCAGCCGACGCTGCTGGTTGAAGCCGATCATTCCATGCGGGTGATGCAGGAGGAGACCTTCGGGCCGGTGCTCCCGGTGATGGTGGTGGATTCGCTGGACGAGGCGGTGCGGCTGGCCAACGACTCGGTCTATGGCCTCTCGGCCTATGCCTATACCTCCAGCAAGGCGACGGCCGACCGGCTCCTGCGCGAGCTCGAGGCGGGCACGGTGGTGATCAACGACAGTACGATGAGCTGGGGTGAACCTTCTGCGCCCTGGGTTGGGCATAAACAAAGCGGGATTGGACTGACCCATGCCGACCTCGGGCTGCTCGAGCTGACGCGGGCCAGGTATGTCAGCTACGACCGCGGCCAGCGCGCGCCCAATCTCTGGTGGTATCCTTACGGCCCGAAATCGCTGCACCTTTTCGATGCCGCCGCCGATCTCCTCTTCGACCGGCGTCTGCGGCGCAAGCTGGCGGCGCTGCCGCCGGTGCTCCGGCAGCGGCGTTTTCTCCGCTCCGTCCACTGGGGGGCGCTCATCCGAAATATTGCCAGGATCTTTTAGGGGCCCGGAATATCCCGCTCACGCCCCGTCCGATCGGGCGGGTATCCTCTTCCCGGATCAGAAGATCGGGTTAAGCGGCCCATGCCCCAGTCGATCGGGCCTAGCTGGTTTTGAACATATAGCCCGCCCCGCGGATGCTGATGATGTAGCAGGGGTGGGCAGGATCCTCTTCAAAGTGCTTCCGCAGCCGCATGATGAAATTGTCGATCGTCCGCGTCTCCATCCCCCCGTGCATTTGCCACACCTTTTCCAGCAGTTCTTTACGCGTCACGACCCGGTCCCGGTGGGCGATCAGGTAGTGTAAAACCATCGCTTCGCGCGGGGTGATCTGCACCATCGATGCCCCGCGGCGGCCGCGCAGCGTGGCGAAATTGACTTCGTTGCTGCCGAAATGGTACAAGGGTGCCACTTCGGGTTCCTCGCGATACCACTCCTTGCGGCGTAGCATCCCCTTGACGCGCAAGATCAGTTCCTCGATGTGAAAAGGTTTGGTCAAATAGTCATCTGCGCCGGTTTTCAGTCCCTCGATACGGTCCTGCGCGGTTTTGCGGGCCGTGAGCATAAGGATGGGCAGCTGGGGCGCGGTCTGACGCATCCGGCGCGCGACCTCAAAGCCGTCGATATAGGGCAGCATGATGTCGAGGATGACCAGGTCGAACGCCAGTTTGCTGAACTCCGCGAGGGCCTGCCTGCCATCCTGAGCGCGCACGACAACAAATCCTTCCTCCCTCAGATTGAACTCCAGCCCGACCGCCAGCGACTCTTCATCTTCGACGAGGAGAATCATGCTGCCGGGATATCCCTCATTGACGGCCACGGTTACGCTCCCTGCTGGATAAGGCCAGCAGCTTTTCGACATACCGCTGCCGCGATAGGCGGTAGATGGGCAGCTCGATGCGGAATACTGTTCCCTTGAGCGGCCCCGGGCTGGCGGCCGAGATGTCGCCGCCGTGATAGCGGATGATCTCCCTGACCCAGTAAAGCCCCAGTCCGGTTCCGGTGACATGCGGACTTTTAAGCGAATCGATCCGGTAAAACTTGTCGAAGATCTTTTTCTGCTCCTTCTCTGCAATGCCGATGCCCTGATCGGCGAAGATGATTTCGATCATCCGGCCGCTGCAGCGCAAGGTGACCTCCACGCGCACGGGGCCGTGGCGGTATTTGATGCTGTTGTCGATCAGGTTGAAGAGGGCGATGCGCAGGGCGTTCCGGTCGGCGACGCACTGACAGGGGAGGGCACCGTGAACGGAGAGGGCCTCCTCATCGAGGAGAAACTGTGCGCGGGCCTCTTCGAAGAGGTGATGGATCAGCGGCCCGGCGGCATGGACGGCAAACTGGTGGGCGATTTTTTTATGCTCCAGGGCCGGAATCTCGAGGATGGCATTGATCAGGGTATTGAGACGCTCGGCATCCTTCGCCATGAGGCCGAGAAATTTCTCCTGCTGGGGACGCGGCAGCTCGCGCCGCGTCATGGTCTCGAGGTGGAGCTGGATCGCCGCCAACGGGGTCTTGAGTTCATGCGTGACGTTGGCGATAAAATTGTCATAGAGACGGGCCATATTATACTGGACGCTGAGGCGACGGAAGAGGAGCCACATCCCTGCCGAAATGGCGACCATCAGAACGAGGCCGCTGACCAGGACAAAGACAGTGCGGCCCGCCGGGATCACTTGCGGGGAGAGTTTCTCGCCGACCTGGCTGAAGATGATATAATTGGAGACATACCAATAGATCCAGAGGGCGATCAAGGCCAGCCAGGCCAGCTGCGCAATGATGAAGACCAGGATATGGAAAACATAGGAACGCCAGCGTTTCACGGCCCTGCCATCGTTATTACAGTACTTTTACATACGGAGAAGAAACGATCACGTATATTAGTGTAATGGATTTTATCCAGATTCCAAAATGAATTCTATTCAGTGAGATGCCGGCAAGCGGGGAATGCAGCATTATGCGCTGGAGAAGTATGGATCAACCGAAGGAGTGCTCTATGTTCAGCGAGTTCATGCCCGCCTTGCGGATCGGGGACAAGACAGCCGCCCTGCCTGTCGTTCAGGGCGGCATGGGGGTGGGGATATCACGGGCGGGACTGGCCGCGGCCGTAGCCAATTGCGGCGGCATCGGCGTCATCGCCGCCGTCGGCCTCGACCTGCTCGACGGACGCGAACGGGGACGTCAGCGGGGGATGAGCAGCCAACTCCTGCAGGAAGAGATCGCCCGGGCGAAACGGCTCTCCCGGGGCCTCATCGGGGTCAACATCATGGTCGCCCTCTCCGATTACGCCAGCCTGGTGACGGCCGCCATCGAAGCCCGGGCCGATCTGCTTTTCCTCGGCGCCGGTCTGCCCCTCCACTTGTCGGATGCCTATACTCCCCGGCAGCTGGAGGGATGGGGCACACGGATCGTGCCCATCGTCTCTTCCGCGCGCGCCGCGGAGTTGATCTTTTCCTACTGGCACAAAAAATATGAGCGCATCCCCGACGCCGTGGTCGTGGAGGGACCGCTGGCGGGCGGCCATCTCGGCTTCAAACGCGAAGAACTCGATGATCCCGCCCATGCCCTTGAAAAGCTGGTGCCGGAGGTGGTGGCCGCGTTGCGGCCCTTCAGGGAGGCTTATGGGAAGGAGCTGCCTGTGATCGCCGCCGGCGGCGTCTTCGACGGCAAGGATATTTACCGGATGATCCGGCTCGGCGCCAGCGGCGTCCAGATGGCCACCCGCTTCATCGCCACCCACGAATGCGATGCCGATCCCGCCTTCAAACAGGCCCTGATCAATGCCCGCAGGGAGGATATCGCCATCATCCAGAGTCCGGTGGGCCTGCCCGGCCGGGCGATCCGCAACGGTTTCATCCGGGATGTCGAGGCCGGCGAACGCAAACCCTTCATCTGCCCCTTCAAGTGCCTCAAGGGCTGCGACTACAAGACCGCTCCCTACTGCATCGCTCTCGCGCTCGGCAACGCCCAGAAGGGGCGCCTGCAACATGGATTTGCCTTCACCGGCGCGAACGGCTATCGCGTTGACCGGCTGCTCTCCGTGGCTGAGCTGATCGCGGAGCTCAAGGAGGGCTACCGGGCTGCCGCCGGAAAGCGGCAGCCGGAGCTTGTCATGGCCTGATCCCGATGGGTGGCGCCGGTGCGCCGGCGTCACCCCGGGCCGGTCTTGCAGCCGCCGCGCCCCTGCTAGCGCAGCAGCAGCATCTTTCTGGATTCAGAATAGCCGCCGGCGGTCATCCGGATAACATAGATCCCGGACGGCACCTGCCGTCCGGCCGCATCGCAGCCCCGCCAAACCAGCCGATGCCTCCCCCCCTCGAGCAGTCCGTTTTGCAGCACCGCCACCCGTTCTCCCAGCAGATTATAAACACCGATCTCCGTATGCGCCGGCCGGGCCGTGGTGAAATCCACCGTCGTCTCTGCATTGCAGGGATTGGGGTAATTTTGCAGCAGGGCCCCCCACGCTTCAGGCCGGCTCCGGCCAGGCGTTGTTTCTACCAAGGTCGGCAGCGAAGTCAGGGTCAAGGCGACCAGGTTGCTTTTGCCCAAAGGATACAACGTCGTGCCCTTGCCCGTGGCGGGATCGATGACGATGATGGTATTCTCCTGGCCGGGCGAGCCCTTGAGCCCGTAGAGATGACCGGCGGGATCGAAAAAGAGCGCCGTCGTGACATTGCCATCGCCGGTGGCACCGACCAGGGTGGTATCGGCGTCCCGGGTGCTAACCTTGTAGATATTATCCTTTCCCGTTCCGGTGGTACGCACCGAGGCGTAGAGCTCGCCGGTCTGCGGATGGAAGCCCAGACCGCCGAAGACAATGCCGGCCGGGCTGCCGATGAGGGTCGCCGCGCCATTCGCCAGAGTGATCCGGTAGAGCTTGCTGTCCGCGGTGCCGGCATAAAGGGAGTCGTGCGCGTCAAAAGCCATGCCCAGCATGCGCCCGACCGGCACGGAGCAGAGGAGTTTGGCATAGCCGTTGCGGCTGCAGATGCGGTAAAAATCGCTCTTTTTCAGGCCCGAACTGATGCCGATCAGGGCTTTGTCGGAGGGCCGGATGGAGAGGCCATTCATTTTTGCCGCGATGCCATAGCCGGCGATGGAATGGATGATACCGGCCGGCAGCTCAATCCATTTGAGGAACGTATCCGCGGAGGTTGCACTGTACAGGGTGTTATCCTGGGCCGGTGTAAACTGATAGCCGGTGCCCTGGAGACTCAGCCTCGCTGCAAGCTCCCCGGTTTCGCCCGACTCGACCTGAATAAGATCCTTGAATGCTCCCTCTTCGGTGGGGGCAAAGACCACCCTGAATTGGAAGTGGGCATACAGGGTATCCAGCTGAAAGGGAAAGGAGGGAAGATCCAGCAGCTGGAATGAAGCTTTGGCATGGGTCATCGCAGTGACGGTTACGGGCCAGGGGGTGGTATTGTAAGCTTCCGCCTCCAGGGTGTCACTTTCACCGAGAGCCTGGAATCCGAAGTGCAAGGCCGGCGTCACCGCGACCTGCCAGCCGAAATGGGTGAAGGTTTGCCAATGGTGGACCAGAGAGTGAAAGGCATGCAGATCGGCCCATACCCAGTCATGGACCGCCTCCGGCGCGACGATGGGATCGCGAAAGGTGTTGAACAAACCCTGCTCTTTCATCCTGCCCAGGAGTTGCAGGTTGGGAGCGTCATTTCCGGCGCTGCCCACAATCAGGGTTTCAAGGTTAAAGCGGATTTGTTGAAATTGCGCCAGTTGCGCCGCATCAGCGGCTGCGAGAATGTTGGCCGGACCCCAGGTGAGCATGTAGGGAATATTGCGCGGGTAGCCGAAGAGCGGAGCATACATCCGGTTGTACCAGCTGTAGGTTTCCGAGAGCCAGCGGGGGTCATCCGCCCCTGAACCGGGGACATCGGGGGCATCGAGATTATACCACATATAGTCGCCGTCGAAAGCACCGACTGAAGTGAAAAGATCCGGATGGCGCAGTGCCAATGCCACCGCCGGCGTGCCGCCCGAAGAAAAGCCATCGGTGCCGCGGTGTTCCCGGTCCGCTATGGTGCGATAGGTGGAATCGATTTGGGTGATCACTTCGTCGACAAGATAATCTTCCAGCCGGCCGGTGCCCACGGAGGAGGCAGCCATCTCGGGATGCAGGTAATTGATCCCCAAGCCGAGCATGGCGCCATCGTTGCTGCCGGTGTTGGGACCCACCAGGATCATTTTTCCGGTCAGTCCGAGACCGATCAATTCATCGGCCACCTCCTTGAGCGCTCTGCCGTCCCGTCCGGCATAGCCGGTATTGAACCATTCATCTTCATGGTTGCGGAAGAAATAGACCACCGGATAACGCTGTCTGCTCTCGTCGTACCCTGGCGGTAAATAAACGGTGCAGGATTTGGTCATCCCGAGAATCCGGGAATAGAAGGTGTACTTTTCCACCCGGCTGGGTGAATCCGGATGCAGCAATTGGGCCCAACCCGTGAGCAGCAGGGCCAGCGACAGGGTACGTAAAATTCTCATTTTCACCCTCCAAGAAAATGGTAGCGGCGGCTTGAGGGTTCCGGAATGCCGCTGTACTTTCAAAATAGTTAATGACCGGGTCTTTGTCAAGCAGACAAGTGGAATCTTGTACCGTGTCAGGCGCCGGGAGCGTTACCTCATGAGAGGGATAAACGGCTGGTGGCGATTTTTTCCCCTCACGCTGCCGGCTTTTGCTTGACTTTCACCCCGATTGTGCGTATACTTTTCAGGGGAGCCAATCTACACGGGATGATGATGATGAGCCGCTGGAACCAGATCAAAGAGAAACTCGCCTACTGGCGCACAGGAATCCACAACACCCTGAAGCATGATCCCCGGCCGCCCATCTCCCGAGCACGCTTTTTTATTCAACATCACCTGCTGCTGGGACAGCTGGTGATGCGCTCTTTTCTCAAGGACAAGCTCTTCGATACTGCCGGCGCCCTGGTCTATACCACGCTGCTCGCCCTGGTGCCCTTCATCGCCGTCTTTTTTTCGCTGATGAAGGGGATCGGCATGCAAGAGACGATCTCGCGCACCCTGACCTATGCCTTTCATCCCCTCGGTGAGAATGCTGTCCACCTGCTCGTCCCGCAGATCATGTCCTTTGTCAACAATACCAACATCAACACCCTGGGCTATATCGGCTTTTTCCTGCTCCTGGGCTCGCTGCTGCTGATCGTCTCGACCATCGAGTACTCGTTCAACACCATCTGGCGGGTGAAAAAACAGCGCAAGATGTACCGCCGTTTTGTCGAGTATACGATCTTTATCATTGTCGGGCCGATCATCGGCCTGCTGATCCTGAGCTGGATCGCCAACCGCTTCCAGCTCTGGATTGATTCACCGCCCACGACCTCCTTTATCAGTGCGATGCTGCGCAATGTGGGACCCTGGCTGATCACGATCTTTATCTTCTGGTATCTGCTCAATTTCATCCCCAATACCAGGGTCCGCTTCCGCTCGGCGGTGATCGCTTCTCTGACGGGCACAGGCCTGTGGATGATGGCCAACTGGTTTTTCGCGCGATTTCTCGACACCCTCTATTTCGAGGGCGCCCAGGCGGCCATGTACGCCCGCTTTGCGGTGCTGCCGCTGTTGCTGCTCTGGCTCTTTATTGGCTGGTCGATCCTGCTCTTCAGTTCGCAGCTGGCTTATGCGCACCAGAACATGGACAAGCTGGTCTGGGACCGGACTCATCCCTACCTCTCGCCGATGTTCTACGAGTCGCTGGCGCTCAAGCTGCTGTTGCGAATCACGTATCAGTATTTCAGCCACGGCAAGAGCTCCACTGAGGAGGAACTCTCCGATTTTTTCAGCATTCCGGAGAGCGTGATCAATACAGTGGCGAGCGAGCTGGTGAACCTCGAACTGCTACACTGCCAGAACGGCGGGGAGACCCGCTACATCCCGGCCAAACATCCCGCGCAGATCCAGGTCGCCGAAGCCATGATCGAGCTGCGAAATTTCGACACCGCCTCGCGCCGCCATTCCGGCGTCGATCATCTTGTCCGCCAGGTGATGGGTCACGCCGACAGCTCGATGAAATCGAGCTGGAAGAATATGACCATCCAGGATCTCCTCGATATGCTGCCCCAGGAATAATCCCCAGAGACCCTCCCGCTCTCCTGCCGCGATCCACACCGGAACCTTTCCGAAATAAAGGGATTCCCATTCCCCTGCAGTGCAGACGGCTATTCTTGAGGAGGTCTTATGCGCCTTGCTTTCGCGGGTATGATGATGACCCTGCTGGGTTGCCGCGTGATCGCAGCCAGCGGCCAGATCGTCCTCTCCGAGATTATGTTCAATCCCGCCGGCAGCGAACGCTATGACGAGTTCATCGAATTGTACAATCTTTCCACCCTGGATTCCATCGATCTGCACGGCTGGTTGATCTCGGACAGCAGCGGCTGGAACCGCATCAGCGCGGGGCCCTCCGGCCGCACCCGCCTGCCGCCGCGGAGTTATGCCCTTCTCCTGGTGCCCGGCTATTTTACCAGCTCCGGCCTCTATGCCGGCCGCATCCCGGACGCAGCGCTGGTATTGACCATTGACAAGTCGCAGTTCGGTAATTATGGCCTCAACAATTCCCGCTCCGAGCGGGTCTCGGTGCACCGCCCCGATTCCCTCCTGGCCGATGCCCATGCCTATACCGTGCCCCACGACGAAGGTCTGTCGGAAGAAAAGCTGCAGCTGGAGCTGGGTGAGGCCGCCGGCAACTGGGGAGAGAGCCAGGTGCCGGGCGGCACGCCGGGATATGCCAACAGCGTCCTGCCCGCGCGGATCGACAGCAGCCGGGCGCAGGTGGTGATCAACGAGATCATGGCCAATCCCACTGCCGGAGAATCGGAATGGATCGAGTGCTACAATGTGGGAAGGGATACGGCGCGCCTGACCGGCTGGCGGATGAGTGATGCCGATACGCTCGAGAAGCGGCTGCTGGTCAAGGGGGCGGCGTCTCCGGTGTGCGTGCCGCCGCAGGGCTATCTGGTCCTGACGGGGGAGGAGAGCCTGCTGGCGCAGCTGCCGGCCAGCGGCTGCACGGGCGTGGTGGTTTCGAGCTGGCCGGGTCTGAACAGCAGCAGCGAGGGGATCGTGCTCTATGACGGCCTGGGCCGCCATGTGGACGAGGTGTGGTACGAGGCCGAGTGGGGCGGGGCGCGCGGCATCTCGCTGGAGCGGCTGAGCCCGCTGGTGGCCGCTGCAGTGCGCAGCAACTGGGGCTCTTGTGCCGATCCTTTGGGGCACACGGCGGGCCGGGCCAACAGTTTGCTGGTCGGCCGTCTGCCGGCGGAGGCGGCGATCGCCGTCAGTCCCAATCCCTTCTCCCCGGACGGCGATGGGTTCGAGGATCATCTCGCGATCAGCCTTGCCCTGCCGGCGCGCACCGCGCGCATCAACCTGCGTATCTTTGACAGCGCCGGCCGGCAGGTGCGCTTTCTCTGCAATTATGAGCCCAGCGGCAGCCGCAAGGCCGTTTTCTGGGACGGCCTCGATGACGAGGGGCGGCGCTGCCGCATCGGGATCTACATCCTCTACCTTGAGGCCTTTGAAGAGTCGAGCGAAGCCTTCATGCGGGCGAAAAAGGCCTGCGTGCTGGCGGGGCGGCTCTAGCGGGAGCGGGCCCGCGCCCCCAAGCTCTGGTGCCCACTCGGATGCGCGCCCCCAAGCTCTGGTGCCCACCCGGATGCGTGCCCCCAAGCTCTCGTGCCCACCCGGACCCGCGCGAAACCAATTACTCCCGCGTTCCCCGCAAGGCCTGAGCGTAGGTCTCGAGCGCGCGGATGCGCGCCGCCGCATGCGGCACCATGGGTTTGGGATAGGCCGGCGTATCCACCTCCGGCACCCAGCGGCGGATGTAGGTCCGCTGCGGATCGAATTTGGCGGCCTGGATCTCGGGGTTGAAGACGCGGAAGTAGGGAGCGGCATCACACCCGCAACCGGCGGCCCACTGCCAGTTGCCGTTGTTGGCAGCGAGGTCGTAATCGAGCAGTTTCGCCGCGAAATAGGATTCGCCCCACTGCCAGGGCAGCAGCAGGTGCTTGCAAAGGAAACTGGCTGTGACCATGCGCACGCGGTTGTGCATGAATCCGGTGGCGTTGAGTTCACGCATGCCGGCATCGACGATGGGATAGCCGGTCTCCCCCGCGCACCAGCGGGCGAAATCGCCGCGATCCTCGCGCCAGGGGATGGCGGCGTACGGTCGCTTGAAGGGCTGATTCACAACGTACGGGAAACGGGCGAGGATCGTCATGAAGAATTCGCGCCAGATCAGCTCTTGCAGCCAGACCGGATTGAGAGCGCGGCCGAGGGCCGCCAGCCGGCGGATCGATACCGTGCCGAAGCGGAGATGGACCGAGAGCCGGGTCGTGCCGGCTACTCCCGGCAGATCGCGGGTGCGTTCGTAAGAGCGGATGATGGTCTCGTCGATGACCGGATCGGTATCAACGGCCACCGGTGCGAAGCCCAGCGCCGGCAAAGAGGGCATTCCTTCGCCCGCGGCGGATACGAGATGATCCAGCAGCGCAGCGCTGTCACAAGGGGCCAGGTCCTCCGGCGTCAGCCGCGCCAGCCAGCGGTTCTTGAAAGGTGTGTATACGGTATAGGGCGCTCCGTCCTCCTTGCTGACCTCGCTGGTATCGAAGACAACCTGGTCCTTATGCTCATGAAAGGCGATGCCGCGTTCAGCCAGCAGCGTGGCGACCGCGCGGTCGCGCGCAATGGCATACGGCTCGTAGTCGCAGTTGGTGTATACGGCCTGGACCGTGAGCTCCTCCAGCAGTTGCCGCCAGACCTCGACCGGCCGGCCCTGGCGCACCAGCAGGCCGCTGCCGTGCTCGGCCAGGCGAGCCTGCAGGCTCTGCAGAACCTGATGAATAAAGGCGACACGGCGGTCCTGCCGGTCGCTTAATGGATCGAGGATGTCGCGGTCAAAGATGAAGAGCGGCAGCACCGGATAGCCGCTGCGCAGGGCCTGGCAAAGCCCACGGTTGTCCTCGAGGCGGAGGTCGCGGCGGAACCAGAATAGGGTGACAGGCGGACGGGCCATATTTTCCTTTCAGCGACGGAGTGGAGTGCGCGACAATTTAGCACCAGCCACTTTTATAAACAACTGCAAACTCGGCAAGGCACAGAAATGGGTTGAATTTCATGCTGCAATCATGTAATTTTGGATAAAGTGCTGTAACAAATAGATCTTTATCCCTGTCCGGAACATCCGATGGCAAAACTCTGTCCCAAGCTGATCCTCGAAGGCACGCGGTTGACTTTCAAGACCGACATCGCTTTCGCCCTCAACGAGCACCCGCGCATTGTCGGTCCGCGCAAATACCGCTATCACTCCCCGCTGATCTCGGCGGAATGGTGTGCTTTCACCAACTTTCCCTGGGGCCGGGGCTTGATCAACTTTGAACCTCACGAAGAAGAAAAGGCGTTGGAGACCTACCGGACGTGGATGCATTTGTTCGAGCTCCAGCGGTACTACTCCTGGATCATCGACCGGTTCCATCTTTCCACCCAGATGTACCAGTTGCGCCGTTACGGGACATACTATGACTTTCACTGGCTCGAAGAGCGTCTCAAGGCCCTGGGATTTCATTTGATTTTTTGCACGCGTACACCCGATTCTTTTACTGCCGCCAGAGCAGAGCGGCTCAAGGTCTCGGGAAATCCCGGCCAGTACGACGATCTGCAGCTCTTCATCGAAGAACAGGAGCTGCTGCGCGAGCTGGTTGCGAAATCGCTGTTGCCAACGCTGGTGCTGGATATCTCGGACAACGATGTCACCGGCGCGGTGGAAAGAATTGCCGGCTGGCTCGAGCAGACCGGCGGGCTGTATATGTCGTCTTGACCTCACCGTATCGCATACGGGAGATCCGGTTGTGCCACCCCTGACCAGAAGAGAATTCATCGACCGCACCGGAGCGCCGGCGGTCTCGGGCCAACCTGCATGGCCGGCCGATACTCTTCCGGCCCGTGCGACCCTGCGGATCGATAGCACCTGCGAGGTGGTGTATGATCGCTACAAGGAAGAGCGGGAGATGTGGGAATTCTTGGGGTGATCGCTTCTTGAAGAGCTTGACACACTGGCTTTACCGCCGGGAGACCTTATGCTCGTGAAGCATACGTTGCTGTATACGGGTATCACCATCGCCCTCATCTGGTCGGCTGCGGGATGCAGCAAGGAGAGCGCAACCAGCCCGGAGGAGCTCCCGGCGGGTGCTGCGGCGATCCATCTCGATCAAAGCAGCCAGCTCATCCGCGGCTTCGGCGGCGTCAACATGCCCGGCTGGATTCCGGATCTGACCCCGGATCAGATCCAGACCGCTTTCGGCACCGGCGAGGGTCAGATCGGCCTCTCCATTCTGCGCATTCGCGTCCCGCACGATCCATCGGCCTTCGCCCTCGAGGTGCCTGCTGCCCGTCTGGCGCATACCCTCGGGGCGATCCTCATCGCCTCGCCCTGGACCCCGCCGGCCTGGATGAAAACCAACAGGAACATTGTCGGCGGCAGCCTCAGCGATACCTCTTACGCTTCCTATGCGGCCCATTTGCAGGCCTTTGCCGGGTACATGGCGGCAAACGGCGCGCCGTTGTATGCGGTCTCAGTTCAGAACGAGCCCGATGTCACGGTCTCCTACGAGTCCTGCGACTGGACGGCGGCGCAGCTGGTGCGTTTCCTCAGGCAGAACGTCGCCGCCATCGGCACCCGGATCATCGTGCCCGAGTCCTATAATTTCAATCCGGCCACCGCCGATGCGATCCTCAATGATGGTACGGCGGCCGCAGCGGTCGATATTATTGGCGGCCACATTTATGGCGGCGGCGTGAGGAGCTATCCCCTGGCGGCTAGCAAAGGCAAGGAATTGTGGATGACCGAGCATCTGGAAACCGATACCGACTGGATCGGCGCCCTCTTCACCGCCACGGAGATCCACGATTGCATGAAGGCCGGGATGAACGCCTATATCTGGTGGTACATCCGCCGTTTCTATGGCCCGATCGACGATGATGGCCGGGTCACCAAGCGCGGCTGGGTCATGGCGCAATACGCCCGGTTCGTCCGTCCCGGCTGTGTACGCGTCAATGCGACCGCCCATCCGCAAAAGGAAATCTACGTGACCGCCTACAAGGGGGGTAGCCGCGTGATCGTAGTCGCCATCAATTTTGGCGCTGCCGCCACCGACCAGACGTTTATTGTCAAAGGCGAGTCCGTACTGACCTTCAAGCGGTATACAACCTCCGCGAGCAAAGACTGCCTCGCGGAGGGCAAAATCAGGACGGCGGATAGCCAGCTCACGGTCACGTTGGATCCGGAGAGTGTCACCACATTTGCTGCAGAATGAAGGGGGTGTGCAATGACAGCCTTTTCCTGGAGAGCGATCGGGCTGCTGGCGACGGCAGTCCTTGTCCTGCGGATCGGCGCGAACTGTCCGGCGCAGGAGCAGCCGGACGTGGCAGGACTCTGGGAAGGCCAGCTCCACTTCAATTTTCTCTGGAAAATAGACCGGGATAGCGATGGCCGTCTCTCCGCCACCTTGAGCATGCCGGATCAGAAGACCTACAATGTCCCGGTGCAAAATGTCGTTTTCACGGACGATTCCCTCATCCTCGAGCTCCAGCTGTCCAATGTGGCGAAAGGCCGGTTTGCCGGAAAATATGATGCAAGCAGCCGAAGGGTGGCGGGCTTTTACAGCGACGGGCAGAATGCCTATCCGATGACGCTGACGCCGGGCACGCACCTGCTCGAAAGTATGGCGCCGCGCGTCGATGACGCCGGACAGAAAGTGCTGAAGTACCGCTATCAGGTGCCGCCCCGAATGGACGGAGAGTGGCCGACGGCTTCACTGCGCAGTGCCGGTATCGACTCCAGCCTCATCATTCAATTGATCGAGAGTATCCTCGCCGAGCGCAACAAGAACATCCACAGCATCCTCATCGCCAGAAATGGCAACCTGGTGCTGGAAGAGTATTTTTACGGCTGCAAGCGCGATAAAATACACATGATCGCATCGGTGACCAAAAGCGTCACCGGCACCTGCGCCGGTATTGCTATGGACAAGGGATTGATCTCCAGCCTGGACCAATCCTTGTGCAGCTTTTTCCCGGAATATGCGAATCTGATCTGCACAGACCAGAAGAAACAGATCACCCTCTACCACCTGCTGAGCATGACCGCCGGATTCAAATGGGACGAGCAAACCTACACCTACCTGGATACGCGCAACAGCTCCGTCGCTGCCAACTCCAGCGGGGACTGCATCAAGTATCTGTTCGAGAGGCCCCTCAGCGATAATCCGGGCGAACGATTAGTCTACAACAGCGATCTGCCCAACACCATGGGGGAGGTCATCCGCAAAACCTCCGGGCTGCGCGTCGACAAGTTTGCGGAGCAGTACCTCTTCGCACCGCTGCACATCAAGGAGTACAGTTGGGAGGTCGTGCCAGAGGGTCGCATCCAGGCCGGCGGTGGACTCTCGCTGCTGCCGCGCGATATGCTCAAACTAGCCTCGCTCTATATGAACGAGGGGGAGTATCTGGGGCAGAGAGTGGTCTCCAGGGCCTGGCTGCAGCGCTGCAGCGACCGGCTGCGAGAGAGCGGAGGGCCGGAATACTGGAACCACTGGGGGCCCAATCTCTATCGCATCAACGACCGCCTCATCGAGGTTTTTTCAGGAGCCGGACTGGGGGGGCAATGGCTCTTTGGCGTTCCGGCGCTGAACCTGGTGGTCGTTTTCACCGCGGATTATTTTGGCGCGACCGAGAGCGGGCCCGCCATGATGGAACACTATATCCTGCCCGCAGTGGTCACACCCGCTTTTGTCCGGGCTCATCCGGATTTTGGCATCAAAATCAAGGAATTGCGGGGGCTAAAGTATGAGCCCAGGAATCTGGCGCTGCTGGGATGCATCAAAGGCGCACTGAATTTTTTGCACGAACCGGTTTCCGATGACTGGCTTTATGGCGCCACCGGCTATACCTTTCTGATCAATATGCACGAAAAGATCTATTCGTACAGCGTCGGCGCCTGGGACAAGGAGAGGTTTTACGAACTGGGGAAGAATATCGGTTTTACGACCGGGCATCTCCACGGAGACAAAGCGTCCGGGAGTTTTGAGCTGCATCAGCAAAAGGCGTGGGAGGCGGTGCGGCAAGCCATCGACCAGGGCTATCCCTGTTATGGCTTCCCGCTTCACACCATTCCGGATATTCACTTGATCACCGGCTATGACCAGTGCGGCTACTACATTAGGGGCGTCGGATGCGAATCGGGTGCCGGTCCTGTGCCGTGGCGGGAGCTAGGGCAGACGAACGGGAATTTCGATCTCCATATCCTCAGACCCTGCAAACCGTCGCCGCCGCACAAGACGATCAAGGATGCCCTGAGTTTTGCAGTCGAGTTTGCGGCGGAACCCAACCGGTGGATCGGCCCGGAATATAAAGCCGGTCCTGCTGCCTACGATCAGTGGATCAAGGCCCTGGACGAGGGAACCGCCGATCCCTTTGGCTCGGCTTTTACTCCCCTGGTCTGGGCGGAATGCCGCAGCCACGCGGCGCCCTTTCTGATCCAGGCCAAAGCATATCTCCCGGCCGAGTTGCATCCCCTCTGCGATGAGGCCATCCGCCACTATCGCGTGGCCGCTGAAAATCTGCAAAAGGTTTCGGCCCTTTTTCCCTTTTTCCCGATGTTGGCGCAGGTGCGTGAGGCCAACATCAAGGACAAGGAAAAATGCGCCCAGGCCATCAGCTGTCTGCGGGCGGCACAAATGGCGGAGGAGGCGGGGCTGGTGGAGTTGCGCCGGATTGTAGCGGGGCTATGATGCATAATCTCCATCCCGCCCGCCCGAGCTCACGCTCCCTCTTGACTACTGCCGGTTGCCGTTATTTTGGGCGCAGCAGAAAAGAGCGACCTGTTCGATGTGCTCGCTCATGTCGCCTGGGCCCTGCCGCCGCTCACGCGCGCGGAACGGGCTGTCAGAGCCAAGGTCGTCATCAGCGTTCAGCAGCAGACAAAGAGCTTTCCTGGATTTTGTCCTTTCCCATTATGTCCGTGGCGGCGTTGAGGTACTCGATCAGGAAAAGTTGACGCCACTGCTGCAGCTGCGATATCACGACTCGATCGCGGATGCACTGGCTGACTTGGGCAAGCCGGAGTAAATTGGGCGGGTCTTTGCGGGATTCCAGAAGTATCTGTATCAACAGCCGACGGCGGCGTGATGATGAATGGAATGTGGGCAGGTGCTAAAGAGGGAAAAGAGACGAGTTATGGCAATTTCGAGGAAAGCAAAAGAGCAGGATGCCGAGATTCGCCGTTATTTTGTTGATGAAGGTGGTGACAGCACTCTCTTTTCCAGCAATGGTAAGGTGATTATCGAAACACCCGGCTGCTCGCGCTTTTTTATGTTAGGCTTATTAGATGTCTCTAATCCTGTCGCGCTGCAGAATGCATTCGATGAACTGCGAGATAAAATAGTCAACGATCCATATTTCAGCAATGTGCCTTCCATCTGGTCCTCCAGCCGAAAAACTGCCACGGCCTTTCATGCAAAGGATGATTTGCCCGAAGTGCGAAAAGAGGTTTTTACAGCATTGCGTAATCGGGAAGATTTGCGTTTTTTTGCTGTTGTAACAGATAAAATGCGAGTGCTTACCTATGTACGCCAACAAAATGATTTGAATCATGGCTACCATTACAACCCTAACGAACTCTATGATTATCTCATACGCCGGTTATTTAAAAATCGATTGCACAAAGATAGTGGTTATAAAATTGTGATCTCAAAGAGAGGAAAGTCCGACCGAACAGTCGCATTACGTCAGGCCATAGAAGCGGCACGCAAGCGTTTTGCAGCGCAATGGGATATCAGAAGCGAGGCTCCTGTCGAGCTCTTATCTGGAACTCCCGCGCAACATGCAGGATTGCAGGCAGTGGATTATTTTACTTGGGCGTTGCAACGGCTATTTGAGAAAGGCGAGGATCGTTACATTTCCTATCTTTGGCCTGCTTTCCGTCTTGTTGAGGATATGGATGATAATAGGGAAGCTGGTTATGGTACATACTATACACAAAAAAAGCCGCTTAATGCAGCGGCTCTAAAATGGCGAACAATAAAATAAAAAAGCCAGGGATATAGGATTGAGCAGACCGTAGTCCCACAATCACACGGCATGGAGCCGAATTTTGTCCTCTGACTTTTGTAGTATACGCAATTTTATGGGCATAGTCAACAGGAAATTGTATTCGCCTGCGATTTTTGCATGTTCAGGACAATTGTCCTTTACTTCGAGCCAATTCTGCAGACCGGAGACTTGTATGAGGTTATGGCTTTCTGCAATGCTATCGCATCTCAGCGTGGGTGCGTATCATGATATAAGAGTTAATGTGTTACCAGCGTGCCTGATCCCCCTTCCTGATTGCCTCAAGAAAGAATTTGAATATGGCGAACGCTGCTGTAACAATTCAGAAAATGACCGCCTTTTCCCGATCCGATTTCTCTGGTTTCAGGAAGCCATCGAGCTGCGAGGAGTTCAGCTATGAAGCGGCCGGCCGCTCACACTACCATCCGGAAGAACTGCTCGAATTCTGGGAGCGCGCGAATTCCGATGCTTCATTTCGCCAGGATCTGACGGCCAATGGCTTCCGTTTCGACATGAAAGAAAAGGCGATCAACTTCACCGCAGGCTGGGTCTTGATCGGCGATAATCTGGCGGGTGACTTTCTGGAGATCGAGAAGACCATGAATGTGGAGTTGATTTTTTCAAACTACCCGGGCCGATCTTCCCAGCCGGCGTTCGTTGCGATCAAACAACAATGGGCTACCAGATGGCAGATCGGCAGCTGATTATGAAAAGGCATTATCTGGATTTTAGCGAATATGGATTGCGAGATGATTTCCGGCGGAACAGGGCGCCATGCAACGGAGTATTGATTCGGCGCGAATTACTTGTTCGGTTAGCCTAACTGCAGGAAACGTGATATGAAAACGCGATCTTTTCACGCTGCGCTCGGGCTGCTGGTCGGAATGGCCGGTTTTGCAGCCATCGCCTGTGGCCAAACGCAAATGCTGGCCGACATTACAGTGGATGTATCGACCGGCTTCGCGACCTACCATCCTTATCCCGCCGTATTTGCACCGCAGGTACCAGCGCTTTTCGTAAAATCCGATTTCAGCAATGTCCAGTACGTCCCCTCCAGCATCAGCCCGGCTGACTCGGCTCTGCTGATGAACAATCATTTCGTCGTCCGCAAGAGCCCCTATACCCAGATCTATGACCTTTATAACAAATGCACCCAGGACGGCACGCCTGTATTCGTGACCAGCGACGCCGTCCTCCATACCTATCACGTTCTCTTCGACCGGTTTCTCCGGGACCTCGAAGCGAAGCTCTTTTTCGAAAAAGTGAGCCGGTTCACAGGCGCCATGCGCGATGGGACACAGGAACAGAGCGCAAAAGCCATCAAGCCGCTCGTCCGGGAGGCTCTCCAGAGCAATCTGGCTTATTTCAATGTTGCGCAAAAGCTGCTCGAGGGCGAGGGCGCCATCATCCCGGATTCACTCCGTCCCGTGGTCGATGCGGAGATAGAGCTCATCACGCAGCATGCCGGTTATAGCTATTCACCCGTCCTCGGCCCCTTCTCCCGGCTCGATTACAGCCAGTTTCAGGTGCGCGGCCACTACTCCCGCAGCGACACCCTCTGCGCCTATTTCAGGACGATGATGTGGTATGGCTGGACCATCTTTGCCATGGAGCCCGAACTCTTCGGGGAACTGGCGAAGCGCCATACCCTGCAAGCCTTGAGCATGGCCCAGCTGGTCTTCACAGAGCAGGCCGGCGGCGAATCCCTTGCAACCCTCTGGCAGAGTCTCTACGAGCCCACCTCCTTTTTTGCCGGAAGGACGGACGATCCCAATGTATTCGACTATAAGAAGATCGCGGAAGAGGTATATGGGGAAAACTTTTTGAAGCTGTTGCCGGACAGTCTGGCGAATGATGGCCTGCTGACCCGTTTTATGGCGCAGGCCCAGTCCCTGCCGGAGCCGAAGATTCCCAATTGGATCTATGGTTCTATTGCAAGGTACAAGGGCTTCCGGCTGATGGGGCAGCGGTTCGTTCCGGATTCCTGGATGTTCACCCGGCTGGTCATGCCTGCTGTCGATAACCGCACCTTTCCCACGGGGCTGGATGTCATGGCGGTGCTGGGATCGCAGCGGGCCTGTGCCCTGCTCGATTCCGTCTATCATCAGATGAACTACTCCGGCTACGCCGAGCAGATCGCTGCGCTGCAGCAGGAATTTAAGGGCAAGGCGGCGGGGGAGTGGGCCCAAAATCTCTACTGGAACTGGCTCTACTGTCTGATGCCGCTGCTCTATGAGAAAGGGGAGGGCTTTCCTTATTTCATGCAGCGGCCGGCCTGGTCGGATAAGGAGCTTCTTACCGCGCTTGCCTCCTGGGCCGAGCTGCGGCACGATACGATCCTCTACGCCAAACAGAGCGTCACCCCCAAGGGCGGCGGGGCGACCCTGCCGCGAGGCTATGTCGAGCCCAATCCCCACCTTTATGCCCGGCTGGCCAGCCTGGTGCACTATACCCGCGAGGGACTGGACGGCATGGGCCTGCTCCTGCCGAAATTCCAGGGGCCGGTTGAGCTGTTCGAGAACTATCTGCTTCTGCTGCGGGATATCGCTATCAAGGAGCTGGAGAATATCCCCCTTACCGAAGCGGAGTATCAGAACATTTTCAGTTTCGGGAAGATATTGGAGAACCTCGTCACCGATCCCCATGACGCGCAAAACGGCAAGGACAAGATGGCCATCATTGCCGACGTGCACACGGACATGAACTCCAATCAGTGCCTGGAGGAGGGTGTCGGATATCCCCTGGATATCTGGGTGATCGTGCAAGAGGGGGGGGCGATCCGCTTGACCCGGGGGGCGGTCTATTCGTGGTTCGAGTTCACCCAGCCGATCGCCGACCGCCTGACGGACGAGGCCTGGCAGGCGATGCTGGTCAGCAATCGCCCGGAACGGCCGGTGTGGATGAGGAGCATGATGGATCCGGGCGCCGCTCAACCCGCGCTGTTGGAAACCTCCCCGCAGAATCTCTATGGCAATAAATTTATGACCGGGATTCGGGCTGAAGAGGGTCGAGCCGATCAGCCGCGATGCCATCAGCTGGGCCAAAACTTTCCGAATCCTTTCAATCCCGCGACGGTCATCCCGCTTGAACTGGCGGAGAAAGTCCGGGTGGAGATTAATCTTTACAATCTGGCCGGGCAGCACATCTCGATCCTGTTCCAAGGAGAGTTAGCAGCGGGGCGCCACACGCTCTCATGGGATGGCCGCGATGCCCAGGGGCGGCCCGCAGCGAGCGGGTTGTACCTCTGTACCGTCGCCGCCGGCAAGCAAACATCGGCCATAAAAATGCTCTTGACGCGCTGAAACGCACCCCCATCATCGCGGGATTGCAGGCTGCCCAAACCACAAGCATGATTCTCACGGTGCGACGGCCTGACAGATGGCGAGGGGAAGATGGAAAATCGTATCACTACTACGGGAGAATGGAATTGGAAGCAGAACGGGAACCGCAAAACGCTGCAACCGGTCTCGAACGCCGTCTCGGCGTCTGGGCCGCCATCGGCGTGGTCATCGGAGTCACCATCGGCTCGGGCATTTTTCGCAACCCGGCGGTCATTGCCACCAGGGTGCCGGATCCG
>Ga0116171_10000522_pt1 | contig 41064 bp, 30 predicted proteins | sample AD_JPNHW2_MetaG_FD_89798 | JGI IMG/M metagenome (GOLD analysis project Ga0116171, IMG submission 89798) | Active sludge microbial communities of municipal wastewater-treating anaerobic digesters from Japan - AD_JPNHW2_MetaG | ecosystem: Engineered > Bioreactor > Anaerobic > Digestate | place... | reverse complement strand
TCCATGCCTTCACGATCACGGCCGGCTACATGGAGATCGTGGATATCATACGGATGCTGCACGACGACAATATCCAGGAGAAGACCATCTTCTACGGCATGGAGAACGTAATCAGCGACAACGCCTTCTGGAAACTGTACGGGCTCATCAAGAAGGTCACGCCGGCCTTCGTCCACTTCTATGAGCTGCCCGCAGAGAAGATCCATGGCGTGATAACCCGGATTGTGATGTGAGGAACGGTAAAAAGTGAAAAGGAGAAATCGGAAATAGCGGGAACGGTGCCGGCAGGTTCATTCGCCGTTATTCTCAGGATCCGGCTTCGATCGTACCACAAGCACCGGCACCTCTGCCTTCCGGACCACCGTAAACGTGGTGCTGCCAAGCAGCATCTCCCGCAACAGGCCGGTCCCAAAGGCGTTCATCGCGATGAGGGAGACCGCATCCTCCGCTGCAACCGACTGGATCATGCCAGCCGGATCGCCGATCCGGACGCGGGATGTTACGGTGAGCCCGTCGCGTGCCGGCCCCTTTCCCATCGCATCGAGCCGGTCCTTCGCTTCCTCCGCGGACACCGCCCATGGGTCGCGCCGCGATTCCGCGCCGGTGACAACGTGCAGGAGGACGATCTCCCGGGCGCCCGGCAGTGCTGCGACAAGCGAGAGCGTATCTTCCGAAGGCCCGGAAAAGTCCGTGGGAACGAGGATACGGGAGAACAACTGCCCCTGCAAAGCCGGCTCATTCCCGGGCGGGCAGGCTCCCGCGCCGGCGTGGAAGATGAGGACATGCGTCGTCGCATTGCGCAGGACCGTGGAGGAGACGCTCCCGAGCAGGAGTTCCCGGACCGGGTGGATCCCCCGTGCTCCGAGGACGATTAACGAGACCTTCTGCTCCTCCGCCGCTTCCAGGATCGCGTGCGCAACATCGCCCTCCGTGATGACCGAGACGATCACGTCGATGTGGACGGATACCTTCAGCCCATATCGTTCCAGCCCGGCCTTCTTCTCCGCAAGCCGGATCTTTACGTTCTCAATCTCCGGCTCATGCGACCATCCGTGCCGGGAGGGGTGCGTTGCGTCCACGACATGCAGGAGAACGACCTCCTGTATCCCGGGGATATCCCGGATCGAGCTGAGAATGTTTTGCGAGTACGCGGAAAAATCGACCGCAACCAGTACTTTTTCGAACATCGTTCCTACCTGACATCACCTCTGCAGGCTGGAGATATGAGGGTTTGGATTGGTACCGCAGGAGACCGGAAAAAAGGAGAATCGGGCAGGAATATCAGGTCACGATAAACGTGCCGGTCATCATCTCGGGGTGGACGTCGCACCGGAAGAAGTACCTGCCCGGTGCTGACGGTGCCGTGAACGTGTACGTAACCGTCGTTACCCCGGTCACGATCTCCCCTTCAAAGACCTTCGCGGATGCTGTGCTGTTGGTATAGAGAGCAAAGTTATGCGGGACGCCGGCATCGTTGTTGACAAAGGTCAGGACAACACGCGACCCTGCCGGGACCGAGATCGCAGACATGTCGAATGCGTTGTTCTTTGCCGTCAGGGTTATCTCATGGGCGGATCCTGAAGAGGCGGGGGTTGTTGTCATCGCGGGTGTGCCGGATGTAACCGTCAGCGTTCCAACGGTGCCGACGTTCGGGTCGCTCCGGTAGTAGTACGTGCCCGCAACGGATGGTGCCGTAAACGTGTACGTCATGACAGCAGGGCTCGTGAGCATCGGGCTCCGGAAGATCGCGTCGGAACTGGTCTGCGAGGGATAGAGCGCAAAATTGTGCGGGTCGCGGTCCATGTCATGGTAGGTGAGCGTGACCTGCGACCCTGCCGGGACCGAGAGGGTTGCCGGGCTGAATTTGTCATTCTGGATCGTCAGGTCAAGGGAGACGGCGGGGCCCCCGGAGGTGGTTGGGGTGGGAGTCGCCTGCCCGGACACGGTGCTGACAAGGCCCGGAGTCGTTGCCGGTACCACCTGCCAGACCTGTCCAGATTTCTGCGGTGCGAGCCCGGGGCCGCCGTTCTGGTTGACGAGCACGAGGACTTCATGGTTGTTGTCCTCGGAGAGCGCCCGCACAAAGGCGTTCAGCCGGCCGTTTTCGTTATTTGCCACGGTTACCACGCGGGTCGTCCACATGGCATTCTGCGCCAGGGTCACGCCTGATGCATCCGGGGGGAGCGCTGCCGGATCGAATCCTGCAGGCGGAGTCGCAACGAGAAGCGTGCCGTTCCCGAGGATCCGGTTCTCGTCCGACCATGTGCCAAAGAAGTACGAGCCCTGAAGCGCGGGCATCAGGGACCCGCGGTACACGACGCCGCCGACAACCGTATCGCCGACATCATGACCAAGCTCCACGATGGGCCCGATCAGCGGCTGGCCGGTGCGCCCGGCGACCGGGCAGGAGCCGGTGGGAGGCGTGAAATCGTTTGCCGGGTCAAAGCAGTGCGTGCCCTCGCGGATGTTCCACGGGTAATTGCCTCCCTTGTAGACGATGAACACCGATTCGAAGAGGCGCTGGCCTGCCATCGCGATGAACATCTTGTGGCTCCCGCCGGAATCGAAGGTGGCGTACGCCGGGTTCCGGAACCCGTACGCGTAGATCTCGGGGAGCGCGGTTGCATCCGTCGCGAACAGGTTGTCGGCAGGTATCGCGTAGGCTTTCCCCGGGCTCTGGCGATCGACATCGATCCGGATTACCTTCCCGAGGATCTTCGTAAGGTCCTGCCCGTTCCCGGTCCCGGGCGTATGTCCCATGCCGGTGTCGTCAGCCCTGCCTCCGTCGCCGAGTGGGAGGTACAAATACCCGTCATCCGGGCCAAAGAGGAGGGTTCCGCCGTTGTGGTTCTGGTACGGCTTGTCCACCTCAAGGAGCACCTTCTCGTTTGTCATGTCGACCCTGTCAGGATCAGACGAGGAGACCCGGAACTCGGAGAGGTGGTTCGTGCAGCTCCAGTTCGGGTCTGCGCCAGCGCGCAGCGGCGCGCTGTAGTACACGAAAAGCCGCCCGTTTTTCGCGTACTGCGGGTGGAATGCAATCGAGAAGAGACCCCGTTCGTCATAGGTCGGATCGATCCGGACCATCCGGTCCCTGACATCGAGGAATGGTTGGGAGCGGACCGTGCCGTTCATGAAGAAGATGCTGACGTACCCGGTCTGGTCGACAAGGAAGAGCCGGCCGGTCCCGTCATGCGGGTCTGCGACCATCATGGGGGCCGGAAATCCGCCGGCAATGAACTTCAGGCCGACGGGCTGCGGCTTTGCAAGCTTCGTGACCGACGGGTACGTCGAAAACGAAGCCGCGAGCGGGGAGTCTTTGTTGGTAAGGTCCCGGCTGGTATTTTCCTGCGGAGCCGGGGGTGCCGTCGTCAGGCAGCCGGCAAGGATTGCCGCCGTACAGAGAAGGCACAGGATCGTAAGAAGAGGGAGGCGCTTCATGGGTGCCGTATCTCCCGCAGGTACGATAAGATCATGCGTTCATTGCATTTTCTGAAACAATCGCTGCCGGTAAACCAGAGCGGGCGGGAAAGAGAGGGTGATGTATCCTTCAAAATTTGTAACATCTCCAAACATCTATCGTGCCGGCTCCTGCATACCCGTGCATGAAAACCAGTACCGTTCTCCTCCTGCTCTGCTTGATACTCGCCGGTATGGCAATCGCCGGGTGCGCCAATACTTCAACCCCCGGTCCCGCAACGACAGTGACGACACAGGTGACACCGGCTGCCGCGATCTCCCCCGGATTATCGATCACATCGCCAAAAGACGGGGCATCGATGACCGGGACGACGATTCCGGTGACGATCACGGTGACTAATTTCCGGATCTCCGATAAACAGGGGCAGGCGAATGTCGCCGGTGAAGGCCACGTCCACTTCTATCTCGATGTAAGCCCGGTCCCCTCGGATCCCGCAAAGCCGGCGATCCCGGCGGATACGGGTGCCGCCTGGGCCCACGTCTCGGGAACCAGTTACACGTTTGCCAACGTCGCCCCGGGAATGCACACGGTATCCGTCCAGCTGGTCAACAATGACCATACCCCGGTGACTCCTGTCGTGACGCAGTCGGTCATGGTCACGGTTACCGGCGCATCTGTGACAACGGTTCCGGCAGCCACCACTTCCGCCGAGATCGCCGGCCCCGCCCGGACGGTCACGGTCAGCCTTACGGCAAAGAACCTTGCGTTCGATCAAAAAACCATAACCGTCCCCGCCGGTGCACGGGTGGTAATGACCTTTAACAACGAGGACTCCGGGATCCCGCATAATTTCGCCCTGTATACAGACTCTTCAGCGAGGCAGAAGATCTTTGGCGGGGAGCTCATCACGGGGCGTGAAACGACGATCTACACGTTCACCGCACCGTTAAAGCCGGGGACATACTTCTTCCGGTGCGACGTTCATCCGGGCATGATGACCGGTTCGTTCGTGGTCACGTAGACCGCCGGATCGAGCTGGACATCCTGCGGAATCGGCATGGGACCAAACAATAAAAAAAAATCTGGCGATTACTCATTTCAAGCCACCAGGGCAGGGTATAATAGTAAGGATTGAACTACCTGCCCGCCGTGCGTCCCGATGAGAATTGGTCGTCGCTTCAGCGGCAGCTGATTCGGGAAACCATCAGGCTTCGATGGCGCCGCACCGAGCGCAGATTCTCATATCTGACATGAGAGAAAACAAACTATTTGCTGTGTAGAAATCCTCAATTATCCTAATAAATAATAAAATTACGATAGTCCCCGCCCAGTGCGCCGCCTCGTCGGGGCGCACGGCGGGCAAGTCGGTTGATGTGAACCTCATGTTCCTCCCGAATTAAGGCATTTTCAGGGAAATACTTGATTTTACTTGAACAGGAGAATCCAAGTTGGAACGGCTTCCCGCAGATATCGCAACGGGGGTTGCCACAGTGGCGGGGGCTTTAGCCCCCGAGAACGTCAGGAAAATAATGTTTTCTACAGAGCCAAACTATTCAGAAAATCTCGTTTGTCAGAAAATATTTGGGTGATTCAGATTAAGCAATCACCCGGAATTTTTCCCGCCGGCTGACGTCCGATCAACTCATTTCTTATCCCGGTTTCTGTCCCCAATCAGGTATGCAGCGCCGGGATCATGCCATGCACCCGCTCGTACGCCTGCACGGCATGCGGCGCACCGGCAAGGATCCGGCGTGCGGTGTTGTAAACACCCGGGACCTTTTCGGGATCGAGATCCGCAAGGAGCCCGGCAAGGATACCGGTAAGCGGCACCTGATCTTTTTCATCCATCGAATCGAGAGGACCAAAGACGGCGAGCATGGAGACCGTGCTGAACTCGTTCACCGGCGCAAGCTTAAGCAGGGTCCGGTGCAGGAATGCACGCCCCTCGCCGGTCTCGAGCGACTTCTTCCGGTTCAGGGCAAACCTCCCGTAGAGCGCCCGCTGGTCATTTGCCTGCTCGATCCGGAATGCGGGCGACTTTTCGATACGGGAGACAAGCGAAACGACATCCCTGCTGCCGGTTCCTGCGATAACAGAAAGGAAGTTCTCCCAACTGACCGGGCTCTCCTTCGATTCCTGTTCGAAGGAATCAAGCATCGCAGACCGGTCGTGAGCTGAACTGTCTAAGTAGAGGCTGAACGCGGTGAGCCGGTCCGTTGCATTCGCGGACTGTTCGAACTGGTCCCTGATGAGCCGGTGGATTTCAGGAGTGTCGAGCCGGGCGAGGACCGCAAGGACGGTATTCTTCCGCTGCCGCTGCCGGATCGCACGGACTTCCTCAGAGAGGGTCCCCCGCCCCTTTGCGGGGACATTCTCCTCAGCGTAGATCTCCCTGAGTGCGGGGGCGTGCCGTGCGGCAACCGCCCTTAAAATTTTCTCCCGGGCATCGTAGAGCGCCTGGTACCGGTGGGTCCACACCGGGTCGGGGACTGCCTCGAAGATGGTGAGGAACTGGGCGCCGGCCCGGTCCATCAGGTCGCGGTCGGTGAGAGCCCGGAAAAAGAGCGAGATGCAGGCCGGGTCCGGGACCGCGGCCGGATCGTTCAGCAGCCGGAATTTCTCCCGGTCCAGGATCGAAGAGAACGCTACGAACCGGTTGACCACATCGGAATCCCGCTCCGCCTGCAGGAGCAGTTCGTGGAAGGGCGCGTCATACCGGACTTTCCCATAGAACGAGTACCCCCGGTTGACGGAGATAAAGCCGGGCTTTTCCGGGGAAGGGATTGTCACGCTCTCCTCCTCCTTCTCCACCCGGTGGAGGATCTCTGTAATGTCCCGTCCCGCCGCATCGGCGATTGCGATCCGGACCGGGAAGATCCAGCGTTTCCCCGGGGTATCCCCGGCCTGCCGGAGCCGGATGGTGACCTCGCGCCGGGGGGTGTCGTACGCCGCCTGCACGGAGAGCGTCGGGAACCCGGTCTGCTTCAGCCAGCCTTCCGCCATCATGGCAAAGGATTGGCCGGAGACCGCTTCCATCGCCTCCACCCACTGCGCCCGGGTCGCGTTCCCGTGCCGGTATGTCCGGTGGTACAGGTCGAGCCCCCTGACAAACTGCTCCTTTCCCATGAACGTCTCGATCATCCGCACGAACTCAGGGGCCTTCATGTAGGTGATGTCGGTGATGAGATCGTTGGGGTCGTTGAACCCGTCCGGTTCGATGGGCATGGATGCCGCGCCGGCATCGAGATCCAGCGTCCCGCTCCCGGGCATAAGCAGCGCCTGCACGGTCCTGAGCCGGGAGTAGTCCTCGCCGAAGCGGTACGCGTGGTACTGGTTCTCGATATGCACGGTGACCGCCTCGTTGAGCCAGATCTCGAAGGGAGTCTTACCCGTCACTTCCGAACCGTTCAGATTATGGTAGAACTCATGCACCTTGACGCCGGCGAGGTACTCGTACGCCGGGTCGGTCATGGAAGCATAGGGCAGGATCCGGTTTGCTGTGATAGTCGTATTCCCGACATTCTCCATGCCGCCGAAGTCGGAGTTCTGCATCGCGATCTCCCGGTAGGTTGTCCCGGTGTACGCGTAGCCGGGGGCGATCGTGCGGGAGAGGGCCCGGAGCCGGCTGCGGATCTCCTGCAGCGCCGGGGAACCCGGGTTGGTCTGCTTCAGGAGATCCCGCTGATCGATCAGCCGGCGGATCTCCGCGCGTGTCTCCGGCCGGTCGTACCTGCCGGGCCCGGTGAAGATATTCACCCAGAGCACGCAATCATAGAGGATATCGAGCGCAAGGTTCGCGATCTCCGGGTCGGAACCTTTGGGGACCAGCAGTTCAAGCGAGCAGCGGTTCCCGTCAGCATACTCGCATTCTTTTGAGAACGTCGCGTATGTCCCGCAGCCAAGAAAGAAGAGGTAGGGAGCCATTGGCGTGACCCTGTTTTCGTACACGATCCTCACCCGCCCGTTCCCGGTGGGTTCCCGGGGCATTGCCACATCCCCGTTCGTGATCAGGTTCGTGTACCGTTCGTCCGCAACGATCGTTGTCGTGTATGTACACTTTGCGGTCATGTCGTCAATGCAGGGCACGAGGCGCTGGAACCCCCACTGCTGGCACTGGGTGATCTGCTGCGGCGGGGCGCCCGGCGGGGTCTCGTCATAGTACAGGCCTTCGAGGATATTTTTCGTCGGGCGGCAAACGGTCTTTGTGTGCACGGTAAATTTTGTCCGCGCCGGGACCGGGCTTGCGAACCGGACGATGATCTGGTTTTCCTTCCCGGCATACTCGTACGAACAGGTGCGGCCGGGTGAATTCACGGCAAGGATCTCAAGGTTCTTTGCGTTGAGCACGAGTTCGGATAACGGGGTTTCAAGGGACTCTGCAGTAAGGTCGGATGTGACTACGGTACGGTCATCGAAGACATCGAAGGTGAGATCCATGTGGATGACACGGACGGGGACTGCCCCGAACTCTTCCCGGTAATACCGGAACATGCGGCTGGTCATGGCGGACTTTTTCCTTCAAGGTTCTTTGCGCCCGCTTAAAAACGGGCACCGGCTGTGTATGCCGGATGCGCCATGTTCCGATTTATGGGTATCCCCGGATCCCTGCTGCGGGATTCCCCCAACCATTAAATATTGCTTCGTTTTTATATCCTAACCGGGAGTCCTGAACTATGAACACGGCACTCGTGGAAGAGAGCCTTGTCCTGTACGATTATGTCCAGGTCCTTGTCGCTTTCGCAGCCGTGCTCCTTGCAATCCGGTGGAAGAAATACGAATTCCTCGCCGGCCTTGCCTGCCTCTTTCTCTATTCTGTTGTCGAGATCGTCGAAGTGGTGTTCTTCACGCTGCTCCACAGCACCTATTTTGATATCGCCCGGTTCGGGTTTATCCTGCTCGCCATCGTCTTCTTCGTTCTCGGGATGCACCCCACCGTCGCTCCCAGAACGGGATCGTTTTCAGGCCAGCGGAAAACCGAAGAACTGCCGCCGAAGACGGAATCGCTCATGTCGGTCTTAAGAAAACTCTGACCGGGTGCCAAAAAGGAGCGGATCGTATCTGCACGTATCGCGTGCTGTCCGTCTCCTGCACCTGCCATTTGCAGAACTATTATCGTGCCGGACGGGCAGGAGACGTTTCGTATGTGCAGGTCACCTCCGTGCCCGGACGGCTGCAAAACGATGGGAAAGACCGGCCGTGCACGCCGGCAGCGCATGGTAAGGACTTACGTAAAAATGTATGACGGCAGGAGAAAGCAGCACCATGTCCCGGTGGGCTGGTGGTGCCCCGGCTGCCACGCGTTCAAAAACGAGCTGCCATGAGCCGGGGCACACCTCCCGCTTCAGCTCACGACGGCCCGGTTGATCGTGCGGAGCGCGAGCGCGAACATGACCCCTGCAAAGAGCGCAAGGGCAAGGAACGCAAAACAGACGTCCGCCGGCGTGTACACGTAGTGGTGCGAGAGCGCCCAGAAGTCCGGGCCGATTGCAAAGTACCGGATGCCCGTCACGAGATAGGTTAAGGGGTTCAGCGCCGTTGCCGCCTGGAGGAACGGCGGGAAAGACTCGGCCGGGTAGAGTGCGTTCGAGACAAAGAAGAGGGGGAGCGAGAGCAGCGTCATCACCGCCTGCATGCTCTCGGGGCTCTCCATTGTAAGCGAGATTGCCGAGGAGAGGAAGAGGAACCCGAGCGCGAAGATCCCGACAAAGAGGAGGATCCCGGCAATAGCGATGGCGACCTGGACGAGCGAAGCACCAACAAAGAACCGGACGCCGATAAGAAGCCCGAAGACCATGAGGATCATCACCTGGATATACGACTTGGTTATCCCCGAGAGCGCGATCCCGAAGAGGATATGCCAGCGGGGCGCCGGGCTTGCGAGGATCTCGCGCATCAGCCCCCAGAGCTTATCGAAGAGGAGGCCCATGCCGCCAAAGAGGGTCGTAAAGAGGGTCGTTAACGCCATCACCCCGGCAGCCATGAACGTCAGGTACGGGACCGGGACCGCGCCGGCGGGGAGCGGGGCTAACGAGGTGAACCGGTCGAAACTTCCGGTCATCGCGATCCCAAAGAACGCCATCCAGAGGGCGGGCTGGACGAGCGAGGCAAAGAGCAGGGCACGGAACCGGACGAATCGGATCATGTCCCGCCAGTAGATGGTGAAGAACTCAAATCCCATGACTCACCCCCGGATCTCCCGTCCGGTGAAATGGACGAAGACGTCGTCGAGCGTCGGCTGTTTTAAGTTTGCCGAGACGATTGCAATCCCCGCCCCCCTGAGCCGGTCGAGAACTGCCGGAAGGCACTTTCCCCCGTCGCCGCTGATGATCACCGAGAAACCCCGGAGGCCCGGCCGGATATCCCGCACGCCGGGAAGGTCCCGCAGGATTTCAGCGGCCCGTGCATCGTTGCCTGTCTCCAGCGAGATGATGTCCTGCCCGAGCGCGTCCTTGAGTTCCCGGCTCGTGCCCGATGCGATGATCTTCCCGTGGTCGATGATATTGATCCGGTCCGAGAGGCTGTCAGCCTCGTCCATATAGTGGGTGGTTAAAAAGATCGTCGTCCCCTCATGGTTCACCTGCCGGATGTAGTCCCAGACATGGATCCGGCTCTGGGGATCGAGCCCGAGCGTGGGCTCGTCCAGGAAGAGCACTTTTGGCCGGGTCATCAGCCCCCGCGCGATCTCGAGCCGGCGCTTCATCCCGCCCGAGAGGTGCCGGACCTGCACGTCGCGCTTTGCCTCAAGCTCCACAAGCCGGATCATCTCGTCGATCCGTTTCTTGCGCTCCTCCCGTGGCATCGAGTAGAGCCTGCCGTGGAACTCCAGGATTTCCCTAACCGTGAGATCGCGGTCGAGGGTCTCCTCCTGGAAGACGATCCCGATCGACCGGCGCACCTCCCCCGGGCTCTTTGCAACGTCGAACCCTGCAACCCTTACCATCCCGCCCTGGACGGCAAGGAGCGTCGTTAACACGTTGATGGTCGTGCTCTTGCCCGCCCCGTTCGGCCCGAGAAAGGAGAAGATCTCGCCGGGACGGACCGCAAACGAGATCCCGTCGACCGCAACGGTGTCCCTGAACCGGTGGGAAAGATTCGTCACCTCAATGATGGGATCGCTCACAGGTATGCTCCTGTAAACCGGATTGAGAGAGAATCCAGATAAACCTGCGGGAACTGCCACGGGATACCGGGACCGGAGAACAGGGATCGTTTTTCCCGGGATCGCGGGGATTACCAGGGATGCACCGGGAGAAGGAGAATTGCCGGTAAATTGCACCGAAGTTACGGGAAAATGAGGCGGGGGGTTCCCGCCGGGATCTTCACGCCGACTTTGTCGCGGGCTCTTCTGCGTTTCCGCCGTCTGCCTTCCTCGCGTGGAGCCATTCAGTGAACCTGCCCATCAGTGAGAGCACGGCCGGCATGACAAAGATCGCTCCCATCAGGGAGAATGCGACCGCGATAAGCGTCGTCACCCCGAAGTTGCTGACGATCGGGAAGGTCGCAAGGCAGAGCGCCGAGAACCCGAAGAAGGTTGCAAGGCCCGAGACCGTGATCGCGGTCCCGATCTTCTGGACGCTCTCCTGGATGGCGGCAAGGGGATCGTGCAGCCGCTCCACTTCCTCCTCGTACCGCTCCATGACAAGGATCGTGTATTCGGCGGCTACCCCTATCGTCATGGACCCGAGCGTTGCGGTCAGCGGCGTATAATCGATGCCAAGGACCTTCATCATGACCGCGTTCCAGCCGACAATGAAGATGATCGGGATGATCGGGGACGCGGCATCGATGTGCCGGTACACGAGAATTAAGAATGCGAGTACGAGAGCAAAGCCAAGGAGCGTCATCGTCTCCTTGGACTCCGCCATCGTCCCGAGCAGTTTGGTATAGAGCTCGAAACTGCCGGTCGGTACAACGGTGATGCCTACCGGTGGTTCAAGGAACTCAATCTCGGAGACCATCTGCTTCTTTAGCGACTCCTGCTCGGTCATCTCCATCTTGGTGGTGGAGAACCGGACGATCCCGCTCATTCCGCCGCTCGTGTACTGAGACTTTGTCTCTTCAGGGATCTTTGCAAGCACGGCATCGAGCTCAGCCTGCGTATCCGGCATTGTGCCGCCATTATACTGGATTGCGTAGGTGGCGATGCTTGTTGCCGAGGTGAGCTCCGCATGGTGCGCGAGCTCGTAGTCCTGGAACCTGACCATCCATTGCACGGTATCGAGATCAGTCACCCGCGAACCCCGGACATAGAAGTCCGCCGTGGACGTCGAGCCGAGGATCCGGGTCACCTTGTCCATGTTGATCTTGGCCGGCATATCCGAGGGGACAAACGAGTTCTCATCGGTGCTGATCGGGATTGTCGGGTCGATCGTAAAGCCGATCAGCGCGATACAACCGGCAAGAAGGAGGACCGGGATGGGATTTTTTGCGATCTTCACCGAGACATCGGTGAGGAACTGCCCGTAGGAGAATCCGCTTTTCTTCTTCTCTTTCCCGATCACCGTGTCGCAGGCCTCGGTGCCCACGGCATAGCATGCCTCGCCCGTCTGCGGCTTTGGCTGGTACTTCAGGAGGAGCCCGAGCGTCGGCATGCCGATGCACGAGACCCAGTAACAGGTGTTGATCCCGATGATGGAGACAAGCCCGAACGACCGGATCATGGGCATCTCCGAGACGAACATGGCAACAAACCCCATGCTCGTCGCAAGCATCGCGTACAGGACAGCGGGGCCGGTCTTTGTCACCGTAACAAAGACGGCGCTCTCAAGCGATCCCTTCCGGGCCTCCTCGTCAAACCGGGCATGGAACTGGATCGCGTAATCGATCCCAAGGCCGATCAGCACCGGGAATGCGCCGATCACGGCCATGTTTAAGTGGATCCCAAAGAGCCCCATCAGGCCAAGCGAGGTAAAAAGGCCGATTGCAACGAGCAGGACCGGCATGAACCGGTGCCGCACGTACGCAAAGAGGATCCCCATCGTGATGACCATGAGGATGAGCGCCCCCCCGATCAGGATCCCCATATTGGACGAAAGCCCCTGTGACATCTGCTGGGTGAATGCCGGGGAACCGGAGATCTCGATGGTCACTCCGGGGGGTGCTTCGGATTCCTCAACGATAGAGGTGATGACATCGAGTACAGCCTGCTGGTTGGTATCCGTAAGTTCAGGATTCAGCTTGATCTGGACAAGGGTCAGGACTTTCGACGGGTAGACAAGATTGCGGGTGGATTCCGGAAATGCATTAACGATACTCTCGATATCCGCCCGGGTCTTCGGGAGCGTCCCGCCATGATAGGCTTTCAGGTAATCGACAATACTTGCCGTGCTCTCGATATTCTGCTGCTGCCCGATCTTTGCTTCCAGCGATTCGACATAGGAGAGAACATCCGGGCTGAGCGGGTCGCCGGCTTCAACAATCAGGATGATCGTCGAGGTTTTGTACTCCTCGTTGTACTGCCCGTACGTGATCCCGCTCGCGGAGTCCTTGTCCAGGTAGGTTTCCCACCCGGTCTGCATCGTGAGCTGGGTCATCCCGTAGATGCCGACGATGAAGAGGAGGGCGACCAGCCCGGCTACGAGAAGCGGCTTTTTAGTGATGGTGTTCGCTATCCACGCGTAGAACTCCGGTATCATGATGATCTCCGGGTACCCGTTCCTGCCGGGTTAACCGCACCGGGCATAGGGTATCACTGCCTTCCCATCCGGTACCGGTACGCGAGCAGCACGACACCGGCAAGGACCGCGATACCGATGACCGGCAAAACCGGGCTGTTCACGAGGCCCGTTTCTGCCGGGAGGATCTCAATTACGACATCGTTGGTATCAGACTGGATGCTCGTACTGGATGCATCGCGGTACCGCACCCGGCTGTCGAACGAGTACTCTCCCGGTTCCGCCGAAGAGTCTGCCTGCACGGAGAAGACCGCGGAAACGGCCTCACCGGGTTTCACGTCGCCAAGATACGCCATATCGTCGGCAAACGTTACCGGGGCGTGGCCGGTGATCCCGGCCGATGCCGCGTAGACTGTCGCTGTACCGGTGTTCCTGTACTGCACCGTGATCGTTGCCGTGGAGCCGGCAGCCACCTTCGCCGGTGACGACACGATCACAAACTCCGGTTTGGCAAGCACATCAATCCCGACAGTAACCGGGTCTGTTGTCACTTTCGATCCCTCGTGGTCCGTATAGGCTATCGCGATGTCGACCGGATATGTCTGGGCTGCTGCATCGTCCGATACCGAGATCCTGAACCGGGGCTCCAGGATCTCCCCGGATTCAAAATCCTTAAGGTAAATGGCGTTGTCGACCGGGACGACCGGGCTCTTCCCGTTCCGGGTGATCTTCAGGATTGCATCCCGGCCGGTCCCGGATCCGGTATTTACGATCCGGAGCCGGACTATGCTCTCGGCACCCACGGTGACGTTACCGGCATCGGTTTCAAGCATCGTAAGCGACACCTCGGGTTTGATTCGGATGGTGACGGGGATTGTCACCTCATTCTTCTCATAGACGTACTCGTACGTGTCGCTTGCCGGAATCCCGTGATCCACCGGCTGCTGGTAGGAGATGGTGACCGGGAGCGTGTATTCCGGCTCCGCTGCATCGGAGGTGATCTTGATCGTGAACGCGGCGGTCGCAGACCCCCCGTTCCCCCGGATGTCCCCCACGTAGCGGGGATCGGATTTGACGATCACGGAGGGGGTTTTGGACGCGAGCGAGACCGTTACGAACTTTGCAGTGTTCGGCAGGTCTTCCTGCGCCATCGTCCCGACACCTTCCGTCTGCACGAAGAGGTTAAGACCGTTGTTCTTCACGAGGATCTGGAGCGTTGTCTCCTGTCCCGGGGAAAACTCGTTGGTCCCGGCAACCGCTGCGGTAAATTCCGGGCTCCCCTCCGAGTACTTCACGACGGCCAGGACCGGACTCGCAAGGCACAGGATAAGGAGAAATGCGGCAAGGACCGATACGTAAGACCGTTTTGGTGTCAGCACTGGCATGCCGCTCATCCCCCCCGGTATTCCTGCAGGCCCTGCAGGAGGTTTTTCCCGGATATGCCGGCCTGCATCGCGGCTGTCCCGCTGCTGCCGGCAGGAACCCGTGCACTGCTGAACTGGTATTCCATGGACCTCACCGGTCCCGTTTCCTGTACCAGAAGACATAGGCCGCGATGCCGATGATGACAACCGCAAGGATGCCAAGGAGCAGAGGGTTGCCGGTCAGGGATTTGATAAGCCCGGGCGCGGATTCGACCTGGATCGTAACCTTGAGGGGGTCCGAGATCCTGCTGTTGTCCAAAGAGTCGCGGTACTCGATCTCCGAGTCCAGGCCGTACTCCTTGGGGGTTGCGGTTCCATCGACGCTGATCTCGAACGATGCCTGTCGGGATTCGCCGGGCTTTACCGTCCCGAAGTACGCGACATCGTCGCTGCAGGTGAACGGGTCAACCGCACTGATCCGTGCCTGCGCAGAATAGACCGTTGCGCCGCCGTTGTTCCGGTATTCAACGGTGATAACCTGCTTTTTGCCGGCAGTCATAGTGACCGGTCCGGAGGTTATGACAAAGTCCGCTTTCCTGCCCACCGGTATACCAATAGTCTCGCTCTCGGACGTTACAGAGTCCCCGTCCTTGTTCTCGTAGGTGACGTAGATGTCAAGCGGGTAGGTCTGCTCTTCCGTTTTGTCAGCAACCGATACCCGGAATGTGCCGGTGACAACTGTGCCCTGTACAAAATCCCCGATATAGACGCTGCTGTCCGTAGGAGTGACCGGGCTTAAACCGTTCCGTGATATCCGGAGCACGGCCTTCTTCCCGTCTTCATCCCCGGTGTTTTTCACGGTGATGTTGACGGTGCCTTCCATTCCCGAGTTAACCTGCCCGATATCCGTGGAAACGACATCGATTCTGACCCGGGGCTTGATGGTGACAGGGATGGTGACGGTCTTGTTGACGGATTTATAGTAATACTGAATCGCATCCGTGCCGTACTGTTCAGCCTGGTACAGGTAACTGTAGCTCAGGCCAACGGGGAGGGTATAGGTTCCCGCAGGGGCATCGGACGGGATCTTGATCGTGAATGTACCCGTTGCCGTTGCGCTCGCGGCAAGGTCGCCAACCATCTGGGGATCGGACTTGACGATGATGGGTGAATCCCCTGCTGCAAGGGAGACGGTTAAGAATTTTGCCGTATCGGGGAGATCGTCCCGGCTGACAATGCTCGAGCCGATGAACTTGTATTCATTATAGCCGGTGTTCTGGATACGGATCTGGAGCGGGACGGTGCTTCCCGCGGAGAACTCGTTTGTCCCCGAGATGGAGGCAGAGAGATCCGGGCTTCCGGCCATGTACTTGGTGCCTGCGCTTGCGGGCGCAGAGAGAATGAGGCATGCAACGGCAATCCCGGTGATGCAAAGTACCAGGAGGGGCATGCCGGTCCGTTCGGCGCAGGGTAGAGAGGCTTTTGCGCCGGTGATATTCTTTCCATTCATGGATATCATACCTGTTCACGTAAACGATAATTGAGGTTATCCGTTTGAGATAATAGTATTTAAGTATTTTCAATATTGGTTATACATATCAATAATAAACGCGACGACTCACGCCACGCAGGAATCCGGCGGAAGAGGGACAAAACGGGATTTTTGGGAGCCTCAGGAGACCAGTTCCTGGAGCGAGGCGATCCGGTCGCGGAGCGCCTGCTCTTTCTCGGCAAATGCGGTAATATCGGTCGCTGTGACATAGATGCTGATGACGTCGTCATGCACGGTTGCGGAGAAGTTGCCCTGAATACAGCGCTTCGTTCCGTCTTTCCGGTTGATCCAGAACGTTGCCTCCTCAGGGATATTTGCGCCGGGCCTGATGCTGCCGATGAGCGCCTCGATGGTACAACTCTTGTCTTTGGGAACGACACTCCCGAGATCATGATGGGACGGCACATCTGCGACAAGGATATTCCGGAAGTCCAGCTGCGCAATCTCTTCCAGGGTGAACCCGGAGATCTCGGTCATACGCCGGTTGGCAAAGACGATCCGGTTGTTCTCGATGATGAGCAGCCCGTCCCGGATGTTCTCGGCCATCATCCGGAACCGCTGCTCGCTCTCACGAAGCGCGGCCTCTTTTGCCCGGAGTTCCGTGATATCGGTCAGGATCACGAACGCGTACTGCTTGTTCTCCCGCGGCATTACCGTGATGCGGGAGTAGATGCACCGCCGCTTCCCGTCCTTCCTGATAATCCAGGCAACATCGTCCCGGAATCCTTCCGGGTGCGTTTCCAGGACCTCTTCGAACCGTTTCGCCACCGTTTTCCGGTCTTCGGGAACAACGAGAGAGACGGGATCGAGGGCCATCATCTCTTCAATCGTATAGCCGGTGATCTCGGTGACCCGTTTATTGGCAAAGACGTTCCTGCCGTCCTCGATGATGACGAGCCCGTCCCGGATGTTCTCGGCCATCGTCCGGAACCGCTCCTCGCTCTGCTGGATCTCCCGCTCGGCGAGGATATGCTCGGTGATATCTTCAAGGATAACGGTGGTTCCTCTGCCGCCGTCTTCAAACACGGTCGGGATGCGTTTCACCTTGAAGATGCGTTCGCCCGTCCCTTTGATCCGGAACGTGACGGTCTCTTCCCGTTTCTCTTCCCGTTTCTTTGCGCCTGCTGCAACAGACCCGAGCAGCTCGTGGACGTCGACGTTGGGGGGGCGCAGGAATTCAATATTTTTACCCGCCGCATCTGATCGTTCCAGGTCCAGAAGCCTTAGAAAATTCTCATTGATATCGACGATCCGGCCGCCGGTATCGAGGACCATGACCAGTTCCTTCGAATAACTGAGCATGGCAGAGAGCGGCACCCGCTGGGAGAGGGTATAGACTTTTGCCATGCCATAGGTCCGCATATCGACCTGCCCGGAGATGAGAAGGATATCGAGATAGCGTCCGATGGTGTTCTTGTTCTTTTTAAGTGCACGGGAGATATCGGTTACACTCATCCCGTCGGAATTTTCCTTGAGAAGCCTCCTGATACTGGAAAGTTCGCGCTGGTAATCCTGCATCATAAAAAATTCATGCCATCTGCCGGTTGCCGCTGGTATATTTTGACCGCCGTATTAATAATTGTTGTGAATGACCAATACTTATAACCAATAATAAAAAATTTTAAATAAGATTAAAGTTCCCATTCTGTTTTCGTGCATCCCGGGTTCCGGAGGGAGGATCAGGAAGCCGTTGTTCCGGGCAGGGTCACAGGCTGAAGAAGCTTTATTCTGGTGGAATGGTATTGAACAGAGTGAACACGGGCGTATGACGGCATTGCGTTGCACCCCTGTTTCTGCATTGATGAGTGAATGTAAGGAGTGGTAACCTGTGGTAAACGGAACGGTTGATATAATCGCCCTCGGATTACAGAATACTGCGGCAGTCCTTCCTGCCATTATCGGTGCACTGATTGTCCTTCTCATCGGCTGGATCGTCGGGCGGCTGCTTGGAAAGGCCGTGCGGATCGTCCTTGACAAGGCGGCGTCGGCAAAACTGATCGGCGAATCGGAATTCGGGAAATCAGTCCGGAAATCCGGCGTCTCTCCCGGGTATCTCGGGGATATTGCCGTTCGGTGCATCGTATACCTGGTGGCAATTCTTGCAGCGGTCGATATCCTGAATATGGAGTACTTGAGCCAGTTCATGACGACCGTGATCGAGTACATCCCCCACATCATCGCGTTTGGCATCATCCTCGTAGCGGGGATTCTCTTAACGGACTATTTCCTTGACTTCTTCCAGGTTTACACGAAGAATTCCAATATCGAGCTGATGAGCCCGGTGCTCTTCCTGCTCCGGATATTCCTGTACTTTGTCGTCATCATGCTCGCGCTCTCGCAGCTGATGCTGGACTTAACCATCATCTATACCATCATCACCCCGATTGTGTGGGGCATCGGCATCGGCGTCGGCGCCGCGATTGCAATCTTCTGCTGGTTCTGGATGAAGGGTCACAGCGACGAGGTCATGACAAAAGTGATGGATGCGATTGCAAACAAGTAAAAAACCTTTTTTTGAGACGCCAATACGCCCGGAAAAACCGATACGGGCACGCCGGGATAAGGTCCCCGATGACGGTGCTTCCTGAACAGCAATTATGAGATCGGCCATTGTGAGATTGAACAGTCCGTAAGTTGCCGAGGAAACGCCCCCGGGTAACGGTACAAAAGAATCCGGGTGACTGCCAAGGACGGGAGGAGCGCTTACCGCTTCTCCCACCGGATCAGGTCCGCTACCTTCGAGAGTGTGCTCCCCCGCCGGATCTCCTCCCGGATCCGCTCCTCGTTCTTTCGGACCTCGAGCGCCCTGCGTGCGATCTCGTACGCCCGTTCTTTCGGGATGACGACGACCCCGCTCTCGTCGCCGATAATCCAGTCCCCGGGCCGCACGTACTGCCCGCAGCACCGGATCTCGGCGTTGATCTCGCCAAAACCCTTCGGTTCGCCGGCATTGGGGCAGGTGGCTTTTGCAAAGAGCGGGTATTTCATCTTCCGGATGTCGTCAACATCCCGGACGGCACCGTCAATGACAACGCCGGCGATTCCCCGTTTTACACAGCTCAGCGTCGCAAGCTCCCCCCACGGCGCAACATGAGTGCCGCCGTCGTTGTTGATGACGAGGATGTCACCGGGCTGCGCGACGTCGATCGCTTCGACCGGTTTTGCCCAGTCGCCGGCAAAGGTCTGGACGGTTGTCGCCTTTCCCGCGATCTTCACGTCCCCGCAGATAGAGACGATCCCCTCCATTGCCCCTTTCCGGTGCATCGCGTCGGTGACGTTCGGGGCCGAGACCTTCATCAGGATCTCCCGGATCTGCTCATCGACCGGCACCTGCACCGCCTTCCCGGCTTTCGGTCTGTCGATCGCCTGCCGGATTGCCTTTGTGGATGCGGTGACGTCACGGGACCGGACGATATTTCCCCCGACGATCACGATCGCCGCCCCGGCCCGGACCGCCTCTCCTGCGGAACCCGTATCGATCCCGCCGGCGACCGCGATCGGCACAGACACCGTACCGGCAAGGGACCGCACGAGGTCGAGCGAGCCCATGCCCTTCATCTGCTGGTCGATGCCGGTGTGCGCTGCGATGATGTCGACGCCGAGGCGCTCGATCTCCCCCGCCCGGGCAACCGGGTCTTTTGCGTTGATGAGATCCGCCATGATCTGCACGCCGTAGAGCCGCGCTGCCCGGACCGCCTCTTCCACGACGGCATCGTCGGCATCGGCAAGGATCCCGACGATGGATGCCCCGGCCTTTGCCGCCATCTCGACTTCCAGCGTGCCGGTATCGGCAACCTTCATGTCGGCGATGATAGTCCGGTCCGGGAACTTTTCATGGAGCGCCCGGACTGCTAAAATCCCCTCGCTCTTGATGAGCGGGGTTCCCGCCTCGATCCAGTCCGCCCCCCCGGCAACCGATTCCTCCGCTATCGCAAGGGCGCGGGGAAGTTCCGTTATGTCGAGCGCCACCTGCAGGACCGGTCTTTTCATACGCAATGGTTTGCGGCTGGCGTGCATAAGGATTGCCTCGCCACAGATCGCAGGAGGTGAACCGGTTCGCGCCGTTCCGTTGGCATTCCAATTCTTTAAGTCCGAAGAGAACAGTACATTTTTCCGCACACCATGGACCTGTTGTCGATCCTTTTGATCGTTGCGGGGCTCTGCCTCTTCGAGACGATCAGCAGTATCGACAATGCCATCATCAACGCCGAGATCCTCGGGACCATGAGCGAGCGGGCACGCCGCTGGTTCCTTGTCTGGGGGCTCTTCTTTGCCGTCTTTGTGATCCGGGGACTCCTGCCATGGATCATCGTCTGGTTCGCAACACCCTCGCTTGGCCCGGTCGATGCATTCCTCGCGACCTTCTCATCAGATCCGTCGGTGATGGAAGCGGTCGAGCAGTCTGCCCCGGTCCTCCTGATGGGCGGGGGAGTCTTCTTAATCTTCCTCTTCTTCCACTGGATCTTCCTTGAAGAGAAGCACTACGGGCTCCGCGGGGAACGGTATATCGAGAGTAAGGGGGTCTGGTTCTTTGCCGTCGTCTCGATCCTGCTTGCCATCATCGTCTGGCTCGCACTGAAGGAGCATCCCCTCATGGCGTTCGGTGCCGTGATCGGATCCACGGCGTTCTTCATCGTCCACGGATTCCGGCAGAACGCCGAGCTCCAGGAGAAGAAGATGCTGGGATCGGGGATGTCGGATATCTCCAAGCTCTTCTACCTCGAAGTGATCGATGCCACGTTCTCGATCGACGGCGTGCTTGGGGCGTTTGCGTTCACGCTCTCGGTCCCGCTCATCCTGATAGGAAACGGCCTCGGCGCATTCGTTGTCCGTGAGATGACGATGAAGAACATCGATACGATCAAGAAGTACATCTTCCTCAAAAACGGCGCCATGTACTCCATCCTCTGCCTTGGCATCATCATGGTCCTCGATGCCTTCGGGTTCGAGATCCCGGCCTATGTCTCGCCGGTCGTGACGTTTGGGGTCGTCGGGTTCTTCCTCTTTAAGTCTGTCAGGGTTTTAAAACAGGACGGAAAAAAGGGAAATCCGGCCTGAGTCCCGCCCCCCCATCCTGAAAAAAAAGGGACCAGAGAGTTGTATTTTTTAAATTTGGAAGATCCTGTTGCATCCCTCGCTCTCTTGCTATGTCCCGGCCTGACCGGTCTGAAAGGAGGATATTGTTAATCGGGAAAAATGTTCCCGCGATCTCAGTTTTCAAACATATCGATGGCCGAAATTGAACGATGAATAATCAACGGGGCAGATAAGGTGACGGAAACATAAAACAGGATTGTAAACGGGCGTTTATCAGAATTTTCCGCCAAACTCCCGCATGGAATATTCCCTCTTCTCCAGCACCTCAGGATTTCCCGGTTCCAGGGCCAGCGCCCGGTCATACGATGCAAGAGCTTCTTTATGCCGGTTCAGTGCAGTTAAGGAAACACCCCGGTTATACCACGTTACTGCATTATCGGGATTCAGGGAAAGTGCCTGATCATACTTGAGGAGGGCTTTTAAATGCTGGCCGCGTTCACTCATATGAACGCCTTCATTTGAATACTGGACATCCTTTTTTTTCACCAGGAAGTCAAATATGCCCATAAAAATATTCCATGCATTTTGAGATGAAAAATATATGCATTTGGGTTTGGCTGAGAGGCGGGGTGCAGTTGCCATTGAACATCATTCAGACCGGACTGATCGGAACGGGAACAGGAAAAAAATCAGCAGACAATCGCATCCGCCCTACCCGCTGAAAGAGGATAAGGAATTCCTGTCCGCCTGCAACGGGACCAAGTTCAGGTAAAAACAAAAAATTACTCTTTCTTGAACCGCTCGTTAAACAATATTTTCTTCAATTCCTTCTTCTGCGGGATCTTAACCTCCGCCGGGAGGCCTGCCGGCACAAGGGAGACAAGCGTATAGGCATCGGGGACATTGAGGAGGGTTCGCACGGCGTCCGCATATGGTTTCTTCTCCCCGGCAACCCAGCAGGAACCGACACCATGCGCCTGGAGGGCGAGGATCAGGTTCTCGGTAGCCGCACAGCAGTCTTCAAGGTAGTACTTCTCCTTCTTTTCGCCAAAGACGGTGAAACAGAGAGCGGCACCGGCAATGAATTTCCCATGGTCGGTCAGGTCCGCGATCGCCTTCAGGGTCGCCTTGTCCTGGATTACCCCGAAGAGCCAGGGCTGGAGGTTCATGGCGGTAGGGGCGTGCCGGGCGCACTCGATGACATCCGCAATCACGGTACTGTCAACCGGATCCGGTCTGAACTGCCGGACACTGTGGCGGGACTTGATGACCGTGGTGACAACATTCATGGAGCTGCATTAGCCTTCCGGCAGATAAAAAAGTTCGGGAGTGGTCACCGGCGCCGGGCGAGGAGGAGTGCGCATACTGTCCCGCAGGCAAGTATTGCACAGACGGAGCTAAAACCCGGGAGCGCAGTGGTGGGTTTCGCTGTGGTTGCGGCTGTTGACGGAACCATGGTTGTTTCCACTGCCGTTGTAACGGCCGGCGTTGTCGCTAGAACGGTCGTTATCGTCGCCGAAGGAGCTGTCGGTTTTGGCGTCGCTGCTGCCGTTGCAGTCGTCGTTTCGGGTGCACGGGTAGGCGTTGCGGTTGTGATCAGGGGATTGCGGGTCTGGACGAGAACCGTCACCGGTTTTGAGACGGTTGCTCCTTCGACAGGGTAATTATCCTTCATGTAGTTGGCTTCGGACTCCACGGAGACCGTATAAGTCCCGACAGGGTACCGGGAGTCACCGGTATACCACGCGATGCCGGGATTATAAGGCGAGAGCGGTACCGATACAGACAGGGACTGGACACTGCCCCCCGCGTCCACAAGACCACTGTAGGTGTTCCCGTCAGGAGATTTCACCCTGATGGTGACCGGGACGCCGGTCACGCCGCGTTCTGTCATAACGCCCATGTTGGTCTCGATGCTGAACTCGGCAGTATCGCCCCGGTAGACCCATTTGTTCGTTGCATCGACATCAACGGTGGAATCCCGCACCTTGATCGTGAGGTACGGCTTATCGATGTAGAATGCAACCGGGGCGGTCGATCGGGTCAGCGTTTCGTTCCAGCAATACCAGTAACCAAGCTGGTCGGAGAAGACCTCGGGGCTGACATAGAAACTTGTCTTCGAACTAATCGAAACCATCTTATCCGGCTGCTCGTGATCCCCCGTGAAATATGCAATCTTAGTATAATCCCCGACTGCCCCGGAGATATCGAGGTTGCCCTCGCCAAGATAGATCGTGTTCCCGGCGTTGATCGTACCGATCGCCCCTGCCACCGGGTACGCGAGCGCACCGATCATAAGTATGACTAGCAGAAACTTGCCGTGCATTTCCGTCACCAGGTCCGTTTACTCTAGAAGGATCATCTCCGGCACACCTGATAAACCTGAGGTATTCGGAGACGGGGCGGATGTTTCGTCAGATGAAGGCAATAATTGCCTGCCAGAGATTGGCAAAACCCTGCCCGACTACAACCGTCGGATCTATCCCGAGCCACGGGAAGATCACGATGAAGTACAGGATCGTGCCAAGCGTGCTGCCGACATTTGCAAGGGCGGCGACGAGAACGACCTTAAAGAGCGGGATCTCCCACATCTCGGAGAAGGTCGCAGCTTCGAAGATCTTCCGGAAGTCCGCAGGTGTCGGTTTCCGGATCTTTGCCTCCACAATGGCCGAGAACCAGCCGGCTGCGATCAGGGGGTTGAGCGCGGTGAACCAGGAGACGGCAAAGCCGGTCGCGGCTGAGAGGGGATGACCTCTGGCAGCGAGCGTAAAGACCGCGGTTAAAACCCCGTGGACGAGCACCCAGTAGACGAGAGCCCAAGCAAGGACGTCCCACCCGACCCCGGAGAACGCGATCGCAACGATCATGAGGGCAAAGAGGAGCGTTACCGCAACCCCGAAGATCATCCCCCACGGCGGACTCTTGACTTCCGCCGTGAGATCGCCAAGCGGGGGGAGCGTCTGCGGGTTTGCCATGTAACGCTTCACCCCGCCTACGTGCCCGGCGCCAATCACGACAAGGACGCGACCTTCCTCCCGGGCATTGAGCGCAAGGATCTGGTGGGCGAGGTACGCATCGCGTTCGTCAATGAGGGCCTTTGCTCCGTTGGGCGAGAACTTCCGGAACTCCTCCATGGCAAGCGCGATCACGTCCTCCTTTTTTAAGGACTCGATATCGAACTCCCCTTCATCGACCCCTGCGATCGACGCGGAGAGGGCGTAGAACATCTTTGCTTTCTCCCACAGGGTCATGGACTTCCAGAACCGGGAGAGCGTGATCCGGATATCCCGGTCGATGAGCCCGATGCGGAGGTGCCGCTCTTCGGCCTGCGCGATCGCCGCCTTCATCTCGGCGCCGGGCTCGACCCCGACATCCATCCCGATCTTCCGCTGGATGTAGGAGAGCGTCCACTGGATAAGGAGCTGGGTGAAGTTGCCCGTCTCCAGCACCTCGTTCACCGAGGGTTCGGCCATCTTCTTCTTCAGCCCGGCAAACCGCGCCGGGTCAAGTTCGACAGCGACAACGTCGGGTTTGAACTCCTCGATCGCAGCCGTGACCTCGTTGACGCTCTCCTGCGAGACGTGGGCTGTGCCGATGATCCGGATCTCAGCCATGGATCACCTTCACCCCCTCGCTGTCGACAACGATCCGGGAATTGCCGGGCACGGGATTTTTTGCAAGCACGTCCCGGACAAGCAGCGCTTCCTCTTCCTCGGCGGACCTGCGGGAGATGAGATCGGATGCAATCGCCCGTGCCTCTTTTTTAGAGACCGGCCTTCTGGTCCCTTCGCACTCGGAGACGACAAGCGTCTCCCCGTCCAGCATGAACGGGAACGTCCGGCATATCCACGGGCGGCTCCCGTAGATCGTGCACCGTCCATCCGAGAGGAACCGGCAGGCTTCCCCCTCGTGCCGGAGGCACCAGCCCAGCGCAAACCTGCCGCCGTTCCCGGTATCGACGGTCTCCGGGTAAGGCATGGCAATCTCCTCCCAGGGAAGGCCGGTCGCATCCATGATCGCCCTGATCTCGCCGCAGGTGACCATCACGAGCCCGGAGTCCGTTCCCGAGCGCCGGCAGCAGGTGCTGCAGCCCGTGCAGGCAAAACCGACCGATCGGACCTGTCCGGCAAGAGCATCGGGAGAGTTCATGGTACAAAAAGCGTGAATTCAGGCTCCATGCTCGAGAGCGATTGCATGGAAGTTCTCAAAGACCTTCTTCCCGTTCTCGGTGTGGCTGACCTCGGGGTGCCACTGGAGCCCGTAGATATGACGGTCCGGAAGGGCAATTGCCTCGGCGCCGCAGATGTCCGATGCGGCAAGGAGGGTAAAACCCTGCGGGACCTGGACAACCTCGTCGGCATGCGATGCCCAGACCCGGATTGTGCCGGGATACCCGGCAAGGATGTCGTCATGGTCGCAGATGGTGACCTCGACCGGCCCGTACCCGCCGCTCTTTCCCGGCTGCACCTTCCCACCGAACGTTGTTGCGATCACGTGGAGGCCAAGGCAGATCCCGAGCACCGGTAGCCCGAGCCGGAGATACTCCGCGCAGTTCCCGGCCCGCTCAATCGCCGGCCCGCCCCCGAGAATGATCCCGCTGCTGGATTCCGCGATCTTCTCCGGCGGGACCGTGTTGGAGACAAGCGTTACCGGGATTTCGAGATCCCGCAGGGCCCGGTGGATGAGGTGGTTGAACTGGCCGAAATTGTTGACCACAGCGATGGGACGCATTACCTTAGAAGTGTGCAGTGCGGGGGTATAAGCCCTTTTGGCGCACCGTTCTGAACATCAGGTGCCCGATCTTCTGGCGTTTCGTCCGGTCGATGCCGGCATCCTGTGCGCCCGATGGTATATGTGAGCGGCAAGGGTTTCGGTGAGGCACCGGAGGGGAGGTATCGTTGCACAATTCAAACCATGCAGGATACCGGCAGGGTCCTCTACGATACGACAGACTGACTGGCATGCCTCCTTCCGGGGGATGAGTCCCCATGACTCTTCATCAATGACATGCAGCGCGGCAGCAATACGAGCAACTGACCCCGGGCGCCGTGCCCACTGTTCCAGGTGCCGGTAAAACAGTTCCTGTTCTTCCGGGTCGGACGGGTCTTTTCCGGCAGCATCCGCCGCAATGCTCCAGAGATCCTGTTTTGTAACCCGGTACCGTTCGAGGCGGACAAGTACATCGTGCTGGGAACCTGGCGAAAGCCCGGTCTCTTTCTCAAGCGCCGACTGCGTTGCCCGGATCACCGCTTTTGCTATCAGTTCCCCGAGGGCGGAATGCGTCCCGGCATCTGTGATCGAAAGAGGCGAAGCGGGATCCGATATTACAGCGATCATGTCGGTGCCGGAACCCGTGGCGATACCGGTTGAATAGAGGCTCCGCGCCATCAGCTGCTGGAGGGCGGCGGCCTTCGCCTCGGTTGCCGTCATCACTGCCCGGGCCATGGCATATTCCGGAAGATCTGCACCGATGAGGAGGATGGTGTTGATGGTCCCCCCGACCGGCTCAAACGATGTGCCGTTCTCATAGTACGAGGCGGGGTCCCCGGCCCTCGCGCCGTTCTTGTCGATCCCGGCGGTCACGATTGCAGAAACGGAGAGGTCCCGGAACGTCTCGGAGACTACCGCCGTATTCTTCATCTCTGCACAGGTGACAAGCCCGGCGGCCTTTACGTCGTCTGGCAGAAGTCCGCGTGCAACCCCTTCGAGATATTCCTGTATGCTTCCGCCCGAATGGCACGCAGTGCAGGCATCCAGCGGGATCTGGTGGTTGAACACTGCATCAAGGTCCTTTTGGTATCCCCCGTTGAGCCACGAGGTGGAGAGCACGCGTCGCGGTCCGGGGAACCGGACAATGCAGGAATTCCCCCTGTACTCGATCTGTTCGTTCCCCGGTGTTCTCATGGAGCCCGGCCCTCTCGTTCGCCCATCAATTCGTCCCGTAGCAGGCAGCCGGTACGCTTTGCGCGGGACACTGCATGGTTCCTGTCGATGCTCATTTACCGGTCCCTCCGGAAATCCTGTGCGGCGGCAACAAAACGCCGGCAGAATGTATCGCTGAAATACGCGTGTGTGTAGGTGCCGATGGCATTCTTTTCAAAAAGTCCGTCGTTCCTGTCACGGATCCCGTTCCCTGTCGTCAGCCGGATCGCGAACCGTGCACCGGGATCGCATTCGACCCGGGAGTAGTGGAATTCGTGGCCCCTGCAGGCAACGGTCCCGGCCCAAAGCCCGGATATCCCGTCGTATCTCCCTTTCACGTATCCGAGCGCCTGGATCGACGAGGTCATCTCTGCGCGTGCGGGGAGCACATCCGCCATCCGGTACTCGCGATCGGCAAGAACCGACCTGCACAGGTACATAAGCCCGCCGCATTCGGCGAGAACGGGCATGCCCCGCCCGGTCATGTCGCGGATGGCATGCCTGCATGGCGAACCTTCAAGGTCCCTGCAATGCAGTTCCGGGTAGCCGCCGCCAAGGTAGAGTGCATCGACGTCGGGCAGGGGATCGCGGATCGGTGAGAAGAACCGGATCTCAGCACCCACCCGGACGAGACGGTCGAGATTGTCCTGGTAATAGAAACAGAAGGCTTCGTCGCGGGCGACACCGATGACCGCACGATGGTGGACCGACCCCTCTGCCGATGCCGGGCCAGTCTCCAGCACCGGCGTACTTCTGGCCGTATCCAGGATCGCGTCGATATCGCACGACTCCCGGACAATGCTGCCAAAGGTTCCCATCGCGCCGGATTCATGTCCCATGACAAGACCGAGATGCCGGCTTTTCACTTCAGATCCCCGCCGGCTGGGTATCCAGCCGAGCGCCGGAACAAGTTCTTTTGACGCGATCATCTCCCGGTGCTTTGCCGTTGCGATCCGGTTGAAGATGACCCCGGCGATCCTGATACGGGGATCAAAGGTACGGAATCCGTGGATTACCGCGTGGACACTCCGCGATGATGCGGATGCATCAACGACAAGGATCACCGGTGCCCGGAGAATCCGTGCGACGTGCGCAGTGCTGGCTGTATCGGTACCTTCAATCCCGTCAAAAAGTCCCATGGCCCCCTCGATGACCGCGATATCTGCGCCATCGGAAGCTGTGGTAAACGCCCGAAGCACCCCGGCCTCTCCCATCATGAACGGATCGAGATTGCGGGAGACCCTGCCGCAGATGCCGGAATGATGCGACGGATCGATGAAGTCCGGGCCGGTCTTGAACGGCTGGACCCGGATCCCCATCTCCGTGAGTGCCGCCATCAGGCCGCTTGCTATTGTCGTCTTGCCGCAGCCGCTCTGCGTACCTGCGATAACAAGACGGGGGATCGTCACCTGCATGCCGGACACCACTCATCTGCATATTCTGAGGTACCTGCCGGGCATCTTTGAGAACGGTTTTCCCGCCGGAGACGGGATCCGGGTTGATCGTGTCCGTACATGGTACCCCATTCCTCAACGGTCCCTTCCCCGTCGCAGGAAAAGGACCAGGGAGACGAGCAGCACCGCGCTTCCCGCACAGAATCCCGGCAATCCGGCCGCGGGAGTAACGGTTGTTTCAGGTCCGCTCCCCGTGGTGTTCGCGGTGTGGATGATCGCAGCGACCTGCTCCAGCGCATCGAAGATACGGGGGGCCGGGCGGCTGATGATGTTCGCATCCACGGCATAGACCTGGTGGTTCCGTACCGCGGACAGGGATGCATACTGCGGGCTGTTCATGAAATCCTCAAGGATAATGTCTTTTGTCCCGTTGTCCATCCCGCCGCCGCCGTTGACAATGATGATATCCGGGTTCCTCATCAGGAACTCTTCGAGCGACACGGTGCCCCATCCCTCCCGGTCCGCAAAGACGTTGATACCCCCGGCATGCACGATCACATCGTTCTGCAGGGTATTGTTACCGCTGACATAGAGGGGGTTGTTCCATACCACATGGACGACGGTCGGGTTGTGCGATGAGGGAGCAGACGCTGCCACGACATCACTGCGGGCCGAGAGGTTTGCAGCCAGCTCTTCAGCAACGGGGCCGGCCCCGGTCATGGTCCCGACAAGCCGGATGTCGCGGATGACATGGTCGATATTCCGGGGCGATATGACCACCACCGTCAGGCCAAGCTCCCGGAGCCGGCTGACCGTCTCCTGCGGAGTTATGTCGGAGGCGACCACGAGATCGGGGCGGGCGGCAGCAATCTTCTCGACTGAGATAGACGAATACCCGCCGATGCGCGTGATATTCCTGACAGCAGGGGGATAATCGCAGACATCGGTCACCCCGACGACCCGGTCAAGGAGGCCTAGTGCCGCGAGGATCTCGGTATTGGAGGGCGCGAGCGAGACGATACGCTCCGGGGTTTCATTCAGGATAACGGTCGTTCCGGTATCATCGGTGATAGTGACGGCCGTAACGGGCAGGATGCAGAATGCCAGTGCGGCCATGATGAGCAGGACATATACGGGGCAGTGTGGGATTTTTGGTATCTGGTTCATGGTTCTTCTCCCTGCATGAGTGGTGTGAGGTAGCTGATACTCCGGTCGGCAGCCACAAGTTCCCGGGTCTCGACAACAAGGGTTGCACTTTTTGGAATCTGTCCAAGGACCCCGGAAAAATCGATCGTGCCGTCGCCGCAGGCGATATGATCGTCGCTGCTCCCGTAATTGTCATGGAGATGGACGTGGCTGCAAGCCCCGGCTGCGAGGAAAGCGTCAAGGTTCCCGTTGAGCCGGGCATGGCCGCAGTCAAAGGCAAACCCGAGGCCCCGTACGGTCAGTTCCTGGAGAAGATCCGGCGTCCGGAAATGGCAGCACTCCCAGCCGCCCATGTTCTCGATACAGGCAAGTATCCCGTGTTCTTCCTGGAGATGAGTGAGTTCATCCAGAGACCGCATCAGGGATGCATAGGATCGGTCCATGACCTGCTGGTAGGAAGAGTACCCCGGGTGGACGACAATGTGTCCTGCACCGATACGGGCACAGGCTGCCATCACATCGTCAAGGACAGCGACCGAAGAGCGGCGCATGCGCTCATTCACCGAGGCGATGTTGATCTCGCTTGTCGGTGCGTGGACGGAATACGGGCACTTGTACCCGAAGCACGGGGACGGATCGGTAAGAAGGTCGTGGAGCCCATCTGCCACGATCTCGACATGCCCCGTGCGGGGTGCGAGGATTTCCAGCGCTTCTTCCAGTGGATGATCCATACAGCAGAATGTGGAGATGAACAGGGCGCGCCGGGTCATGGATCCCTCCCGGTACCGGACTCACCGGAAGATTCAGCCGTAAGAAGGGCAAGGATCCCGTCAAACGTCCCGGTACATGCAGCACCGGCGGAACAGAGCCCGGTATACGCTGCTGCTGCAGCCCCTTTCGCGAAGTCGTACGAGACAAAATCCCGCCCTTCCGGCAGATGAATGATGATCCGCTCAGCGGCAGATTCCGTCAGAATCTCAAGAACCGGCAGGTTGCCGGTCCCTACCGGGTGTGCGCAGAGGACGATCCGGTCAGCCCATGCAATCCGTTCCTTCAGGTGTTCCAGGGAATGCGCCGGGATCTGCGAGAAGGGCAGCACAGGTATGACGGGAATATCGAGGGATTTTGCCGCAAGGTAATCGGTATCTGTGGCGGCAAGAGGGCCGGCGGCGAGGCTGTAACCCCGCTGGGAGAGCCAGCGGAGGAGGTCTGCCCCGCTCCCGCCACCGGAGATCACCAGTACTTTAACTGATGCGGGCGGTGCGGCCTTCCCCCTGCTGGCAGGGAAGGGCACAAGAAACATCCTTCCGGTGGCCGGGTGGCAGGTGACGACGACATCCGTCCCGTACACTTCCCGGATCTTCTCCGGTTTCAGGACCTCTGCCGGAGTCCCGTCGGCAACGATCGTTCCCCCGTTGATCATGAGGAGCCGGTCGCAGTAGAGCGCCGCGATGTTGAGGTCATGAAATACGCCGATGATCGTTGCGCCGGAACGCGCAAGGCTGCGCATGAGGGAGAGGATATCGGACTGGTGCGCGAGGTCGAGGTGCGAGGTTGGTTCGTCCAGCAGGAGCACATCTGCATCCTGCGCAAGGGCCCGGGCTATGAGCACCCGCTGCCACTCCCCGCCGCTCAGGGCCCGGATCGAGCGGTCCTGCAGGTGGGCGATGCCGGTCTCTTCCAGCACTGCATGGCACCGGTCGTAATCTTCCGCGGTGAGTGCGGCAAACCGGCTGGTCCGGGCATACCGGGCCATCAGGACAACCTGGAGCACCGTGTAAGAGAATGCCCGCCCCTCATCCTGCGGGACAAAACCGAGCGCCCGCCCGAGTTCGGCCGGGGAATACGTGCTGACCTCCCGCCCGGAAAGCTCAAGGAGTCCGGTGGATGGAAGAACCCGGCTGAATGCCCGGAGCAGCGTTGTCTTGCCGGAGCCGTTGGGGCCGATGATGCCGGTAAACGTCCCTTTCCCAAATGAGCAGCTGACGGATTTTACAATCTCCTGCATCCCGTAGCCGGCACGGAGGTCCTTGGCATTGATACCGGGATAGCCGTTCACCGAGCCTCACCCCGCTGCCAGATCAGCCAGATGAAGAACGGTGCCCCGATAAACGACGTGATGATCCCGACCGGGAGGTCGGAGAAGAAGGTGCGGGCGATCGTATCGGAGACAACAACGAGGATCCCCCCGGCAAGGATGCATGCCGGTATCACCACGCGGTTGTCCGGGCCCGTCAGCATCCGGACAATATGCGGGGTGATGAGCCCGATGAACCCGATAGAGCCGGCAATCGAGACTGCTCCTGCAACGAGCAGGGTGCTGCCGGTGAGAACGCCAAGACGCGCCCGCCTTGCATCAATCCCGAGATGGGCGGCGGTCTCCTCCCCGAGCGAGAGGGCGTTTAAGTCCCTTCCCATAAAAAAGAGCATCGATCCCGCCGGGACAAGGATGCAGAGCGAGAGGATTGCATCGGATGGCGAGGCGTTCCAGAACCCGCCCATAAGCCAGAAGAGGATCTGGTGGACGTTCTGGCCTGACGTGGCGATCAGGAACGAGACAATGGCCTGGAAGAAGAACGAGACGGCGATGCCGGTGAGGAGAAGGGTCTCGACCGATACCACGCCCCTGCGCCCGGCAATCGCCCAGACAACCAGGATCGCTGTAACAGCGCCGATCCACGCAAAGACCGGCACAAAGAAACCGCCGAGGAATACGATGGCAAGCGAAGCCCCGAGAGCACCCCCGGACGATGTGCCGAGGATGTAGGGATCGGCCATCGGGTTCCGGAAGAGCGCCTGCATGGCGGCACCGGCAACGGCGAGGCTCGCGCCGACGAAGAACGCGGCAAGCACCCGGGGGAGTCGGATGCCCCCGACAATGTCGGCGGCACCGGGTGCGGTTGTGACGAACCCGAATCCGGCAGGGCCGGTGAAGGTGCAGAGTACGACAGTGACAACTGCTGCAACCGCAAGGCCGATAAAGATCGGGATTGTCCGGGTCAAAGGCTGGGATCACTCCTTCGCGGAATCCGGGTCCGGGGCAGTGATGGTTCACAATGGACCGGAATTCCGAGGATCAAGATCAATTTTAATTGTTGTAACTAAAAATAACTATTGTATGCAGGAGAACTCCCGCTGTTAAACTTCAGGAACTAATGTTCCATAATCACATCGTACGGATCTCTGGATTGCCCTGAAGGCATATTCAATTTGGCGCTATCCTCCCGGATCGCCGGCTCATAATTCCGGCGGATATCGGTATGACCTTCCATTCCAGTTTTGAGATATATTGATCGCTGCTTTTGGATGCAGGTGTCTTAACCTGTTTGGCAGTACCGGATATGAAACCGGTCGGGGGGATTCCGTTATGTTATTTTTTCATGAACTCAGCTCGGTTCATCCCCTTTATTTCTTTATTGATCGCGATGAATCGGGATGGTGCTGCCTGAGAAAAACGGTACAGAAACATTAAGCAGCATTCTGACGCACGGGGGACATACCAGAACAAACAGTAACTTCAGGATTACTTGAGGTAATCCAATCCTGACTGTGTGAGAATTTATCACATGAAACAGGGATATGGGGGAGACTGAGGTGTTTTACATGGTATTTACACGACCTGCAAAACTTGCCAAGGCGCAGATGAAGGAGATTCAGGATCTTGAGGAGAAACTCAGGATAGTTCTTGTAGCATACGAGAAGATCCCATCACTGAAGAAATTGACCGAGGGAGAGATTGCAAAGCTGAAAGCAGCTGAAAAAGAAACTGGGGCAATTCTCATTGCGTACGAAGCGTGAATTTTTCCCTTCAGATATACTTCAGATTAAATCCCTTTTTTGCTCTATAGAAAACCTTCATAATGAGAAATTGTAAGGATCTGTGAAGGGTACAGATGATCATCCTATTGGCGATTTCTTTCATCTGGGAGAGAGATTTTCTTGTTTTGAGATCGTCGCTGAACTTTCTTTTCAGGACCGGGAACGTGGTTTCGATACGTTGTCATCTGCGGTATTTAGGATCGGAGGCTCTGAAAACCATTTCCTATCTATAGATACATCAGATGATCTCATTATTCCAGGAATGGGGTGGGATGATTGAATCGGCATTCAGATTTTCGCTGATGAGCTGGTGAATTGCATCAGAATCGTAACCTCGGTCCATAACATAACAATCCGATTTTTGGAGATTCAGACATTGTCGGAGTAATTTAATAGCGTGATGGATATCATGGACCCGGCTTTTCGAGGCAACGAATCCGGTAATAACCTGGAGATCCGTATCAACAGAGATTGAGGTTTTCAGGAAATACTTACGGATCCTACCGGTTCGTTTGAAAAATAATGACAACAATACACACTGGTAAAACCGACTGAAACGATGGCAGTAAAATGAATCCTGTTGTCGGTAGAATAATACATCTTCACCGTCTTCCTGAAGGTGAGGCGGAGATACAGGGATATAATCTGACAGAGAACTTTCTGGAGTGTGGTGAAATGAGGTATCGATGCGAGTTCCGGGATTTCCTAAACTCGTTCCATATCGCCGACATCGTCGACAAATTCCCGGTATTGCTGGTTCCGGTAATCCTTAAACACAATCAGAGCGAGAAGTTGGTGCTGGATATATGTCCACTTCGAATATTTACTGGAATACGGCGAGAACCTCGTGAATTTCACAAAAAATACCGCGGCTTGGATAAACCAGATATTCCGGCCTACTGATTTCTTAGTTGTCTTCTTCATATTGGATTGCACATCAAAAGAAGGAGACGTCGTACCTTAGATCTTTCGATCGTCGCCACATTCTCTTTTGGATTAGGATTTCACCAGAGCAGATTCTAGTATAACGATGATTCAGTACGCGATGAAGTCGGCCGGTGTACCGGCAGTATGCAACGGGACCGGCCCTGAAGAGAGCCCCGGCCGGCTACCCCGCAAAGGTATGCGAGATCGCCGGTATTGTTATCTGGTCGTAATATTCCGCGGTATACCCGTCCGGGAACGTAATCCGGGTTATCCCGGGCGAGAAGTCCGGAGTTACGAGCGGTGCGAACCAGTACCTGTCCAGGATCTCTTGGGCAGCGGCAAACGAGAGGGCCGGCGTCCTGATGGTCGAGGCCCCTTCGGCAACCGTCTTTTTTGTAAACCCGGTGACGGTGACCTGCACCCGGCCTGCATCGGCCTGCGTCACATTGACCGGCCTCCGGTAACTGCTCTCCAGCGCCTTTGCAAGCTCCCCTGCAGGGTCGGCGATGTTCATGAACACCGCGAACCGCTCTGCGATGGAGAGATCATAGTCGAACGTCATTACCGCATCGTTGTCTTCCCGGACCACAATGTCAAGGCTCTTTACGGTGAACCCGCTTGCCGGGCTTGTCACGATTGCAATCAGCCCGGCGATCATGAGAAAGAGAAGGATCCGGGCACCGGTTCTTCTGGTTGTCACAGTCATGTCCATGCCTCGTAAAAATCCGGTATGGCCCTGCAATCCCGTTGCAGGGCAGGGTGTTGATGCGGGGAGATTTTCTCCCCGGACCTAAATGGTTACTCTTTCTTTGGCATCGCAAATACGATACACGCAAATGCCGTCACGATTAGGAGCGGGAATACTATAGTCGGGAACTCGGGGGCCGGGACCACGTCACCGACCGTGACTGTCACTGCGTTGCTCTGCGCAGAGACCGGAGCCCCCGCGGGGTCGCTGCCTGACGTGGTGGCTGTGTTGGTCGTTGTCGCGGTAAGGGTCGTTGTTGCGGTATAGGTCCAGGTCTCGCTGGCATCGAGGACGCTGTTCCCGTTGGTGTCTCCGGATGCGGGGCCTAGTATGGCACCGAGCTTGTCATCGGTAAGTGTCACCGACGAGATGGGAACCGGGCCGGTGTTCTCTACAAGGTACGTATAGGTCACGTCCCCGCCGCCCTCCGGCAGCGAGGATACGGATGCCGTCTTCTCCACAGTCATGGAGGCGACAGGAGCTGCGGTGACCGTGATGAAATTCGCTTTCAGCCGGCTCTTGCTCCCATATTCGTTCGTGGCAGTGAGGTTGACCTGGTACGTGCCGGGGGACGTATATGTGAACTCCGGGTTCTGTTTGGTGCTGTCGATCACACCGTCATTCTGGAAGTCCCAGGCCCATGCGGTCGGGTTGTTTGTCGACTGGTCGGTGAACTTTACCGTCAGCGGGGCATTTCCGGTCCGGACGTTGGCTTTAAAGTCGGTGCCCGGAATACGCGGGTCTTCACCGGAGACGGTGATGTAATTGCCTTTCAGCCTGAACGCGGTTCCCGCCGCGTTCGACGCGGTCAGGTTGACCTGGTACGTGCCGGGGGCGATAAAGGTGAACTCCGGGTTCTGTTTGGTGCTGTCGATCACACCGTCATTCTGGAAGTCCCAGGCCCATGCGGTCGGGTTGTTCGTCGACTGGTCGGTGAACTTTACTGTCAGCGGAGAGTCTCCGGACCGGGGTTCTCCGATGAAGTTCACAACCGGTTTGACGATGACTTCATTGACCGTGATATCCACCGTTGCCGGAGCCGAATCCACGGTACCGTCATTGACGGTGAACGTGAACGAGTCGGCACCGATATAATCGGTTGCCGGGGTGTAGGTTACCACGCCGGATGCCGAGATTGTCCCAAGGGTTCCGTGCGCCGGGGCTGTGCTAATGGCAAACGTGAGGGTGTCTCCGTCTGCATCAGAGCCGGTGAGCGTGATCTCCTTTGCCACGTTCTTGTCCGTTGAGACGGACTGGGCGTTGGCGACCGGGGCGGTGTTTGCCGCAGTTACAGTAATGAATGCGACCTTCTCCTCGTCATCGCTGCCGACTGGATTCGTAGCTGTAAGTTTCACGGTATACGTTCCAGCCGATGCGAAGGTGTGGACCGGGTTCTGCACGGTTGCGTTCTCAGTACTCCCATCCCCGAAGTCCCATGCCCAAGCAGTAAAGCCATACCCGGTTGACTGGTCGGTGAAGGTGACCGTCAGCGGTGCGGTACCGGACTGGACATCGGAGGTGAACGCTGCGACTGGTGTGATCGGGTCGTGGAAGGCGTACAGAATACCATTGGTTGATGTTAAGATGTAGAGCGTGCCATCGGATCCGATCGTAGGGGTGCCATAAATATCATCCGTGACGGACTGTTCCCATTTGAGAGTCCCATCGGGGTTGAGTGCAACGACTTTTGGGTTATACACGGTTGCGGCATAGAGGGTTCCATCGGCACCAACGGTCACGGAACCAAATACTGCACCGCCGTCGAGAGTATGAGTCCATTTGACGGTCCCGTCAGAGTTGTATGCCTGTATCCCGACATTCGTACCGGTACTTCCTACATAAATGGTTCCGTCTGGCCCGAATGAATGAGCACCGTAACTCGAGGTTCCGGTAGTCTGCCATTTGAGAGTTCCGTCGGGATTGATTGCATAGAAATTCCCGACATTATTATCATCGATATAAATTGTCCCGTCTGAGCCAATCGACGGTGAGCCTCTCACGGAGGATACCCCGTAACTCCACTTGAGGGTTCCATCCGGATTAAGAGCGATGAGCTTACTGCTACCGGCACATGGAACGTAAATTGTACCGTCTGAGCCAAGAGCCGCAGATGCTTTGGAGTTGAAGTAACCTCCGGCGCTATACTTCCATTTGAGGGTTCCATTGGGATTTATTGCATAAACGTACTTATCCCAGCTTGCTATATAGATCGTCCCGTCAGATCCTATCGCCGGTGAAAATGTTACTCTGCCCCCGGTGGTGTAACTCCACTTGAGAGTTCCTTCGGGGTTTATCGCATAGATGTTATTATCGTAGGATCCGGTATAAATGGTCCCATCTGATGCAACCGCAGGTGTGCCATAAATAGAGCCACCAGTCGTGTAACTCCATTTAAGGGTCCCATCGGTATTGATTGCATGGAGTTTGTTATCATTGCCTCCTATGTACATAGTCCCATCAGTGCCGATGGATACGCCATGATACTGACCGCTACTTATCGTATTGTTCCAGACTATAGTATTGGTTTGCGGGCCGGTGTATGGAGATACAGCCGAATTATTGATGTTCTGTGCGAACTTCGGCCAGGCACTGTCAGCATACGGCGAGGAGCCCGCTGCCACCGTGATCGTCGCGGTCGCACTGTTGCTGCCTGCAACGTTCGTCACGGTCAGCGTCACCGTGTAGGTGCCGGCGGCCATGTAGGTGTGCGTCGGGCTCTGGGTGGTCGAAGTCGAGCCGTCGCCAAAGTCCCAGGCATAGGTCAGCGGGGCTGTGTCCGTTGACTGATCGGTGAAGCGCACGAACAGCGGGACACTGCCGCTGGTTGAGCGTACGGAGAATGCCGCGGTCGGCGCAACCGGGGGTGCGGTCACGGTGACCAACTTGGTCTCCGTATCCACGCCGCCGGGGCCGGTCACGGTCAGCGTGACCGAGTAAGTGCCGGCCGCTGCGTACTCGTGCGTTGGGTTCTGGTCGGTCGATGCTGCCGAGCTGTCATCGAAGTTCCAGGAATACGTCAGCGGTGCTGTGCCGGTCGATGCGTCCGTGAACGCAACACTCAGGTAGGTCGGTACCGCGGTGAATGCCGCTGTCGGGGCAACCGGTACTGCCTCGACCGTGACGCTCTTGATCGCAGTGTTGCTGCCGACTGCATTGGTGACCGTGAGGTTGACCGTATACGTCCCGGCTGCTGCATAGACATGCGTCGGGCTTGCCTCGGTTGAGGTTGCGCTGTCACCGAAGTCCCATGCATAGGTCAGCGGGGCTGTGCCGGTCGATTCGTCGGTAAATGCAACGCTCAGGTATGTCGGTACCACGGAGAATGCTGCCACCGGTGCCGTTGCAGGTTCGCTGACCGTGATGTAATCCGTCTTCGTTTCGCTATCGCTGCCGCCGGCGTTCGTTGCCGTCAGGTTGACCGTGTAGGTCCCGGCCGCTGCAAAAGTGTGGACCGGGTTCTGCACGGTTGCGTTTTCAGAGCTGTTGTCGCCGAAGTCCCACGCCCAGCTGGTCGGCTTGTTCTCGGACTGGTCGGTGAAGGTGACCGTCAGCGGTGCGGTGCCGGTCTGGACATCCGAGGTGAAGGCTGCCACCGGGGTGACCGGGTCGTGGAAGGCGTAGACGTTTTTGTCGTAGCTTCCAATGTATACAGTCCCATCCGACCCGATTGAGGCTGAACTGTAAATGTTGCCCCCGGTTGTGTAACTCCACTTGAGCGTCCCGTCAGGATTGAGAGCATAGAAGTTCTTATCGTAACTTCCGATGTAGACGGTTCCATCGGCTCCAATTGTCGGTGAACCGTAGATCCTGGCTCCGGTCGTGTAACTCCATTTGAGGGTTCCAGCGGGGTTTACTGCATATAGTATCCCGTCGTAGCTTCCGACGTAGATGGTCCCGTCTGACCCGATCGACGCAGAACCGTAAATGTAACCCCCGGTCGTGTAACTCCACTTGAGCGTCCCATCAGAATTCAATGCGTAGAGTTTCTTATCATAACTTCCGACATAGATAGTCCCATCTGACCCAATCGACGCGGAACCGTAGATATAACCCCCGGTTGTATAACTCCACTTGAGCGTCCCGTCAGGATTGAGAGCATAGAAGTTCTTATCGTAACTTCCGATGTAGATGGTCCCATCTGACCCGATGGTTGGTGCTGGGAATTGGATGTAATTCCCGGTCGTGTAACTCCACTTGAGCGTCCCATCAGAATTCAATGCATAGAGTTTCTTATCGTAACTTCCGATGTAGATGGTCCCGTCTGCCCCTATCGCGGGTGAGCCGTAAATGTAGCCCCCGGTCGTATAACTCCACTTGAGCGTCCCGTCAGGATTGAGAGCATAGAAGTTCTTATCGTAACTTCCGAAATAGAGGGTCCCGTCCGATCCGATTGACGGTGTGCTGTAGATCTTTCCACCCGTGGAATAACTCCACTTGAGCGTCCCGTTCGGATTAAATGCATACAGCTTGCCGTCATTACTGCCAATGTATACCGTGCCATCGCTGGCAATGGCCGGTTCATCATAATATATATAATTGCCTGTTGTATATGTCCATTTCACCGTATTGGTCTGTGCACCGACATATGGTGACTGGCCGGTATTGTTCGTGTCATAGCCAAACTTCGGCCAGGCACTGTCGGCATATACATTCGTACCAGTCGTCACCGGGATGGTCGAAGTCGCACTGCTGCTGCCAGCGGAATTCGTCGCCGTCAGCGTGACCGTGTAGGTTCCCGCGGACATATAGGTATGCGTCGGGCTCTGGGTAGTTGAGACCGAGCCGTCGCCGAAGTCCCAAACCCAGCTTGCCGGGTAATTTGTTGATGTGTCTGTGAACCGGACGAAGTACGGGACGACCCCACTCGTTCCAGACGTAGTGAAGGCGGCAACCGGGGCATTATAATTCGCGGTAATGTATCCTGTTTTCACGACAGTACTGCTTCCGCCAGCATTCGAGGCAAGGAGTGTAACCGTATACGAACCAGGTACCGTATAGGTATGGGACGGGTTCTGGTCGGTTGACCCGACAGTCGGTAGTCGCCAGACGTCATTCGCCGGCCCGCTGGAGGAATACCCGCCCGCTACTACGATACTGCCATCCGTCAGGACAGCGGCGGTGGGGCTGGATCTTCCCGCAGACCAGGCACTGGATGTCACCTGCGTCCAGGTCACTCCATCGTCAGTCGACCGCCACACATCGTTCAGGCGGCTGCTGGAATAGCCTCCAATCAGCAGGATGTTGCCATCCGGCATTGCAACGGCCGCAGTGTTGTCCCGTGCAGACCACCCGGCACTCGAGGTCATCTGCGTCCAAGTCGCTCCATTGTCGGCCGAACGCCAGACATCACGCAGCATAGCGCCATTGTATCCGCCCATGACGACAATACTGCCGTCCGGCAATGCAACAGCGCTGAAGAAATATCGTCCAGACCATCCGGCACTTGCATTCATCTGCGTCCAGGTCGCTCCATTATCGGTCGAACGCCAGACATCGTTCACCGCCTTGCTGGTATAACCTCCCATCAGCACGATGCTGCCGTCCGGCAGTATAACGCTGGTCTGGCCAAACCGTGCGGTCCACCCGGCATTTGAGGTCACCTGCGTCCAGGTCGCTCCCTTATCCGTCGACTTCCATACATCGTTGTAATGGCTGCCGGCTTCGTTATCGGTACCGCCGAAGACGAGGATGCTGCCATCGGACAAGGCCACGCTGCTGGCACTGTGCCGTGCCGTCCAGAGGGCGTTTGAGGTCACCTGCGTCCAAGTCGCTCCCTTATCTGTTGATCGCCAGCTGTCGTTGACGTTCCCGCTGCTGACCTGCCCCCCCATCATCACAAGGCTGCCATCAGGGAGCGCCACACTAGCGGCATTCCACCGGGTTGTCCATCCGGCACTCGCATTCATCTGCGTCCAGGACGCGGTGTAATTCTCATCACCGAAATACCATGCATATGCCGAGGGAGAACTTGTTGAACTGTCCGTGAACTGGACGGTAAGCGGGACGGTACCGGATGTCGGGGTTCCCGAGAATCCGGCAACTGGTGCGTCCGGTGCTGCTTCAACCGTTACCGTCTGAATCGCGATATTGCTGCCAGCCGTATTGGTTACAGTGAGGGTT
>Ga0116171_10000521_pt1 | contig 41121 bp, 50 predicted proteins | sample AD_JPNHW2_MetaG_FD_89798 | JGI IMG/M metagenome (GOLD analysis project Ga0116171, IMG submission 89798) | Active sludge microbial communities of municipal wastewater-treating anaerobic digesters from Japan - AD_JPNHW2_MetaG | ecosystem: Engineered > Bioreactor > Anaerobic > Digestate | place... | reverse complement strand
ACTTTCTTCTGTGCTTTGTTATCTAGCGTTGCAAATAATGTCCTTATCTTTTCCTGTATCTGCATATCCTATTATTTCTGGCAAAGATAACATATTTCATACTTATCTTAGAATAGAGCCTTAAATATTAATTACATATAATTGAGGGACAGTCTTGCATTTCAAAAAAACAAAAAAAAATCCCCGTTTCCGGGGACTTTCTTACTATTTATTTTATCAGTAAGATCCTAATTATTTTTTCTTCTTATAATACTTAAAATCTTTACCCAGGTATTTTCCAGAGCCGTAAAGCAATTCTTCGATGCGCAGCAACTGGTTATACTTGCAGATACGATCGGTACGGCAGGCCGATCCTGTTTTTATCTGGCCGGTGTTCAAGGCTACCGCAAGATCGGCAATGGTAGTGTCTTCAGTTTCGCCCGAGCGATGGCTGATAACGGCTGTATATCCGTGAAGGTAAGCCAGGTTCACAGCGTTGATGGTTTCCGTCAATGTTCCAATCTGGTTTACTTTTATCAGAATCGAGTTTGCACAATTTTTATCAATGCCCATCTGAAGGCGTTCGGTATTGGTAACAAAAAGGTCGTCACCTACCAGCTGGACCTTATCGCCGAGTGTTTTGGTCATCAGTTCCCATCCTTTCCAGTCGTCTTCTGCCATACCATCTTCTATCGAAATAATCGGGTAACGTTTACACCAGTCGTTCCAGAAATCCACCATTTGTGCAGAGGTCAGTTTTTCTCCGCTGGATTTTTTCAGGTGGTACACTTTTTCTTTAGTGTTATAATATTCAGAAGAGGCCGGGTCGAGGGCGATAAAAACATCCTGGCCGGGTTTGTAATTGGCAAGCTCTATAGCTTTTGTGATCACCTGTAAGGCTTCTTCATTTGATTTCAGGTTGGGAGCAAAACCGCCTTCATCACCAACATTGGTAGAGTAATTTGCTTTTTTCAGAACTTCCTTCAGTTTATGAAAGATTTCGGAGCCCATCCGGATGGCATCGGTAAAAGTCTCGGCACCGACCGGCATGATCATAAATTCCTGAAAATCAACACTATTATCAGCATGTGAGCCGCCATTCAGAATATTCATCATCGGAATGGGCAGGGTGTGGGCATTTACGCCGCCGATATAACGGAATAACGGCTGCCCTGTAATTTGAGCAGCAGCTTTGGCACAGGCCAGAGAAACGCCTAAAATTGCGTTGGCGCCCATGTTTGATTTATTATCGGTCCCGTCAATGTCGATCATAGCTTTATCAATGGCCGCCTGCTCGCTTACAAACATTCCTTTTAGCTCTTCTGCCAAAACCTTATTGACGTTTTGTACGGCTTTTAAAACGCCTTTACCGCCATATACGGCTTTGTCACCATCACGCAACTCCATAGCCTCGTGGCTGCCTGTTGAAGCGCCTGAGGGGATTGCTGCTGTCCCGATAACACCGGCATCGGTCATTACATCTACTTCGATGGTAGGGTTTCCTCTTGAATCGAGGATCTGGCGTGCATAAATTCCTGATATTCTGCTCATAATTATTGGTTTAAAAATAAAAAAGGATAAAGCAAACCTTCACCTTATCCTTTTAAATTTGCTGTTAATTACTATTCTTTTTCTTCAGCGCCTTCGGTTTCTTCCTTTGCATTTTCTTCCTCTTTTACCTCATCGGTCACTTCAGGAGTTTCTTCAACTACTTCTTCTTTTGAGGCTTTGGGAGCTTGTGCCGTTGTTTTTTCTTCTTTGGTTTCGGTTTTTTTACCTGAACCTCTGCGGCTTCTGCCTTTTTTAGCAGCTTTTGCTTCTTTTTCGCCGGTCATCACTTCGTTATAATCCACGAGCTCAATGATACACATTTCAGCCTGGTCGCCTAACCTTGTACCGGTTTTCAGGATACGGGTGTATCCGCCCGGACGATCAGCAATTTTCTGGGATACTTCCCTGAAAAGTTCTTTTGCAGCATCTTTATTTCCAAGGTAGCTGAACACTGTTCTTCTGGAATGTACCGAATCCGTCTTTGATTTTGTGAGCAACGGCTCGACATAGCTTCTCAGAGCCTTAGCCTTTGCCAAGGTGGTCGCTATGCGTTTATGAATAATAAGCGAAGAAGCCATATTGGCCAGCATCGCACTCCGATGTGTGGCAGTTCTTCCTAAATGGTTGATTGTTCTGTTGTGTCTCATCTCTGTTAATCCTTATCTAATTTATATTTGGCAATATTCATCCCGAACTGTAAATTTTTAGCTTTTACAAGTTCTTCTAATTCAGTGAGTGATTTTTTACCAAAGTTCCTGAATTTCAGCAAGTCATTTTTATTAAAAGATACCAAATCTCCCAGTGTTTCAACGTCGGCTGCCTTAAGGCAATTCAGTGCCCTGACCGAAAGGTCGAGGTCAACGAGTTTGGTTTTCAACAGTTGGCGCATGTGCAGCGAGGTTTCGTCAAATTCTTCGACTACCGCTTTTTCTTCAGTATCGACGGTGATTTTTTCATCCGAGAACAGCATGAAATGATGGATAAGAATTTTTGCTGCTTCTTTGAGGGCTTCTTTTGGATGAATGGAACCATTGGTGGTGATATCAAAGACCAGTTTTTCGTAGTCGGTTTTTTGTTCCACGCGGTAGTTTTCTACCACATACTTTACGTTTCTGATCGGTGTATAAATGGAGTCGATAGCAATCATACCGATCGGTGCATTTGGAATTTTATTTTCCTCAGCGGGAACATATCCCCTGCCCTTGTCAATAGTGATTTCCATCACCAATTTAACATTGGGTTCCATGTGGCAGATTACTTCTTCGGTATTCAACACCTGAAATCCGGAAAGGAACGAATTGATTTCACCTGCTTTAAAGACGTCTTTACCGGTAAGGGTAACGATAACTTTTTCGGTGGTAAATGATTCTATTTGCCTTTTAAAGCAAACCTTTTTCAAGTTCAGGATGATTTCGGGGACATCTTCCAACACACCTTTAATGGATGAAAATTCCTGATCAACACCATCAATTTTAATGTTGGTAATAGCAAAGCCTTCAAGAGATGAAAGAAGTATTCTTCTAAGGGAATTGCCGATGGTTGTACCGTATCCTGGTTCGAGCGGGCGAAATTCGAATTTTCCGAAATAGTCATCCGATTCCAACATGATTACTTTATCCGGTTTTTGAAAAGCTAATATTGCCATTTTGTTATTTGAATTTAATTATTTTTTACTTTGAATACAACTCAACGATCAGCTGTTCGTTGATATTTTCGGGTATCTGGTCGCGTTCTGGGTAACTCATAAATTTGCCAACCATTTTTTCCTGATCCCATTCCAGCCAGTTATACCGGTTTGAATTACGGACCAATGCATCAACGATCACTTCGAGTGATTTTGATTTTTCCCTTACATTCACAATATCATTTGGTTTCAGGCTGAACGAAGGGACATTAACTACCTTTCCGTTTACTTCAATATGGCCGTGTGAAACCAGTTGGCGTGCTCCGTTACGGGTTGGGGCAATTCCTAAACGATACACTACATTATCAAGGCGGGCTTCAATAAGCTGTAATAATACTTCACCTGTAACACCCTTTTTGCGTGAGGCTCTTTCAAACGTATTTTTAAATTGTTTTTCAAGAATTCCGTAGGTGTATTTTGCTTTTTGTTTTTCCTGAAGCTGCACTCCGTATTCTGATTGTTTTTTACGTTTTTTTGCCTGTCCGTGTTGTCCGGGAGGATAGTTCTTCTTTTCATATGATCTGTCCGGACCATAAATGGGATCTTTAAATTTTCTTGCGATTCTTGTTTTCGGACCAATGTATCTAGCCATATCTGAAATATATTAAATAAAATTAAACTCTTCTTCTTTTTGGCGGGCGGCAGCCATTATGTGGCAATGGAGTAACATCGATAATCTCGGTGACTTCAATTCCGGACGCACTGATTGATCTAATGGATGATTCCCTTCCGGCACCGGGGCCTTTTACGTAAACTTTTACTTTTCTCAGCCCCAGATCAAATGCCTGTTTTGCGCAGTCGCCTGCAGCCATCTGGCCTGCATACGGGGTGTTCTTTTTCGATCCTTTAAATCCCATTTTACCGGCGGATGACCACGAAATAACCTGGCCGTTAGCATTGGTAAGGGAAATAATAATGTTATTGAACGAAGCAAAGACATAAGCTCTACCGATAGGGTCAACTTTTACAATTCTTTTCTTTGCTGATTTAGCAGCTGTTTTTGCCATAACTAATTTATTATTGGTTTTCTGTTGTTTAAAAACACTAATTATTATCCTTTAGTTGCCTTTTTCTTATTAGCAACGGTTTTTCTTTTCCCTTTACGTGTACGGGCATTGTTTTTTGTACTCTGTCCACGGGTTGGTAATCCGGCACGATGCCTGATGCCTCTGTAAGAACCTATATCCATAAGGCGTTTGATGTTCATTTGAACTTCAGAACGCAAGGTTCCTTCCACTTTTACTTTTTCAGTAATGATGTTACGGATTTTGGTCTGATCGGAATCATCCCAGTCGGAAACCTTTTTATTTGGATCAATCCCGGCTTCCATCAATATCTTCTGTGCTGTACTTCTTCCGATACCGTAGATGTACGTCAACCCGATAACGCCTCTTTTGTTTTTTGGTAAATCAATACCAGCAATTCTAGCCATATATTATTTTATTATAATTATTTACAAATATTAACCCTGTCTTTGTTTATACTTTGGGTTTTTCTTGTTAATTACATAGACCACCCCGTTCCTTCTTATGATTTTGCAATCGGGGGTTCTTTTTCTGATTGATACACGTACTTTCATCGTTTTACTATTTATATCTGAATGTTATTCTTCCTTTTGTCAAATCGTAGGGTGAAATTTCCACCCTCACTTTATCACCGGGCAAAATCTTGATATAATGCATCCGCATTTTACCGGAAATATGAGCGATGATCACGTGGCCATTCTCCAACTCAACCCGAAACATCGCGTTTCCAAGCGATTCAAGGACTGTTCCGTCTTGCTGAATTGAACTCTGTTTTGACATTGTTAGCTTTATATTTTAATTTATTGTTTTTAAATTATCGTTTTTAATATTTTCAATAAACGCAAATGTTGATAATACTTCGCTTTGATTTCTCAGGACCGACACCACATGTTCATAATGTGCCGAAGGTTGCCCGTCTTTTGTTCTGATGGTCCAGCCGTCACGTTCCTGAATGATCTCTTTCTTTCCCAGGTTGATCATAGGCTCAATACAGATCACCATCCCTTCGGTAAGTTTGTGGCCGGAACCGCGTCTTCCATAATTGGGAACCTGGGGTTCTTCATGAAGGTGCTTTCCAAGCCCATGACCCACAAGTTCGCGAACAACAGAATAACCAAATCCTTCCACATAACGCTGAACGGCATAACCAATATCCCCGATCCTGTTTCCTGCAACTGCCATTTCGATCCCTTTGTCCAATGATTCTTTTGTTCTTTTCAACAATTCCATTATTTCAGGTTTCACATCACCGACAGCAAAAGTATAAGCAGAATCTCCATTGAACTTATTCAATATCGCGCCACAGTCGATTGATACAATGTCTCCGTCTTTAATCTCTTTCTTTCCTGGGATTCCGTGTACGATCTGATCGTTTACCGAAATACAAAGAGTGGCGGGATAACCATTATAATTTTTAAAACCCGGTATTCCCTGATTATCTCTAATGTATTCTTCGGCAATTTTATCAAGAACCATTGTCTGAATGCCTGGCTTTAAATAGGTGGCTACTTCAGCTAAAGTTTTACCAACAAGCAAAGAACTGTTTCTTATTAACTCTATCTCCTCTTCGGACTTTAAATATATCATCCGTCAAGGTTTTTACATGGAGGCTTGCCCATACCCAGCGGCAGAGCGGCCTTTTATCCTTCCCGACTTTGTCAACCCGTCATAATGGCGCATTAACAAATAACTTTCAATCTGTTGTAAGGTATCCAAAACAACACCAACCAAAATTAACAGTGAAGTACCACCGAAAAACTGTGCAAACTGCGTGTTAACTCCCATTAGCCTCACCAATGCAGGCATGATAGCTACAAAAGCGAGAAAAATAGATCCGGGCAAGGTTATTTTGGACATTACATTATCAATAAATTCGGCTGTTTTCTTACCGGGTTTAATACCGGGAATAAAACCTCCGTTTTTCTTCATATCTTCTGCCATCTGATTTGGATTAATCGTAATAGCAGTATAAAAATAAGTGAACGCAATAATAAATATGGCAAACGTGAAATTGTACCAGAAACCGTTAAAATCTGAAAATGTCCTGGCAAATCCTGATAATGCTTCAATATTGGCAAAACCGGCTAGCGTAAGAGGTATAAACATGATGGCCTGTGCAAAAATGATGGGCATTACACCTGCAGCATTTACTTTCAATGGAATATACTGACGGACACCGCCATATTGTTTGTTGCCGACTATACGTTTTGCGTATTGTACAGGTATTCTCCTTGTTCCCTGAACCAGCAGGATACAGGTTAAAATTACCAGCACCAGGACAACTAATTCGACAACAAAGATAATCAGCCCTCCACCCTGTTCTTCAACGCGTGAAACAAATTCACCAACCAGGGCGAATGGTAAGCGGGCAATGATTCCAATCATAATGATCAGAGAAATACCGTTGCCGATTCCTTTGTCGGTAATACGTTCACCAAGCCACATTACAAACATGGTACCTGCAACTAAAATCACCACGGATGATACCCAGAAAAACGCCGTGGGTGATGTTTCGGGCATGAACGGATAAATAGCTTCACTCGGTAACTGACTGGTAATGTTTCCAATATAGGCAGGAGCTTGTGCTGCAGTAATCAAAACAGTCAAAAAACGGGTAATCTGGTTGATCTTTTTCCTTCCGGATTCACCTTCTTTCTGAAGTTTCTGGAAATAAGGAATAGCCATACCCAACAACTGAACAACGATAGATGCAGAAATATAAGGCATGATCCCAAGTGCAAAAATTGAAGCATTGGCGAATGCCCCGCCTGAGAACATATTAAGCAGCCCGAGCAAACCGTCATTTGATTGTTTTTGCAAAGCATCGAGCATGTTGGGGTCGATACCGGGCAAAACAACGAAAGAGCCAAGACGATATATTACTATTATACCCAGGGTAAAGATGATCCTTTTACGAAGATCTTCTATCCTGTATATATTTTTTATGGTTTCTATCAGTCGTTTCATTCTTAAATTTTTGTTGCTGTTCCACCTTGAGCTTCAATTATTTTTATGGCTGTAGCCGAGAAGGCATGGGCCGTAACATCAAGTTTCAGTTTTAGCTCACCTCTTCCCAATATTTTTATACGATCATTTTTTGATGCCAGTCCATTATCAATCAGCGTTTTAATATCAATTGCTGTAAGATTTTTTTCTTCAGCAAGTTTCTGGAGGGTATCTACATTTATTCCGCTGTATTCCACCCTGTTGATATTCGTGAATCCGAATTTCGGTATTCTCCTGATCAACGGCATCTGACCGCCTTCAAAAGCTGGTTTTCTTGAATAACCGGATCTTGCTTGTGCGCCTTTATTTCCTTTGGTGGAAGTCCCGCCTTTTCCTGAGCCCTGGCCTCTGCCGATACGTTTAGAGGTTTTAATCGAGCCTTTTGCCGGTTTCAGATTACTTAAATCCATGTTGTATAAATTATAATATTTTTAATTAAATTTCTTCTCTTGTTACTAAATGTCTGACGGCCCTGACCATACCTTCCACCTGGGGAGTTGCTTCCAACTCAACAGACTGGTGCATTTTTTTTATGCCTAAAGCCAGCAGTGTCCTTTTCTGGATAGCCATTCTGTCTATTCCGCTTTTTACCTGTGTTACCCTAATCTTTTTCATTATTTTATTTTTTTATTAAGCTGTTAACCATTAAAAACCTGGCTCAATGAAATGCCTCTTAACTGTGCAACCGTATATGGATCCTTCATATTAATAAGGGCGTCCATGGTAGCTTTAACTACGCTGTGAGGGTTAGACGAGCCTTTGGATTTTGCCAGCACGTTTCTTACGCCGACACTTTCCAAAACGGCACGCATAGCGCCACCGGCGATAACTCCCGTACCAGGGGAAGCTGGTTTCAGAAAAACATAAGCGCCGCTGTATTTCCCGTATTGTTCATGAGGAACTGTGCCGTTAAATACCGGGACTTTAACCAGGTTTTTCTTGGCATCATCAATACCTTTTGCGATGGCTGCAGTAACTTCTTTTGCTTTACCGAGGCCATAACCCACAACACCGTTTTCGTTCCCGACTACCACAATGGCTGAAAAACTAAAGGTTCTTCCTCCTTTGGTAACCTTGGTTACTCTTTGAATACTGACTAACCTGTCTTTGAATTCGATCTCGCTTGACTTAACTCTTTTGATATTTGCGTTTGACATATATTATTAAAATTTTAAACCAGCTTCTCTTGCTGAATCAGCTAATGATTTTACTCTACCATGATATAAGTATCCGCCTCTGTCGAATACAACAGCGTTAAAGCCGGCTTCAACAGCTTTCTGAGCTATCACTTTGCCAACCATTTTTGCTTTTTCTTTTTTATCAACTTTTGCAGAATTAATTTCCGGGTCAAGTGAAGAAGCCGTTACAAGTGTTTTTCCGGTTTGGTCATCAATCAGCTGCACATAAATATTGGTATTGCTTCTGAAAATCGACATTCTCGGGCGTTCGGCCGTACCTTTTACGATTTTTCTGATCCTTTGCCTAATTCTGAATCTTCTGTAATCTTTGAAATTTTTAATAGCCATTACTCAATGAGTTTTAATGTTTTACGTTATTTTTGTACGGCTGATTTGCCGGCTTTCTTTCTTACAACTTCGTTCTGGAATCTGATACCTTTGCCTTTGTATGGTTCAGGTTTACGTAACGATCTGATTTTCGCTGCCACCTGGCCTATCAGTTGTTTATCAATAGATTCAAGGATAATTGTAGGAGGTTTTCCTCTTTCGTTCACCGTGCTGACTTTTACTTCGGCAGGCATCTGGATGAAGATGTTATGCGAATACCCCAAAGAAAGCTCCAGTAAATTATTCTGGGCTTCGGCTTTGTAACCAACGCCAACAAGTTCCTGTACTATTTTAAATCCTTCAGATACGCCATGAACCATATTTGAAATAAGTGAACGATAGAGTCCATGTTTTGCTCTGACTTCGTCGTTTTCTCTTCCAACTTCAATATGATTTCCGTTAACTGTAACTTTTATTGAAGGATCGATTTTCTGTTTGAGTTCGCCTTTAGGCCCTTTAACAGTTACGATGTGATCATCAGAAACTGTGAGCTGAACTTTCTCAGGTAATGCAATCGGTAATTTTCCAATTCGTGACATGCTTTTTTCTCCTTTAATTAACTGACGTAACAAATTACTTCACCGCCAACTTTTAGTTTTCTTGCTTCCTTGTCGGTCATGATACCCTGTGATGTTGAAATGATGGCAATGCCAAGTCCGTTGGCAACTCTGGGCAGTTCTTCAGCGTTGACATACTGCCGTAATCCCGGGCTGCTGACTCTTTCCAAAGTTGAGATGGCTGATGCTTTTGAAGAAGGGTGGTACTTTAAAGCAATTTTTATAGTTCCCGGTTTTGGAGCATCTTCAAACTTATAGTTCAAAATATATCCTTTTTCGAAAAGAATTTTTGTTATACCTTTTTTCAGATTTGAAGCAGGTATTTCCACCATTCTGTGATTAGCCATCACGGCATTTCTAATTCTTGTCAAATAATCTGAAATAGGATCCGTGTTCATTTTTTATCTTTTTATTGTTACTAATTATATTAATATTTTACCAGCTGGCTTTTTTTACTCCCGGTATTAGTCCGGCCAAAGCCATTTCGCGGAAATTTATACGTGAAATACCAAACTGCCGCATATAGCCTTTGGGGCGTCCGGTGAGATGGCAACGGTTGTGCAGACGAATGGGTGATGCATTTTTTGGTAATTTCTGCAGTCCGATATAATCACCGTCTTTTTTCAGTTGAAGTCTTTTTTCTTTGTACTTTTCAACCATCTTTTCCCTTTTTAACTCGCGGGCTTTTATTGATTCTTTTGCCATGTTATTTCTGATTTTTAAATGGTAATCCAAATTCTTTTAATAACGCATAAGCTTCCTGATCGTTTTTGGCGGAAGTAACCATGGTGATATTCATTCCATTGATCTTACCAACCTTATCGATATTTATTTCAGGAAATATAATTTGTTCGGTAATACCAAATGAGAAATTTCCCTTTCCGTCAAAACCCTTGTCGTTGATACCACGGAAGTCGCGGATACGGGGAATGGCCACTGATATCAGCCTGTCAAGAAATTCATACATTTTTTCGTTGCGAAGTGTCACCCGAACACCGATCGGCATCCCTTTTCTGAGTTTAAAGTTTGAGATGTCTTTCTTTGATTTGGTTTGTACGGCTTTTTGTCCTGACACCATCGACATTTCATCAATGCCTGTTTCTATCATTTTCTTATCAGCAATAGCACCGCCTATACCCTGATTTAAACTTATCTTGATAAGTTTTGGTACCTGCATGTTATTTTTATACTGAAATTGTTTGGTAAGCGCAGGAACAATTTCTTTGTCGTACTTTTCCTTAAGTCTTGGTTTGTATTCCATTATTTAATTGTCTCCTTTTTTTCTGATTTTTTAGAATACCTTACTAATTTGCCTGTTTTTTCATCAATTTTTCTGCCGATCCGGGTTGGCTTTCCGGTTGAGTCATTCACCATAAGGTTTGACAAGTGGATGGAGGCTTCCTTTTTTAAAATACCACCTTTAGTATTTTTTGCATTAGGTTTGGTATGTTTCGAAATAAGATTCACTCCTTCAACAATGGCGGTGTTTTTTTCGTTGCTGACTTTCAGCACCTTGCCTTGCTGGCCTTTAGAATCTCCGGCAATAACAGTAACACTATCACCTTTTTTTACATGTAATTTCAGTCGCATAACTTTATTTTTTATAGCACTTCCGGTGCCAGTGATATAATTTTCATATATTGTTTTTCTCTCAGTTCCCTTGCCACAGGCCCGAAGATACGAGTTCCGCGGAGTTCGTCGGTGGCAGTAAGTAATACTACTGCGTTGTCGTCGAAACGGATATAGGAACCGTCGCTTCTTCTGACTTCTTTAGAGGTCCTTACAATAACTGCTTTGCTCACCGTACCTTTTTTAATGTTTCCGGCCGGTATAGCACTTTTTACAGAAACGATAATTTTATCGCCCAAAGAAGCATATCTTCTTTTAGTTCCACCAAGGACTCTGATGCAGAGAACTTCTTTGGCGCCGCTGTTGTCAGCTACTACTAGTCTTGATTCTTGCTGTATCATGTTATTTAACCTTTTCGATTATTTCTACTAACCTCCAGCATTTGTTTTTGCTTAAAGGCTTTGTTTCAGCTATTTTAACGGTGTCGCCAATGTTGCATTCGTTGTTTGCGTCTTCAGCCATAAATTTGGTACTTTTCTTCACAAATTTTCCATATTTAGGGTGCATGACCTTTCTTTCAACATTCACAACAATGGTTTTCTGCATTTTGTTGCTGACAACAACACCGGTTTTTTCTTTTCTTAAATTACGTTCCATGGCAGTTTTTTACTTTTTGCTGTTTGTCTTCTTGGTAACTATCTCAACCTTTTGAGTATCGCCCGCTAAATCACGTTTACGCAATTCTGTATGCATGCGGGCAATAGTTCTTTGATAATCCTTGATTTTCATCGGATTTTCCAGAGGAGAAATCGCATGATTCATTTTCAATTTTGAAAACTGCTTTTTCTCTTCTATTAATCTTTCACGAAGTTCGTTCGTCGAAAGTTCGCTGATCACTTGTTGTTTCATTGATATTTATTTTTGTTCTTCAATGTAATCTCTTCGTGTAATAAATTTGGTATGTACCGGTAGCTTTTGTGCGCCAAGACGTAAAGCTTCTTTAGCAACATCAAAAGGAACACCATCGATCTCAAACATGATTCTGCCAGGTGTAACACGTGCCACATAATATTCGAGAGCGCCTTTTCCTTTACCCATACGGACTTCGGCTGGTTTTTTCGTTACGGGTTTATCGGGGAATATTCTGATCCACAACTGACCTTCACGTTTCATGTAACGGGTGATGGCCTGACGTGCAGCTTCGATCTGACGTCCCGTGATCCAATATTCGTCCAATGTTTTTATTGCAAAAGAACCAAATGAAATCTGATGCCCGCGATGAGCATTTCCTTTCATGCGTTGCTTCTGCATTTTTCTGTATTTTGTCTTTTTCGGCTGTAACATTACAGTAAGTATTAAAAATTAAGCTTATGATTAATTATTTTCTTCTTCTTCTTCTTCCCTGCTCTTTTCCACCAGGAACTTCGTGTTTGCTTTCTTTCACATTGGCAGAGGTAGGAACGATTTCTCTTTTTCCATAAACCTCACCTTTACAAATCCACACTTTTACCCCGATTCTTCCGTAAGTGGTATGTGCTTCGGCCAGTGCATAGTCGATATCAGCACGTAAGGTATGCAAAGGAATACGGCCTTCTTTGTATTGTTCGGTACGTGCCATTTCGGCGCCACCAATACGGCCTGAGGTCTGAATCTTGATCCCTTCTGCGCCCATTCTCATGGAAGATGCGATGTTGGTCTTAATAGCACGACGGTAAGAGATTCTGCCTTCGATCTGTTTTGCAACAGAAACAGCTACCAGATAAGCATCCAGTTCCGGACGTTTTATTTCATTGATGTTGATCTGAATTTCTTTGTTGGTGATCTTTCTCAGCTCTTCCTTAAGTTTGTCAACTTCCTGGCCGCCTTTACCAATAATTGTTCCCGGGCGCGCAGTATTTATAGTAACTGTGATGAGTTTTAGTGTGCGTTCGATAATGATCTTTGAGATGCTTGCCTTTGACAAACGAGCGTTCAAATAAATTCTGATCTTTTTGTCTTCAATAAGTTTACTTTCAAAACTTTTGCCGCCAAACCAATTTGAATCCCATCCTTTGATGATCCCTAATCTATTACCTACTGGATTTGTTTTTTGTCCCATCTGGAATTATTTATTTTGTTTATTATTCAGTTTTTTCTTTTGGTTTTTTCTCTGTTTTCTCTTTTTTCTCGGCTTTTACAGGTTTTTCGGCCTTAACCGTTTTTTCTTTTTTAGGAGCCTTTTCTGCTTTTGGAGCCTTTTCTGTCTTCACAGCTTTTGGAGCCTTAACAGCCTTTTCTTTAACAACAGGTTTTTCTGCTACTTCATTTTTGACTTCGGGGGCCTCAACTTCGACATTCCGTGAATCAATGACCAACGTAACATGGTTTGAACGTTTTTTAACCCTGTGTGCACGTCCCTGCGGAGCTGCCTGAATTCGTTTTAACTGCCTGCCGCTGTCAACAAAAATTTCTTTAACGAAAAGATTGCTGTCTTCAAGGCGTTTCCCTTCATTTTTTGCCTGCCAGTTTGAAATAGCTGAAAGCAAAAGTTTGTGCAAACGTCCCGAAGCTTCTTTTGGTGACATTTTTAATAAGAATAAAGCCTTATCAACATTTTTTTCCCTGATTTGATCGGCAACCAGACGCATTTTTCTGGGCGATGTAGGGCAATTGGAAAGCCGTGCAAAATATTTTGCTTTTTTAGCTTCTTTAGCTTTGTTGGCACTTATGCGTTTTCTTTCTCCCATGATATTTTCTATTTTGAAGCTGTGTTATTACTTTTTATCTTTATTTCCGGCGTGGCCCCTGAATATACGGGTAGGAGCAAATTCACCAAGTTTATGGCCAACCATGTTTTCTGTAATATATACAGGGATAAATTTGTTACCGTTATGTACCAGGATGTTGTGTGCAACAAAATCAGGAGAAATAACGGAGTTTCTCGACCATGTTTTAATGGAACTTTTTTTCTTGGCTTCATTCATCTGAAAAACTTTCTTTTCAAGCTTTTCATTGATATACGGACCTTTTTTTAACGAACGACTCATATCTTTTTATCTAAAAGTGTTATTGTTATTTCTTTCTTCTTTCGATAATGTATTTATTGGACATCTTCTTCTTGTTCCTGGTTTTGTAACCTTTTGCCGGTGTACCTTTTCTGGTTCTTGGATGTCCGCCGGATGCCTTACCTTCACCACCGCCCATGGGGTGATCAACAGGGTTCATGGCAACACCACGGTTTCTGGGACGACGGCCTAACCACCTGGTTCTGCCGGCTTTACCTGATCTCTCGTGGCTGTGGTCCGGGTTGGATACCATACCAACAGTGGCTTTGCATGTTTGAAGTATCAATCGTGTTTCACCTGAAGGTAATTTGATAACCGCATGTTTCCCGTCCCTTGACATCAGCTGGGCAAATGTACCGGCTCCGCGAGCCATTTTTCCACCTTCGCCAGGCCTGAGTTCAATATTATGAATGATGGTACCAAATGGTATCTCACTCAAATACAGCGAATTTCCTACTTCAGGTGCGATACCTTTACCGGAAACTACTTTTTGCCCTATTTTTAAACCCTGAGGTGCAATGATGTATCTTTTTTCACCATCAGCATAGGATAATAACGCAATGCGTGCGCTTCTGTTTGGGTCGTATTCTATAGTGCTGACTGTTGCGGGAACAAGTTCCTTTTCGCGCTTGAAATCAATGATTCTATACTGTCTTTTATGACCGCCCCCAATATAACGCATGGTCATTTTACCGGTATTGTTCCGGCCCCCGGATCTTTTAATGCTTGCCAGTAAACTCTTTTCAGGTTTATTGGTCGTAATTTCGTCAAACGCACCAATTACTTTAAAGCGTTGACCGGGTGTTGTTGGATTAAGTTTCTTTAATGCCATTTTTATTAAATATTGCTATAAAAATCTATTTTTTCTCCTTGTGCTAAAGTAACGATAGCTTTTTTCGTTGAATTTTTACGTCCCGAAATATAGCCCGCTTTGGTGTACCTTGATTTGGTTTTACCAGCATAAATCATGGTATTCACTTCTTCGACCTTTACTTCATACAAATCTTCAACAGCTTTTTTTATCTGTAATTTATTTGCCTTTTTGTCAACAAGAAAAGCATAACGGCTCAGGCTGTCGCCCATGGCGGTCATCTTCTCTGTTATTACCGGCTTTATTATCACATTCATTGCTCAGTATTTTAAATTATTTTTGAAACATTTCATTTATTTTCTGAACGGAACTTTCAACAATCAGAATATTTCCCGCATTAAGTATATCATAGGTATTTATGGACGCCGCCGTTAACACTTTAGCTTTCTGAATATTACGCGACGACATATATACTTTCTGATCCGTTTCGGGAAGCACCATCAATGTTTTCTGATCCGCTACTTTCAGATTCGAAAGCAACTCTTTATACCTGCTGGTTTTAATTTCTTCAAATGAGAAATCTTCCAGGATCATGATCTCATTTTGTTTTGCTTTATAGGTAAGAGCAGATTTGCGGGCCAGCTGTTTCACTTTTTTGTTTAACTTAAAGTTGTAAACTCTGGGCTGAGGGCCGAAAGCTCTTCCACCACCAACAAATACCGGGGAATTAATATCTCCGGAACGGGCTCCGCCGGTTCCTTTCTGACGTTTCAGTTTACGGGTACTGCCCGATACCTGGGAACGTTCTTTGGCACTGTGGGTGCCCTGCCTTTTGTTGGCAAGATGCTGTTTTACATCAAGATAAATAGCATGATCATTAGGCTCGATACCGAAAATGGCATCGTCTAATGCTACCTTTCTGGTAGTGGCGCTTCCATCAATTTTATGAACTACTAACTCCATCTTTCAATTTTTAAATATGAACCTTTTGCTCCGGGTACGGAACCTTTTACAATAATCAAATTTTTCTCAGGTAAAATTTTAACCACCTGGCTGTTGATGACTTTTACTTTGTCTCCACCCATTCTTCCAGCCATTCTGAGACCTTTAAAAACACGTGAAGGATATGATGAGGCACCAACTGAACCCGGCGCTCTCAAACGGTCGTGCTGGCCGTGGGTTTTTTCACCGACACCACCAAAACCATGACGTTTTACTACGCCCTGAAAACCTTTACCCTTTGAAGTTCCAACGACATCAATATATTCGCCTTCGATAAAAACATCCACCAGCAGCACTTCACCGAATTTTTTTCTATGGCCTTCTTCAAACCTTGAAAATTCAGCGAGAACCTTTTTGGGAGTCGTACCTGCTTTGGCAAAATGTCCTTTCATGGGTTTGTTGGTCCTGCTTTCCTTTTTTTCATCAAAAGAAAGCTGAATGGCATCATAACCGTCTTTTTCCTTAGTCAATACCTGAGTTACTACACAGGGGCCAGCTTCAATGACTGTGCACGGGATATTTCTCCCTGCTTCATCGAAGATACTGGTCATTCCGATCTTTTTTCCTATTAAGCCTGACATTGTTTGTCTATTTTACTAATGAAATAATACTTTACTATACTTTAATTTCTACTTCAACACCATTCGGAAGCTCAAGTTTCATAAGAGCGTCGATAGTTTTTGATGTAGTACTGTAAATATCGAGCAACCTTTTATACGTAGAAAGTTCAAACTGTTCTCTTGCTTTTTTGTTCACAAAAGTTGATCGTAAAACGGTGTAGATCTTTTTATTAGATGGTAAAGGGATCGGACCGCTAACTACAGCACCCGTTGATTTAACGGTTTTTACGATTTTCTCAGCCGATTTGTCTACCAGATTGTGATCGTACGATTTAAGTTTTATTCTAATCCTCTGATTCACTTTTTTATAATTTAGTTATTTATACTATTTATGGGTAAATATCCTTTTATTTTATAAATCACATCATCAGCTATTTCTTTAGGAGTTTCGCTGTAATGCGAAAATTCCATGGAAGACGTAGCCCTGCCGGATGTTATGGTACGCAATACGGTAATATATCCAAACATTTCCGATAATGGAACTATAGCATGTACTACCTGAACTCCGATCCTGGCAGTTACATCTTTTAGGTGTGCCCTGCGTTTGTTAAGATCGCTGGTTACATCACCCACATATTCTTCCGGGGTAACAACTTCCAGTTTCATGATCGGTTCCATCAACACACAATTAGCTTTTTTGCAGGCTTCTTTAAAGGCAGACCGTGCAGCAATCTCAAAAGCCATGCTGTCTGAATCAACATTATGATAACTGCCATCTATCAAACGAACTTTTGCCGATTCAAACGGGAAACCGGCAATTACTCCATTCTGCAATGCAGCTTCAAAACCTTTTTGAGCAGCCTTGATAAATTCTTTAGGTAAATTTCCGCCTCTGACTTCGTCAATGAATTGTAAACCTTTTACGCTGCTTTCGGCAGGTGAAATCTCGAAATCGATATCGGCAAATCTGCCTTTTCCGCCGGTTTGTTTTTTATAAATTTCACGGTGGCGGACAGCAGTTTTTATAGCTTCTTTGTATGCAACCTGTGGAACGCCATGGTTACATTCAACATGATATTCCCTTTTCAGGCGGTCAAGAATGATCTCAAGGTGAAGTTCACCCATACCACTTATCAGGGTTTGGCCTGTTTCTTCATTATAACGTACCTGGAACGTTGGATCTTCTTCAGCAATTTTTTTCAGGCAGGTGCTGAGTTTGTCGATATCGGCCGTTGTTTTGGGTTCAACAGCAATATTGATCACCGGTTCAGGGAAGGTCATGGATTCAAGAACAATAGGATGTTTTTCATCACATAAGGTATCCCCGGTCCTGATTTCTTTAAAACCAACCAATGCGCCAATATCACCGGCTTCAATAATATTCACCTGGTTTTGTTTGTTGGCATGCATCCTCATGATCTTTGAAACACGTTCTTTTTTACCGGTATTGGCATTATATATCATATTACCAATAGATAACGAACCTGAATAAACTCTGAAAAATGCAAGTTTGCCCACATAGGTGTCGGTAGTAATTTTAAATGCCAGTCCGCTGAATGGCGCTGTAACATCTGCTTTTCTTTCTTCCGTCTTTTCTGTAAAGGGATTTATACCCTGTATAGCCGGAACATCAAGCGGGCTTGGCAAATACAAGATGATGGCATCCAGTAATTGTTGTACCGCTTTATTGCGGAATGATGACCCGCATAAAACAGGAGTGATCCGCATTTCAATAGTTGCTTTGCGTAATGCGGAAATGATTTCCTGGCTAGTTATTGAGTCGGGATTACCTAAAAACTTTTCGAGCAGTGCTTCATTTTCTTCTGCAGCGCCTTCGATAAGTTTTGTACGGTATTCTTTAACTGTTTCTTTTAAATTTTCAGGGATAGGAACTTCATAATATTTGAGCCCTAAGGATTCTTCGTCCCATTCAAAAGCTTTGTTCTGAACCAAATCAACAATTCCCCGGAAATTATCTTCTTCACCGATGGGGATCTGAATCACAACGGGGCGTGCTCTTAATTTATCTTTTATCTGGTCGATGACCTGAAAGAAATCGGCTCCGGTACGGTCCATTTTATTGATGTAACTGATACGCGGAACACGGTATTTATCGGCCTGATGCCAGACCGTTTCGGATTGCGGTTCAACACCACCGACAGCGCAGAACAGCGCAACGGCTCCGTCGAGAACTCGTAGGCTGCGTTCTACTTCAACAGTAAAATCGACATGCCCCGGGGTGTCGATGATATTAATTTTATAAGGTTCTTCGTTGGTTTTCCAGTAAACGGTGGTAGCAGCTGAGGTAATCGTAATACCACGTTCCTGCTCCTGCTCCATCCAGTCCATTGTGGTATTGCCTTCATGGACTTCTCCCATGCGGTGCGTTATGCCGGTATAATACAAAATACGCTCTGTAGTCGTGGTTTTACCCGCGTCTATGTGCGCCATAATGCCAATATTTCTTATATATTCTAGGTTCTCTGACATTTATTATATTATATCCCGCTACGCACTAAGTTATTAAAACTTAAAATGAGAAAATGCTTTGTTAGCTTCAGCCATGCGGTGGGTATCTTCTTTTTTCTTAAAAGCAGCACCTTCTTCTTTATATCCGGCTAATATTTCAGCAGCTAACTTCTGGCACATTGATTTCTCGTGGCGTAAACGGGCATATTTTATCAGGTTTTTCATACCTATAGACATCTTCCTTCCCGGTCTGATTTCAGAAGGGATCTGGAACGTGGCACCACCAATCCTGCGGCTTCTTACTTCAACCGAAGGGGTAACATTGGCCAACGCTTTTTTAAATACTTCAAGCCCGTCTTCACCGCTTTTTTCCGATACTATATCAATAGCATCGTAAAAAATCTCAAACGAAATATTCTTCTTCCCCTCAAGCATGATATTGTTAACGAACTTTGTCACCAAAGTGTCGTTAAACTTGGGGTCGGGAAGAATAATCCTTTTTTTTGGAGTTGATTTTCTCATTTTATATAAAAAAAACTTTATTAATTATTTAGTTGCTTTTTTTGCTTTTGGCCTCTTGGTACCATATTTTGAGCGGCGCTGGTTTCTTCCGTCAACACCGGAAGTATCAAGAGCACCTCTGATGATATGATAACGTACGCCCGGCAAATCCTTAACCCTGCCGCCTCTGATCAAAACGATCGAGTGTTCCTGCAAGTTGTGGCCTTCACCCGGAATGTAAGCATTTACTTCCTTTGAGTTTGTCAGCCTGACCCTGGCAACTTTACGCATTGCTGAATTAGGTTTCTTTGGGGTAGTTGTGTACACTCTGGTGCAAACTCCACGTCTTTGTGGACAAGCATCCAGCGCCCTGGATTTGCTTTTATCTGTTAATTTCTTCCGTCCTTTACGAACTAATTGCTGTATTGTAGGCATATCAACCGTTTTAAAACTATAATTCTTTCCCAGTTTTTTTGGGACTGCAAAGGTAAAACTTTATTTCATAATATCAAGCACTTTGAAAAAAAATTATTTTTAAATACATTTTTTATTTGATTTTTTTCCTTTGAATATTCTTGCTTTTGTGGGACATCATTCCGCTTACGTCTTGATTATCAATAAATTGATAGTTTTTCTCTAAAAAATCGATGGGTGAAAAAAAATTTATTGTTACAAACATTTATTACTTTTGTTAAAAACATATGGTTTATGAATCGAAATGCTTTGTTCCCGGGATCATTCGATCCGATTACCAAAGGACACGAATCTGTTATTTTACGAAGCCTGGATTTGTTTGATACGTTAACGATCGCTATTGGCATCAATGCTGAAAAAAAATATCTTTTCCCGCTGGAGTTACGTTTAAATTGGCTGAAAACGATTTTCGCAGGCATTCCCAAAATCAGGGTGACCAGTTATGAGGGCCTCACCACGGATTTTTGTAAAAAAAACGACATCCAATATATTTTACGCGGATTAAGGACTTCGGCTGATTTTGAATTTGAAAGAAGCATCGGGCAAATGAATAAAAAAATTTATCCGGGAATAGAAACGGTCTTCCTGCTGGCCCTGCCCGAATTCAATGCACTCAGCTCTTCAATCATCAGGGATATTTATCGCAACGGTGGTGATATTACTCCTTACATCCCCGATAATATGCAACTGCCCCCGGTAAAATAATTTCCTGAGTTTCTCCGTTACATAGCATAATTAAGTTTTTTATGAAATCCAGAGTCCCTATAGTTTCCTTTGCCGGTCTGATGTTTGTTTTTTTTGTTTTTTCCACCATAATACAGGGACAGAATGTTACTATTAAAGGAACGGCAAAGGGCGCCGAAGGAAAAACCATTATACTGAAATCGTACACCGATTATTTTACTCTGAACGAAAAATTCTTAGCAAAGGGCGTGATCGACTCTTCCGGAATATTCGAACTAAAATGTAACATTTCTTCTACCGTTCTTGCTGTAGTTCATATTGAGTATTATTCAGGTGAAATCTTCCTCGAACAAAACAAATCCTATACCGTTGAAATTAAAAACCTGGTTTTCAATGACAAGCTTGATAAAGTCAATTACAACCTGAGCCCCTTTACCTGCTTTATAAAGGTGATCAGTAATGAGAAGGAGGAACTCAACAACCTGACCCAAAAGCTTAACATAATGTACAATTCTTTTATTAAGGATAACATTTACCTTTTAAAAACTAAAAAGATCCTCTTCGAAGTTGATACTTTCCTGGTTTCAGTTAACGATACATTTGCCGGAATAAAACACCCCTTTTTCAATGAATACCTCAAATACCGTATTGCTTCGCTAAAGATTCTGACAAACTATTCTGATCCTTATAAACTCATGATCGATTACCTCTATAGAAAGCCGGTTTTATACGACAATATTGAGTACATGACTTTTATGAACACATATTTTGATAATTATTTCCAGGACCTGACTCATCCGGTGCTGATCAGCGACTTTTATATTCCAATTAATGTAAACCAGAGTTATCCGGAACTTATGGATGTTCTTGGAAAAGACTCGTTATTTATCAATGAAAAACTACGCGAGATTATTTTGTTGAACACCCTGAATTACTTGAATTCTTCGAATAACTTCAGTAAAAAGAACATCATTAGTATTTTAACACAAGTTGGCTCAAACAGCAAATTTCAGGAGCATAGGCAAATAGCTAAAAGCATGATTTCCTATCTTTTACGTTTTGAAAAAGGTATGCCTGCACCGGATTTCACGTTGAAAAATACAAACAATTCAGACGTCAGCCTCAGCGATTTCAGAGGTAAATATGTGTACCTAAATTTTTACACCTCGTGGTGCGTGGATTGCATAGACGAAATGGAACTAATGGTCAAACTCCGCCAAAATTTTGATAATGATGTGGTATTTATCAGTATTGCTGCCGACCGGGAGTTTATGAACATGTATCATTTTACCCGCGACCAGAAGTACAACTGGTTGTTTTTGCACCTCAACAGCGATTATGACCTTCTTGAATCCTTTGGAATATGCTCCTATCCGGGGTTCGTACTGATTGGCAAAAACGGGGAATTTATTCAATGCCCGGCCTTAAAACCCAGTGAAAACATCGAACTTTTTTTGACCAATCTTATGAAAAAAGGAAATGGCACACCCGAAGAAAAAAAGTAGATTTTTGTTTACGAAAAAACATGGTGGAACCCAATAAAAAAAAAGGATGTTTAACTTAGTCAAACATCCTTTTCGTTTTTTGCAATAACAAGTTTTACCTCATTATTTGTCTTTTACTTCTTCAAAATCCACATCGGTTACATTATCGCTTCCGCCACCACCCTGATCCTGTTTGGGCGGTTCCTGCTGTCCGGCATCATGCGGAGCGCCTTGTCCCTGCTGGGTAGCGTTGTACATATCCTGACTTGCGGCCTGCCATGCGGTATTCATTTTAGCCAGGGCTGCATCAATCAATTCGATATTTTTACTTTGATGCGCATCTTTTAGTTCCTTTAAAGCGGCTTCAATCGGTGCCTTTTTGTCAGCAGGGATCTTATCACCATATTCTTTAAGCTGTTTTTCGGTAGTAAATATCATCGAATCGGCAGCGTTGAGTTTGTCAACCTGTTCTTTAGCGACTCTGTCTGCTTCAGCATTGGCAGTAGCTTCGTCTTTCATACGTTTTATCTCCTGGTCGTTCAACCCTGAAGAAGCTTCAATTCTTATTTGCTGAGATTTGCCTGTAGCTTTATCTTTTGCCGAAACATTTAAAATTCCGTTGGCATCAATATCGAAAGTTACTTCTATCTGAGGGATGCCCCGAGGTGATGGCGGAATGCCGTCAAGATGGAACCGTCCGATACTTTTGTTGCCGGATGCCATCGGCCGTTCACCCTGCAGCACATGTATTTCTACTGAAGTCTGGTTATCGGCAGCCGTTGAAAATGTTTCAGACTTTTTAATTGGAATAGTCGTATTTGATTCTATCAGTTTGGTCATAACACCACCCAGCGTTTCAATACCTAATGAAAGAGGCGTTACATCAAGCAGCAGGACATCTTTCACTTCTCCGGTCAGAACACCACCCTGAATAGCAGCGCCAACAGCAACTACCTCATCCGGGTTTACGCCTTTTGAAGGGGTTTTCCCGAAAAAGTCTTCTACCATTTTCTGTATTTTGGGGATTCGTGTAGAACCACCAACCAGAATAACTTCATCAATGTCAGAAGCTTTTAGATTGGCATCAGCCAATGCCTTGCGGCAGGGTTCAATGGTTGCTTTGAATTGTTCGTCGCATAACTGTTCAAATTTGGCGCGGGTAAGTTTCCTGACCAGGTGCTTTGGCACACCATCCACCGAAGTGATGTAAGGCAAATTGATATCTGTTTCAGCAGAACTTGAAAGTTCAATCTTGGCTTTTTCAGCAGCTTCTTTGAGACGTTGCAGAGCCATAGGATCTTTACGAAGGTCAATGTTTTCTTCTGTTTTAAATTCCTGTGCCAGCCATTCGATGACATTGTGGTCAAAATCGTCACCGCCAAGGTGCGTATCACCGTTGGTAGACTTTACTTCAAAGACGCCATCACCCAGTTCCAGGATTGAAATATCAAACGTTCCGCCGCCTAAGTCATACACGGCAATTTTCAGGTCGGTAGTTTTCTTATCGAGGCCGTAAGCAAGAGCTGCAGCGGTAGGTTCGTTGATGATACGTTTCACATTAAGGCCTGCGATTTCGCCGGCTTCTTTGGTAGCCTGGCGCTGTGAATCGCTGAAATAAGCCGGAACGGTAATAACCGCATCGCTTACTTCCTGCCCGAGGTAATCTTCGGCAGTTTTTTTCATTTTCTGCAATACCATGGCAGAAATTTCCTGCGGTGTGTATAAGCGGTCCGTGATTTTTACCCGTGGCGTATTATTTTCACCACGTTCCACCTGGAATGATACCCGGCTGATCTCTTTACCCATCCTGTCGAACGTTTCACCCATAAACCTCTTAATGGAGTATACGGTGTTTTTTGGATTGGTGATCGCCTGCCGTTTTGCAGGATCTCCAATCTTGCGTTCGCCATTACTTGTAAATGCCACAATGGACGGAGTGGTGCGTTTTCCTTCGCTGTTAGGGATGACAACAGGTTCGTTACCTTCCATAACTGCAACACATGAGTTCGTTGTTCCTAAGTCAATGCCAATAATTTTTCCCATATTATATTTTTCCTTTCTTAAAAATTTCAATTAGTTTTCGGGCTTCTTTCAAGGTTTATGCCATTATAATTACAAGACATTTTCGGGTAAATATGGCACGAAATCCATGTAAAAACTGATAAATTATGACACGGAATAATGACAAAACGACAGAAAAAGAAAGTGGCAGTTTTACTTTGTCTGGGAAATAAGCAACATCAGCTTTTCTGATTTCTGCTTCAATTCAGCGTTTGAACAGGTATAATTGTTAAAAATCATGGCAAAAGCCAAAAGCTTGCCACCGGCATTCGTAACATACCCAGCGTATGATTTTATTTTATCCATGTTGCCGGTTTTTGCTTTAAGGTTGTTTTCGGCCATGGTATTCTTAAGCAGCGAAGCCATACCTCCCGATTTCCCTGCCACAGGCAGCGACTGGATGAAAACGGCGAATGACTTTTCTTTGGCAAGTACCTTAAGCATGTCGCACAACTGCCGGGTACTTATTTTATTTTTCCTTGATAATCCGCAACCATCTTCCATTTCAAATCCTGAAAGGTCAATATTTTTGGATGCCCAGAATTGCTTCACCACCTCAATGCCGGCCTTTTCCGAACCTTCATTTTTCTTCACCTTTCCCAGGGTTTTCAAAAATACTTCCGCAAAAAGATTTACACTTTTAAGGTTAGTTGGTTTTATTATTTCACTTAGTTTCGGGGAAAGATGTTTTGCAATTTGTGTCCTGTGTGCAGTATCCGACCTGCTGTTCCAGGTAATAACAAGGTCCTCGGCACCCGGATTTCCAACCAGTATCCCTTTATCTTTTATGTAACTGTAAAACAATTCGGCAAAAAACTTTGGCGGATCGGGTATGGAACCATCCACATCAAAATCTGTTTTACCCAGCGGGACGGTTCCTTCAAGCATTCTTAAATATGTATAAGGTTGCCCGTAAATGATCACATTGTCTCCGCTGCCGGCAGATCCGGTGGTTACATTATTAATAAAAGTAATATCATTCATTACAGGACTCATTTTGGTGAGTTCGGCAGGACTGCCAATTTCAGCCCCTGCATCAAAATATAAGCGGTATGAATTTTCAAACACGTTTATTCCGTATGCACCTGATGCGTAGTAGTTGCCAATATCTTCCCACAACCAGCTTCCGGAAGCAGGGTTTTCTTCAAAAACAGAAGCATCGGCCACGATAAATCCGTTAATATGCCTGATATTATTTTGCTTCAGGGCCACATAAAATTCAGAAAAAATGCTGTCGGTACTAACCTTGCTATCAAACCGGGACGAACCGATGGTAGGATCACCGCCGCCACTAATGTAAATGTTTCCGTTCAAAGTACCGGCGGAATCGATAACCCCCGAATATTCTAGTTTTGTTTCAAAAACATAAGCCGGCCCTAATATGGAAAGTGCTGCTCCCGTCGAAACGACCTTCATCACCGAAGCGGGCTCAAGTACGATTTCTGAATTATAACTACAAATCTGTTTTCCCGTTTCCGTTTCAATCACATACAAACCCCAGCTTGCATTTTTCAAACCGGCATCTTTCTTTAGGATCCCGACCTCTTTATCCAGCAGCGATGGCGCATTACCATTAGGTTGGGCGATGGCCTTTGAAAAAAACAAAAGAAAAATTATACAATAATATATGGGGGCTCTCATCAGGAGTTTTTTTTACAAACCTTTATAAATTTGAGCAAATATACAAAAACCGGATATTAAATAACTAATTTATAAAGGTTCACGAGCCAGCTTGTGTTGCGGTTGTGGGAGCGAGTAACAAAAAAATTCAAAGTTTATAGTAGATTTTTATTGAAAAACATTATAGAAACGAGTTTTATGGTCATTTTGTCAGGGGTATGTCAATGGCATATACTTTGAAGGCTGCCGGCTAAACAAAAAAATACTACTATGCAAAAAGGAAAGATAAACGTTCAGACCGAAAACATTTTCCCCGTTATTAAAAAATTCCTGTACTCCGACCATGATATTTTCCTGAGGGAGTTGATCTCAAATGCTGTTGACGCCACACAGAAACTAAAAGTGCTTTCCTCTCTGGGAAAATATAAAGAAGAACTCGGCGATCTTACCATACAGGTAAAAGTAGACGAAAAGAAAAAGACCCTGACCGTCACGGACCGGGGAATTGGAATGAATGCCGAAGAGCTTGATAAATACATCAACCAGATTGCATTTTCGAGCGCTGAAGAATTTGTTAAAACATACATGGGCAAAAGCGAAACCGACCAGCAGGCGCTTATCGGACATTTTGGCTTAGGGTTTTATTCGGCTTTTATGGTGTCCAAAAAAGTGGAAGTGCGTACCAAAACATACCTGCCGGAAGGCGACACCAAAGCTATGAAATGGGTTTGCGACGGCAGTCCTGAATATACCATGTCTGAAATAAAGGATCATGACAGGGGTACCGAAATCATCCTGCACCTTGCCGAAGATTCTGAAGAATACTGCCAGGAATCACGCATACTGGAAATTCTCAAGAAATATTGCAAGTTTCTGCCGGTTCCTATTCAGTTTGGCATGCAGAAAACCTGGGAAAAGGTCGAAGGGGAAAAAGACAAAGACGGCCATGATAAGACCGTAGAAGTTGAAAAACCCCGCATCATTAATAATGTAAACCCGGCCTGGACAAAAAAGCCTGCCGATCTGAAAGAAGAAGATTATAACAACTTTTACCACGAATTGTATCCGATGAACTTTGAAGAACCCATGTTCCACATTCACCTTAATGTGGACTATCCCTTCAAACTCACCGGTATTCTTTATTTTCCAAAAGTGAAACGCAACTTTGAAGTACAGCGCGACAAGATTCAATTGTATTGCAACCAGGTATTCGTGACCGATTCTGTTGAAGGCATCGTTCCTGATTTCCTCACCCTGATGCACGGCGTGATCGATTCGCCGGATATCCCGCTGAACGTCTCACGTTCATACTTACAGAGCGATCCCAATGTTAAGAAAATCTCGTCGCACATCATGAAAAAAGTGGCAGACAAACTTGAAGAGCTCTTCAAAAACAAGCGCGAAGATTTCGAAAAAAAGTGGGACGACCTGAAAATATTTATCATTTACGGGATGGTAACCGATGAAAAATTTTACGAACGTGCTGAAAAATTCTTTTTGTTTAAAAATACCGAAGATCAGTATTTCACTTTCGAAGAATACAAAAAACACATTGAACCGTTGCAGACCGATAAAGATAAAAAGCTGGTTTACCTCTACACCTCGGATAAGACAGAACAGCACGGTTTTATCAGCAACGCCCGCGAACGCGGTTACGATGTACTCATCATGGACAGCCCGCTCGACATGCATTTTATCAACATGATCGAACATAAAATGGAAAAATCTTCTTTTGCTCGTGTTGACTCTGATACCATGGACAAACTGATCAACAAAGAAGAAGCTGCGATTTCGAAAATCAGTGAAGATGAAAAAAACAAATTGAAAGAGATCATCGAACGAAATATCCCAAAGGACAAATTCATGGTTAATTTCGAAACGCTGCAATCGGAAGATATGCCTTTTATGATCGTCCAGCCTGAATTCATGAGGCGTATGAAAGATATGGCTGCTATAGGTGGTGGTGGAATGCCCTTTATGGCAAACATGCCTGAAACTTATAACCTGGTAGTAAATACCAATAATGACTTTATGCTGAAGGTACTGAATGAAACTGATGAAAATAAGCAAAACGACCTGGTGAAACAGTTTTTCGACCTGGCAAAACTTGCACAAAACCTGTTAAAAGGCGAAGAACTGACCGGATTCATAAAACGCAGCGTTTCCCTTATATCATGACGAAGCAGGTACCCGGCCCTTTCACAACCAACGATATAGAGGATATCAAACAGGCCATCATGCTCGCAGAACTTGACACTTCTGCTGAGATCCATGTGCATTTGGAAGCCAATTGTTCGGGTGACTGCGAAGTGAGAGCAAAAGAACTATTTCAAGAACTTCACCTGGACAAAACTGTGGAGCGCAACGGGATCTTGATTTACCTTTCGTTGAAAAATAAAAGGTTTTGCATATGCGCGGATACCGGCATCCAGACAAAAGTCCCCGACGATTTCTGGGTAGTTATCAAGCAGGACTTCCTTAACAAAATACGAAATGAAAACTTCACCGACGGATTGATAGAAGTGATCCATCATACCGGCCTGCAACTGAAAAGACTATTTCCACGTAAACCCGGCGATATCAATCAGCTTTCAGATGAAGTGACTTTCGGTTAAATCCTAATTACGATAGATTGCAAGTCGCTATTATTCATCATGTTAAAAAGTATGTATAGGATTATTTTAGACTTTAAAAAATAATTAAGTATTTATATGCCCAATAGAAATAAATACTACTTTTGTGTGAAATAGTATTCCTATGAAACACAAAATTGTCATCCTTTCATTTATTTTTTTCTTTGCCTTGCCTGGTGCCCAATCTCAAACCATTGATGAATTGTTTATCAGCGGTTTTACGAATTATCAGAATAACAAACTCAGCGAAGCCATTGATGATTATACAAAGGTTATAGCCATGAAGCCTGATTATACAGATGCTTATTTTAACCGTGCCATTGTATATGAAAAACTAGAAAAATTTAAAGAGGCGATAAATGACTATTCACAGGTCATAGCAATGAAAGCTGATGATGTAAATGCGCTGTTGAACCGCGGAATGCTTTATATCGAGGTCAACAAACCTCAAAATGCGCTTGCTGATTTTAATAAAACCCTTGAAATAAATCCCGGATTCACGAACGCTTATTACCAGAGAGGGCTTCTATACCAAGGTATGGGAAAAGACTCAGCGGCTATGGATGATTTTCATAGTTTTATCAAATTACTACCTGGATCTGTTTCGGGATACGAGGCGCTCGCCATGTTGTATGATGAAATGGAAGAATACGATGCCGCTATCACCATTTACACGAAAATGATCAGCATTGATTCCACTTATTCAAAAGCCTATTTTAACAGGGCTTATGATTACGACCTGATTGCAAAAACAGATTATGCGATCGCTGATTATTCAAAAGCTTTACAACTCAACGAAAAATATGCAGATGCTTATTTCAACAGGGCGTATATTTATAATGACATCAACGAGTTTGATAAAGCGATAGCTGATTATACCAAAGTAATAGAACTTGAGCCTGGCACCCCTGATGCTTATTTCAACCGTGGCATTGCAAAAATCAATTCCGGAAGAAAACACGACGGGTGTTCCGACATACAAAAAGCTGCTTCGCTTGGCGATAAAACAGCCGAAAAATATTGTGCGGTTAATTGCAAATAACCCATAATCACTTATAATTTAAAAAACCATATTAAAATGTCTCGTATTGTAAATATTTCAGAAGCTGCCTCCATCGGGATCCACGTTATCGTTTTAATAGCGCGTTCAAAAAACAACAATATGAACGTAAATAAGCTATCGGAACTCACCGGGGCATCAAAAAATCATATTGCCAAAGTAATGCAGCGTATGGTGAAATTTGATTTTGTAAAGTCCACCCGCGGCCCTTCGGGGGGATTTGTTTTGAACAAGCCACCTCAGGAAATCTCTCTTTTGAATGTTTATGAAGCTCTTGAAGGCGAAATGTCTATCGGAAAATGCCCGTATGGTAATAAGATATGCCCTTTTGAAGAGTGCCTGATGGGAGGAATTGTCCACCGCGTTACCGAAGAATTACGCGATCATTTTAAAAATAAAAAGATCAGCGACCTGATCTGATGGAAATTTAACGGTAGTACCTACGTTTAATAAAACAAAAAATGAAAATACGAATTATCCTTCTATTGACATTTTCGTTAATAATTAAATCAGGGTACGGTCAAAAAACATATCATTGCCTGTTAAACTTCGAGAATTATTATGATTGCTATGGAGACACCCTAATGGTAGATACTGCCAGCAATAATAATTGGGAAATAGGCCAGCCTAATAAAGCAATATTTCAAAGTGCATTATCAATACCCAATGCCATAGTAACGAAGCTTGATACATCATATTCAATTAATGACACTTCTTCTTTTACTATTAGGCATATTGCCGACTTTGGGCTAAATGATTTAGGCATGATGTGGATTAGCGCCTCTTATAAGATTAATTCAGATACCCTGACAGATTACGGTACAATAGAATTTTCTCCTGACAACGGAATTTCATGGATCAATTTTTTAACTGACACCGTTTATGCGCAACAAGGTATCTATTATTGGATTAATGAGAAACCTGTGTTTTCTGGAAACAACTCAGATTGGCAAATGTTTACAATAAACATACAAGATTATAACCATTTGTTCAATATAACATATGACGACACTGTTTTATTTAGATTTTCATTTATTAGTGATAGTATTCAAACATTCAAAGATGGATGGATGCTAGATGATATTGATATAGAAGATTGGCATGAAGGTATTTATGAGGATAATTATAAGCTTGGAAATATTATCACTTATCCAAATCCGTGTTCTTCAGAGTCCATTATCGAATTTGACAATCTTTTGGACCATGCTACCTTAACAGTTTTTAATGCATTTGGGCAACAAGTAAAACAACTAAATGACATTAAAGGTCAAAGAATAATTTTCAATAGTAGTAATTTGCCCGATGGACTTTATTTTATTCAGTTGATAGAAAATAATACGCTCATTGCGACAGACAAAATACAAATCCAAAGATGATCAAAGCGCAGGCATTAGCCTTGTGTCGGCAAGCATCCCGACACTTCGAGTGCGGGACAGGACGGCGGGCACCGGTTTTGCGGTAGTGCATTTTTCTAATTTACAGTTTGGTGGGCAGGATTGTGCTTTTATCTCCGTTGAAAACTTGCACCCCGATTCGGTATAATTCACGCCTCTTTTCGAACATCCTTTTATAAATTACTTGATTATTAATCTGGTTTTTAATAATTTATTATTCAGAATACTATAAACATGTCTATTTTAATTTTTTTTTATATATTTGTGTACTTATTTACCTTATTAAATAAAAATTTTAATTTCTTGTGTAATGAAAAGAACAATAATAAAAATCGACGAAGAAAAATGCACGGGCTGTGGCTTATGTGTCGGTGGGTGTCATGAAGGAGCGCTCCAGATCATTGATGACAAAGCACGGCTGGTGAGCGAACTTTTTTGCGACGGCCTGGGCGCCTGCATCGGCGAATGCCCCGAAGGAGCCATAACCCTTGAGGAGCGCGAAGCGCAACCGTACAATGAAATCCAGGTCATGGAACGGATCAGCAAATCCGGTAAGGCAACCATCATGGCACACCTGCGCCATTTGCGCGATCACAACGAAAAAGAATATGTAAAACAGGCAATACAGTATTTGCAGGATAATAATATATTTCCGGAAATTATTGAAGAATTTAAAATGGAGACACATGCTATGAATCACGAAACACACCACGGAGGCGGTTGCCCCGGATCCAGGATGATGGATTTTACCAAAAATGAAGTCAAAACAAACCATACAAACGCTGTTGTTGAGTCGCAATTGCGCCAATGGCCCATACAATTACATTTACTAAGCCCGACAGCCCCGTACTTCAGAAACGCTGATATTGTTATAGCAGCTGATTGCGTTGCTTTTTCGTATGGAAATTTTCATGATGATTTTCTTAAAGGGAAATCATTAGTTATAGCATGTCCCAAACTGGATTCAGATACCGAATCCTATATTGAAAAAATAAAACTGATGATCGATGAAGCCAAAATAAATACCATTACGGTAGTTATGATGGAAGTTCCCTGTTGCGGCGGGCTGTTACAAATGGTAAAACTGGCTTTGCAACAGGCTTCGAGAAAAGTACCCGTCAAAGCTGTATACATCAGCATTCAGGGAAAAATATTAAATGAAGAATGGATATGATTGGATAAATGCTTTAATTTTATTATATTTACATAAAAAAGGAGGAAAACTTATGAGTATGTTTTGTTATCAATGTCAGGAAGCAGCTAAAGGTATTGGATGCACAATTGGCGGAGTTTGTGGCAAAAAAGAAGATGTAGCTAATCTTCAGGATATGTTGATTCATATCCTAAAAGGAATTTCGTTATACAGCACGGCTGCCCGGAAATCAGGCGTTAACGATCCCGCGCTGAACCGCTTTGTAATTGAAAGTTTGTTCACCACCATTACGAATGCCAATTTTGATAAAAGTATTTTTTACGAAAGGATCCGCAAGGCTTTGGAATGGCGTGAAAAAATAAAAAACGAATGTATCTCTAGAGGTCTTGATGTATCAATAATCAAGCATGATGCTGCTATTTGGACAGGCTCGACCAACGCCGAAATTGATGAAAAATCAACATCTGTCGGTATCTTATCCTACGAAAACGAAGATATTCGTTCGCTGGTTCACATGGTTTTATTTGGGGTTAAAGGCATGTCAGCTTATGCAGAACATGCATCAAACCTGGGTTCCGAAAATGACGATGTTCATGCTTTTATTCAACACGCGCTGGCGGAGATCACACGTGATGATCTGGATGCCGATTACCTGGTTTCCCTGGTTATGGACTGCGGTAAATACGGTGTTGAAGTGATGGCCTTGCTGGATGCTGCAAACACTTCGCATTACGGCAATCCGGAAGTAACCAAAGTTGACATTGGTGTTCGAAACAACCCCGGTATTTTGATCAGCGGGCACGACCTGCGGGATCTGGAGGATTTACTTGACCAAACCGAAGGCACCGGAGTGGACGTTTACACGCACAGCGAAATGCTTCCGGCACATTATTACCCATTCTTTAAAAAATATAAAAGCTTTGCCGGGAATTACGGAAATGCCTGGTGGCGGCAGCGTGAGGAGTTTGAGAGTTTTAACGGCCCGATACTTTTTACCACCAACTGCCTGGTTCCTCCGCATACCAATGCCACTTACCGCGATAAAGTTTTTACCACCGGTGCTGCAGGGTTTGAAGGATTTAAACATATCGCAGACCGCCAAACAAACGGCAAAAAAGACTTTTCGGAAATTATTGCGCTTGCCAAAAAATGTCCGCCTCCCACACAAATCGAATCAGGTGAAATCATCGGCGGTTTTGCTCACGCGCAGGTATTTGCTCTTGCAGATAAAGTGGTAGAAGCTGTGAAAAGCGGTGCGATCAGAAAATTCATCGTGATGGCAGGTTGCGATGGCAGAATGAAAAGCCGTGAATATTATACGCAGTTTGCAGAAAAACTCCCCAAAGACACGGTGATACTTACCGCAGGTTGCGCAAAATATCGTTACAACAAGCTACCACTCGGGGATATAAATGGAATTCCAAGAGTGCTGGATGCCGGACAATGTAATGATTCTTATTCCCTGGCAGTAATTGCCCTGAAACTGAAGGAAATTTTCAACCTGAACGATATTAATGAGCTGCCAATTGTCTATAATATTGCCTGGTATGAGCAAAAAGCAGTAATTGTATTACTCGCTTTGTTGTATCTCGGGGTCAAGAACATTCATTTAGGGCCTACCCTGCCAGCATTTCTGTCGCCCAATGTGGCCAAGGTGCTGGTTGAAAAATTCAAGATCGCAGGCATTTCAAATCCTGACGAGGATATTAAAACACTTCTTTAAAAAAAAATTTTAAGAAAAAAGCGGGCTTAAGCCCGCTTTTTTTCTTATACCATTTTTACGGAGGAAGTTTTTATATTTCGTCCTCGAAATAATTTTTTTTATAATTCTTTTTGCATTGAATATATTTATAAATTAGCACGTTTATTTACTCATTAAAAACTAAATTTATGTTAAACATCGATTGGAAAAACCTGCCCTTCGGTTATGTAAAAACCGACTACAATGTGCGCTGTTACTGGCGTAATGGCTCCTGGGGCAAATTGGAAACTACGTCTTCTGAATATATAAACATGCATATGGCAGCTACCTGTCTTCATTATGGCCAGGAAGCTTTTGAAGGTATGAAAGCCTTTTCCTGCAAGGATGGAAATATACGCGTTTTCCGATGGGAAGAAAATGCAAAAAGATTTCAGCGTTCTGCCGTTGGAATTATGATGCAACCTGTCCCTCTTGAATTGTTTAAAGAGGCTATGGAAACAGCAATAAAACTTAACCTGGCTTATGTCCCGCCACAGGAAACAGGTTCATCACTTTATATCAGGCCACTGCTAATAGGTTCAGGACCAAAAGTCGGTGTTTCACCTGCTGATGAATATATGTTCCTGATCTTTGTTACCCCCGTTGGCCCATATTTTAAAGAAGGGTTTAAACCTGTCAGTGCTCAGATCATCCGCGACTTTGACCGTGCTGCTCCACTCGGAACAGGTACTATTAAAGTAGGCGGTAACTATGCAGCCAGCCTTGTGGCGGGTATGCGGGCACACGACGAAGGATATTCCACAGCCCTGTTCCTGGATGCCAAAGAAAAGAAATACATTGATGAAGCCGGCCCTGCGAATTTCTTTGGTATAAAAGGAAATTCTTATGTCACTCCTGAATCATCCTCCATCCTGCCCTCCATTACCAATATGAGCCTGCGTACACTTGCAGAAGATATGGGAATGAAAGTGGAACAAAGACGGGTGAGTGTTGATGAACTAAGCGAATTTGATGAGGTTGGCGCATGCGGTACCGCTGCCGTTATTTCTCCGCTCAAAAAAATCCAGGACCGCGATACAGGAAAAGTTTATGAATATTGCAAAGATGGTTTGGCCGGCCCGATTTCTACAAAATTATACAACCGGCTGCGCGCTATTCAATATGGAGAAGAACCTGATAAATTTGGATGGACCTACATCATAAAATAATGATTCAAATTACAAATATCAAACATTCAAAAAAAGCTCCGGTTGGAGCTTTTTTTTTAATATTTCTTCTCGCTGTTTAACATGCCCCGGATGTATTCCTCTTCAAGGATCAGCTTGCCAGATTCATCATAATATTTCCATATGCCGTCCTGCTTGTAATCCCCGTTCGTTATATTCTGGATTTTTGTGCCGTCCTCCTTTATATTTCCATTACTATAATACTCTTTGTAGGTGTAAATACGTTGCTTTTTATCTATAAGCTCAAACAAGATTTTGGGTGAACCGTCTTCGTAATAAATGCGTGTATACAGATGGTATTCAATCCCCTTGTCATATTCTTCAGCAAATTCATAATGACCATCTTCATAATAATCTTCCCACTTGAGCATTTCACCGTTAATATATTCACCCTTGGATTTTATTTTACCGTTGGGATAATATTCTTCGATGACTCCCCTGGTATCTGATTTTGCCTGAAAGTGGCGTTCCACATTCCCGTTTTCAAAGTAATTGTCAAACATTGAAATGAGCTGCCCGCCGTCGTAGTAACCTTTGTGCTTCAGTTTCCCGTCAGGATAAAAATCTTTCACCTGGCCAACACATTTTATTCCGTTACAGAATCTCACAGAATCGCCACCTAAAATCGGACAGAGTTTGTTATATATTTCGAAATTTTCCGCGCTCTGATCAGTAGTAATTGAATCTTGCGAATAGGAAACAAATCCTATTAAGGAGAACAAACAAAAAAGTAGAAGTCTCATCGGTTAGATGATTGAGAATTTACGGAGTTGAGTCTCCATTTCAGATTGTAGCAATCGAGCTTCCTCACGGGCCTTTTCAGCAAAATCTTTCTCACCGGAAGCATATAAAATGCTGCGGGAGGCATTTACCAATAATCCGCAATCACGATTCATACCGAATTCGGCAACCTGCTGAAGGCTTCCACCTTGTGCGCCAACACCTGGAACAAGCAAAAAATGCTCAGGGACGATTTTACGTACTTCCTTCAGCATATCTGCCTGTGTGGCTCCAACGACAAACATCATGTTTTCGGGTGTTCCCCATTTGGATGATATTTCAAGTACTTTTTGAAATACATATTTGGGTTCAGGTTCATTGATTTTTAAAAATTGAAAATCATTGGCACCTTTATTTGAGGTCAACGCCAGCAAAAGCACCCATTTATCATGGTGTTCCAGAAACGGCGCCACCGAATCTTCCCCCATGTATGGGGCAACCGTCACCGCATTAAAATCAAAACCGGAAACTTTTTTATCAAAATAGGTTTTTGCATATTGGGCCGAAGTATTACCGATATCTCCGCGCTTGGCATCAGCGATTAAAAAAACCTCACTGCGGTATGGTTCCAGGTAATTGATCGTTTTTTGCAGGCTGTTCCATCCCGGAACGCCCATTGATTCATAAAAAGCTATGTTGGGTTTATATGCAACCGCGTAATCAATAGTAGCACTAATGATTGCCTTATTAAATTCGAAAACGGGATCTTCTGTTTCGAGCAGATGTTTCGGGATTTTTTTTAGCTCGGTATCCAGGCCGACACAAAGAAAAGATTTTTTCTTTTTTATGTTATTGATTAATTCTTTACGGTTCATAAATTCCTTTTTAAATTATTCTCCGGCAGCTTTTAGCCGCTCGGCATTTTCTGCTAACTGTAACGCGTCAATTAATTCCTGGACGCCGTTCCCTTCCATAATAGATTGCAGGTTGTACAGCGTAAGATGAATACGATGGTCGGTCACCCGGCTCTGGGGGTAATTATAGGTGCGGACTTTTGCGGATCTGTCGCCGGTAGAAACCATGGTTTTTCTTTTTGACGAAATAACATCCAAATATTTCTGATGTTCCACCTCGTATAAACGGCTGCGAAGGACTGTCATTGCTTTTTCGAGGTTTTTTACCTGTGATTTCTGATCCTGGCAAATAACAACTGTTCCGGTAGGAATATGCGTCAGCCTTACTGCCGAATAGGTAGTATTGACCGATTGTCCCCCAGGTCCTGAAGAACAAAATGTGTCCCGTCGTATATCGGAATCTTTCAATTCGACGTCGAATTCATCTGCTTCGGGTAACACAACAACGGATGCGGCCGATGTATGAACCCTGCCCTGGGCTTCCGTTTTAGGTACACGCTGTACACGATGAACACCCGATTCGTATTTCATTTGACCGTAAACATTGTCGCCATTAATATTGAAAATAACTTCTTTATAACCGCCTACGGTGCCCTCGGTCAGGTCAACGAGTTCTGTTTTCCATCCTTTGATCTCCGCAAACCTGATATACATGCGATAAAGATCTCCGGCAAAAATACTGGCTTCGTCGCCACCGGAGCCGGCACGAATTTCCACGATGGCATTTTTACCATCTTCAGGGTCAGCCGGGATGAGCATAATACGTATTTCTTCTTCGAGCTTTTCTTTTTCAGCGGAAAGCGTTTCAATCTCTTCTTTGGCCATGGCCTTCATATCGTCGTCCTTTTCATTATACAGGACATCTTTGGCTGAGGCAATGTGGTTTATAATGGTCTCATACCTTTTGTATGCCTCAATAATCGGTGTAAGGTCTTTATAATCCTTGCTCAGTTTTATAAATTTCTTTACATCATTTATGGCCTCCGGTTCGTTCATCAACCTTCCGATCTCTTCCCAACGTTCGTTGATTGCCTTGAGTTTGTCAAGCATGAAATTAGTTTTTTACAAAATTAATAATAAAACAGCAGCTAATACTTAAAACTGCCAAATTCTGATGCTATGGTCAAAGATGGGTGGTCGGAGGATTCGCAGTGGCCAATGATCTGGGATTCAATATTGAAATCTTTAGCAAGATTTATTATTTGACCGGCAATTTTTTCCGTAGTATATATTTCCATCCGTTGGCCCATATTAAAGACCTTATACATTTCTTTCCAGTCGTAACCGGCTTGCTTCTGTATCAATCTGAACAATGGTGGAACAGTCATCATATTATTTTTGACAACATGCAAATTGGAAATAAAATGCAGGATTTTTGTTTGAGCGCCGCCTGTGCAATGAATCATTCCATGGATCTCATCCCGGAAATTTTCCAATAGCTGTATTATTAGTGGTGCATAGGTTCGTGTGGGTGATAATAAGGCTTTACCGATATTAACAGGCATTTCAGGCACCGTGTCTGTCAACAGATAGTTCCCGGTATATACCAGGTTTTCAGGAATGGAATTATCAAAGCTTTCGGGATATTTTTCGGCATAAACCTTATTCAGCATTTCGTGGCGGGCAGAAGTAAGCCCATTACTTCCTATACCACTGTTATATTCGTTTTCGTAGCTTGCCTGCCCCGCTGATGACAGTGCGACAACAACATCGCCATGAGAGATCTTTTCATTGGTAATAACCGCATCGCGTTTCATACGGCATGATACAACAGAATCGACGACAACAGTACGCACAAGATCCCCTACATCAGCTGTTTCTCCACCTGTTGAATAAATTTCAAGGCCATACTTGCGCATGATTTCAAGAAATTCTTCGGTGCCATTAATGATTGCGGAAATAACCTCACCCGGGATCAAAAATTTGTTCCTTCCGATCAGTGAGGATAAAAGTATCTTCGTAGTTGCACCAACACACAGCAGGTCGTCTGTATTCATTACAATCGCGTCCTGGGCTATTCCTTTCCAAACGGAAAGATCTCCGGTTTCTTTCCAATATAAATAGGCCAGAGAGGATTTTGTTCCAGCTCCATCAGCATGCATCATGGCACAATAATCGTCATTGTTGCCAAAATAATCGGGGACAATTTTACAGAATGAAGACGGGAATAATCCTTTTGAAATATTTTTCAATGAATTGTGCACATCTTCTTTGGAAGCTGATACACCACGCTGATTGTACTTTTCGTTGGTCATTATTTTTTTTAATAAAAAAAGCATCCCGATAGCTATCGGGACGCTTTTTCATGATATTTACTATTTAGCTACTTATTTTCAGGAACTACAGGAGCTGTTCCAAAAATAAGTTGTTTCTTTTCATCATCAATGTAATATTCGCCAAATTTGGTCAGGACTTTTGAGCCCATGATTACATCCGGGGCAAGGTCTTTTTCAACAGTAGCGGTCAAAAATTCCTGAGTTTTCTTTGCAATATTAACTCTTTTAAGCGTTACGACCTGATTTTCTTTCAAGGTGCCATCTGGGTTGAAAGCGGCATCTTTTTCTTTAAAATCAGATTTAGTAATACGATATTCTGTTAAAAGCCTCATGACCAACTTTTCAGAAATCTTCATTCCTTCTTCATCGGCTTCATATTTAAAGTCAGTAGAAATCCCGTTAATGATACAACGGCCTTCAAAGGTACCGCTCCCGCTGGGCAGAATCGTAAGCACATTGTCCATTGGGTTAACCTCGATAACAACATTCTTAGCATTGGTATCATTGGATGAGGCAGGGACAAAATCTTCGCTGAGCACTGTAAACTCTGTTCTTCTGTTCAACTGATGTGCGGCTTCTTTTTCACAAGTTGTTTTTAAGCTTTTAATATAATCAGGGGTCATCACTGTACCTTTAGCAAAGAAGAACGGCTTATCTTTACAGGCTGGGTATTTTTGCGGATCAAGGTACACGGTTTTATCACGGTCCAGAACGCGTGGGCGGTTAGCTCCATAACCTTTAGCATAGATTCTTCCGGGGTCAATACCCATAGAATCGACAATATATTTGACAGCTGAAAGAGCTCTGCGTTGTGAAAGCGTATCGTTTGTCATTTTTATTGGCCGGATGTCAGTATGAGATGATAATTCAATCACCCAACGCTCGTTGGTGTTTAAAATATCAACAAGCCAGTTCAATGAATCCATGGCCTGCGGAGTTAGGTACCATTGGCCAATTACATATAAAACATCGGGTAAAACCTGCGGCTGCTTTGGTATTGGCACCAGATTAAAATCATGGATCAGGTCTTTGCTATTTTTAAGCCCAACGGTAGTTTCTCTTCCTTTTGTTCCAACAAAATTTTCCTTTGAAACAGTGAGTTCATAGGAGGTGTTTTCAAGTATCTGGGTTTTGCCAAACTGATAGGTACCCGTTGCATCCGTAGAATCAATGATAAGTGTTCCATCAGAGCCTTCCAGTTTTACAATTGCACCCGGGATTATCTGTTTCGTACTGTCGTCTCTGACAACACCCTGAAGCGTAAAGATCAAAGGTGGGAGATAAAAATAATAAATATCATCGAATCCTTTTCCACCTTTGCGGTTTGAACTTAAGAAACCTTCATTCTTATCGCCTTTGAAAATAATACCAAAATCATCACCGGCAGAATTGAGGGGGTATTTTAAATTTTCAGGTTTTGACCATTTGTCGTTTTTGTATTCCGACTTAAAAATATCAAGTCCGCCAAGACCCAAATGCTCGTAACCATTTGATGAAAAATATAGGGTCCCGTCATCTTTAATATATGGGAACATTTCATTGCCTGTAGTATTGATAACCGGCCCGAGGTTGACAGCTTTATCAAAAGGTTTGGTCTTTTTAGTACGTTTGGCCAGCCAAATGTCTTTACCGCCGTATCCACCGGGCATTTCAGCAGAAAAATAAATGTTGAGTTCGTCTTCAGTAAGTGCGGGGTGCCCCATATGCAGGCTCATATCATCACTTAATTTCAGGGTATCAGGAGTTGCCCATCCACGGCCTTGTTTCCTTGCAAAATAAATCTGGCAACCCATTTTTTCTTTCTTAATAATCGGGCAACGTGTAAAATAAATTACGTTTGCTTTTTTATTCACCCAGGGAGTACCTTCATTAACCTCGGTATTTATATTTTCATCGGCTGGTAAGGGTTCACTCCATGCTCCTTTTTTATCAAGGGTGGTAACATATATATCGGAAAAATTCTGGTCTGTCCATCCGTCGACAGATTTACCCGTGGAACCTTCACGTGTTGAGGTAAATAATAAAGCTTTATAATTTTTATCGGCCCAATAAGGTGAAAAATCTGATTGTTTGCTGTTGAATTTTTTAACATTTTCGACGACATACCGGGTAGGGTCTTCTTTCCATTTAATGGAATACTCGCACGACTCCACGCCATAACCTCCACGAGGATCGTTAGGAGCCAGTTTTACATATTCCTTATATTCGATAATTGCTTCAGCATATTGTTCATCAGCTTTTAATGCATCAGCAAGATAAAGATGCGCAATTGGATCGGGGTAATTGGATTTTACAACCCTGCTGTACCAGTTAATGGCTTGTTTATGATTGTTGGTTTGGCGATAACATTCAGCCAGCCGGAATAACACCCTTGCTTTTTCAGGTTTGTTTCCTTTT
>Ga0116171_10000519_pt1 | contig 41130 bp, 37 predicted proteins | sample AD_JPNHW2_MetaG_FD_89798 | JGI IMG/M metagenome (GOLD analysis project Ga0116171, IMG submission 89798) | Active sludge microbial communities of municipal wastewater-treating anaerobic digesters from Japan - AD_JPNHW2_MetaG | ecosystem: Engineered > Bioreactor > Anaerobic > Digestate | place... | reverse complement strand
TTTAGCTGATTGATAACCAGCATTTTCTGAATAATCACCTGTAGTTGAAAGTTCTTTAACTTCGTTTATAAGTTTGGGTCTAAGTCTATTTTTTAAATAATCTAAAGTTTTTTGTAATTCTTTAAACTTATTAATTGTAATTTTAGCATCTAATTTATTTCTAGGTATTTTATCTGATTTTCGATAGGGAGTTTGCATATTTTTTTATTATTTTTAATATATAAAACCATACTTCCATTCTATATTATTTAAATTTTAAAAGCAAAAAACTATATTTTACTAAATTTAGCAAAAAATTGAGTTATCAACTGTTTTTATTTTACTTTTTTCTAAATATAGGTTAATATTTATCTATATTAATTATAATTTAGATTTTTTGTGTATGGAAGAAAATGACTTAAAAAATAGCCACAATTTTAGTGATTTTGAGGAAAAATGGGCCAAGGAATGGGCTAGTCATGATTTGTATAAAACCCCTATTATAAGCGATTATAATAAAAAATTCTATTGTTTAGATATGTTTCCATATCCATCAGGTTTAGGCTTACATGTAGGGCATGTTGAGGGCTATACCGCCTCTGATATTGTTAGTCGTTTTAAACGAATGACTGGTTATCAAGTTATTCATCCTATGGGTTGGGATTCTTTTGGTTTACCAGCTGAAAATTATGCTATAAAAACAGGTGTACATCCAGCTATCACTACTGATGATGCTATCAAAACATTTACTAAACAAATTAATTCTTTAGGTTTATCTTATGATTGGTCTTTAGAAATTCAAACTAGTAAACCAGAGTATTATAAATGGACTCAATGGTTTTTTCTTTTACTTTATAAAAATGGTTTAGCTTATAAGAAAAAAGCTAAAGTTAATTGGTGTAATAGTTGTACTACAGTTTTAGCTAATGAACAAGCCGAAAATGGAGTTTGTGAACGTTGTGGTAATCAAGTTATTCAAAAAGATTTAGAACAATGGTTTTTTAAGATAAGTGATTTTATTGAAGATCAAAAATATGAAGATCGACTTATAATTGGTTTACTTAATGGTTTAAATGATATTGATTGGCCAGAATCAACTAAATTAGCTCAAAGTAATTGGATTGGAAAAAGTTTTGGTGCTAAAGTTATTTTTAAAATTAAAACTAAAAATAACGAAGAATATAATTTAGAAGTTTTTACCACTCGACCTGATACTTTATTTGGTTGTACTTATGTGGCTATTAATCCTGAACATGAAATTATTAAAAATTTTTCTACTAGTATTACCAACTTAAATGAAATTAATGATTATATTAATACCACTAAAAGTAAAACTGAAATTGAACGAACTAGTCTAAGTAGAGAAAAAACTGGTATAGAAATAAATGGTATAATAGCTATTAATCCCGTTAATGGTAAAGAAATAAAAATTTTTGTGGCTGATTATGTTTTATCAACTTATGGTTCTGGAGCTGTTATGGCCGTTCCAGCTCATGATGAACGTGATTATGATTTTGCTAAAAAATATAATTTAGAAATGATTGAAGTAGTAAGTGGTGGAGATATTTCTCAATCAGCTCATACCAGCGAAGGAATCTTAATTAATTCTGATTTCTTAAATGGTTTAAAAGTGGAAGAAGCTAAAAGTAAAATAATAGATTGGTTACAAGATAAAAAATGTGGTGAACAATTTATTAATTATCGTTTACGTGATTGGTTAGTTTCTCGTCAACGTTATTGGGGAACACCAATTCCAATTATTTATTGTGATCAATGTGGAGAAGTTCCGGTACCAGAAAAAGATTTACCAGTAGTATTACCAACTGATGTTAATTTTAAACCAAGTGGTGAGTCACCTTTAACTGAATCAAAAACTTTTCATGAAGTTACTTGTCCAAAATGTGGAGCTAAGGCTCGACGAGAAAATGATACACTAGATACTTTTGTTTGTTCTTCTTGGTATTATTTTAGATATTTAGATCCTAAAAATGAAAAAGCTTTTGCTGATCTAGAAAAGATAAAACAAGGAATGCCAGTAGATATATATATTGGTGGAGCCGAACATTCTGTTATGCATTTACTTTATGCTCGTTTTTTTACTAAAGTTCTACAAAAATATGGCTTTATTGATTTTAATGAACCTTTTAAAAAATTAAGACATCAGGGAATAATTTTAGGAGAAGATAGTAATAAAATGAGTAAATCTAAAGGTAATGTTACTAATCCTGATGATGTTATAAAAGATTATGGAGCCGATTGTCTGAGAATGTATGAAATGTTTTTAGGAAGTTTTGATGATGTTAAACCTTGGAATACTAAAGGTATTATTGGTTTAAGACGTTTCTTAGATAAAGTTGAAAATTTAATTACTAAAGTTGATCTAATTACAGATTATTCCGATACCAATTATTCAAAATTAATTTTAGAATTAAATAAATCAATTAAAAAAGTTGGTCGGGATATTGAAGACTTTAAATTTAATACGGCTATTTCTCAATTAATGATACTGGTAAATGTTTTTTCGGAATATGAAATTATTCCAAAAAAATATTTTGCTAAATTACTTTTAATCTTAGCTCCTTTTGCTCCTTTTGTAACTGAAGAATTATGGTCACAAATTGGTAATGATTTTTCTATCCATAATCAAACTTGGCCAGACTTTGATGAAAGTATTATAGCTTTAGAAAAAGTATCACTAGCTATTCAAATTAATGGTAAAACTAGAGCTTTAATTGAAGTTAATAAAGATGAGGACGAAACCGAAGTTATAAAAAAAGTAGAAGCTCTAGAAAAATTAAAAAATTATTTAGGTGATAATAATTACAAAAAAGTTATATATATAAAAAATAAAATAATAAACTTTATAATTTAATAATTTAATAATTAAATAAAAAAATTATGGAAATCTTTATTACAATTTTAGTTTTTGCGATAATATTTTTTCTAGCTTCGCTTAAACAAATCAATCAATACGAACGAGGAGTTAAATTTACTATGGGTCGTTTTTCAGGAGTTATGGAACCAGGTTGGAAATTCTTATGGCCTGTTTTTCAATCTTTTAAAAAGGTTGATATTCGAGTTAAAGCCGTCGATGTTCCTGATCAACGAGCTATTACTCGTGACAATGTTCCGGTAACGGTTAATGCTGTATTATATTATAAAATATCAGATTCATCTAAAGCTATTATTGAAGTAGAAGATTTTTATTATGCTATTAGTCAATATGCTCAAACTACTATGAGAAATATAGTTGGAGAAATCACTTTAGATGAATTATTAGCTGAACGCGATAAAATTGCTGAAAGAATTAGGGAAATAGTTGATAAAGAAACTGATAGTTGGGGTTTAAAAGTAAATAATGTCGAATTAAAAGATGTAGTTTTACCAGAATCAATGGAAAGAACTATTGCTAAACAAGCTGAAGCTGAACGTGAAAAAAGAGCAGTTATTATTAACTCCCAAGGAGAATTAGCTGCGGCTGAAAACTTAGCTAAAGCGGCTGAAATTTTATCGTCATCAACTGGAGCCCTTCATTTAAGAACTTTACAAGCTATTAACGACATTTCATCGGATCAATCCAATACCATCGTATTTGCTACCCCCTTAGAAGTATTAAAATCTTTTGAAGGTTTTGCTAAAAAAATAGGGAAAACTGAATAAAATATAAATTATGAGTGTTTTATATCAAAAATATCGTCCGCAAAAATTTTCTGAAATTTTTGGACAAAATTATATCAAGGTTACTTTAGAAAATGAAATTTTAAATAATAAAGTTTCACACGCTTATTTATTTTGTGGACCTCGAGCAGTTGGTAAAACTACTTTAGCTCGAATTTTATCTAAAGCTATTAATTGTCAAAATCGTAAAGAAAATGAGTTTGAACCTTGTAATGAATGTGATACTTGTAAAAGTATAAATAGTTTTAGTAATTTAGATGTAATTGAAATTGATGCGGCTAGTAATACTGGAGTTGATAATGTTAGAGAAAATATAATTTCTTTAAGTCGAGTTAAATCATCTAATAATAAATACAAGATTTTTATTATTGATGAAGTCCACATGTTATCAATTTCAGCTTTTAATGCTTTACTTAAAACCTTGGAAGAACCACCGGCTAATGTTATTTTTATTCTTTGTACTACTGAGATCTATAAAGTACCTTTAACTATTATTTCTCGTTGTGAACGTTTTGATTTTAAAATGATAAGCGTTAATGACATGATAGGTAAATTAGAATTTATTGTTAAAAATGAGAAATTAGAAATTGATAAAGAAGTTTTAGAATTAATTGCTTTAAAAGCTGATGGTCATTTACGTGATGCCGAAAGTTTACTTAGTCAGATTATAGCTATTAGTGATAAAAAAATTGATTTAGCTAGTGCTAATTTAGTTATTCCATATAATAATATAGAAGAAAATATAAAATTATTAGAGAGTTTAAACCGTAAGGACGCCATAACAGCTATTAAAATAATAAACGAATTAATTACTAGTGGTATAAATTTAAAAAATTTTATTGGTGATTTAATGGAACTTTTAAGAAAAATGATACTAAGTCAGGTTAGTGATTCCTTGTCTAGTAGTTTAGGTTTAGATCTAAGTGAAAAAATAGAAATTAGAATCAGTGAATTAAATAAAAATTTTTCTATAAATGATTTAATAAAAATTTCTAGTGAATTTTTAAATGCTTCTAAAGAATTACCAACAGCTTTAATTGCTCCGATGCCACTAGAATTAGCTATTATAAATATCTGTTCAATTGGTGGTAATGAAAAAAGTAATGATAAAAAAACAAATCTACCAAATCCTGATAAACCATTAATTTCCAAATCAAATACTATTTCCAGTAATGCTGTTATTAATAAAGAAGAAATAGAGAAAAACTGGCCTGAATTTTTAACTAGATTAAAGCCTCATAATCATTCCTTATCTTTTGTTATGCAATCCTGTAAGATTACTGATGTTAATGATAATAAAATTTGTGTAGCTTTTAAATATAAATTTCATAAAGATCGTTTAGATAGTTTAGAAATAAATAAAATAGTAGAAGAAGTTTTACGTGATGTTTTTAAACAGGATTTAAAAATAGAGGCTAAGGTTGATGAAAATTTAGAAATTAATAATGATGATTCTATAAATAAAAATAATAATAATGAAATAATTGATAATTTACTTAAAACTTTCGGTGGAAAAGTTATAAATTAAATTATTAATAAAAATATGTTAGATATAAAAAAAATAAGAGAAGACACAAAAGCCGTTGAACTTTCTCTAAAAAAGCGTGTTGGGAAAGAAGTAGATTTAAATTTAGATAAAATAATTGCTTTAGACGATGACAGAAAAAAAATAATTCCAGAACTTGAAAATTTAAAATCAACTAAAAATAAATTATCTAAAGTTAAACCAGATGAGGCTACTATTAAAAGTATAAAAGAAACTAATATCAGTATTAAGGATTTAGAAAATAAATTAAATTTAGTAGAAATAGAATTAAAAGATAAATTATCAGCCTTACCTAATATTGTAGCAGATGATGTTGTCGCTGGGGGTAAAGAGAACAATCAAGTAATTTATACTTTTGGTGAAAAACCTCAATTTTCTTTTGAAGCTAAGAATCATGTCGATTTAGCTGAAGATTTAGATATAATTGACTATAAACGAGCAGTTAAGATGTCTGGGGCCGGTTTTTGGGCTTATAAAGGGGCTGGAGCCTTACTAGAGTGGGCTCTTTTAAGCTATTTTATAAGTTTTCATCATAAAAATAATTATACTTTTTTAATTCCACCTTTTTTATTAAATGAAACTTCGGCCTATTCTTCTGGTCATTTACCTAAATTTAGAGAAGATCTTTTTTGGACTGAAGATAAATTATGTTTAAATCCAACGGCTGAAATGATGCTAGGAAATTATCATCGAGATGAAGTTTTAAAAGAAGAAGATCTACCTCTAAAATATTATGCCTATTCACCTTGTTTTCGTCGAGAAGCTGGTAGTTATCGTCAGGAAGAGAGAGGTATGATTCGTGGTCATCAATTTAATAAAGTAGAATTATTTCAATATACTAAACCCGAAAATTCTTGGATTGTTTTTGACGAAATGAAAGATCAAATTGTTAAACTATTAGAGGGACTAAATCTTCATTTTCAAATTAGTAACTTAGCGGCGGGGGATTGTTCTTCAGCTATGGCTAAAACAGTTGATTTAGAAGTTTGGATTCCAAGTATGGGAATCTATAAAGAAGTAAGTTCAATTTCTAATGCTTTAGATTATCAAGCTCGTCGTAGTAATATTCGAGTAAAAGATTCTAAGGGTGATATTTATTTTCCTCATACTTTAAATGGTTCCGGTTTAGCTACTTCACGTTTAATTCCAGCTATTTTAGAACAAAATCAACAAGCTGATGGTAGTATTAAAATACCAGAAGTTTTAAAACCGTTTTTACCATTAGATTTAGATGTAATTAGTAAAAAATAATGATAGCCGTATTTTTTCTTACTATTTTTTATTATAGTTTTTATCTGCTATTTATTGTAGCTGGTTTTTTAATTTGGAAAATATATAAATTAAATAAAAAGAAAAAATTTCCTATTGAATTAATAATGTTATTAATTTTTGTATTTGTAGCTATTTGGGCTAGATTTGCTGAACCTAATTTTTTAAAAGTTAAAAATTATAATTTTGATAATGTTAATACTGAAAATACTAATAGGGAATTAAAAGTAGTTGTTTTTTCTGATATTCATTTAGGTGCTTTTCAAAATAAATATTTAACTGAAAAAATAGTAAATAAAGTTAATAAATTAGAACCGGATATTGTTTTAATTCCCGGAGATTTTGTTTATCATATTAATAAAGATAATTTAAATTCTAATTTTTTAAAACTAAAAGATATTACAGCACCAAAATTAGCCGTCTTAGGTAATCATGATTACGGAAAAGGGAATAATGATATTTCATCCGATATAAGTCTAGCTTTAAAATCAGTTGGAGTATTATTAATTGATAATGATACTAAAATACTTGATTTTAATGGATCTCTTATTAAGTTTATTGGTCTAGAAGATATTTGGACAGCTAAACCTGATTTTGAAGTTTTAGAAGATAATAATTCTAATAATAATATTGATTTTACTTTTCTATTAGCTCATAATCCTGATATTGTTTATGAAATAAAAAATTTAGGTGATAATTACAAAAAAATTGATTTAATTATTTCTGGACATACTCATGCTGGTCAAATGAGGATTCCATTTTTATATAAAAACATAATTCCTAGTTCTTATGGTTTTGATCGCGGTTTCTATAATATTTCTGGTCTTAATATTTTTGTTACTCCTGGTATCGGTCAAGTAGCTTTACCAATGAGACTTTTTAATTTTCCAGAGATTAGTGTTATTAATATTAAATATTAATTTAAAATGACTAGATGAAAATTTATACTCCCAAAAATATATTAATATTATTGTTTATTGTTAGCTTTTTTTATTGGCCTAAGCTTAGTTTAGCTATTGAGACAAAAGATACTTATCCTAAATTAGCTAATTACTTTTTAAAATGGACAATTGCTGATTATGAAGTGGAAGAATTAGCTAAATGGGATGTTTTAATTTTAGATATGGAAGTTCAAGAAAATAGTCGGGCTCAATTACTTGAAATTAGAGAATTAAACCCTGATATTGTTATTTTAGCCTATATTACCTCGCAAGAAGCTAATGCTGATATCTATAATAGTGAGTGGAGCAGTGAAGCTACTTTAAGAAAAAGATTAGTAAATAATATTTATGATGGTTGGTGGTTAAAAAATAGTAGCGGTAGTCGAGTTAGTAATTGGCCCGGTACTTATATGTTAAATTTAACTGATGGAGCTAAACTTAATTCTAATAATCAAAAATGGAATGAATATTTACCTAAATTTATTGCTGAAGAAATTATTTCTACTGGTTTATGGGATGGAATTTTTTATGATAATATTTGGGGGGATGTAGCTTGGGCCGGAAGTAATTTAGATGCTGATAATAATAATCAAGTTGATGCTGTAGCTACACTTAATAGTAATTGGGCTAGTGGTACAAAAAAAATGCTTCAAACTACTAGAAATTTAATCGGCGATAATTATTTAATTTTAGGTAATGGTAAAGTCTATACTGGTTATCAATCTTTCTTAAATGGAGTGATGTTTGAAAATTTTCCAGCTTCTTGGGAAAGTAATGGTGATTGGGCTAGTATTTTAACAACTTATAGAAATATAAAAAACAATAATGACACACCTAATATTACTATTATAAATTCTTATGATAGTAATCGACAAAATTATAAAAAAATAAGATATGGTTTAGCTAGTACTTTAATGGAAAATCATGGTTATTTTAGTTTTGATTTTTCTAATTCTGATCATGGTCAAGTGTGGTGGTATGATGAGTATAATGTTAATTTAGGTCAAGCTGTTTCTTCGGCTTATAATTTATTAGATAAAAATAATACTTCCTATACCAAAGGTTTATGGCGTCGAGATTTTACCGAAGCTAGTGTTATAATTAATTCAACCGATAAAGAACAATTATATATTTTTAATAATGAAGAATTTGAACGAATTAATGGTAGTCAAGATCGTAGTGTTAATAATGGTAGTATTATAAACTATATAAAATTAGCCGCTAAAGATGCTATCATTCTATTAAAAAAAACCTCGACTATCACTACTATTAAAAATACTGGTTTTAATAATGGAGACTATATTAGAGTTTTTAATAAAGATGGCCATCAAACCCGTTCTGGTTTTTTTGCTTATTTAGATGGCTATAGTGCTAATTCTCAAATAATAATTAGTGATATTGATAATGACAGCATTGAAGAAACTTTAGTTAATAGTAATGGTATTATTTCTATTTATAAAAATAATATTAAATTAAGAGAATTTAAGCCTTATGATGGAAAATTTAAAGGTGAACTTTCTTTAGCGGTAGCTGATTTAAATGGTGATGGTACCAAGGAAATAATTACCGGAGCAGGAAGTGGTGGTGGACCTCATGTTCGAATTTTTAATCAATTCGGCAAACTCTTAACTGGTGGTTTTTTTGCTTATGATAAAAATTTTAGAGGAGGAGTTAAAGTAGCTGTTATAGATTTAAACGGTGATGGTACTCAAGAAATAATTACCGGAGCCGGAAGTGGTGGTGGTCCTCATGTTAGAATTTTTGATAAAGATGGTCGTAGTTTAACTGGTGGTTTTTTTGCTTATGATAAAAATTTTAGAGGAGGAGTATCACTGGCCGTTGGTGATACTGATGGTAATGGACAAAAAGAAATAATTACTATTCCTCAATCACAATTACTGCCTGAAGTTAAAATATATAGTAAAGATGGCAAAGTAATAAAATCATTCTTAGCTTATGATACTACTTTTGGTTCTGGTTTTCGGGTAATGTCGGATGATTTAGATGATGATGGAGTTTATGAAATTCTAGTAGGAGCAATAAGTTTTTAAATTGATTTTAAACCTTAAATTAATTATAATATAACTAAGCTCAATTATATGAAAAAAAATAAAAACAATTCTAAACCATTAATAAATAATGATGATTTAGAAATAATACCACCTAATAATTCTTCTGTTATTATTGAGGATGAAAATACCAATAATGATACTGTTTGCATTGATAGAGATAAAGTTAAAGTTAAAAAAAATGGTAATTTAGTAGTGGGTAATGTTAATTTAATCTTAAATCCATTAAAAAAAAGGAATGATAAGTATTATCGAAATAATATTTGGCATTTAATAGCTGATATTTTCTTTGTATTATTAATTGTGGTTTTTGTGATCTTTATAATTTTTGCCAATAAAAAATTTACTAAAGATAACGTCTCTTTAAATATTAATATAGATAATAAAGAATTAAGTTCGGGTTCTAAAGTATCTTTTACTTTAGATTATCAAGCTAATATTGATACAACTAATAGCTTTATTAAAGTGGCTTTACCTGATGATTTTATCATTGAATCAGTTTCACCCTATAATTATTTTAATACCTCTACCAATAGTTTTGATTTAGGTGATTTAAAAAAGAATTCTAAAGGTCAAATAAAAATAAATGGTTCGGTTTGGGGAGAATTACATGATCGTCAAATGATTTCTTTTAATTATACTTGCGATCAATGTGGTCAAACTGGAATTAGTAATTACTTATTTTATGATATTTCCCAACCAGTTCTAGAAACAAAATTATTAACTGAAGATATTATTTATACTAATAGTGAATTTAAAGGCATTTTAAAAATAACTAATAACTCTGATACTTTAATTAAAAAAGCTACTATTGATTTAGGTCCTGATATTGAATTAAAAGAAAGTGATTTAGAAATTAAAGATAATGCTTTAATAATAGAAGAAATGGCTAGTGGTGTCAGTCAAGAAATTAATTTATTAGCTATTTTAAAAACTGATAATAATTCTTTAGAGATTATTCCGGAAATTAATGCTAATATTTCAGGTGATATTTATTCTTTCTTAGGATCTTCTACTACTTTAAATATAGAAAAACCTAATTTAGCAGTCGATTTAAGCAGTGATCAAAAAAATGTTAATTTAAATGAAAAAATTTCCTATACTTTAAATTATAAAAATGAAGAAATGGTTCCAGCTAAAGATATAAAAATAACTTTATCATCAGGTAATTCTAATTTTTCTTTAAATCCAATAAAAATTACAAGTGACTCAAAAAATATTCAAATTGATGACAATATTATTACTATTAATGATTTAGCGGCCGAGGAATCCGGTTCCATTGTTTTAGAAACTTCTTTTGATCAGAGAAAAATAAAAGCTAATCAAAGCTTATTATTAAAAGCTAATGTTGAATACAGGTTAGATGGACAAACTATTTCCTATAATGTTAACTCCAATCAAAATAAATTAATTTCTAGAGTCTCAGCTACAGCTAAGGCCTATTATTATAGTCCTCAAGGTGACCAATTAGGTGTAGGACCATTACCACCAGCTGTAGATATGGCTACTAGCTATTGGGTATTCTTAGAATTTAATAATAGTGGTAATGACTTGAAAAATTTTGTTCTTACCGCTGAATTACCAGATAATGTTTATTTTCCTAATGAAAAAAGAGTTTTAGATGGTAAGATTATTTATGGAGAAATTGGTAAAAGATTAGCCTGGGAAATTCCTAGTATCTTAGGTGGTAATAATAATTATCAAGCTAATTTTAAAATTAGTTTAATACCAGATGAAGGTGATCTTGGAACCATACCTGATTTATTAAAAAATATAAAATTTACTGTAACCGATGCTTTTACTGGTCAAGAATTATCAGGTCAAATTGAAAATATAAATACTAATTTAAAAAACGATAAACTTTCTAGTGGTCAAGGTAGAGTTACTATAATTAATTAATTAATAATATGATAGATGTTATCAGAAAATTATTAAAACCAAAATATGAATCTTTAAATACAATTGAAATAATAAAAAATAATTTATTTCATAATTTAGAGTATTTATCATCACTTCAACCACAAGCGGAAATATTTCCAGTTTTAAAATCTAATGCTTATGGTTATGGTTTAAAAGAAATTTGTCAGATATTAAATGAAACTACAATAAAAATGGTAGCAGTTGATTCTTTTCCAGAAGCTCAAATTGTCTATAAATATTTTAATGGTAAAGTCTTAATCTTAGAAGAAATGCCTTTAAAAGCTTATCGTTATTGTAAATTAAATCGAACAGAATTTGTTGTCTATAATGATAAAACTATAAAATATTTATCACGTTATGGTAAAAGAGCTAATATTCATCTATTTGTAAATACTGGAATGAATAGGGAAGGCATCGATGATTTAGGATTATTTTTAGTTAATAATGAGAAATATATAAATAAATTAGAAATAATTGGTTTATGTTCTCATTTAGCTGAAGCTGATAATTCTAGTAGTAATTTTAATCAAATTCAGGAAGATCGTTTTTTAATGAATCTAGAGATACTCCATAATAATAAAATTTATCCTAAATGGCTTCATTTAGGTAATTCGGCTGGAGCTTTTATACTAAATAATAAAATATTTAATGCTTTTAGACCTGGTTTAGCTTTTTATGGTTATAATCCTTTTAAACCTAATGATGCTAATTTTGAATTAGCTTTGAATTTAAAACCGGCTTTACGAGTTTATTCTACTATTACTAATGTTAGAAGACTAAGAGCTGGGGAACAAATTTCCTATGGAGATAGTTTTAGATTAGAAAATGAAGCTACTATCGCCACTATTCCTTTTGGCTATTTTGAAGGTTTAGATAGAAGATTATCTAACTGTGCAAAATTTTTGTTCAATAAAAATAATGAATCCTTTTGGTTTAAAATAGCCGGTAAGGTTTGTATGAATTTAACTTGTATAAATTGCCAAAATAGGGAAGTTGAAGTTGGAGATAAAATTAATATAATATCAGATACAAGAAACATGGATAATTCTATTGATAATTTAAGTGATAAGATCGGTATAATTAATTATGAATTTTTAATAAGATTAAATCAAAATATAAAAAGAAAAATAGTTTAATCTTTGGTATAAATATATGGATAAACGAGTAATTAGAAGCTATGCTTTTTCTGAACGTAATAAAAAAACTATTTCTGGATCATTTAGAAATCCTTCTAAACGAAAACAATCAAATATTTTTCTATTAATAATAATTTCTTTTTTTGTTTTAATAATAACTATCTTATGTTTATTATTTTCTAGAATTTTTAATATTTCTAATGTCAGTATCGAGGGATTGAAGACAATTGATTCACAAAAAATAGAAAAGATAGTATCTGAGCAAGAAAAAAATAAATTTTTTGTATTTTCTCAACAAAATTTATTTTTATTTAAAAAAGATAAACTTATAGAAAACTTAAGTGATTTTAATTTTGTTAGTATAAAAATAAATAAGAAAATATTTAAAAGAAGTTTAATAATTAAAATAGAGGAACGTCAACCCGCCATTATTTTTTTAGAAAATGGTGTCTATTTTATAGCTGATAAAGAGGGAAATATCATTGATTATCGACCTAGTTGTCAGGCTATTAGTGATATAAATACGGAAAACAATAAAATAGAGAGTACTTCGACTGATATTATAGCTTCTAGTACTAAAATATCAACCTCGACTGACGTAGCTACTACTTCCACTACTACTATCTTAAATATTGACATTCCAGATAATACAAATAATAATTCAGATACTTTTTTAAAAACATTAGATCCTAATACTTGTATAACCATTGATGATAATTACAAAAGAGATAATCTTTATCCAATAATTGAAAATATTAGTAATAATAAAATTGATGAAAATAGAAAAAATATTGATATTAGCTCTGAATATATTGATTTTTGTCTAAAATTATATAATGATATAGGAGAAAACGTTGATTTTGGTCTTAAAAGCATTGTTTTAGATGAAAGCTATAATAGTGTCAAAATTAGGCTAAATAATGGTCCTGAGGTCTATTTTAACCTTAAAAATGACTATACTGAGCAGGTAAATAGCTTATTAATACTAGAAAAGGAATTAAAAGGTGATTTACAGGGCAAAAAGTATATAGATTTACGTTATGGAGATAAAATATTCTTTAATTAATAATTAATATATATTCATATGGGAGAAGGAGTTTTTAAATTTTTGTTTGTTTTAGCAATAATTATTTTTTGTTTAGTAATAATCGGAATCTTCTTAATTATTTTGAAAATATTATTATTATTTTCACCATCTATTAATTTAATGGGATTAACTATTTATCCAGGATTATAGGGTTATTGCCAAAGCTTTAATTTAAAGCTATAATCTATATATAAGGTTAATTAATATACATAATAAGAAGTAAGATGTATATTTGTTTTTGTATAGATTATTACTAAAAACAATACCATCTCTTTTTTAGTTATAATACTTATGCCTACTAATACTAAACCAATAATTAAATATGCTACCGACTTTGTAAATTATTGTGAAATTGAAAAGGGTTTGGCTAATAAGACTCAAGAAAACTATTCCCGTTTTTTGGGTGATTTTTTTGCTTGGCTTAAAACTAATAATTTATCTAACCTACGCCCCCAAGATTTAAGTGATGAACATATTTGGCGATATAGACTATATCTATCCAGAAATAAAAGTATTAGAACCAAGACTGAATTAAAAAAAGTTTCACAAAATCTCTACTTAATAGCTTTAAGATCATTATTAGATTATTTTTCTGAAAAAGGTATCCCTTCCCTATCACCTAATAAAATAAAATTAGCTAAAGTGACTGGTGATCGAGAAATTAATTTTTTAAACTTAGATCAAATAAAAAGATTATTATCAACTCCGGATACAAGTACTAAATCAGGTTTAAGAGATAAGGCTATACTTGAATCATTCTTCTCTACTGGCCTACGCGTAGCAGAATTAGCTAGTTTAAATAGAGATCAAATAAAAATAGATAAAAAAACAGAAGATTTAGAAGTTGTTGTTATTGGTAAAGGTAGTAAGGTTAGAGCTGTTTATTTTTCAAATAGAGCTGTATATTGGCTTAAAAAATACCTTGATTCAAGAACTGATATTGATAATGCCCTTTTTATAAATTATTGGAAACCAGGAGAAAAAAGTGATAAATCAAGACGATTAACAGTTAAAAGTTTAGATAACATGGTAAAAAAGTATGTAAAAATAGCTGGTTTACCAATAATTACTACTCCTCATACCTTACGACATTCTTTTGCTACAGATTTATTAAATCAAGGAGTTGATTTACGCTTAGTACAAGAGTTTTTAGGTCATAAAAATATTGCTACTACTCAAATATATACTCATGTTACTAGCAAACAATTAAGAGATATTCATCGTAAAATTAATTCTAATAGAAATAATGAAAACTTTTAATAAATATAAATTTAAATAAATAAAAAGAATCGGATTTAATCCGATTTTTTTTTATATATTATTTATATATTCTCTATTAAGGTAAATAAGTTAAAGGATTAACTGGTATACCATCTTTTCTAATTTCAAAATGAAGATGAGGACCAGTAGTAAAAGGTCCAGATCCAGCTGTTCGTGGAGCTCCTCCAGTTGTTCCAATTACCTGCCCTTGAACCACATATTCATCAGCTGAAACACTAACTGAAGAAACATGACCATAAACACTAGAATAATTATCATCATGGATTATCATAATATAGGCATAATTAGTAGAACCATCATATTTTACTCGAGCGACATAACCAGAAGCTGTTGCTCTTAGAGTACTTCCCTGGGCTGATCTAATATCAATACCTGAATGTTCACCAATTGATTTTCTAAAAGGATAATCAGGATCATGAAAAGTAGTAGTAATAGTATTTTTAGTTACTGGCCAAGCAAAACTAGTAACTGTTTCTAATTGATTTCCATTACTTTTTTGAGCTAATTTTTTTCTAACTGTTTTTTCTAAAGAAGCAATATCAGCCATAGCTTGATCATTTTGTCTCTTAGCTTCAGCTAATAATTGTTGATATTGTTTTTCTGATTGAGCAGTTTCTGTTAAAATATATTCTTTATCAGCTACTTCCCCTTCTAAAATATTTTTCTTATTCTCTAATTCTTTTTTTAATTCATCTAATTTAGTTTGTTTTTCAGTTAATATTTTTTGTTGTTCTTCCATTTCTATTTTTACATCCTTTAAAGAAACTAAACTATCTTTTATACCTTCACTAGTATTTTCTAAATAAGTAACTTGATTTATAAAATCAGATAAAGAATCATTTAATAATAATATTTCTAAAGGTGAAGTTTGTTTTTCTTTATATAACATTTTTAATAAAGTAGAAATATGTTTCTTACTACTTTCAATTTGTTCATTCTTGTTTTTAATATCAATTTCAATTTTTTTAATTTCTAAATTATTTTTACTTACTTCTAAAGTAGCTGATTCAATATCTAATCGAGATTGTTGTAAACGATTATCTAAAATATCTAATTGATTATTTAAAGTATCTTTTTCTTGTTGTTTTTCTTTTATTAATTTACTATACTCTTCTTGTTTTTTTTGAATATTTTCTAATTGTAATTTTTGACTTTGAATTTCTTCATTTAAACTTTCTATTTCCGCATCAATATCATCAGCATATTGACCTAAAACTGTATCTGATTTTAATAAAAAAAGACCAGGTATTAAGATAACTGATAAAAAAAGTAATACTAATTTTTGTTTTCTATTTTTCATATCCGCTATTATATCATATTTTTATCAATTCGGCAAGGACCAAAAAGAAAAATACTAAATTTCTTCTATAAAATTAGGATCAATTAAGTTTAATAACCTACTTTTAGTCATTAATCTTTCCCTATCTCGATATTCAAAATTACTATAGGATAAAAAAACTTGTTGTTTAGCCCTAGTTAAAGCTACATAGAATAAACGTTTTTCTTCTTCTTCGTTATCACTACGAAAGAATGGAAATAAACCCTCATTTAAGCCTATTAAGAAGATATAATCAAATTCTAAGCCTTTTACCTGGTGAATAGTCACAATTGGAATTCTTCCCTGTTCTAAACCTAAAAAATCAATATTTTTAGCTAAACTAGAAAAACGAATTAAATTATATAAAGAATTACGACTTGATAAATCAATATCATCTTTATCATTAAAAAACATTTTTAAAGTAGAAAAAGATTTAATTCTTTGGTCAGCATTTTTATCTTTTTCGTAATAATCTTTTAAACCTGATTCTAAATAGATATAATCTAAAAATTCAGCTGGACGTAATTTATCAATTTGTTTTTCCCAATTAGAAATAGCTACCGCTGTAGTTATAAACTTAGTTTTAAATTTATTCCATAAAGCAATTCTTTTTTCAGTACTTTGTTTTAATCTATCAACGGAATACAATAATAAATCAATAGTTGCCGCCACATCATCATCAGCACTATGAGTAGCAGATTTGAAATTTAATTTTTTAGCAATATTACTTAATTTGTAATTATCTAAATCTAATAATCGACGAGCTAAATCTAAAGTATCATAATAGGTTTTAAAATTAAATTCTAAGTTATACTTTTTAGCATTTTCAATAATCATATTTAAATCAAACATAATATTATGTCCCGCTATAGGCGAATCAGCAATAAATTTTTTTAAATCACTTAATATTTTTTTAGGATCTTGACCATTATCTCTTAAAAAATCATCACTAAGTTTATGAACAAAATATGAGGAACCAACTGATTTAGTATTTTTTAAATAAAAATGAAATTCTTTCCCTAATTGACCTTTAATAATTTCTCGAGCATAAATTTGAACAATCTCATCATTTAAAGGATTAATACCGGTAGTTTCCGTATCTAAAACAATTATTCTTCCCTGCTGACTATTTATTAATAATTGATCAAAGGGTTCTATAAAATTATAATTCTTAAAATTTAAAAAATCAGATAAATTTAAACCACATTCTCGACCACTAGCATTTATTTTTTTAAGTGTTTCTTCCCCAATATTTTTAGCTGGTCGCTCAATTAACCGTTTAGCTGATAATAGATCAGATTTATTAAATAATATTTTTAAATAGGAAAAAATATCTTTTACTTCTTGTCGTTTAAAAAAACCATATTGATCAATGGTTAAAAAAGAAATATTATTATTTAAAAAAATATCAGCTACTTTTTCTACTACATTATTAGTTCGAGTTAAAACCGCTATTTTGGCCCTTGAATCTTTTTCTCTGATCTTTTTGATATTATCAATAACCCAAGATACTTCTTCAGAAAAATTATAGGCTCGAAAAACTTTTATATTTTTTTCAATTTTATCATCATTATTATTAGCCACCATTTCTTTAGTTTTAGGATTTTCCATATTATTTAAAACCGACATAAAAGCTTTAATCAAATTAGGATTGGATCTGTAATTAATAGTCAAATTAAATTCTTTAACGGGTTTAAAATGATCCTTAAATAATTTTGATATAAAAATGGGTTGAGAATCTCTAAAACTATAGATAGTTTGATCAATATCACCAATTAAAGTTATATTTTTATGTTTTTTAGCCAATTCTTTTATAACTAAATATTCAGAAATATGAGTATCCTGAAATTCATCTAATTGAATAAAACGAAAACGATTAGACCAACGCTCAGCTACTTCTTGATTAGAAGTTAAAATCTTTAAAGTTAAAAAAACTAATTCATTAAAATCTAAAGAATTTTGCTCTAACATTTGACGACGATATTCTTCACCAAAAACAATTAGATCAGGACTAATAGCTTTAACTTTAATATTATGACCCATTTCAACTTGTAATAGAGATAAACGATATTTATATATTTCATCTAAAAAACCTAAAATCTTTTTATCATCAGAAAAATATATTTTTTTATTATTTTCTAAAATACTTTTAGCTAATTCTTTTTGTTCCTCTTCGTCTAAAATTAAAAAATCAGAAGATAATGACGCTACTTGATATTCAGCTTTTAAAAAATAAGCACAAAATCCATGAAAAGTACTAATAGTTAAAGCATCAAAAATATTTTTGTCATCAATTCGACTTTTAATTCTAGTTTTCATTTCATCAGTGGCTCGATTAGTAAAAGTTAAAGCTAAAATTTCATCAGGTTTAATTCCTAATTCCAAGGCTTTAACAATTCTTTCCGTTAATACTGTCGTTTTACCAGTTCCCACTGGAGCATTAACTAAATAAGCTCCAAAAATATTATCAATTATTTGTTGTTGTTCTAAATTAAAATTAATCATTTTTATATATTTTTTTAAATTTTTATGATATTATATACCTATAAACTAACACATTTAAGATAAAAAAACAAAACATGACCTTAGATAAAGAACAACAATTATTTAATTCTGACTATAATTTAATTGGAGCGGTAGATGAAGTTGGTCGAGGACCACTGGCCGGACCAGTAGTTAGTGCTTGTGTTATTATTGATAAAAATTTTACTATCACCCCCGAATTAAAAAAAATTAGAGATTCAAAAAAATTAAGTGCTAAACAACGTGAAGCTCTTTTTCCAATTATAAAAAAACAGGTTAAAGCCGTGGCTATTGGTATCTGTGATAATACTATTATTGATAAATATAATATTTTACAAGCAACTTTTTTATCAATGAAAAAAGCTATAAAAAAAACCGGTTTACAACCGGACATTGTTTTAGTTGATGGTAAATTTAAAATTCCTAAATTAAATATTCCTCAAGAAGCTATTATTTCGGGTGATGATTTAATTTTTAGTATTGCCATGGCTTCAATTATTGCTAAAGTTAGTCGAGATTTTTTAATGACTGAATTTCATAAAGATTATCCTAAATATGGATTTAACAAACATAAGGGTTATGGAACTAAATTTCATTTAGAAATGATTGATCTCTATGGTCCCTGCCCTATTCATCGTTTAAGTTTTGCTCCCTTTAATGTTAAATCTAATTCTTAGATATAGCTACTTTAATTCTATCTAAACTTTTTTCTTTACCTAAAACATCAGCAATTTCTAAAGGACTAGGACTATTCTTTTCTCCGCTTAGAGCCACTCTCAGTGGCCATAAATAATCGCCATTTTTTTTATTATTATTTTTTATATAAGAAAAAATAATATTTTCTAATTTATCTTTAGTCCAATCAGTTTCTTCTATTTTTTCAAGTAAATTATATAATTCATGTAAATTATTTTTAATATCATCTAAACTTAAATTTTTCCAAATTAATAAATTAGTATCATAGTCTAATTTATCTTTAAAGAAAAAAGAACTAAGAAGACTAATATCTTCTAATTTTTTTAATCGTTCCTGACTTAAAGCTATAACCTTTTTAATAAAGTCATTATTAGTTTTATCATTAATTAAACCACTTTTTTCTAAATACGGACGACATAAAGAACTTAAATCATTAATATTTTTTTGACGAATATAATAACCATTTAAATAATCTAATTTTTCAATATCAAAGACAGCCGGACTAGCCCCCATGTCTTTTAAATCAAATTTTTTAATAATTTCATCCATTGATAAAATTTCTTGATCATCTTTAGCATGCCAACCCAATAAGGCACAAAAATTTATAATGGCTTCTGGTAGATAACCTTTATCTCTATAATTTTCTACAAAAACATCCCCTTGTCTTTTACTTAATTTTCCACCACCTTTATTTAAAATTAATGGTAAATGAATATATTTAGGTATTTCCCAGCCAAATGATTTATACAATAAAACATTTTTAGGAAAACTAGCTAACCATTCATCACCTCGAGTTACATGACTAATATTCATTAAATGATCATCCACTATAGCGGCTAATTGATAAGTTGGGATACCATTAGATTTCATTAAAACGTGATCATCTAAGTCATCTGTTTTAAAAACTATTTTACCCCTTAGTTCATCAATTACTTCAATAGAAGTTTCGGCTGGTATTTTTTGTCGAATAACAAATGCTTCTCCATTTTTTAATTTAGTTTGAATTTCTTCCGAATTTAAATTACGACAATGTTTGTCGTATTTTGGCGCTTGTTTATTTTTTTCTTGTTCTAATCGCATTTCAGTTAATCTGTCTTCACTACAGAAACAATAATAGGCTTCGCCTTTATCTAATAATTCTTGAACATATTTTTGATAAATAGCTAAGCGTTCAGTTTGAATATATGGACCAAAATCACCACCAATATGAGGACCTTCATCAAATTCAATTCCAACCCATTTTAAAATATCAATTAAACTTTCAACCGAACCCTCAACTTTTCTTTTTTGATCAGTATCTTCAATTCTTAAAATAAACTTACCACCTAAACTCCTAGCTAAAAAATAACCAAACAATACTGTTCTTAAATTTCCAATATGTAAAAAACCAGTGGGTGATGGAGCAAATCTTAAACGAATATTATTCATATTATTGTATATTTATATAGTTTTTAAACTTAGTTAAAAATATTTCCATACTCTTTTTTCTAATAGGGCTAACTTCATTTAAAACATCACTAACTTTAACCCATTTCCAATTAGCATGATCCCAAAAATTTAATTTTATATCAGCATCACTTCCCTGAAATTCGGCTAATAATAAACTTTGTTTTTGTCCTTTAAAACCATAGCGTCCTCTATGATTAGTTTTATACTTATATATATTTTTATATATTCTATTAGGAGTAAAATTCACTATATCTAATTCTTCATATAATTCTCGACTACCAGCCAATTTAATTTTATCACTGTCTAATCCTCCTTGAGGTATTTGCCAATGACCTAATTCATCAACTCTTTCCACTAATAATACTTGATAATTTTCTAATAAATCACGAGTTTTATTCTCTAGGGCTGTATATGGAATTGGACATTTTTTATACAAAAAACAAGCTACATTTTTACGATAAAATAATGGATTAATAAAACGCCAGACACAAAATTTAAATAAAAAAACAAAGATAGCTCGATAAATTCGTTTATAACGATGCGGTTGTTTAATAAATCGCCATAACCATTCTAAACCTATTTTTCTCATAACATAAGGAGCTCGTTTTATTTTACCAGTTAAAAAATCTAAAGCTCCACCAATACCAATAGCTACTTTAACACTTGGTAATTTATTTAAATTATGATAAATAAATTTTTCTTGATAAGGAGCACCAAAATTACAAATTAAAATATCAGCTGAAAAATCTAATAATTTATTAGTAGCCAAAAATTCCATTTTATCATTTATCTTTAATTCTACTTTTTTAGCCAAACGAGTAAAAATATTATCTTTTTGAAAATTAAAAGATACAAATTTCTTTTCAGTTGAAATTTTAAAATTACCATCACTATCTTCAATTAAAAAATTTAAACCAGGAAAACGATTATTTAAAGCTATTGATATTTCCTGAGCTGATGATAATCCTTTTTTATTATTAATTATTAATACTTTTTTATTATACTTATTAGCTATTTTTAAAATTTCAATTATAGCATCAGCCCCAGTAAAACGTTGTAATTTTTTACCACATAAACCAGCTGCTATTTTTAAACCAAAACCATCAGCTAGAGATAAATCCGCTTTATTTAAAATATAAAAAAGCTCTTCGTCTTTTTGAGCTTGAAGTAGTATTTCGGGATTAGGGGTAACAATATAATGTTGTTTAGTAGAATTTAAAAATTGATTAATTTTATTCAACAAATCAGCTTGTTTAATAGTATTATCAATATCTACTCCTAAAATATTTATCATACAAAAAATTAATTACTTAGTTTATTATATATCAAATATTGCTTTTAGTAAATAAGTATTGGACTTTTAATTAAAAATTTGATAAAATTTTAATGTTGATTAAATCTCATTTTAAAAATAAAATATGAAAAATTTTGAACAAATATCTAAAAAAATACAAGCTTTAACAATTGATAATCCTCGTCAACCATCTAATATAAAATGGTATAATATTGTTAATCCCGAAAAAAAAGAAATTGCTTATTTGAAAAAAAAGTTTAATTTTAAAGATAAACACTTAGAGGCTTCTTTAGTTAGAATCTCAGCTCAAAGACCAATGATTTTTGAAGAAAAGGATTATGTTTTTATCATTCTTCATTTTCCAGTAATTGAAAAAGGTCAAGTCGTACCAGGTGAAATTGAATTTTTTGTTGGTCATGGCTATTTAATAACCTTACATGATAATAAAATAAAAACTTTAAATAATTTTTGTGAATATTGTAAAAATGATTCCGTCTTTTTAGAATCATATAATTTAGAGTCTTCAGCTGTTTTGCTTTATGAAATACTAGAAAAATTAATTCAAGATTCTTATGCTTTACTTGATAAAAATAATATAGAAATTAATAAATTAGAAAAAGGAATTTTTGAAAGTGAACAAGAAGTTGTTACTTCCCAATTATTAATTTTAAAAAGAAATATTATTAATATCCGTCGTATTGTTGAAAACCATAAAAACATCATGAAAAAATTAACTGAAATGAAAAGTAGTTTAGTATCAAAAGAACAAATTATGAAATACTACGGAACTTTAGCTGAACATAGTGAAAGAATTTGGGAATTTTCTGACACCCAAAAAGAAATTATTGATTCCCTGCAAAATACTAGTGAGTCTATCAGTGATAATAAAACTAATAATATTATGAAAACTTTAACCGTTCTTTCAGCTATATTAATGCCGATGAATTTATTAGCTACCATTTTAGGAATGAATTTAAACCCAGGTACTTACCCTTTCTCTTTAGTTATTGTTTCAATGATTGTTATGGCTATTGTTCTGTTAATATTTTTTAGAAAAAAGAGATGGCTATAAAAATATAAAAATAGATTAAATATAAAAATAGGCCAACAATTATGTTGACCTATTTTAAAAAATGAATAAACTTATTCTTTTTCTTTTACAAAACCATCAATCTTTATTAATGGATTATCACCAATCATAGAAATTAATTCCATTTTTAAAGAATCAAGTTCTTTTTTAATCTTAGCTATAACAATAATTAAGAATGGTTTTTCTGGAGTAAAATATTCTTTTAAACCATGATCACCAAATACAATATCATTAGCTACTTGATTTTCAGCTAAAGCATTTTTTAAACCTATTCCCTTTTCATTAACTACAAAACCGGCTGGTAATAAATTGTCTTCTCGAACATAATTAAAACTTCCAATAGTATCAATATAACAAACACGAGCATGATGAAAATTTGGATTTCCAATCATATCAGAAAAATTTAAATGAATATGCTCTTTTTTATATTTTTCTGCTTTTTTTTGAGCCCATTCTTTAGCAATGTCATCTGATTTTTCTATTGGTAATCCATGTAATTGACAATATATTTTACCAGCTCCACAACCATCATGAGAAGAAATAACATCAGGATTTTCTTCTAACATGTATTTTTCAAATTCTTCATCTGATAAAAGAATTCCACTTCCAGCGGCATGAATACCATAAGGAGTTCTTTCATCCATACAACAAACACATTTTTTTATTTCAGAAACTTTTTTTGGTACATGTTTTTCTAAATCAAAAGCATCGTCAAAATTTGAAATTTCTTTTATATATTCACCAAACCCAAGATTATAGATTTTATCCATAATCGCTTGTTGTTTTTTAAAAGCTTCTTCTTTTAAAGTTTCATGATTGTGGTGTTCATTATTAACACCTGCACTAAGATTATTTTCTTTTTCCATAATATTTTTTATATTAAATTATTTTTAAAGTTCAATACCAAACTTTTTGTATATTATAATGGCTAAAAATCTTTGTCAAATAAGGCTATATTTAAAAAAGTTCAAAACCATTGACATTATTTTAATTATGTGATAAAGTATGCCATTATTCCTTATCAAAATTACTTGATAAAAAATATATGAAAATATATATAATTGGACAAAAAGGACTACCAGCTGTTTCTGGTGGAGTAGAAAATCATGTTACTAATTTAGCTATTAAATTAGCTAAAGCCGGCCATGATGTTTTTGCTTATACTCGACGTAATTATACAAGTAAAAACTGGACAGAATTTATGGGAGTTAAACTTATTTCCTTACCAAGTATTGGAACTAAAAATTTAGATGCTATTAGTCATACCTTTTTAGCTTGTTTAGATTTTATAATAAAAAGAAAGGACGCGGATATTATTCATTTTCATTCCATTGGTCCATCTTCTTTAATTTGGTTAATAAAACTTTTTCGACCAAAAGTAAAAGTTATTTTTACTTTTCATAGTCAATGCTATTTTAATACTAAGTGGGGTAAATTTGCTAAATTTTATTTAAGCTGGGGTGAAAAAATTGGTTGTAAAAAAGCGGATGAAGTTATTGTTATATCAAAAAATTTAAAGAAATATGTAGAAGAAAAATATCATCGAACTACTAATTATATACCTAATGGTGTTAATATTATAGATCCTCGTACTGCTGATTTAATAAAAACTAATTGGAATTTAGAAAAAGATTCATATATTTTATCAGTATCTCGTTTAGTTAAAAACAAAGGTTTAGAATATTTAATTACCGCTTATAAAAATTTAAATACTGATAAAAAATTAGTAATAGCTGGTGATGGTAATTACAAAGAAGAATTAGAAAAATTAGCCAACAATAATACTAATATTATTTTTACCGGTAACCAAAATGGACCAGTTTTAGAAGAACTATATTCTAATACTGCTCTTTTTGTTCAACCATCTGAAGCCGAAGGTTTATCCATTGCTTTACTAGAAGCTACTTCTTTCAAATTACCAGTACTTATAAGTGATATTGAAGCTAATAAAGAAATTATGGGAGACAATGCTTTTAGTTTTGTAAGTAAAGATACTAAAGATTTAGAAATAAAACTAAAGCAATTCTTAAAAGGTGAAAATCGATCCAATATTGACGAAAATACAGAAATTATATATAATAAAATACACTCCCAATACAATTGGGACGACATCGTTTCCCAAACTATAACGGTGTATAATAAGGTTCTTTAACAAATCATTTTATACCTCCAAGGTTAATATTATTATGGTTAATACTATAAAGGTTTTTAGATTTAGAAGCTTTTATAGTATTAACCAAAATAAGAAAAATGACAAAAGAAGAAGAAGAAAAAGAAGAAAAAAAAATAAAAATCTTGTTCTTTATTGTAATCACATTTCTGATAACAGTATTTTTTATAAATATTTATTTATCTGGAGATGGTAACAACAAAGAAAAAGAAAAAATTGAAATAAAAAAATAAAATAAAAAAACATTAACCAAAAAAAATTAAAAAAGGAGGTAAAAAATGAAAAAAATATTTATGCTATTATTATTGGTAGGAGCAGCTATTATTGCTACTTCTTGTGGCGGGGAATATAATTTTAACCCCAATGAACCAATAATTGATGACGAAGACACTGCAACCACCGAAGACTTCACGTGGAATGGTTTAGACCAACGTCCACTTGATACCATCGGAAAAGTATCAGTAAGCGGAAATATTTACAATTATAATTTCAGGATGTATCTGGGAAATTCCCAATGCAATCCGAATCCGCTTATTTTATCCACTTTTGGCATACCTCATGTCAGTCAAGGAGAGACAATATATTATAATCGAGCTAATGAAGCTCAATATAATATTACCTCTATAAGCGATGGATGGGTATATTTCTCTATCCGATGTGAAACCGGGCAACTATTAAAATTTAATATTGCCAAGTGGAAAAATGAACACTGGATATGGTTCCTAAAATATGGACTATCACCAGATGATGGGGTAACAAATATTTATAGTTTTTATACTTATTAAGACCCTGTTAAGACCCTGCCTTTGTCAATAAAAAAAGAGCTTCTCCGGAAGCTCTATTTTTTTATCTAAAAGATTATTTCTTTTTATTTTTTATTCCAGCTGAAACTTTTACAAATTCAACAAATAATGGATGAGGATCAAGTGGTCTTGATAAATATTCAGGATGAAATTGAACTCCGATAAAGAAAGGATGATTCTTTATTTCAATTGCTTCCACAATATTAGCATCAGGTGAAGTTCCCGCTATTACTAATCCTTTTTTTATAAATAAATCTCGATAATCATTATTAAATTCATAACGATGACGATGTCTTTCTGAAATTAAATCAGACTTCCCCATTTTTTTATAGGTTTGAGCTAAAACTGTCCCTGGTTTTAATTTACAAGGCCAAGCTCCTAAACGAATAGTTCCTCCATAACCTTTCTTTTTTATCAAATCAGCTTGTCCTGGCATAATATGAATAACTTTATTTTTACTCTTAGAATTAATTTCTTCACTAGTAGCATCTTTTAAACCACAAACATTTTGAGCAAATTCAATTACTGCCATTTGCATCCCATAACATAAACCTAAATATGGAATCTTTTTTTCACGACAATATTTTATAGTTTTAATTTTGCCTTCCGAACCTCGACTACCCCAACCTTGAGGAACAATTATACCTTGTAAATCTTGCAAACATTTTGTTCCATCTTTTTCAATAGTTTCAGCTGCAATCCATTCTAATTTTGGTTTTATTTTATTATAGGCACCAGCATGTTTAATAGCTTCAATAACAGAAATATATGAATCAGTTAAAGAAAAACCACCGGAAGCAAAATATTTACCAACAATACCAATTCTAACTTCTTGTTTAGGATTCTTAACATTCTTTATCATATCAACCCATTTTTTACTATTTTCTTTATCTTCTTTATTAGCTTTAGATTTCAAACCAAATTTTTTTAAAATTTTATTTCCTAAATCATTTTTTTCAAAATTTATTGGTATTTCATAAATTGATTCAATATCTGGAGCAGCAATAACATCTTCTTTTTGAATATTACAATGAACCGCTATTTTTTCTCGTCTAATATTATCAATATTTTGTTCAGATCGAGCTATGATAAAATTAGGTTGGATACCAGCTGAATTTAAAGTTCTAACAGCATGCTGGGTTGGTTTAGTTTTCATTTCTCCAATTTTATTAGGGATAGGTAAATAAGAAACCATAACAAAAAGAACATCATTTGGTTTTTGTAATTTTAAAATTCTAGCAGCTTCTAAGAATAATAGATTCTCATATTCTCCAACTGTTCCTCCAATTTCAATAGTTACAATTTCAGCTTTAGTCTTTTTTACCGCTCGATTTATTCGATCAATAATTTCCATAGGAATATGTGGTACAACTTGAACACATTTACCTTGATATTCTAAATTTCTTTCTTTAGTAATAACCGTTTGATAAACTCGACCAGTAGTCATGTAATTTTCTCGATAAATATTTTTATTTAAAAATCTTTCATAATTACCTAAATCTTGATCAGTTTCATCACCATCATCAGTTACAAAAACTTCACCATGTTCAATCGGATTCATAGTTCCAGCATCAATATTAATATATGGATCAATTTTAATAGCACTAACATTATAGCCTTTATTAGATAAAATCTGACCAATAGAAGCAGCCGTGATACCTTTACCTACACCTGACATTACTCCACCAACAACAAAGATATATTTTGTTTTCGTTTTCTTTTTATTTTTCATAAAACAATTTTTAAAAAAACCGTTAAAAAACGGTTTTTATTTATTTAAAAAAATTTTTAGCTTCATCTAATTGAGGATCACGTCCACTTTCATAATCTTCATAGGTAAGTTCTACTTCTTTATCAGGGGTTATACCAGTCTCATTAATACTTTGACCATAAGGAGTTAACCATTTAGCCACAGTAACTTTTACAGCTGAACCATCAGATAAATTTTCAACTATTTGAACTGAACCCTTACCATAACTTTCTTCTCCCATAATTGTAGCTTTACCATAATCTTTTAAAGCCCCAGCTAAAATCTCGGAAGCTGAAGCACTACCACCATTTATTAAAACTACCGTTGGATAATCTTTTAAACTATTTAAGCCATTAGCTTTATACTCAGTAGTATCTCCGGTACTAAATTTCTCAATTACGGCTACTTCTCCATTTACCCATTCACCTAACATCGCTACAGCTGTTTCCAGATAACCTCCCGGATTATTTCTTAAATCAATTATTATTCCTTTAGGTTTTACAGTTTGAACTTCTTTAACAGCTTGGAGAAATAGGGTTTGAGTATCATCATTAAAAGAATTTATTGAAATTAAAAAAATATTATTATCTAATTTTTCATAAGTTAAACTTTTTACTATAATAGTATCTCTAATAATCGATATTTTTTTTATATCCTCAAAACCATTTCTAAAAATACTTAAAACTACCTCTGTTCCCTTATCCCCCTTTATTTTTCCAACCGCTTCATTAATATCCATATTCTGTGTATTTTCCCCATTAATCTCTAATATCTTATCACCCGCCATAATACCCGCTTTTTGAGCTGGAGCCCCGTCAATCGGCGAAATAACGGTTAAAAGATTATCTCTAATACCAAGTTCAGCTCCAATTCCTTCAAAACTTCCAGCCATATCTTCAGTAAACAATTTATTCTCTTGGGGATCCATAAATTCTGAATAAGGATCATTTAAAGATGAAACTAAACCGTCCAGTGAGCCATAAAACATTTCTTTATCACTAATTTCATCTTTATTAACATAAGAATTTTTAATTATATCCCAAACCTTCCAATAATAATCAAAATCAATATTTTGTGCCCATTTACCATCAACTTTTTGATATTTACCAGTTAAAACTCCTAAATACAAAGATTCTTTTTCAGCTAAGAGACTAATTGTTTTATTAGAAACAGCTAAATAAATTCCACTTAAAAAAATAATAGAAGCTACGATGACAACCAGAAAACATTTCAAAATTTTCTTTAATATATTTTTAGTTTTTCTAAGCATAATTTTTAAAATCTAATTTGTTTAATACTATTATCTCTAATATCTAAAATTTGAGAAGATCTTCTTTTAGGTCTAATATTTTTAAATTTAACTATAAAGTCAGGTTGACTTGATTGAAAGTTAAAAAGAGAAATTATCTCTTTAAAATTATTAACATTAGGTTGACCACTTATATTACAACTAGTTGAAATAATCGGTTCATCTAATGACTTTATTATTTTAATCAAAAATTTGTTTTTTGGCAAACGAACAGCTACTCCCTGTTTTTTATTAATGTTTAAAAGTTTAATTAAATTATTTTTAGCTGATAGAATAAAAGTAGTTGGATAAATTTTATCATTCAACCAATAAGTTTTTAAAATATTTTCCTGTTCTAAATTAAAAGAAAAATATTTTTTTAACATAGAAAAATCACTCACTAAAATCAAAAATGGCTTATTGAGAGCTCGTTTTTTTAAATTATAGATATACTTAATACCTAATTTATTACTAACTAAACAACTTAATCCATAAACCGTATCTGACAATATCACCCCTACATGCCCTAACTTTAATCTATCAACAATTTTTTTTAAATCAACTTCTTTTACAATCTTTAAAACTTCCATATTTATTTGATAATAACAACGGCTTGTAGCATCTTTAAAGCTTCTGGTACTAAGGGTTCTACCCAATTAATTCCTTTTAAGAAAAATGGCACTACTTCAGAATTTAACATAGCTTTAGCTATATATTCATTAGCCCCAACATAATGAGAAACAACAAAAATAATTATTCCCAATATTAAAATACCTTGAACTAAACCTAAAACACCACCTAGTGATCCATTTATAAAGGAAATTATTGGTAAAGAAGTTATTAATTTTAATATTTTAGCAATAATTTTAAAAATTATATTTAATATTAAATTAATTACTATTAAAGCAATAACAAAAGAAATAATCTTACCAGTATTTTCAGAAAATCGATCTAAAAATGGAAGCCATTCATAAACCCGTAAATAGATATTTAATGATATTATAATTGACAAGACGGTAGAAATTAAGCCCAATAACATTTTTATAAACCCTAAATAAAAACCGTATAAAATAAAGGAACCAAGTAAAACGATTAGCACTATATCAAAAATAGGCATATTTTTATTATTAATAATAATTAATTTAATAATTTAGGAAATAATATTTCACCTTTAATTATCTTGGGAGCTGTAAATTGATTAATTATTTTAAGAGCTGTTTCGGGAATAAAGGGAAAAATTAAAACAGCTATATCTAAAATATTTTCTGCAACCACTTGTAAAATTTTAGTTTGTTCGGCTTGATCTATTATTTTCCAAGGAGCAGTTTTACTTAAAAATTCATCACTCTCTCTTATCTTTTTAGCAATAATTTCTAAAGCTTCATTTAATTGATACTTATCCATAGCTAACAAAAATTCTTCTATAAATTCTGATGATCTTTCTATTAAGGGAGTTTCTTCTTTAAAATTTATTTTATCTAATTTAATATCTAAATTATTTTTTTCAATTAAATTAGAGACTCGCGATACTAAATTACCTAAACCATTAACTAAATCAGATGTATATAATTTTTCTAATTTTTCATAAGAAAAATCACCATCTTCAAAAGTAGAAATCTCTTTAGTTAAATAATACCTAATAGTATCAGCCCTATATTTTTCTATTAATTCTACGGGATCAATAGTATTACCAGAACTTTTACTTATTTTTTGATTATTTAGAGTTAAAAACCCAAAAACTAATATCTCCTTAGGTAATGGTAAACCAGCTGATAATAGAAAAGCTGGCCACATAGCTGTTTGAGGTCTTAAATTATCTTTTCCACATACTTGAATTCCAGGCCAAAATTCATTAAATTTTTTGGTATCATCCGGCCAACCTAAACAAGAAATATAATTAACTAAAGCATCAAACCACACATACATTACTTGAGTATCATCACCTAATATTGGTACTCCCCAAGGCATCTTCTCTTTTAATCGTGAAACTGAAAAATCATTTAAACCACTTTCCACAAATTTAATTATTTCATTGAAGCGGTGTCGGGGTTTGATAAAATCAGGATTTTTTTTATAAAAATCTAATAATGGCTGTTGATACTTAGAAAATCTAAAAAAATAATTTTCTTCATCAATTATTTCTACTTCTTGATTAGGATGAAGTGGGCAAATACCATGGTCTAATTCCGAATCAGTTTTTTCCATCTCACAACCCACACAATACTTAATTTTATAATTTTTTTTATAAATATCACCTTTATCATAACAAAGTTGCCAAAACTTCTGTACGGCTTTTATATGGTGACTATCAGTAGTTCTAATAAAATTATTAAAAGATAAATTTAAAATCTTTTTTAATTCTAAAAATTTATTAGAATAAGTAGTCGCATAATCAAAAACACTCAAACCTGCTTCCATAGCTTTTTTATATATTTTTTGACCATGTTCATCTGTTCCCGTATTAAAAAAAACTTCATCACCTAATTGTCTCCTGTGACGAGCAATAATATCAGCCTTAATTATCTCTTTAGCAAAACCTAAATGTGGATCTGAATTAACATAAGGCAAAGTTGTAGTAATATAAAACTTACTCATAAATAATACTTAATAAATAATAATAGTAAACTCACCCTTAATAGCATTTTTATCTTGTTCAAATGTTTTATACAATTCATCTAAATCTTGATTATAGAAAGTATAAAACATTTTAGTAAGTTCACGAAAAATAATAATTTTCTTTTGACAATTTAAATCTTTTAATTCCTGCAGTAACTTTAGAAGCCGATACTTAGATTCATAAAAAACTACTGGATACTTATGGTCTAAAACTTCTTTTAACATGGTTTGACGACCCTTTTTATGTGGTAAAAAACCAAAAAAAGTAAATTTATCAACTGGTATTCCAGCCACTGATAAAGCCGTAATTACAGCCGAAGCTCCCGGAATTGGTTCAATATTAACTTCAGGTAAATTTTTTCTAATATAATTAACTAATTCCCCACCCGGATCAGAAATATTAGGTGTGCCGGCATCACTAACTAAAGCTAAAGACTTACCACTACGTAAAATATCTAAAACTTTTTTGTATTTATTATCATCAGAATGATGATGAAAAGATATTAATGGTTTTTTAATAGAATAATGTTGCAAAAGTTTTTGGGTGACCCTAGTATCTTCGCTTAGAATAAAATCAACTTCTTTTAAAACTCTAATAGCTCTAAAACTAATATCTTCTAAATTTCCAATAGGAGTAGCTACAATATATAAATTCATAAATTTAATTTACTAAATCATCTTTTCTTTCCCTCATATATTTTAACCATTCATTAAAGGCTTCCACAAATACTTTAAATGGAGCTTCAATAATAAAGTCAAAAATAAAGACAAAAATATTTATTTTAGAAATATTATTAGATAAAAATTTACCCATAGCTACTATCGGAGTATAGAAAAAATCAAACAAAAATCCAAGAAAACCTTCTTTTGATTCTATAATTATATATTTTTTAATATCACGTTTAATACGGAAACTAAAAAAACTAGCAAACATTAAGAAGAATAAGAAAATAATAATACTAACCCAATTAAACTCAATGAATACTAAAAATTTGATAATAAAATAAATAGTTATAACAAAACCACTTAAATACAATAAATTAAATATAAAATCCATCATAAAACTTCTCTTAGCTGGATTTATTAATAAAATATTATGTTTACGTCGTTTTTCACTATAAACAATTTCTTCTACTCCTTTAATAATCTTCTTGGTGTTTTCTTGAGCGGGAGCCCAAGTAAATAAAATCATTAAAAATAATAAGATAGCCGGAAAAGAAATATTTATAGCTAAAGAAAAAGGATTAATTTTTTCACCAAACCATTGAACGGCTGGAATTTCCAATAAAACTACAAAAATAGATTTAGTTAAGAAAATATAAAGAATACTTCTAGCACCAGATTTCCATAATTTATTTTTTATTCTTTTAAATCTCTTTTCGCAAGTTTCTTTTATAATATTAATAAAACTTTTATTATTATTTAAAGCTTGCTCATACATTTTTATCGGATTTTCTTCTACTACTTCTTTTAAAATTGAATAATAAAGAGAATAAGATTTAGTTAATTTATCTATTTGTTTAATTAAAGGATGATCTAATTGTTGTGAAATAGCTAAATAAAAAACATCAATTTTATCAGCAATTTCTTCAATTTCTTGATCACTTATTTTTGACCAATTTTTATTATAATATTTAAAAACAGTAAAACTTAATAAATCATTATCATAATTTAAAAAATTTCTTAGCATGCCTAAATAAATTTGTATATCTAAATCGTCCTCATACGGTAAATCACGTGGTAGTTTTATATTATCCTTTAAAATATAAAAAGCATCATTAATTACTTCCTGCGCCACATCATCTTTGGCTAAATTTTCTTCTATTTCTGAAGCAGCTAATGATATTATCCAATTAGCTAAAATATTTTGAGCTTTATTAGTTCTCTTTTTACTCTTTTTTAAATTTAAAGGAAAAAAGAAAAATTTTTCTTTAGCAAAACTATAGTTTTTTAATTTAATATATTTATCCAAAATAATAGCTATCTCTTCAATTTTTCTTTCAGGTACAGTATTGTTTTTTAAATAACCAGCTTGAATTAACTCAGTTAATAATTGAATTGACATGTCCTTTCCATCTAAATCCTTTAAAATTCCTTCAACCATCACTTGACGTTTAAAAATACGTTTAATAGCATTCTTTCTAAGTAAATATTCATCTTCATAATCAACTGTATTTCTGATCTTTTCATAAACAAAAGATAATTTGGAAACCATATCGGAAACAATTATTTTTTCAGACTCATCTTTGTTTTCACTATTTGTTTTTTTCTTGTATATTAATTGAAAAAGTCTTTTAGCTTCAAGATTCATATTTAGAACTTCTTCTTTCTTTTTTACTAAATAAGGACTAACCATATAATTATATAAATTATTAAATGCTTTATTGTTTTATACAAGTATAATAATACAATAAATAAAATAAAAAATCAAATAAATAAGCCTTAAAATGCTAGGATATTTAATTTAAAAACCCTTGACACTTCCCACTTTATTTACTATTATATACTCATAGCCACAATTGGCTGTTTTTAATTTAATTTTATGGGAAAATTTAGTAATTACATTAAAGAATCAATCGCCGAAATAAAAAAAGTTACTTGGCCAACTAAAAAAGAAACTTATCGTTACTCTTTTTTAGTTATTGCTATTAGTCTATTAGTAGCTATTGTTTTAGGTGGTTTTGATTATATTTTTAATTTAGGATTAAAATCCTTAATGAAATAACAATAATTAAATATGGCTAAACAAAATTTAAATCAAGGACGTCGTTGGTATGTTCTACATACTTATTCTGGTTATGAAGAAAATGTTGCTCATAATTTAAAACAAAGAATTGAAACTCTAGATGCTGGAGACAAGATTTTTAATGTTTTAGTTCCTATTGAAAAAAAGATTAAGATTAAAAACGGTAAAAGAAAAATTATAGAAGAAAAAATATTTCCTGGATATGTTTTAGTAGAAATGATTGTAACTGATGAATCATGGTATATAGTTAGAAACACGCCCAATGTTACTGGTTTTATCGGTGTTGGTACTTTACCAACCCCAATAAGCGAAAAAGAAGTTCAAGGTTTAATGAAAAGAATGGGAGTAGAAGAACCGAAGTTTAAAATTGATATTATTGTTGGTGAAACAGTTAAAATAAATGACGGACCTTTTAAGAATTTTGAAGGTAAAGTAATAACTATTGATGAAGCTAAAGGAAAAATAAAAGTAAATGTCTCGATGTTTGGTCGAGAAACTCCGGTTGAATTAGATTTTTTACAAATAAAAAAAATATAATAATTTGATAACCATTTTTGTGGTTGGCTTCTCAAATTATATTAATAAATAATATGGCTAAAAAAATATTAACCAAAATAAAATTACAGATAAATGCTGGCCAAGCTAACCCTGCCCCTCCAGTTGGACCGGCTTTGGGTCAACATGGCTTAAACATTCAAGATTTTTGTTCTAAATTTAATGATGCTACTAGAGACCGCATGGGTGAAGTTGTTCCCGTAGAAATTAGCGTTTATGAAGATAAAACTTTTAGTTTTATCATGAAATCCCCTCCGGCTTCCGAATTAATAAAAAAATACGCTAAGATTCCTAAAGGATCAAGCAAACCTTTAAGTCAAAAAGTAGGTTCTTTAACTAAAGAACAATTAGCTGAAATAGCTAAAGTAAAAATGAATGATTTAAATACAGATGATGTCGAACAAGCTATGAAAGTAATAGCTGGTACTGCTAGACAAATGGGAGTAGAAATAAAATAAATATAATTAAGGTGGGAGGATTTATCCGTTATCACCACTACAAAAAATATGGAATTTGATAAAAACAAAAGTTATTCAATTAGTGAAGCTATTGAATTAGTTAAAACTTTAAAAAAAGCTAAATTTGATGCTTCCGTTGAAGCTCATTTCCGTTTAGGTATAGATCCTAAAAAAGGTGATCAACAAGTTCGCTCGGCTGTTAGTTTACCTCACGGAACTGGTAAAGTTGTTAAAATAGCTGCCTTTGTCTCAAGTGATAAAGTAAATGCGGTTAAAGAAGCTGGAGCTGATTTAGTTGGTGGAGATGATTTAATTGAAGAAATTAAGAAAACCGAAAAAACTGATTTTGAAATTGCTGTAGCTGAAATTGATATGATGAAAAACTTAGCTAAAATTGCTAAAATTTTAGGTACTCGAGGTTTAATGCCTTCTCCTAAAAACGAAACTGTTACTAATAATCCAGTTAAAGCCGTTAAAGAATTAAAGAAAGGAAAAATTAGTTTTAAAAATGATGATACTGGTAATGTTCATGTTATTATCGGAAAAATTAGTTTTGACAACCAAAAATTAGAAGAAAACTTAAAAACTTTAATTGAAGCTATTAAAAAAGTTAAACCATCTTCATCTAAGGGTATCTATATCAGAAATTTAAGTCTTAATGCTACCATGGGGCCAGGTATAAAAATATCTTTATAGTAAATATCTTTATAGTAAATTAATTTATACCAATAAATTAATAAAACAAAAAAGACAATTATAACAAATTGTCTTTTTTGTTTACCTTTTTTCTATTTATTTTCTTCTATTCTAAATTAAAATATATATATTGCTCCTAAAATAATAAGACCTAAGGCAATACGGTACCAAGCAAAAACTGTAAAATTATTTTTCTTAACAAAATTTAATAAAAATTTAATACTAAACCAAGCCACAATAAATGAAACTAAGCAACCAATAATTAAAAAGATAAGTTCATTACTGGTAAAAGCAAATCCAGTTTTAAGTAAATCTAAAGAGGAAGCAGCTAACATAGTAGGGATAGCTAATAGGAAAGAAAATTCCACAATAGCTGAACGAGAAATACCTAAAGATAAGCCTCCCATAATAGTAGCGGCCGATCTAGATACACCAGGAATCATCGCTAGAGCCTGAAAAACACCAATAATTAAGCATTGCTGATAGGAAATATCTTTTATATCAGCTATCTTTTCTGTATTGCTTATTTCCCTATTATTTCTTTTATAGACTCTTTCTAAAATAATAATTATAATACCACCAATAAGCAAAGCTAAAGCAATAATATTTAAATTTTCTTGAAATAAAGTTTTAACTAATTTATAGCCTAATAATCCTAAAATAGCCGTTGGAATAAAAGCTACTATTAATTTTTTTATACATTCAAAACTACTCCAAATTTTTTTCCAATACAAAACAATTACTGCTAGAATAGAAGCAAATTGAATAATAATTATAAAACTTTTAATAAACTCACTAGAATCTAAATTTAATAATTTAGTTCCTAGTATTAAATGAGCCGTCGAAGAAATTGGTAAAAATTCAGTGAACCCTTGAATAATACCTAAAATAATACTTTTAAAAAAAGCTAATTCCATATTTATATATTAATAGATTAAATTTACTCAATAATATTTCGTTGTTCAATTTCACTTACAATTATATTACGATCACGACCATATTTCAAACGACTTAATTCTCTAATATTTTTAGCCATTCCTTCTTTGTATTCTCCCATAAGTGGCCAAATAGTTTGTAGAGAAAAAGGTCTAATGGTTTGTCCATCAACTAATAATTTAACAAAACCACCACGACCAACATTTACTAAATCATATTCATTAAAGACTGGAGCAAATTCTTTTACTAAAAACTCAGCATCTTCTGAACCAACTCTAAAACTTATCATGGTACCAACGTTACCAAAAACAGCTTCTTTAATTTTAGTATCCTGTCCTTTATTTAATTGTCCAATATATTGATGAGCAATATTTAAACATAAAGCATATTTTCGAGCTTCTGATAAAATCTGACAAATAGAATCAGTAGTAAAATTTTGAAACTCATCAATGTATAAATAAAAATCTTTTCGTTCTTCTTGTGAAATATCAGTTCTAGATAAGGCCGCCATTAAAATCTTACCAACAATAATCATACCTAATAAATAAGCATTGGTTTCTCCAATAGCTCCCTTTGGTAAATCAACCATTAATATTTTTTTACTATCCATAATATCTCTAAAATTAAAAGCACTAGTTTGTTGGCCAATTATTGGCATCATCATATCATTAGATATAAATGGAGTTAATTTAGATGTAATATAAGGAACCATATTAGCTAAAGCGGCTTCTCCCCCAGCTTTCTCAGCTTCTTTACGCCAAAAATCAACTACGGTAGTATTCTTACATAAATTTAATTTCATTCGACGAAATTTTTCATCAGCTAAGACTTTAGAAACCTCCATTAAAGTTGAACCAGTTTCCGGACTATCCATAATTAAAAGTAAGGCATTTCTCATATATTGTTCAAACATTGGTCCACCCGTAGCTTTTAAATCATATAATTTATCAAAAATTCCGATCAATTCATTAATGACAAAAGTTTTTTGCTCAGGATAACGAGGATCATATTCTAATAAATTTAAACCAATTGGTCGTTTAATATCAGCTGGAGAAAAAACAATAACATCTTCAGCTCGTTCTGGTGGAATACGATTTAAAATATCTTCAATTAAATCTCCATTAGGATCCATTACACAAACCCCATGACCGTTTTTTATATCTTGAATCGCTAAATTATTTAATAAAACCGATTTACCAGTACCAGATTTACCGACAATATACATATGACGACGACGATCAATATCTTTAATATGAACATCAGTTTTTATACCTCTAAATAAATTATAACCTAATAAAGTTCCCTCACTTGGAACATTATTAGGAACCGGAGCAGTTTTAGAAATTAACCAATCAATATTAGGAGTTTCGGTTCGTGCTAAAGGAAAATGATACATACTAACTAATTCTTGAGTATTTAAAAGAAATCCCTGATTTTCAATAAAACGGCGATAAATAAAATTATTAATAATATTTTTTTGATTCTTTTTAATTATTTTTTTAAATGAATTTCCATATTGATAATAACTATATTCACTATAGGCACTAGCAATATTATCAAAAGATAATTTAGTTTTTTCTAAACTTTTAGAACTAACGACAATTCTTAAATTAACATCTAAACCAGATTTAGAATTTTTTTCTTCCATCTTCTTTAACATTTCTTTTTCTTTTTCTGTTAATTCTTTGGTTATAGCAGGATTATTAGTATCTTTTTTTTCACTTCGACCCATATCAAAAATTCCTAATAAAATATCATAAACAAAAAAATTAACCGCATTTTGAAAAACAGAATTACTTATTTTAAACATCCGATTAACATCTTTCTTTTTATAGGCTTCTAGTACTGCATTTTTTAATTTACTATGCCATTTCTTTTTAGCACTTCTAACTACATACTGAACAGCAATACTTTCATCAGTTTCCAATTTAGACATAACATTAATTAAAGAATTCATCGGATCCGAATTCATATCAGTATAATCTAAAAATGGAAAAATAAAACTACGGGTAGTTTTAAAATAACCAGCTAAAATATTACCTTGAGGATTAAAAGCATTATAATCATCAATTGGTTCAATGGAAGCCTCAGGATAATAGGCATGAATTTGTTGTTCTAGATATAAAGCTTTATCACGAGGAGCTGACACATAAAAAGAAATTTTCCCTTTATTAGCTACTATTTCAAAAGAAAAATTATCATCTCGTCCATATAACCACGGAATAAAACCTCTTTTAGCCCGTAGACCGCCAATACTAGCAAAAATAGTTTCACCAGAAGATATTTCTTCTCGTAATTGTTGAACACTAACATCTTTGTCTTTATCTTTAGGTTTTTCTTTAGGTAATTTAACTAAAAAGATAACATTATTATTATCCTTATTACGTATAGAAAAATATTTAATAATATATCTAATTAAAAAAAGAATAACTATTAAACTACCTAAAAAAATCAACCAAATTAAATAGGTTGAATTCTGTTGAGCAACAACTTCACCTTCCTCAATAATTTGATTAGTCAAATTCATATATTATTTTTTTAATTTTATAATTTTATCAGCTTTAATTTTAGCTTCTTGTTCTAAAAAATATGGATTAATTTTAGGAATTAATCCTAACCATTTTTTTATTAAATCAATAATACTTTTTATTTTAACTTTAGTTGAATTTAATAATAAATTAATTTTAGTAGTTGTTTTTTCTCCCTCTTCTTTAAATATTTTTTGTTGCTTAGCGTTCATACTTAAAAAAACATCATTTAAACCTTCTGATAAAATATTATCAATTTGTTTTTGTCTAATTAAATCTGAAGAACTAAGAGAAACATCTGTTTTTTTACTAGACTTAAAAACCTCTCCTATTTTTTCTAAAGGTTTTTTCTCTTCCCCGCTTATTTCTAAATTAGCCGATTCTACTTCAATTTTATTTTCTTGATTTAAATCTAGGGCTTCAATTTTAATATCATCTTTTTCTGATTTCTTTTCAATATTTAAATTAGGTTTTTCTTTAGAAAATATTTTATTATCTTGAGCCATATTATTTTTATTCTATTTTAATAGCTTCAACTGGACAACTATTAGCTGCATTTCTAGCACAATCAGCATCTTGTTGACTTATAACCTCTGATTTTCCTACTGAATTTATTTTAAAAACCTTAGGACACATATTAGCACACATACCACAACCAATACATTTATTTTGATCTACTTTTATTGACATAAAAACAAAAATTTAAGATTAATTCAATTAATCTTAAATATATTAAATTTAATAAATACAAGTATATTATACTATATATAAAAGTAATTGACAAGTAAAAATAGCTTTGATATACTATAACAGTATTAAAAAATCATGTAATTTGTAAATTATCTTAATCTATTATTGACAAAATATTAAGATAATTTTAGAGATATTATGTCACATAAGAATTCAGCTGGATCCACCTCCTTAGGTCGAGATTCTGCCGGTCAGCGTTTAGGTGTAAAATTATCCGATGGTCAAAAAGCCAAAATTGGTAATATTATCATACGACAACGTGGAACTAAATATCACCCTGGTGAAAACGTAAAAAAAGGTAAAGATGATACCCTATTTGCTGTTGCTAATGGTGTAGTTAAATTCCGTACCAAAAAATTATTAAAATTTGATGGTAAATTAGAAAAAAGTAAAATTATTAATGTTGTAAAAAATTAATTTCAAAGAATTATCTATAATGACCTCCTCCCCGGACTAAAGTCCGGGGTTTCCTTTTTCGGCATACAAACCAAAAAGCCTTAAACAATTTTGATTGTCAAAACAATCTGGTTGTCTGGGGCTTTTCTTTTTTGTTTTGCC
>Ga0116171_10000517_pt1 | contig 41200 bp, 41 predicted proteins | sample AD_JPNHW2_MetaG_FD_89798 | JGI IMG/M metagenome (GOLD analysis project Ga0116171, IMG submission 89798) | Active sludge microbial communities of municipal wastewater-treating anaerobic digesters from Japan - AD_JPNHW2_MetaG | ecosystem: Engineered > Bioreactor > Anaerobic > Digestate | place... | reverse complement strand
CCCGGAGGGATATTTAATCTCACATATGAGTCATCGGCCTTCGCTACCGATGCTGAATATAAAAAACTTAAGGCTTACAGGAAGAGCTTCAGGCTGAGATTAAGGATTACCGATACCGGTGAATTCGTTGAAAAGTGATGCGATGAAAGCCGATTTAAAAAAGATAAAAAAGTACGCCAGGGAACAGATCAACTCCGGAAGGCCTAAGGAAGACGTATTCAATGAGATCTATTCAGGGTGTAATGACCATAGGCTTTTTGAGAAGATAGCAACTATCGTTCAGTATATTCCCGATCCGGTCAGACTGGAAAAATACGGGATTTACAACACACTCTTTCTTCTTTTTATGATTGCCATTGACATTGCCCTGGTAATTACTTTCAACTTTGAGCCATTGCTGTTAACGCTTTGCCTGACATTTCTGGTTGCCGGCAGAAAAACAAAATACTATCAATGGATTACATTCCTTGGAGGAATTACCTTCATAACGGTACCATTAATCGGTCTTCTGAGTAGTAATGATGCTAATAAAATTTCTGTCACTTCCGGAGCTGCTGTTATGATCATATCCCTCATCATCATCATGTTAAGCGCCACTCTGCCGGGGTTTCTCACCCCTGACTATAAGGTAGTCGAAGAACTAAAACTGGACGACGACATGAAGGAAATCAAAGTAAAAAGAATATCCTTCAATTAAATACCCGGCTGATTCAAAATATTGCTTATCTTTTTTTCAAAAAAAAAGAAAAGATTAAGGGTAACGCTCGTTTAACGGGTCATAAACAAAACAAGATGTTATTCACTTAATTTAATTATTATGACAAAGAGTATCATTGCCGCATTTGTTATTTTTTGTGTTGCCGTAATATCGGGTGACGGTCTTTATAAGGATGGAAAATATACCGGAATATCAAGAAGCCGTTATATTGATGAGCCCTATTATGGCATCTCACACGTTACCATTGAAAAAGGAAGGATCACCGATGTTCGCTTTTTCATACGCGACTCAGCAAAGCATGAATTGTTTGATGCCGCCTATGAAAAACATTTTTCCGGTAATGATGAATATGTTCAGCAATGCAGGAATGATCTGAAAGGTGTAAATTCGTATCCTGATAGTCTGGTAAAATACCAGAATACTGAAAAGGTTGATGTAATAAGTGGCGCCACATGGTCTTACAATATATTCAGGGCAGCAACGGAGCAGGCACTCTCTTCAGCAAAAAGATAGCTGGAAGCAATGGATAACGCCGGTAGAACACAAATATTATTTATTGGTGGTACTGGAACCATCAGCACAGCAGTATCTGAACTACTGGCAAGTAAAGGCATAAGTCTCTTCCTTCTCAACAGGGGAAACAGGGTTGAAAAGATACCCCGGGGAGTGACCCTGATAAAAGGAGACATCAGGGATACGGAAAATACAGAAAAGATGCTCCGCGATTATCACTTTGACGTGGTGGTTGACTGGATTGCATATACACCGGCCGATGTTAAGAATGATTTAAGGTTATTCAGAAAAAAGATAAAACAGTATATCTTCATAAGCTCAGCCTCAGCTTATGAAAAGCCACCGTCAAACTACATTATCAGGGAGGCAACACCACTGGTAAATCCTTTCTGGGATTATTCGCGACAGAAAGCCGAGTGTGAGAAGCTGCTGATGAATGAATATAAAAACAACGGTTTCCCATGCACAATAGTAAGACCTTCATATACTTATTACAAAACCATCCCTTTCATTCTGAACAGTAAAACTCACGCATGGACTCTCATTGACAGGATGCTTAAGGGCAAAAAAGTTATTGTCCCCGGAGATGGCACCTCACTCTGGACTCTTACCCATGCTGCCGATTTTGCCAGAGGATTTGCCGGGCTTCTGGGAAATGAAAAAGCCATTGGAGAGGCATTTCATATAACATCTGATGAAGTACTTACCTGGAATAAGATCACTGAGATTATAGCGGATTCACTTGGAGTCAGAGCCGATATCATCCATATCCCCTCCGATTTCATTTGTTTTCATGCACCTGAACACATAGGTGGTCTGTTGGGTGACAAATCAGTTAGTGTTGTTTTTGACAACAGCAAGATAAAAAGGTTTTCCCCGGAATTTAATGCAGAGATACTATTCAGAGACGGCATAAAAGAAAGCATTGGCTGGTTCAGGTCACATCCGGAACTGTGCGGGGTTGATGAGGATTTTAATAAATTCTGTGATCATCTGACAGAGATGTATGGGCGAGCATTGGTAAAATCCGGGGCTGAGTAACATTTCATCATATTACTTCCGTAAATTTGATCAAAACATAATGCCATGGATCTTACAATAAGTGAAGAATTCCTTCTTCTTGCACATCATCCGGAAAAAGGCAGATTCATTGTACCCGACACTCAGTTAACTTATGGGATTATAGGAGCACTGTTGCTTGATATGTCTTCTGAGAACAGAATTGCAGTTGAAAAGGGAAAGCTGATTTTGAAAAGCACTGAACGAAGTAATAACCAGGCTATTTCAGAAATCACGAAATTGATGTCTGAAACCGCAAAGCCACTAAAAGTAAGGCATTGGTTATCCAGGCTTGAAAGAAAATCTTATCGTTATAAATGGATAATCATTGAAGGACTTGAGTCCAAAAGACTGATGCGTATTGAAGGGAGAAAATTTCTGGGCATTATACCGTACAGAAAGTGTTTCCTCACAGAGAATATGACGAGGGACAAGCTTATCGTTCATATTAAAAACAGGATACTTTTTCAGAATGGATCGGGCGGTGAATCTGTCGGGATACTTGGGCTGATAGAAGCCTGCGAAATGGAAAGGCTAATAACCACCGACAGGGAAGAAATCAAAGCCGTGAGGAAAGCTCTGAAGAAGATAGTTAAGGATAGTCCCATTGCCGACATCACCAATAATGTCATAAGAGAGATTGAGTTTGAGATTTTTGCAGCAATGGCGGCTTCGGCTGCCGCAACAGATGCTGCTGCAGCGGCTGCAGCGGCAAGCAATCAATAAGCATAATTTAAAACCAAATGAATAACGAATAGAGGCAGCTATAAAATAAAACTGTTATGATATCGTTTGAAAGATAGGGTTGATACAGGTCTGGTGAGGAGTTTAGAAATTATTTTACTACATTAGATGATTGAGTGATAAAAGCGGGGATGCTACTATTCCGAAGACAATGGGGTTAGTTAACTGCTTTTTCAAAATAAAAATGGAAAAATCTTAAAAACTACAGCTATGAAAAAACTAGTGATGCTTTTTATCCTTGTTAGCCTGATTGCCTCTTGCTCCACCATGAAAAAGAGCTCTGACAGGACAACCGGTAAAGCCAGTTCCGGGCAGACTGTTGCACAGGACGGGTCATCATATGAAAAGGCTGTTATAATACAGGAAAAAAGCGAGCTGACAGGTGTTGATGCCGAATACTCATGGCTCAAGAAGAATTACCCGGGCTATAAAGTGAAATCGCAGGCAGTTACAAATCACAATAACAAGCCTTACGACATTTTGACGATAATCACCGGCAATGGTGAGCAGAAGGTTGTTTATTTTGATATCTCCAATTTCTACGGACACTTTTAGGCAGTCAAATAGTCGTTGTGTTCCACTTAACGGTATGACAAAGAAATCAGGTTGCCAACATGGCAGCCTTTTTTCTTTATTGAAGGCTAACCGGCATATCGGTAAGTGGTGGCCGGCAAAATGAAATCTCTGCAAAACGATATTCCTTAGTTGACAAAAAAGGTTTAAATTGGCGACTCGCTTTCCGGTTCATTGCTTAAGCTTTTCACAGAGAAAAGAGAGTCATTCCGGTATAGGGAAAAACCAACAGATCAGGTTAATAAATGTCACATCAGAACGCATCTGTAAAATCGATACTCTTTGCATTGCTTGCCAATCTGGGCATTGCCATTACCAAAACAGCAGCTGCAATAATAACAGGGTCAGGAGCAATGCTTGCCGAATCGATCCACTCCTATGCCGACTGCGGAAATCAGGGTCTGTTGTTTTTGGGACTGAGAAAATCAAAAAAGAGACCCGACGCCGAACACCCTTTGGGTTATGGGAAAGAGATATATTTCTGGTCCTTCATTGTTGCTATCATCCTTTTCAGCATGGGCGGAATGTTCTCAGTATACGAGGGCATACACAAGATAGGCGCCCATGAAGGGATCCGTAGCCCCATAATAGCTATAGTTGTGTTAGTGATTAGCCTCATATTGGAGGGATCATCACTTTATGGATGCCTTGCACAGATAAAAAAGGTTAGGCATAATATGCCCCTTTGGAAATGGGTGAAGCAAAGCCGCCAGAGTGAGCTGTTGGTTGTTCTTGGAGAAGACACTGCAGCTCTGCTGGGCCTCTCCTTTGCAATTGCGTCTGTGCTCCTGTCGATGATTACAGGCAATCCTCTGTTCGATGCTATTGGCAGCATAGGTATCGGGGTTCTGCTCATAATGGTCTCGGCATTCATTGGGATAAAGGTCAAAGGTTTGCTTATTGGGCAGAGCCCGGAAAGTGAGGTTCACCAGGATATTTTACAGTTCCTTCAGGGAAGAGCTGAGATTGAAAAGATATTCAACCTGATCACTATGCAGCTCGGACCAGGGATCATGGTCTCGGTGAAGGCAAAAATGACAGAGGTACATTCAGTGGATCAGTTAATTTCCAACATTAACATTTGTGAAGCTGAACTAAAAAAACACCTCCCATCTGTCCAATGGATATTCTTTGAACCGGACATCACTGATTAAAAATTCAAACACCAGGATATGACATTTATAAAGAGAATTAATAAGATCAGGAGAAACCTGCTGAGAGGTTTAACAAGTAATATCGGTAGTTCTGAAAGTCTTAAGATCACCAGAGAGATAAAGAAAGAGGATGTTAAAAGGGTTTTGATATGCCGGCCCAATCACAGGCTGGGCAACATGCTGCTGATAACGCCCCTTGTGCAGGAAGTGACAGAGACATTCCCGGGTTGCAAAATAGACCTTTTCGTGAAAGGAAATGCAGCTCTTCTTATATTCAGAAACTATGACAATATTGAGAACATAATCAGATTGCCTAAAGAGCATTTCAAGCACCTGTTTCAGTACTTCAGGGTGTGGTTCAGGCTGAGAAGGGAGCACTACGATCTGGTCATCAATGCCGCCAAAAACTCTTCCTCGGGAAGACTGTCTACAAAAGTCGCAAAATCAAAGGTTAAGCTCTATGGGGTTGACAAAGAATTACTTAGTAAGAAATATTCTGACTTCAACCATCTTGCCAAATATCCTGTTTACAGCTTCAGGGAAGATATATCAAAGCTCGGGATTGATCGTTTCGGAATGGAGATCAAACCGTTAAACATTAAGCTTAATGAAGCAGAGATGGCCAAGGGTAAAGAGATACTCAGCCAGTATGCTAAGAAGGATGCAAAGACAATCAGCATATTTACCTTTGCCACAGGAGCTAAATGCTATTCAAAAGAGTGGTGGGCTGAGTTTCACAGCATGCTGAAAGCCAGGTATGGCGATCTTAACCTGGTAGAGATACTGCCTGTTGAAAACGTTTCACAGATAGATTTTATTGAGCCATCATATTATAGCAGGGATGTACGTGAGATTTGTTCAGTGATGGCTAACACCGATGTTTTTGTGGGTGCCGACAGCGGAATGATGCACCTTGCAAGTGCTTCATCAATTCCTACCCTGGGACTCTTCTCGGTGACCAATGTTAACAGTTATGACCCTTACGGGAACAAGAGCAAAGGCCTGGACACAAACGCACTTAGCAAAGAGGAAATCTTAAGTGAGATAGACAGGGTTCTTTTCAGTTGATTAATGTTGGTAAAACCAAAGAACTCCCTATCCATCTAATGAATAACCATACTGACTCAGGTGATATGATAAGAATAGTTATAGCCTTTATGGCTATAATAATGTTTCTCTATTATCAGATAAGAAGCTCTGAGCGGCCGGTGATAAAAAAGAACCTTAAGAGATACCTCCCTCTGCGTAATCTTGAGAGTGTCTATAAGCCTTACCTTGAACAATACTTCAGCTTCTATAACTCCCTTGACGATGAGAAGAAACTGATATTTGAAAAACGAGTACAGAAATTTATTGATATAAAAGAGTTCATCCCACGGGGTATAAAGGAAGTGACACCTGAGATGAAGGCTGCCATTGCCGGCACAGCTATCCAGCTTACTTTCGGATACCCGGGAGTATATTTCTCCCATTTCTGGAAGATACTTGTTTACCCCAATAGCTATTATTCATCAATTACGCACAGATATCATATGGGCGAAGTTGATATCCGTGGAATGATTGTACTGTCGTGGAAAGGGTTCAGGGATGGATTTGCTAACCCGGCTGATGGCCGTAATCTGGGCTATCACGAGATGGCTCATGCACTCAGGCTTGCAAATATTATTGATAACGATGATTACAACTTCTCCGACAGTGAGATAATGGATGAGTTTGATGCTGAGGCAAAAAAAGAGGCTCAGAAACTGCGCAATGCACCTGCGGATGCATCAATCTTCAAAGGATACTTTCTTCCCGACAGGTTTGAGTTTTTTTCTGTTGCCGTTGAATGTTTCTTTGAAAAACCGGAGGAGCTGAGGAGTTATAATCCGAGATTATATTATCTGATGACAAGAATATTAAAGATTGATCCGGCATTCATCAAGCATCCGGAAAAAGAACCCAATATTGCCTGAGATGTCCTTCTCAGAAATGGAAAAGGCAGACAATGTAAAGCTGAATTCAGGGAACTCAAAAAAGAACATTTCAAAGGTGATTTAAAAGAAATTAATATAATTATGGCTTATAGCTCCAGGGACGGCAAATCAATAACGATAGGTACTGTTTGTTTTTTGTTCAACAAAAAGAAAGATAAAGTACTGTTACTTGAACGATCGGGAAGTCCGATGAAAGATAAGGTCACAGGTGTGGGAGGCAAAACGCATTTCGAGGAAGACATCAATGCCTCGTGTATTAGAGAGATAAACGAAGAGACCGGGTTAACAGCCAATAGTCTGAAACTTAACGGAGTGATAAAAACTGTTTCAGAAAATCTAGACAGTTCCTGGTTATTATTCGTTTACAGCACTGATGACTTCTCCGGTGAGTTGCAGCCCTGCCCTGAAGGAAGGCTGTTCTGGTGTGATATAAAGGAGCTTTGCAATCAGAATAACATAGGATTTATAAATGAGATTCTTCCTCATGTGCTGAGAGGTGGCATGATTGAAGGGACCATCGTTCACAACAGTGAAGGTACTGTGCTGGAGAAAAACCTCAATATCATAAAGTAGCAGATGTAACAGTGCTGTGAAAACAGTGGTACCTGAGCAGGAATAACTTTCCATTTTATAACCTATATTTGATCTGTGGGAGATATTTCCCTTTTATTAATAAAAAACCTTTCGTACTACTTCAATGAAAAGAGTTTATTATCTTATTGGTTCTGCCATTACAGGCCTCATTTTAACAGGGTTCTGCTGGATGTCTCACAAACCGGTGATATTTATGGTCGGAGACTCCACCATGGCAAACAAGCCATTACAGGATAATCCCGAGAGAGGCTGGGGAATGTTGCTTCCCGAATTCTTTACTGACCAGGTGATAATTGAAAATCATGCAATGAATGGCCGCAGCACCAGGTCGTTCATATATGAAGGACGGTGGGACTCGGTGATGACAAAGCTGAAGAAGGGTGATTTTGTTGTCATCCAGTTTGGTCATAACGACGAAAGCCCGCAGAAGACTGACAGGTACTGTACTCCTGCCGAATACAAGTATAACCTTTCCAGGTTTGTCAACGATGTAAGAAGCAAGGGCGGCAAGCCGATACTATGCACCTCTGTTCAGCGCAGAAAGTTTGACGACAATGGTGTTTTCCAGGATACGCATGGAGACTACCCTGGTTATGTAAGGGAGCTCGCTTCAAAGATGAATGCTCCCCTGATAGATATGCAGAAAAAAAGCGAGAAGGTGATTGTTGACGCAGGTGTCGAGGGATCAAAAGCCATCTTCCTGTTCATCAAACCGGGTGAATATGCTTCGCTGCCAAACGGAAGAGAAGATAATACACACTTCTCTGAATATGGTGCCCGTCTTATGGCACGACTTTTCTGCGAAGGTCTGGCAGAGAGTAATAACGAACTGGTGAAGTATTTAAAGCCAGAATTCAGAAAGAATAAGTAAAAGATATTTCTACAATAGAATTATGAGAAAAACTCTGGCACTGCTGGTTATTATGCTCATTGGACTGAACAGTCATGGCCAGCCGGGGAAAAAAGTTATTAATATAACCGACGATCTTCAGCTTGTACCTCTTGCTGAGAATGTCTGGCTGCATGTCTCCTACATTAATATGCCCGGCACAGGACGGGTATCGGCCAATGGTATTGTCTATGTAAGCGGCTCTAAGGCCTTTCTCTTTGATACTCCATGGAATGATGGCATGACAAAAACACTTGTCAACTGGCTAAGAGATACCATGAAACTTAAAATCACCGGATTTGTACCAAACCACTGGCATAATGACTGTATGGGAGGACTGGCATTTCTGCAGGGTCAGAAGATTGAGTCATATGCAAACTGGCTCACAATAGTCATTGCAAACTCAAAAAATCTGCCGGTGCCCGCACATAGCTTCCGCGACTCACTGCAGCTTACCCTTGGCAATAAGCAAATATATTGCTACTACCCCGGACCGGCACATTCAACAGATAATGTTGTGGTCTGGCTTCCTGCTGAAAAGATACTCTTTGCAGGTTGCATGGTCAAGAGCGCCGACGCTACTGATTTGGGAAACACTGCCGACGGCAACCTGAAAACATATCCTGAGACTATTGAACGGGTGATCAAAAAATTTCCTGAGGCAGTGATAGTGATACCAGGCCATGGCAAGCCCGGAGGAAAAGATCTGATGAAACATACACTCAGACTGGCAAAGAAATGAATCTGCATAGCCAGATAAGCAATAAAACGAGTTCCCTATGGACAAACCAAAACTTAATGACCCTGAGATAAATCCCACTGATGAGGTTCTTTCAGGAGTGTTAGGCAACAGCTATGTTGCTTATGTGCAATTGATGAATACCATAACCGGTGAGAAATATTTATTAGTGCCGGAATGGCACTACTATAACGACGGTAAATCGTGGCTCTGCAAAGTCACCTATAAGAAGAAGACGGTGTTCTGGCTCTCGGCATGGGATGGATTCTTTAAGACAAGCTTCTATTTCACTGAAAAAAATAGTCCGGGCATTGCCGGACTGGAGATAGAAAAAAGCATTAAGGATGACTTCTTCAGCAATAAAGCTATTGGCAAGCTGCTTCCTTTGAGCGTCAGCATAAGCACAACTGACCAGATAAACGACCTGCTGAAAATAGTTGAGTATAAGAAAAGTCTGAAATAATTCAATAATAATTGATCATAAGAGTACAAATTTGATTCCGGTTGTCATATTATGAGTTCCAATTCTTCCCGTCTTCATGCTGTAGATGCTTTAAGAGGCTTTGCCATTGTATCCATCATGCTTCTGCACAACCTTGAACATTTTGATTTTTATTACGCTCCTGCAAATCTTCCGGCATGGATGGTGTCACTCGACAAGGGGATCTGGGACACTCTTTTCTTTCTCTTCAGCGGTAAATCATACGCCATCTTTGCTCTCCTCTTCGGTCTTACCTTTTTTATTCAGAGCAACAATCAGGAGAAGAAAGGAAAGGATTTCAGGGGGAGGTTTGCCTGGAGGCTCGTCCTGCTGCTTCTCTTCGGCATAATAAACTCGGCCTTTTATCAGGGAGACATTCTGACCATTTATGCAATTATTGGCTTTGTTCTTATACCTGTTGCCAGGGTTGGCAACAAAACCGTATTATGGATTGCGATACTGCTAATGCTTCAGCCATGGGAATGGGTGAATGTCATATCAGGCATTGTCAATCCTGCAGCCTCACTTCCCAATCCAAAGTCATGGGCATATTTTGGTAAAATGGGTGAATATGTTACCGGGTCCTCATTTCTGAATACTCTTGCCGGTAACCTCACCAACGGTAAGCCAGCAGTCTTGTACTGGACCTGGGAAAATGGCAGGGTGTTTCAGACTGCATCACTGTTCATGCTTGGCATGCTCGCAGGCCGTAAATCACTGTTCGCTTATGGCCCTGAGACAAAGAAGTTCTGGATAAGGACACTTATTGTTGCCTCGGCAGCATTTATCCCTCTCTTCATTGTAAAGACCGGGATTCCGGCCTGGATAAGCAGCGTAGCAATAAACCGCCCTCTGTCAACAATAGTATCATCATGGTCCAACCTGGCATTTATGCTTGTCCTTGTCTCAGGATTCTTCCTGTTGTTTAACTCGGAAAAGCTTCACCGGGCTTTGAACATATTCTCATCATTCGGACGGATGAGCATGTCAAACTATATAATCCAGTCCATGCTGGGGTCATGTATCTACTATGGCTTTGGTCTTGGCCTGTACAAATATACCGGGGCAACGTACTCTCTGCTCATAGGAATAGTTCTGGCCACACTGCAGGGTCTCTTCTCATCGTGGTGGTTCTGTCACTTCAATAAGGGTCCCCTGGAAACAATATGGCATAAAGCAACATGGATAGGAAGCAGGTAAATTATTCACACGTTTAAACAATATTGCAGGTTGCAGATAGTTACCATGATGATTTCATATCTGTTTTTAGTGATGTTTGTTGCAAAAATTCAATGAAAATCATAACTTTAGTGAATATATTTTGCCTTGAGGTTGTTGTGATTTTTTAAGAGGAAGCTTTATAAGATGGGGATGAGCTTTGTTTCGAAAAAGTCTTGTTTTCGCAACGTGATACATGACGCTGCAGGGTTTCTTTTTATCTTCTTCCTGCTTTTTGTACAACTCTTTACGGCAAATGCCCAGGCTCCTACCCTGCGATTAAAATATTTTTCCAGGATTGATGGTCTTACAAACTCGTATATCAACCAGGTTACGCAGGACTCCATTGGCTTTATTTGGGTTGCAACAAACGATGGTCTGTTCAGGTACGACGGATACAGCTTCACTGGTTATTTTTTCAATCAGAAAGATAAAACCTCACTTTCAGGTGACAAAATCAGCTCCCTGTACTACGATTCAAAGGGAAGAATGTGGCTGGGCACAAACAACGGCCTGTGCTGCTATAACGAAGAGACGGATAACTTCACCAGGATAAATGAATTCCAGTCACAGGCTGAGAGCCAGGCAATAAGTTGCATTGCAGAAGACAGGAGCGGTAACATATACTTCAGCATTTACCAGGGGATCTTCCGGTACAGCGAAAAGACAAAAAAATTAAAACCGGTGGTAACAACTCATGACAAGGAGATAAGCAGCTTTCTTTTTGATGATACAGGTGACCTTTGGGTGGGGTGTTCTGAAAACGCCGGGCTGTTCAGGTGCCATGCGTTAAAAGAATCAGAAGAGATTAATCTTGTGACGGGCAGCTCAAATAATGTCATTAAGGATATTAATGTGAACAGCCTTGCTTATAACGGTGGCAAACTCTGGATTGCATCCTTTGGCAACGGTGTTAAAATGTACGACACCAAAACAGGTGTCACGGTGCACTACCCTTATAATGGGAGCAATGAGGCAAAGGTCTCAAGGGTATATATCGACAGGCATAAGAATGTATGGTCATCCGACTTCACCGGCCTGAAGATACTCACACCCGGAGCAAAAAGGCTATCTGGTTATTACCCACGTACAAATGACCCTTATTCAATAAGAGGTTCGGCAAAAGGCATCTTCCAGGACAGGCAGGGAAACTACTGGGTCTATCACGATCCGGGAGGGGTAGGCATCAGCATGCTTCTCAAGGGCTTCACCCATTTTGATAACAATAATCAGGACTACTGGCATACTTCCGACATCAATATTGTTGCCCTGCAGGAGGACAAGGATGGGAACCTGTGGCTTGGCAATTCAACAAACGGGATTGACATATTCAACTGGCATACTGGCAAAACCATACGCCATTTTTATAACAGCAGCAACAGGTACAGTCTCGGTCAGGGTGCGACAATGTGTCTCTTCCGCGACAGCCAGGGTACAATGTGGATTGGTACTTATCTCGGCGGATTGCAGTATTTTGATGCAAAGACCGGGCGATTCATCACATACCGTCATAACGACAGCAATTCAAACTCCATTGCCGGGAACGATGTAAGATCCATAACCGAGGACCACGACGGCAACCTATGGCTGGCAGTCCATGGCAAAGGGGTGGACAAGTTCGACCTGAAGCAAAAACGTTTTATTCATTATACCAAGTCACAGAACAGGCTGGTAAACAACTGGACCTACCAGGTGCTGACAGATCACCGTGGCGATCTGTGGGTCGGGACACTCAAGGGACTCAGCCGTCTCAAAAAGGGAGAGTCTGTTTTTGAATCGTGGCACTCCGAGTTTACTGACACCACCACCATACCCAACGACTATGTCACTGTCATTCATGAGGATAAGAATAACACCATGTGGGTAGGGACAACGGCAGGCCTGTCGAGATATAACACCCGCAAGGGGAACTTCACCCGGTTCACCAATATCTTCGGCAGCGATAACATTTCCGGTATCCTTGATGATGAAAAAGATATGCTCTGGGTAAGTACACACTCAGGCATCTCTATGTTTGATACGTCATCGCAGAAGGTTATCAACTTCACCTATTTTGATGGTCTGGGTGCCGACGAGTATAACCCGGGTGCAATGTACTGCAACAGGTCAAACGAGTTATTCTTCGGCGGTATAAAAGGTGTCGACGCTTTCAGCCCGGATAAACTGAAGTTTAACACAAAACCACCAGAGGTCTATATTGATGGCCTGAGGGTCTTTAACCGAAGTCTCTCCGCTGACAGCACCGGCTACAGGATACACAAGAACCTGAGACTGGTGAAAAAGGTTACCCTGCACCATAACGAGAACATTATAACCATATATTTCAAAGCCCTCAACTACATCAACCCTGATCTGAATAAGTACTCCTATAAACTTGAAGGGCTGGACAAAAAATGGCACGAGCCGGGGGTGATACGTGAGGCAACATATACCAATTTAAGTCCCGGAAAATATACATTCAGAGTCATTGCCTCCAACAACGATGGCATATGGAACACTGATGGTGCCAGGTTGCAGATCGAGGTCGTGCCACCATGGTATACCACTATAGCAGCTATTATTTTCTTTATACTTATTATTGGCGGATTGATACTCTGGTTTATTGTCAGGAGGACCGCCTCGTTGGAGAGACAGAGGCTGACTCTGGAGCAGACTGTCAGGGATAAGACCTATGAGTTGTCTGTGAAGAACGAATTGCTCAGAAAGCATGCCGGGCATCTCGACGAGGTTAATAAGCTGCTTGTGGAGAGACAAAATCAGCTTGAACAACAGTCAGAGGAACTCATCAACCAGTCCGACAACCTGGCACGCGCCAATGCTGAGCTTGAGAGGCTTAACGCCACCAAGAACAGGCTCTTCTCGATCATCGGTCACGACATGTCAACGCCGTTCACTGCCATCATAGGTCTCACCGAGCTTTTTGAGGCTGAATATGATTCACTCGACGACCAGCAGAAGCATGAGTATATCAGAGACATCAATATCTCCTCACATCGTCTGTATAGCCTTCTCCAGAACCTGCTATTGTGGGCACGGTCGCAGGTAATGGGTATATCGTGTAACCCGGCACTGGTAAACATGTCAGAGCTGATTAACGAGACCGTTGAGCTGCGGCGTGGCGACCTGAAGTCAAAGAAAGTGGTATCTGTCGTTGACTGCCCACCGGAGGTAACTGCCTGGGCCGACCCCGACATGACAAAGACCATACTGCGTAACCTGGTCAGCAACGCCATAAAATTCACTCCTCCCGGAGGCAGGGTAAGCATAAAGGTCACCGCCGCCCACAACGAGGTGAGCGTCTCTGTCTCCGACACCGGCAAAGGCATCTCTGAGGAGAAGATAGCACAGATACTCACTGCCGATATTGTTGAGCCTGAATGGGGCACCAACGGAGAAAAGGGCAGCGGTATAGGGCTGGCTCTCTGCCGCGATTTTATTGCTCGTAACATGGGTCGCCTGGATATCCAGGATGGCAATGGGAAAGGTACCACATTCACCTTCACCCTCCCGGCCCAAAACCCGAAACCCTGACCCCTTCAACTTTCGCATTTCACCTTTTGACCTTTACTTTCAACTTTCGACTTTCGACTTTCGACTTTTGAGGTTGTAACTTTGATTTTTCTTGTAAGTCACCAAACAGAATCATCATGAAAACATGCTTCTCTGCAACACTTCTTTTCCTTATAACCCTTGTTGCATACGGTCAGGAGGAAAGCACTCCTTCAGGTATCGGTTCCGGCAACACGAAATGGAAAGTTGGTGCGGGCATATACACGGGTTATAATGCCCTCACCGGTGATCTGCTTCATTATTTCAACAATAATGTTCCTTTTGGGTTAAGTGCTCAGGTACAATACGGCATCGTTGTCTTTGACTTCAATGGAAGCATAGCCTTCAGTCACCTGGCCAACGACATCTATTATGATGGTGGTGTGTGGGAGTCTGACTCGTGGGTCAGCACTCACTATTTTAATTTTGCGTTAGGGTTAAACATTGGTGATCCCAGGAGTGTCAGCCTCACTCCTTTTGCAGGCATTGGGGTAACCAGTTTCGTGCGCACGCAGCTCTTCAAGGATGAGGATTATGAGCCGGGTGATGGTGAGCTGGGCGACACCTTCACCTATTCCTTTGGGATGAACATGGATATTTTTCTCACAGCAGGCAAATCGTCGGGTGAAGGCAACACAAAGGGACAGATGTCAACATATCTGCGGCTGGGATATGCCTACTCCTCTCCACAGTTTGAGAAGAAATACGACGACTTCGGCGGGAGGATGCATTTCTTTACAATAGGTATATTTTTATTGGGGAATCTGTAAGTAGTTTAGGGTTTCGCAGGGAAGCCGCGATGTGAATCTGCGTGAAGGAAAAACAGAATATTTAACGCGACGCTCCTGGTAATTAAACTTTTATCCGTACCGGTTGTTTTTTTAATACATCAATAATCCTGTAACATGAAACGTTCCAACCTGTTACTCGTTTTGTATATCATGGAGATAATCGTGATGGGTACCGCTATTGTATGTCTTATGGTGTCCGGCATCTCCACCCGTTGGATGCTGATACTGTGCATCCTGTTCGTGTTTCTTTTCTTTGCTAACCTGTGGGCAATGCCAATACTCAGAAATACCGGCAGGAAGGAGAATGATTAGCACGCTTACCCTCTCCTTTTACTGGCCCTCTCTGTTAAAATATACAAAGATTTAATAACTTTAAAGTGCAATACATCTGCCATGAACAGACCATCGGCGCCTATAATACAAAGTAACAGGCAAAGCATACGTGAGCTGAACCTTATTATCAGGATAAGCCGCAACATCATTGGCACGCTCGACTATGAGAAGGTGCTGCAGATAATAAGCGATGGCATGTCAGAGCTGCTCGACATTGAATCGGCTGCCATGTATATGCTTGTGAATGACCGTGACCTGCACCTGGGTGCCACCACCCCGCCACTGGACCCGCATATGCCCGACGAGTTGCGTAAAGCCTCTCTCAGCGATCACCCCCATATCAAAAAAGCAATAATAAAACGTAAACCGGTTTTACTCAACGACACAAAGACAGCACCTCTCTCCCCTGCCGAGAAGACAGTGGCGGAGATGCGACAGCTGCGAAGCCTGCTCTACTTCCCGTTTGTGCAGGAAGACAGGGTACTGGGCGTGCTAATTCTGGGAACATGCAATAAATCGAGGAAATTCACAACCCATGAGAGAGACCTGGGCCAGACAGTGGCAAATCAGCTCTCGGTAGCAATTCAAAATACCCGGCTGCATGCCGACCTGAAAAACAATAACGAAAACCTTGAACGGCTGGTTGAACAGAGAACAAAAGAACTGGAGAACACCAACAGGGTGCTCAGGGACATGAACCTCGAATTGATTGACAAGAGCCATACGGTATTGCAACAGAAAGAAGAACTGGAGGCCAGCCTGGACCACCTCAAATCGGTTCAGCTTAAGCTGATACAGGCCGAGAAGATGGCATCTCTGGGCGTACTTACCGCAGGTGTGGCTCATGAAATAAATAACCCTCTTAACTTCATAATGGGATCTTACCAGGGCCTCGAATTGTTTTTTAATAATTCCGACCCTGATCACAAGGAGCAGGTGGCACTATACCTCAACGGACTGAAGACCGGTATAGAGAGAGTGAAAGGAATTATACACGGACTGAACCAGTTCAGCAGAGAAAACGATACCTACAACGAAGATTGTGACATACACTCAATTATAGACAACTGCATAATGATGCTTTATGGCAAACTGAAACCAGATATACAAATAAAAAAATTATTCTATAAGGATGGCTTGATGGTAAAAGGGAACGTGGGCAAGCTCCACCAGGCCTTCACAAACATCCTGATAAACTCAATACAGGCCATTGAAGATAAAGGAGTGATAACAATCACAACAAAAAAACAGTGGGCTAATGCTGTCATTGAAATAAGTGATAACGGCAGAGGGATAAAAAAAGAGGATCTGCCAAGGATAACAGACCCGTTCTTTACCACGAAAGACCCTAATAAGGGGACAGGTCTGGGCCTGTCAATAACTTACACGATTATTAAAGAACACAGAGGACAACTGGAATTTGAATCTCAGCTAAACAAAGGAACAACAGTTAAAGTAACGCTACCGCACAATTAACAATTAACAATTAGCAATTAACAATTAGCAATTAACAATAAGGGATAAAAAGAGGGGGATAAAAAGGGTGGCAATTTATTATCCGGGTTGCCGTTTGCATTTAAATGCTATTTTTATGTTGCAGAAAAAAACGCGCAGATGACAATGATCAGAAAAGCTATTCCCCTGTTGTGCATGGTTTGCTTAGTCCTCTCTTGTGGTAACAGCCATTCCGGCAAAGGAAAAATCAAAGTCAGTCAGGATGCCACCCAGGGAGATACAACAGAAGCATTGACAGAATCAGATGATCTGTACCTGGAAAAAGGCCTTGACCTGATGAAGACCGAAACCGCGGGTGAACTCCGGATAGGCATGAGATATGAAAAGGTTACGGAGTACATGGGGGGCCCTGGCAAGATTACCGAGCCTGAGATGTCTCAGGCTGACGGGAGCCTCTGCCAGTCAGTAGACTATCCCGACAACGGTGTGCACCTGGTATTCAACATAGAATCCGATTCTGTAAGACGGATTTCAAACATACTTGTCATAGAACCATGCCAGCTTAAGACCTCAAGACAGATAGGGATAGGCAGCAATTTTGATGATGTAAGAAAGGCATACAGCGAAGTAATTAACCCGGAGCTGTCAGACAGCACCGAGATTGTTGCCGGCACAAGCTACGGAGGTGTGGTATTTGATTTCAGAAACAACAAGGTAAGAACTATTTATATTGGCATAACAAGCGACTGAGGCACTCTCTTTTCATTCATTCGTTAAGACAGAGGCCTGAATTTTCAACATTATTCTTTCAGTAAAACTAAAATGATGTAAATTAGTTGATCATTACCCGATACCATGCAGGTATGTTAATGCAGGGAATTACGGGTAAGCGGTGTTATTTTTTCTGAGACAATATAAATTTAAAAACCAGGAATATGCCACAGACAACAATGGTACAGACAATAATAGCCATCTGTATTTTAGTGCTACTTGCGTCACTGAATGCGTTTATTGCATATAGAAAAGGATTTAATATGCTAATATGGTTTCTCTCTGGCGGGATACCGGGGCTGATTGCTATCCTGCTCCTCCCGTCGGCAAATAAGTTCAAGAGGGTTGACAAGAACGTTTATATAAAGAGGAGAAGAACAGCAAATATTGTTGGATTAGTACTCATTGTACTTGGAATAATCTTCTCCGTTTCAGTCATAACACAGATGTAAAACCGGATCTGCTGCTTTACCATTTAAAACTTTATTATCTGAGAAGCTTGCCAGGGAGGATTATCAAATTCCTGTAAATGCGAGATAATTGAATCAACACCCTTGGCCAGAATTTTAACATTTGGCCGGGCTATTCTATACAAGCCTGATAATCTGTATTTTAATTAACGGAAAGTGATTCTAAGGTCGTCTCTCTTCCCGTTTTTAACATAGTGACAGTGTATTTTTACGATCTTTGGTTTGGATTTTGTATAATTTTTAAGTCGCATACTAAAAAAAACTCTGAAAAATGAAAAAGTTAGGTATTACCGCAAAGGTAACTTTGGTATTGACTGCGGTTGTTGTGGTCATTTCGTGTGCAGTAAACCCTGTTACCGGGAAGAATCAGCTGGTGTTGATGTCGGAGTCACAGGAGATTGCACAGGGGGCGCAGTATGATCCCCAGGTAGTTGCGCAGTTTGGTGTCTACAAAGATGATCCGTTACTGGCCTTTGTTCAGGGCAAGACGACAGAAATGGGCAAGGTATCACACCGTCCAAACCTGGAATATCATGTTAAGGTCCTTGACACACCTGTTGTGAATGCTTTTGCGGTGCCTGGAGGATATATATACCTGACACGCGGCATACTGGCACAGCTTAATAACGAGGCTGAGCTGGCAGGTATAATAGGTCATGAGATGGGTCATATCAATGCCCGTCACTCATTAACACAGCAGGCAAAGCAACAGGTAGGTCAGATACTGGTGATGGGTGGAGCCCTGGCTTCAAAGAAGTTTGCAGCTTATGCAAACTATGCACTTTCGGGTATGCAGTTGTTGTACCTGAAATTCAGTCGTGACGATGAACGTCAGGCTGACCAGCTGGGTGCGATCTATTCGACAAGGGTGGGTTACGATGCCCATAAGATGGCCGATTTCTTCAAGACGCTCTACAAGATGCAGATGGCCGAGGAACAGTCGGGCGTACCCACATTCCTCTCAACGCACCCCGATCCGGGTGACAGGTACAACACTGTCAACAAGTATGCAACAAAACTGCAGGACAGCATCAAACCTGGCAACAAGTGGCTTGTTAACGGAGACAGCTACCTAAATCTTGTCAATGGAATAGTCTATGGTGCCGATCCAAGGCAGGGATATGTGGAAGGTAACACCTTCTATCAGCCTGAGATGAAGTTCAAATTCAGCTTCCCCACAGGATGGGCACTGGAGAATCAGCCTTCGCAGGTGAACATTGCCCCGACAGATGGTAATGCATTAATAATTTTCGGTTTATCATCTCAGTCATCCATTGCTGATGCCGAAAAATCAACGGCTGAAAGCCTCAGCCTTAAGACCCAACAGAGTAAGAACGTAACTGTCAATGGTTTATCGGCCATCGAGGCAATATCAAAACAGGCTTCGCAAAACTCTTCCACAGGTGCTGTTGATACCAACATGGTGCTTTCTTATTATATCAATTATAATAACAGTTGCATGGTCTTTCACGGAGTTGCTTCAAAAGACAACTTCAAAAACTTCTCAGACAAATTCAAGAGTACCATGCAGTCGTTCGACAAACTTACTGATCCCTCAAAAATAAATGTCAAACCAAAGAAGCTTCTTGTAAAAAAGGCTCCGAAGGCAGGAACGCTCTCTGATACGTTTACAGCACTGGGTGTGAAGAAGGATGATATGGCAAACCTTGCTTTGCTGAATGAGATGGAACTTACAGATAACGTGGCGGCAGGCAAACTCATTAAAGTGATTGGAGAATAGGACTTCCAATTTAAAACCACGCAATATATGAAAAGAATGCTACTGTCTTTTTCGGTTTGTTGTCTTATGACCATACCGCTTTTAGCACAGGGAAAAACGCCTGTGTTCGGGGGCATTGAGACAGGGTTTGTCACCTTCGATAACGAGAAGCGAAGCCTTGATTTCATCCGGGAAAGTGCCTCTGACTACGACTATTACGGCGACTATGCCGGAAGTACAAACTCACTATACAATGTTTTCTATGCAGGATTCAAACAGGAGTTTCCGGTGATAAGCCGGCTGAGTTTTTCTACCGGTGTCCGTTTTACGCAGGTAGGCTCAAGCATTAAACCCGAATCAGGTTCGTACATGTACCTCTTCCTCTCAAGCGAAGGAACAACGACCAACTTTGCTAAAGCCAGAAAAATCTCCCAGAACTCTCAGTACCTGGGAGTCCCTCTTGAGTTCCGGTGGTACCTGCCAAGCTATCACTTTGTGAGGTCATATGTAAAACTGGGTGCAACGGTGAACTACCGTATTGCAACATCCACCAGAGTAACATTCACGGATGAGATGATGAATCAGTATGACGGAGACATCGAGAGCCAGGTCAAAAAGCCTGATTCATTCTACTCAATGGGATATGCATCTGTCGGGCTCAGGGTTGGAAAACAGTATGGACCATCAATTAATTTTGAGGCCGTGATGCCAGCATTTGAAATAACAACAAACTCCTCTTCATTGACAACCCCCATAACCGGTTTCGGAGTCCAGGTCACTTTCCAGTTCCCGATGAATTTTAAATCTGAATAGCCATGAAAAAGAATTTCTTGTTAATAGTTTCAGCTGTGTTACTTACATCAGGATGTTCCTCAAGTGATAATCTTGAAGACTCGGTTTATGTATATGACGAGGAGTACACCGATCTGCCGGCTTATACTGAATGGGGTTATAATACTTTCGGGGCATACTACGACAGGAACCTGTTCATATCAAGTGATGCGACACCTGCAAAAGTGCTCAGTAAAGGAGGCAAGACTGTCTTTTCACTTCAGGGCACATATGATATCTACGGGTCAATGACGGTTAAATTTGTTCTTGACGGATACTCGCCTGCAAAATACGCCGATCTGGTCAGCCTGAATGACTCAACAATAGATCTGGCAAACCCAAAATGCAAAGTATGTCTTTTATTAAACGGTATAGAGGACACACTCAATATACTCAATGGTCAGCTCTATATAAAAAGAGCACAGCACCTGCTGGTAAACAAAGAGTCTGTTGAGGCAATACTCTCAGGGTACTTCCAGTTTCAGATGCTGAATGATGGTACTCCATCAACAATATCACACGGCAGGTTTGATGTAGGAATAGGGTACGATAACTTTTATAAACTGTAAATCAACTTATTGCAAATAAAAGCAAGTGGTATTAAGCAAAAGGCTTCGTTGTTTCACTTACAATGAAGCCTTTTTGTTTTGCACAGTCATTCCATTTTTGATATTTTAGCATAGGCAATAGTGCCTGAGGGAAAAAACTAAAAAGAGAGGGATCGTGAGAAATTATTATCTGTTAAAAAAGCTAAGACCGGTAGTTGTTTGTGTTTTACTTTTATTAATTGCAGGTGATATTGCTGAAGCCTGCACCTCATTTATTATCTCAGGGAAGTATACTGCTGACGGCAGGCCGATTCTCTACAAGAATCGTGATACCGATAACATGAATAACTCACTTGCTTATTTCAGCGATGGAAGGTATGATTATATAGGCCTGGTTAACGGCGACAGCACATGGGACAAGATGGTATGGGGCGGATATAACTCTGTTGGTTTTGCGATCATAAACACGGCTGCATATAACAATAACACGGGTGACACCACCAAACTCAGCGATCTGGAGGGCGTTCTGATGAAAAAAGCTCTTCAGTACTGCCGTACGCTTGCCGACTTTGAGGCTCTCCTGGACACGCTACCCAAGCCGCTTGGAGTAGATGCCAACTTTGGTGTCATTGATGCATATGGTGGTGCCGCATATTATGAGACAGGCAATTTCCGCTATGTCAAATATGATGTCAATGATCCGGCAGTTGCCCCGCAGGGTTTTCTTGTAAGGACAAATCACTCGATGAGCGGCGACTTTATGAAAGGCCTTGGCCATGTAAGATATAACACAGCTGAGGCAGCATTGAAAGAAGCAGTAAAGAATCACAGACTGGCTCCGGAAGATATGCTGAATGCTATCTCACGTAACCTTTCTCATTCTCTTACAGGAACAGATCTTGCAAAAGATGTTCCTGACGGAGATAAAGCCGAATACAGGTTTTTTATTGATTTTATACCACGGAGGATTACCTCTGCTGTTGTAATGATTGTAGGTGCAAAAGACGAAGAAGATGTATCCAATGCAGTTATGTGGACTGTGCTTGGCTTTCCTCTCACCTCTGTTGCAGTGCCGGTATGGATTTCAGCCGGGAATCAATTACCGGTGTCGTTATTAATGACCGATGACCTGCGTGCACCTATATGTGATGATGCACTGATGCTGAAGGAGAGATGCTTTCCTCTCAAGCTGGATGGAGGGCAGAACTACATCAATCTCTCTGCCGTCATTAATGATAAACAGACTGGTATTATGCAATTGCTGAGGCCGGCTGAGCATACAATATTTGAAAAAGCCGGAGAGCTGGCTGCCGGGCTTGAGAACGGAACCAAAACAAAGCAGGATATAATTGGTTTTTATAAATGGATTGACGGTTATGTTGACGGATGCTTTCAGAAGTGTATGTCAGTGATTATCGATCCAACAACGCCGGTTACTTTGAAATGAGTTATACAAGTAATCCCGGACTAAAGACAATAACTAAAACAATACCGCAATGTCAGTAGAAAAATTCAAATCAGAAGTCGAAGCAGCATATACCTTCGCAGGCAGGAGTTTTATGCTTGGAGGTGCTGTCTATGACAAGACTCCGGTGACAGGGACAAAAGTGTACATGCCGCTGGCCACTGTCAACAGGCACGGGCTTATTGCCGGAGCGACGGGGACAGGAAAGACAAAATCTATTCAGCGATTTGCCGAGGCATTGTCTGAACTGGGTGTCAATGTGCTTCTCATGGATATCAAAGGGGACATAAGCGGCATCTCAAAAGCAGGTGAACAGAATGAGAAGATAGTGGAGAGGATGAGGAACATAGGTGCACCATGGGCTCCTACCGAATACCCAACAGAGCTGATGACCATCTCCAATGAGAAAGGATTAAGGCTGAGAGCGACGGTATCGGAGTTTGGTCCTGTGCTCTTTTCAAAGATCCTTGAGCTTAATGAGAACCAGGAAGGAGCCGTTGCCGTTGTTTTCAAATACTGTGACGACAAGAAGCTGCCTCTTCTTGATATAAAGGACTTCCGAGCTGCTTTACAGTATGTGACCGATGGTGAAGGTAAGGCAGAGGTATCACAGAATTATGGAGCCATATCCCCTACCTCATCAGGTGTGATTATGAGGAAGCTGCTTGAGCTTGAGACACAGGGAGGCGACAAATTCTTCGGAGAGAAATCATTTGAGGTTGAGGATCTGTTGCAGAAAGCCCCGGATGGCAAGGCTTATATAAACATCCTCAGGCTGACTGACATACAGGACAGGCCGAAGCTCTTCTCCACCTTCATGCTGTGCCTGCTTGCCGAGATATACAGCAAATTTCCTGAGATAGGCGACAAGGGAACGCCTAAGCTGGCGATCTTCATCGACGAGGCTCATCTCATTTTCAAAGAGGCTTCTCCTGCGCTGATGCAGCAGATAGAGACTATTATCAAGCTGATACGAAGCAAAGGTGTTGGAGTTTACTTCTGCACACAGGCTCCGACAGACATTCCCGATATCATTCTCAGCCAGCTTGGTACAAAGATACAGCATGCCCTGCGTGCCTTTACCGCAAAAGACCGTAAAGATATTAAGCTTGTATCCGAGAACTTCCCATTGACAGATTATTATCAGACCGATAAGATAATCACCGAGCTTGGCATTGGGGAAGCACTTGTAACCGTGCTGAATGAAAAAGGATCTCCCACTCCGCTTGTTCACACAATCATGTGCGCTCCACAATCACGGATGGATGTCCTCACTCCACAGGAGCAGGATGCAAAAGTCGCATCATCGGCGCTGGCAAGAGAGTACAATGAGGAGATAGACCGCGAGAGTGCTTATGAGATATTAAACCATAAACTGGCACCCCAGCCGGTGGCTGAACAGGAGCAGGAGACAAGAAGAGAACCGCAGGAGACAGATGACCGTGCACGCGATATAAGCAAAACAATAAAGACCATCGCAAACAGCAGTGTGACCAAAACTATTGTACGTGAGGTGACACGCGGATAGCTCGGAGTGCTTATCGGGAAACCTCCAAGATCGTCATCAAGAAGAAGATACTAAGAGAATAAAAGAAGGGGAAGATGTTTGTATTCTTCCCCTTCTTTTTTATCCTCTTATATTACCTGCCATTAATGATTCATATCATAATAGAACCACTGACGGCTGTAATAGATATTAAAAGCCACATAATCTATTACGCGCTTTGCAAACCTCATGCTGCGAAGTGAGTCTACAATTTCCCCAAGCTGTTCAAGAACAGGATTAAGGAGCTCACTCAGCTTAGCTGTTGTACCATCATCAAAGGTAAGAAGAATATCCCTGCTTTGATGACATATCGTTGGATCAGATGTGTCGGTGCTGTCAACAATAACTGCAGCAGCATTCTTCTGAAGAACACCATTGAGATATACCTGGACTGAGTCAATTCCGGTAGTTCTCTTAATATCTATGTTGCCAATACTAAGTGTATACTGTCTTTCCGGATGATGGGTTCCGTTCTTAATAAAGAGCACAGATTCACTCAGCAGTGTATCAGTGTCTTTTGTGAGCGAGAACTCTTTTATAATTGAGTCTCCTACCTGATACAGGGTATTAATCGCATATCCTTCAGCGAAGGCAAATGATGAAATGTACTGCTGGTCATTCCATCCATTAACAAACTGAGCCACCATCATTGTGCCAAGATCAACGGAATCAAGCACCAGACCGGCTTTAAGTCCATAATCAAAACTACCATGCCAGTTATAATAGCAATGATATTCAGATGCATTAATGGTAAAGTCGTTCTTCAGCATGGTAAACTGCCTGTTATATTCATCCATATAATACGGATGGAAGGCAAGCTTATTAGGCATGTTGATTATCAGGCTGTCACTCTCACCTGTCTTTTTAAACAACTTGTATGAGTTGTTGTGGTTACATTGATGTGTTGTGTCCGGCTGATATGAATATATCCCTTTTATAAGATCCATAGTTATACTATCGGTATAACTTATGCCGGACTTCTCGGTCACATCTGTGCCTGTAATAAGCTGATAGCCATCTGAAGCAGAGATCTTGCCCACTGCAGTGTTAATCTTGTCAACACTCCTTTCAAGAGAGTTCTTCAGGTCTTGCGGTTTTGAGTTATCAAGCCATGAGCAGGAGTAACTCCCAAAACAAATGACCGCCACAATTACAAATACAATCTTTTTCATATTGCTACTCATTAAGTTAATTCCCCAATTATGACTCAAAATTTATATTTTAATTGTTACATATCCATTTGCAGAATCAAAATTCTATTCAGTTTGGTTCTATTTAAAAAACGCATGATAAATTCAGCAAATTGTTTTTGTCCCAATCTTTTTTAACTTGCTGATCGCAACTTTAACTTAGTATATACAATGAAAAGAACTTTTACCCTACTGCTTTCTGCAATTTTTTTTTCACTTTCTGCCTTCGGCCAGGATATTAAGGTAAAAAAAGAGATTGTTTATGTTGATGAAGTCCCCACACTAAAGATGGTTGGCGACTGTGGCATTTTTAAAACGCTCAGATACTCATTTCTGACAATGAGCGGCGACACTCTTTTCAAAATGAAAGACAAATTTTTATCATTTGATGACCCCAGATTTGAGACAATAAACTGGCATGAATTTAATTTCAAAGGTATTGACAAGGTGATCAGAGTTCAGAAAAATTCAACATACATAAACGACAAGCAGGTTGCAAAATTCTTGTATTCATTTCAACCACTGTTAATTACCAATGGCAATCTGGACAGTGATGCACTTTCCGGGTTTATTGAAAAGAATGATATCACAGCAAAAATAACAGCCGACACTGCCTTTAACCATGGCTTTGAACGTTTGCAAAAGAGTGCAGTGCTGACCAGCAGTCTTGCCCGCGACCGTAATAAAGAGGTGATAGTTGTCAGGCCTGCTCATCCGGAGAGGTATGATCTCCAGGGATTCGGTACATATTCAGTGTATGAGATATGGCAGGATAGGATAATCATCGGGATTGCTGTTCAGGTAGTTAAACAGGAGTTTTCAGAAACAAAAACAGCATGTTATTTCATGAAAAAGCTCGTTGAGCCGTTTGACTATAACGGATATAAAAATGAGTACGGCATGGTTGCCTACATTGATAATATTGACTCAAGCTTCCTTGAGACATTATTTATCAAAGAAACTGTATCGTTCAAAGCGCCATTACAGACAGGAAATAAAACGCTTGATTATGCAAGACATCTTGTACAGATCGGGGCACTGTAGAAATGTTTATAAAATAGTATAGCCGGTAAGGCAAAAAAGGGATGCCCCAGGGCATCCTTTTTCTTTGGATTTTCACACCCTGAAGGCAAGTTATTTACTATTTTTACTATACCTTTTAAATATTTGAGGTGATATTTGTATAAAACAAAAACCTTTGAGACTATGGAAACCCGGAATGAGCCTGAACAGGAATGTTGTCCACCGTTCAACCCAGAACCATGGGAAGATAAGTTATTTGAGTGGAGCGAACGTAAATTCATAAAAGCAAGGGTCTTTACTTTCTTCTATATGCCAGTCAACTTCGGACCGGTGATGAAGAAGCTGAATGAGATGTTGGTTTCGGCAGACGCCGAGGTTGTGGATTGGATGTGTCTCAGCGATCACACCTCGAGATGGAATATGGATATCTACCTGGCTGTAGACCGTGAGGTACCCGGTGTGACAAACACCACCTTAAGCGGCAAATATTACAGTAAGGTTTATGAGGGCCCGTTCAAAGACACAGGTAAATGGTGCAAGGACTATAGTCAGGCGGTGCAGTCCATGGGAATGAAAGTAAAAAAATGGCTGATGTGGTATACCACTTGTCCCAAATGTGCAAAAAAGTACGGGAAAAATTATGTTGTAATTGTCAGCCGGGTTGAGACAACATGATGACCGGCTTATTTGTTATCACCAATAAAAAAGGATTACACAGGAGAAAAATTTAGCTTATGGACAAGAAACTTCAGGCTGTAGCTCTGGCCTCGCAGAAAAACGAGATCACCGAACATTATATATATATACGTCTTGCTGAGAGGTGTAAAGACAAAAATAATGCAGAGGTGCTGCGCAGTATAGGTGAATCGGAAAAACAACATGCAATATACTGGCAATCAAAGACAGGTGTGGAGGTAACCCCAAACCGATGGAGGATATTCAGAACCGTGTTTTTTGCAAAAATGCTTGGGCTCACCTTTATCCTCAAGCAGATGGAAAAAAACGAGGGGACAGGGTCCAAACGCTATGAGGTTCTCTCAGAATATTTCCCTGAGACAGCCCGTATATCAAAAGAGGAGGGTGAACACGAGAAAGAGATACTCAGAATGCTCGACGAGGAGCATCTGAAGTATGTAGGGTCAATAGTCCTCGGGCTAAATGATGCCCTGGTGGAGCTTACAGGGTCACTGGCAGGGTTTACCCTTGCCCTTGGTGACACCAAAGTGATAACCCTTGCAGGTCTTGTTACCGGCATCTCTGCAGCACTCTCTATGGCTGCATCAGACTATCTTTCATCAAAGGCTGAAGGCGATGAGACGGCAAAAAAATCTGCCGTTTATACCGGGGTTGCATACCTGATAACAGTGGCACTACTTATTCTTCCGTTTTTACTTACATCATCCAAATTCCTGGCACTGGGCATATGTCTTTTTACCGCTGTTATAATAATCTACCTCTTCAACTATTACATATCCGTTGCCCAGGAGCTTAATTTCAAACACCGTTTCCTGGAAATGACCATTATAAGCCTCGGAGTAGCAGCCTTCTCATTCTTTATCGGCTTTGCCCTCAAAGCGGTTCTTGGGGTTGACCTTGGCTGACAAAATAATAATATGACACAAAAAATAAAAGCTATATGAAAATCATGAAGTACATCCGTTACGCTGTCTTGTTTCTTGTCATTCTCTTTGCCATACTCTTCTGGTGGAATCACTATTTCGTATTTGGCAGAGGTGTAAAGTCAGGGGATTTAAATTTTCTTGTAGAGAAGGGCTATGTGTTTAAAACATGGGAAGGGCGTCTCATACAGACAGGTTTTAAGTCCAATGCCCCCGGAGCGATACAGAGCAACGAATTTAACTTCAGCGTTGCCAACGACAGCATTGCAAAGGTGCTCGAGAGAGCCAGCGGCAAAACAGTTGAGCTGAGATACAAAGAGTATCTAAAACCGCTTCCCTGGCGTGGGATGAGTAAATATGTGGTAGTTGAGATACTGAGTATCAACGACAACCAGGAGAATAACCGCTGACCCGGGCTCATGAGTAAAACAGCATTAATAACAGGAGCATCAGGTTTGGTCGGATCTGAGCTGCTGAAGCAGCTTCTGGCTGATGAAGATTATGCAAAGGTTATCGCTCTTGTCAGGACTCCGCTTGAGACCAGGCATGAGAAATTGATACAAAAAATTGTTGATTTTGAAACAATTTCGGCTTCAATGGAAGATATAAGAGCTGATCATGCCTTTTGCTGCCTTGGTACCACTATACGTAAAGCAGGCAGCCAGGCACGACAGTATCGTATCGACCATGATTATGTCGTCTGCTTTGCAAAAGCATGCATCGCAGCAGGTATTTCGAAATTCGCCGTTGTCTCCTCCGCAGGTGCAAAGACAAAGACAGGTAACTTCTATCTCCGTACCAAAGGTGAGATGGAAGAAGAGCTGAGAAAGGTACCTTTTGAAGGACTGTATATACTAAGACCATCGCTGCTGATGGGCAAAAGGAAAGAATTCAGGCTCGGGGAACTTATAGCCAAAGGAGCAATGAAGGTAATAAACCCGTTGTTGGCCGGTGGTTTAAAACGATACCGCGGTATAGAAGCCTCAAGGGTTGCATCCGGTATGATCAAAGCTGTTGAGGGCCCGGGAGGAGTTCATATTTTTGAATCGGATAAGATTCAGGTTTTATAAAGCCCGCAAGGTATGGATATGGCATTTATGGCCCTCTCCTTTTTTGCAGCAGTTGCTGCCGGCATTGTTAATGCCATTGCCGGCGGCGGAACGCTTATCACTTTCCCGCTGCTTACCGCGCTGGGTCTTCCTGCACTCTCTGCCAATATTACCAATACCGTTGCCCTTTGTCCGGGTTACCTGGGTGGCACCTGGGCACAGAGGAAGGAGCTTAAGGAACAGCGCCGTCGTCTGGCCTTGCTGCTTTCTTTTGGCATAGCTGGAGGCGTAGCGGGTGGATTTCTTTTATTGAAGACCGGGGAGAAAAGATTCACCACCCTGATACCATGGCTTATCCTTTTTTCCACTATACTTATTGCCATTCAGCCGGCAGCTAAAAAAATGATAGCCGGCAGAAAGAGCTCAGGAAGCAGTCATAGGTGGATCTCAATAGTTTTTATCCTCATACCTGCAACACTTTACGGGGGTTATTTTGGTGCCGGCGTCAGCATAATTATACTTGCTGCGCTGGGATTAATGTACAACGAATCACTAACCAGCCTCAATGCCCTTAAACAGCTTCTGTCGCTTTGCATCAATGTGGCGGCAGCTGTGTTTTTCCTGTTTTCGAACCTGATAAACTGGCCCATTGCTTTGGTGATGGCCACAGGAGCAATAACAGGAGGTTATCTCGGAGGTAAACTGGCAGGTATAATCAACCCCGTGACTCTCAGGCGGGTAATCGTGATGATCGGACTGGCTGTGAGTGTCTATTACTTCTGTAAGTAAGAGATGTTAGTTGCTTTCCTTGTTACGTGCTCTCTTACGGTCATTCTCATCGAGCATAACCTTACGTATCCTCATTGATTTTGGTGTGACCTCAATCAGTTCGTCAGATGCAATATATTCCATTGCCTCCTCAAGAGAAAAACGGACGGGAGGTGTGAGGACAGCCTTGTCATCGGAGCCTGCGGCGCGCATGTTCGTAAGCTTCTTTGTTTTTGTAACGTTGACGGTAATATCATCCTGTCGGGTATTTTCACCTATTACCTGGCCCATATAGACATCCTCGCCGGGGAAGATAAAAAACTGGCCCCTGTCCTGCAGTTTATCTATGGCATAAGCCACCGCGGTGCCTGTCTCCATGGCAATGAGAGAGCCGTTTCTCTTGTTACCCAACTCACCTTTCCAGGGTTCAAAACCGTTGAAGCGATGTGCCATGATGGCTTCGCCTTCAGTAACAGTGAGCAGCTGGTTACGCAGACCGATAATTCCACGTGCAGGTATATTAAAATCGAGATGAGACCTGTCTCCTACAATCTCAATATTTACTATCTCTCCCTTTCTCATGGTCACTGCCTCAATCACTTTACCTGCAAAGTTTTCAGGTACCTGTACGGTAAGAGCTTCCATTGGTTCGCATTTTACTCCGTTTATCTCTTTAATGATAACCCTTGGTTGCCCTACCTGGAGCTCAAAACCCTCGCGGCGCATTGTCTCAATAAGTATTGAAAGATGGAGGATACCACGGCCAAATACCATGAATGAGTCGGCAGAAGCAGTCTCCTCAACTCTTAGTGCAAGGTTCTTTTCAGTCTCTTTAAAGAGTCTCTCCCTGAGCTGACGTGATGTGACGAGGTTACCTTCGCGGCCGAAGAATGGTGAGTTATTTGATACAAAGAGCATACTCATTGTTGGCTCATCAACATGTATATGTGCAAGGCCTTCTGGTTCAAGCAGGTCGGCAATGGTATCGCCGATCTCAAAGTCATCAAGGCCAAAGACAGCGCATATCTCGCCTGACTTAACAGGTTGCTTTGTCTTTTCTTTTCCAAGACCTTCAAAGAGGTAAACTTCCTTGACAGTGTTTTTTACCATCACCCCGTCTCTTTTTACCAGGGTGATCTGGCTTCCCGGAATCAGGGTGCCGCGGCTGACCTTACCTACAGCAATACGTCCCATGTAGGAAGAATAATCAAGGGAAGTAATACGCATCTGGAGTGTTCCCTCAGCAAATTTTGCCGGTGGTATTTTGTCAATTATAACATCAAGTAGGTAACTCACATCATCGGTAGGATTTCTCCAGTCCGGTCCCATCCATCCCTGTTTTGAAGAACCGTAAACGGTTGGGAAGTCAAGCTGATCTTCAGTAGCGTTCAGATTATACATCAGGTCAAAGACCCTTTCGTGAGTATCATCGGGGTTACAGTTTGGCTTGTCGACCTTGTTAATTACTACAACGGGTTTAAGTCCCAGTTCCAGTGCTTTCTGTAGCACAAAACGTGTCTGGGGCATGGGTCCTTCAAAAGCATCAACGATAAGCAATACCCCTTCAGCCATATTAAGCACCCTTTCAACCTCACCACCAAAATCGGAGTGACCCGGAGTGTCAATCACATTGATCTTTACATTCTTATAACGTACAGACACATTCTTAGAAAGAATGGTTATACCTCTTTCTCTTTCAAGATCATTACTATCAAGGATCAAGTCACGTACTTCCTGATTTTCTCTGAAAATCTTTGTCTGATGAAGTATACGGTCGACAAGTGTTGTTTTTCCGTGGTCAACGTGAGCAATTACTGCAACATTCCTAATCTCTTCCATTTCGTTTCTCCGTTTTCGGGGTGCAAAGGTACAAAAAGCATTGATTTTAAAGTAGTATTAGTGCATCTATAATTTAAAGATTCTCAATTTGAAATAAAAAAATCTAAAACGGGGATCTCCAACCACTTTTAAAACCATATTGAAGCAACAGCAGTTGCTTTTTGAAAAAAGCCGCAATTTTGGCTAACTTGCATTCATAATTACTGCAAAAATCGAAAGAGATGAAAAAGAAATTAATTATGCTGGTTACAGTGTCTCTGTTACTGGCCGGGTGCTCGACAGTGATGAATGTGTTGCAGACAGCTGCTGATTCAGGTGTACTAACAGAAGCTGATGTTATACGTGGTTTAAAAGAGGCGCTGACGGTGGGGGCAAAAAACTCATCCAGTCTCCTCTCAGCGGTTGACGGATATTATAAGGATGCTGCCGTAAAGATCATGCTGCCCGATGAGGCAAAGGTGATTGTTGAAAACATCTCAAAGATACCGGGAGGTGAAAAACTCATTGAAAACGTGGTATTAAGTATAAACCGTGCAGCTGAGGATGCAGCAAAGGATGCTGCTCCTGTCTTTGTAAACTCAATAACTTCAATGACCGTTACAGATGGGTTCAACATTCTAAGGGGTGCTGATAATGCAGCTACCATGTACCTCAGAAATACAACCTATAATGAACTCTACGCACTTTATAAGCCTAAAATCGAAGCCTCAACCAAAAAGGATATAATAGGTACGATATCAACTGAAGAGTCGTGGAATACGCTCACCTCAAAATGGAATACCTTTGCCAACAGTTTTGCCGGCAAGATCGGGGGATTCAAACCGGTAAACACTGACCTGAATGACTTTCTTACCCGTAAAGCACTGGACGGAATTTTCCTCAAGATAGCCAATGAAGAACTTAAAATAAGAAAGGATGTTAATGCCAGGGTTACTCCTTTACTTCAAAAAGTGTTCGGAAGTGTAAACTGATAAAATCATTTGTATAATATATTTCAAACAAAATCCTGTAATTCACGTTAATAATACGAACCAAACCTAAACCTATGAAAAAGCTATATTACGTTACTGGTGTATTACTTATCCTCAGCAGCCTGAACAATGTTGTTCTTTCTCAGGAGGTAAAACCGGATTCTGTAAAAAACTGGAAGACCAGCGGAGTATTTTCACTTAATGCAGCTCAGAGTTCATTTACAAACTGGGCGGCTGGCGGACAGAATACTGTCGGGTTAAACGGCCTGGTAAACTATACCGCGAACTATAAAAAGGATAAAAGTGCATGGGACAACTCCTTTGACTTTGGGTATGGTATACTCCAGCAGGGCAAGAGTAAGTCGTGGCTCAAAACCGATGATAAAATAAATATAACATCCAAATACGGTTATCAGGCTTCAAAGGCCTGGTATTATTCCCTCCTTTTCAATTTCAGAACGCAGTTTGCCCCGGGGTATAACTATCCTAACGACTCTGTCAAGATATCAACAATGCTCGCTCCTGCCTATGCATTGATTGCAATTGGTATGGATTACAAGCCAAATGATAATATCTCATTATTCATGACCCCCCTTACACTTCGTTCAACCATTGTCACAAACAAGACTCTTTCTGATCTCGGCGCATTTGGTGTTGATCCAGGGAAGAAGCTCAAAAATGAGATTGGTGCTTATATAAACTTTCAGTATAAGAAAGATGAGATTTTAAAAAACATCAATTTCCTCACCAAAATTGATTTGTTTTCAAATTATCTGAAGGACCCGCAGAATATTGATATCAATTGGGAGACTCTTTTTGTACTTAAGGTCAACAAGTTTGTGTCGGCTACCATTGCCACCAACTTTGTGTATGATGACAATACAAAAATCGGATTTGACACGAATCATGATGGCGTTGCCGATAAATATGGGGCAAGGGCTCAGTTCAAGGAAGTTATTGGAGTAGGCTTTACATACAAGTTCAGCAGGTGATAAAATATCAGCAAAGCCTGAACCGATTTAAGCCGGTAGTGTTATAATGTCGGCATTTAAAGATATTATGGAAGAGATTAAAAATATACCTGCCAGTGGAAAACTAAAACGGGTAGTGATTATAGGTGGCGGTTTCGCCGGATTAAAGCTTGCGCGCAAGCTTAACAAAAGATTTTTCCAGGTAATTCTCATAGACCGGTTCAACTATCACCAGTTCCAGCCACTGCTTTACCAGGTTGCGACTGCAGGCCTTGAGCCAAGCTCAATAGTATTTCCCTTCAGAAAGGTGTTTCAGAAAACGAGCTCTTTTCATTTCAGGTTATGCAATGCCACCAGGGTTATCCCGGAAGAACATATACTTGAAACTGACATAGGATATATCCGGTACGATTACCTCGTGGTTGCCACGGGTTGCGATACCAACTTCTTTGGAAACACCATGCTCAGGGATAATGCAATGACTCTTAAGTCTATTCCGGAAGCGTTGTATATCAGAAATCATATACTGCACAGTTTTGAAAGTGCACTTTCCACGCAGAATGATGCTGAGGTTGATGAGCTGCTTCACTTCGTTATTGTGGGAGGAGGGCCCACAGGTGTTGAGCTTGCCGGCGCTCTCGCCGAGATGAGAAAGTATGTTCTTCCCAAAGACTACCCTGAACTGGATAACACCAGGATGAAGGTGACCATCATTGATGCTGCCTCAAAACTCCTTGGCACCATGTCGGAGAAGTCATCGGAAAATGCTCTCCGGTTTATGAAAAAACTATCTGTGGAAGTAATCACAGACTGCACTGTTAAGGGATACGATGGTTCATTGGTCGAATTGGGTAATGGAGAGAAGATCAGATCAGCAAACGTGTTCTGGGTTGCCGGAATAACCGGGAACAGTCTGAACGGCATCCCGCAGGAGGTTCTTACAAGAGGCTGTCGTATTGAAGTAGACTCCTTCAACAGGATTAAAGATGACAGGTCTGTTTTTGCCATAGGCGACACATGCCTGATGACAGAAGAGAAATATCCCAAAGGTCATCCCCAGGTGGCACAGGTGGCAATACAGCAGGCAAAGCTTCTTGCATCAAACCTTGAGAAAGATGTAAAGGGAAAGGCTTTGAAACCCTTCCATTATGCTGACAGAGGTTCTATGGCAACCGTAGGAAGGAACCTTGCAGTTGCTGACCTCTATTTTCTTCATTTTGGTGGCCTGCCAGCCTGGATGATCTGGCTGTTTGTTCACCTGATGGCTATTGTAGGTGCGAAAAACAGGCTCTTTATCTTCCTCAACTGGATGTGGAGCTATTTTACTTTTGATCAGTCGCTGAGATTGCTGATCTCAACCAAAGAGAAATCAGGAGAATAGCACGGGTTATACATAAGTTTTGCCAGGTTCATAGGTAGTAAAAAGAGTAATTCGTACATTAGTCAGGTAAACAAACCTGATAAAAATGAAATCATTGCGTTTTATTATTCCGGCATTACTGGTATCTGTCACTGTGTCGGCACAGGATCTGCAACCGGTAAAACTAAATGCGCCTGACCTGAACAGGGGAATGACCATGATGAAAGCATTTGAAAAAAGAGCTTCCTCTCAGGATGTTGCACCGGATAAACTATCCGTGCAGGATATCTCTGACCTGTTATGGGCAGCAAATGGAATAAACAGGCCTGAGATAGGAAAACGTACCGCCCCCTCGGCAATGAATGCCCAGGACATTGATATTTATGTCTTCCTTCAGGAAGGTGTTTATTTGTATGATGCAAAAGCAAGTGAGCTTACCCCTGTTGTGGCAGGCGATCACAGGGCTCTGATAAAAGGAAGGGGATTTGATAATGCACCCATGTTTCTTCTGCTTGTCAGTGACCTGTCGCGTTTCAAATTTGGAGAAGAATCGCTGAGACTTGGCTGGGGTAATATGGACGGGGGCATTGTGTCAGAAAACATCTCTCTTTTTTGTGCAGCTACCGGCATGGGTACCAGGCCAAGGGCCGGCATGCCTGTGGAAGAGCTCACAAAACTGTTAAAGCTGTCACCCGATCAGCACCTGATACTTAATCATCCTGTAGGGTATCTGCTGAAATAACAAAACACAAAAAGTCAGTGCCGGTGCGGGCACTGACTTTTTTGTTATTTTTGAAAAGTAAAAATCAACCAATGTTCAAGTTAATTAACCATCCGCTTATAATCCATAAGTTATCTCAGATAAGAAGAAAAGAGACAGGCACAAAAGATTTCAGACAGAATCTTGATGAGATTGCCGGGCTTATGGCATATGAAATAACAAGAGATATACCACTGAGGAATATTGAGATAGAGACGCCTGTTGGCCCGTGTAATACGGCAGAGATGGCAAAAGAGATAGTTCTTGTTCCTGTCCTCAGGGCTGGTCTTGGTATGGTTGACGGCATTACAAGTCTTATTCCCACGGCGAAGGTTGGACATATTGGCATGTACCGCGATCATGAGACCCTGGAGCCGATGGAATATTTTGCCAAGTTCCCTCCCAACCTGCCTGATTCAATTGTGATGATCCTTGACCCGATGCTTGCTACCGGAGGTAGCGCAAGTGCGGCCATCACCGCAATAAAATCGAGAGGTGCAAAGACTATCAAGCTTGTCTGCATTGTTGGCGCTCCTGAAGGCGTCCGTCGCATTGAAAAAGATCACCCGGATGTTGATATCTTCCTGGCTGCCCTTGACGACAAACTCAACGACAGCGGCTACATTGTGCCAGGACTCGGTGATGCCGGTGACAGACTTTTTGGTACAAAATAAATCAATTAAAAATCCTTAGTATATTCGTAGAGCTTTCATTAATTAATTTTAAACGCAATGGGTCTTAAGAAACGTCTTATTTTAATGAACTTCCTGCAGTTCTTTGTCTGGGGGTCGTGGTTAATCACAATAGGTAATTATTGGTTTCAGACAAAAGGATGGTCTTCATCCGAGTTCGGTATTATCTTTTCTACCATGGGGATAGCATCTTTGTTCATGCCTGCAATAGCTGGTATGATTGCCGACAGAAGATTAAACGCAGAAAAACTCTATGGTATACTTCACCTGTGCAGTGGTATTACAATGGCTCTTCTGCCTCTTGTAAATGATCCTTTCACATTTTTCTGGGTGATACTTCTGGCAATGGTGTTTTATATGCCAACTATTGCACTGGCCAACTCGATCGCCTACACCGGGCTGAAAAACAATAACTATGATGTTGTAAAGAGTTTCCCGCCAATAAGAGTCTTCGGAACAATTGGATTCATTGCAGCCATGTGGGTTGTTAACCTATCAGGAAATAAGGCTTCAGCCAATCAGTTTTACATCTCAGCAGCTGTTTCAGTAATGCTGGGCCTCTATTCATTTACCCTACCTAAATGTCCTCCGGTATTTGACAGATCAGTCAGCAGAACCCTTACCCAGAGGCTTGGACTTGATGCCTTCAAGCTGTTTAAAAATACCAAAATGGCATTGTTTTTCATCTTCGCGATGTTTCTTGGAGCAGCATTACAGCTCACCAATGCCTATGGTGATGTATTTCTTGGTGATTTCAAGAGCATACCTGAATACGCAGACTCTTTTGTTGTGAGGTATTCAACAATAATTATGTCAATCTCACAGATGTCGGAGACGTTGTTTATTCTTGCCATTCCATTCTTCCTTAAGAGATTTGGCATCAAAAAGGTTATGCTCATCAGTATGATTGCGTGGGTCCTTCGCTTCGGTCTGTTTGCCTTTGGTGATCCTGCAGGCGGGTTATGGATGATCATCCTTTCATGTATTGTTTACGGGATGGCGTTTGACTTCTTCAACATCTCAGGCTCATTGTTTGTCGAATCGTCTATTGATCCTTCGCACCGGTCAAGCGCTCAGGGATTATTTATGATGATGGCAAACGGTATAGGTGCTGTTCTGGGAAGCACAACAGCCGGTTTTGTGATAAAGAACTTCTTCACAGGTTCAAATGGAGCAATGCAGTGGCAGTCAATATGGATTACATTCGCAACATATGCACTTGTTATTGCGGTATTGTTTGCAATATTCTTCAAACATAAGCATGATCCTAAAGCTCTTGATGAAGCACAACAGATCTGATAAAGAAAGCCGGTTACTTAACATAATGTAATGCGATCCCCTTGGTAAATGTAAATGAATATTATGCATTGCTGGGATTAAAGCCGGGGGCTTCTCCCGGGGAGATAAAAAAGGCCTACCGCAGGAAGGTAATGCAATATCATCCCGACAGAAACCCTGATCCGGGAGCTTCAACCCTGTTCATAAGGATTACTGAGGCCTATCAGTACCTGATAAGCGCTCCTGTACAGAGCAGGATCACGGATGAAGAGCGGGAGAAGTATTACGCATCATGGGTAAATTACAGAAGAGAGGAAGCAAAAAGAAAGGCAGAAGCTTATGCCAGAGAGTCTTATATACAGTTCAGAAACAGCGATCTGTATAAAAGCACTTATTATATTGACCCCAGAATGATATGGTTTGGGCTGGGATTAAGCGTGTTCATAATCGTATATACAATAATTGGTTACTCCTACAGGGTCTCCATTGCAACATGCGCTAATGAAATGCCTTCTATAGCCCTGATGATTTTATCACTTGCTATCGGACTTGTATTTTTAACAGTGACGGTGCTTTATTTCCTGGCATGGAAAGCGGATAAGAAAAAGGCTTCATCAGACAGGAAAACAACCTAATGGAGATACTACAGAAAAACCAGATCCTTTATTCAGGACAAAGATGACCAAACTAGCAAAAGAGCTGACACTATATGGCCTTACGATGGTTGCCATTGGTTCTGCAATAGGATCAGGAATATTTCTGACACCATCTGATATAGCAAAGAGCGTTCCTGCTCCCACATCAATAATGGTGGTGTGGATCGTTGGCGGAATCGTTTCTCTTACAGGAGCTCTTTCCTTTGGTGAGCTCAGCTCACGCTTCCCAAAGGCAGGCGGCGTTTACGTGTTTTTAAAGGAAGCATATGGCGACTGGGTAGGTTTTCTATACGGCTGGTCCTATCTCCTTGTTATCACCTCTGGAGCTATAGCGGGCATCGCACTTGCATTTGCAACCTATCTGGGATATTTCATTCCGATGAACAGCCACTGGCAGACTGCTGCAGGAGCAATAGCGATAGCGGTGGTTACCGTAATCAATATACTGAGGGCCAAATATGGTGAGTTCTTTTCCAGCATCTTTACAGCGTTAAAAGTTCTGGGTATTTGCTTTATAATCTTTGCCGGGCTCTTCTACAGCGCTCCGGTAAACTCATTCACAGGCCTGTCTCTTTCCAATCTTGCCTGGGCAGGCACTCTCCCGGCTTTTGGTGTGGCACTCATAGGCGTTCTCTGGTCGTATGGAGGATGGCAATACTCTTCATTTCTGGCAGCTGAAGTGAAAAATCCCCAGAGAAATGTTCCACGAGCCATGATTATTGGAGCCGCCGTTGTGGTTATCATTTATATCCTGATAAACATAAGCTATCTATCGCTTATGACCATACCGGAGATTGAAGGTACAGACAGACTTGCGTCGACCGCGGTAAGCAAGGTGTTCCCGTTTGGCGGAGCTATTGTTGCTGCCACTATTGCAATAAGCACCCTTGGTACCATAGGAGCATATACACTCACCTCTCCAAGGATTTACTACGCCATGGCAGAAGACAAGCTGTTCTTTAAAAAGCTGGCAGAGATTCATCCCCGGTACCAGACACCGGTGAATGCCATCATCCTTCAGGGAGTGTGGTCTGTTGTGCTGCTATTATTCTGGGGTACATTTGCCGACCTGGTGACCTACTCAACATTTGCCGACTGGATATTTTTCGCCATGGGAGCATTTGCATTGTTCGTTTTCCGGCGGCGTAGTCCGGGTACACTGACAGGCTATAAAACACCTCTGTATCCACTTACTCCGTTATTGTTCTTCATCATCTCATCATGGTTTGTGATAAACACAATGATAAGCCTGCCGGTGCAGTCAGGTGCGGGATTAGCAATAATTTTAATAGGACTTCCTGTTTATTTTATCTTCAGGGCAAAAAACAAAAAAGCCTGAGTAGTATAAACCACCCGGGCTGGTACCGTATTTTGTTCTATTATCGTTAGCTCAACTCGATAAAGTTGAACTTCATGTTAAGGACCGATGAAAAATACTCTCCTTTCTCAAGGATGTCGTCATCTCCCTCTTCGTAAAACCAACTCACAGTCAGTTTTTTATGCTGGAGGGTCAGGTTTAGCAATTTCTGGAGAATAAATATTATCTGTTTTGCCGAAGCAGAGTTAAAATACTCAAGGGTTATCTCCACAGCCGTTGTCTCTGCAGGATCTTTAAGATACTCATCTATCCATGCATTTATAGGTTCGAAGAATCCCCTGGCATCTTCAGAGATAGAACGTCCCCAAATTTTAATTACACCCTCTGGGCCAAGATAGACTTCCGGAGTCTTCTTAGTCCCTTCAATTTTCTTTCCCACAACAAAAATATTTTTTGCAAAGTTAAAAAATTTCTCCTCTTCAGACAGGATTAAAACAAATATAGAAAAAACAAAGTTGGTAAGCAACAAAGAATTATAAGCGTGCCATAGGAGTTACCGAGTGATTGGTAAATTCGTTCCGCAGGTACTTATAATAACCTGTTACGCCTATCATAGCTGCATTATCAGTTGTATATCGAAATTCCGGAAGAAAGATATCCCAATGCCTTTTCTTTGCTTCTTCAGTAACCGCACTCCTCAGGCCTGAATTGGCTGACACTCCTCCTGCAATACCAATCTCATGGATTCCTGTCTCTTTTGCTGCCTTAACCAGTTTTGATATGAGCATCTCAATAATTGTCGACTGAAGCGAAGCACAAAGGTCATTCATGTTGTTTTTAATAAAGTCCGGTTCAGTCTCAATCTGATCTCTGAGGAAATAAAGGAAGCTGGTTTTAAGGCCTGAAAAGCTAAAGTCAAGTCCCTGAATTCTTGGTTTCGCAAATCTGAACGCGTGCGGGTTACCGTCTTTAGCCAGTTTGTCAATGACAGGTCCGCCCGGGTAAGGCAGATCCATCACCTTGGCACATTTGTCAAAGGCCTCCCCTGCTGCGTCATCAATGGTGTTGCCAATTAACTCCATGGAGAGGTAGTCTCTGACAATTATCAATTGAGTATGACCACCCGAGACCAGCAGACAGAGGAAAGGGAACTGAGGCAACCTGTTCTCCCTGTCGTATTCTTTGGCAAAGTGTACCATCACATGTGCCTGAAGGTGATTGACCTCAATAAGGGGTATATTGCGAGCCAGGGCAAAGCCTTTTGCAAAGGAAGTCCCTACCAGGAGCGAGCCCAGGAGTCCGGGGCCACGTGTAAAAGCAACAGCATCGACATCATCGATAGTCCTGCCGGCTTTTGCAAGCGCCTGATCAACCACTGGTATGATATTTGCCTGATGAGCCCTGGAGGCAAGCTCTGGTACCACTCCACCATAACTCTGGTGGACAGCCTGGTTTGCAATAAGATTTGATAATACGTAACCATCTGTTATGACAGCAGCAGAAGTATCATCACATGAAGATTCTATGGCCAGTATTGTTATGCTCATCAATGCTTTGTTTTCGGTTATT